>ERZ841116.9-NODE-9-length-166841-cov-15.131738_pt1 | contig 166841 bp, 127 predicted proteins | sample MGYA00519875_ERZ841116 | MGnify/ENA primary metagenome ERZ841116 (study PRJEB31850, sample SAMEA3708889) | human gut metagenome | biome: human gut; feature: human-associated habitat; material: faeces | place: China | collected 2014 ... | reverse complement strand
GCGGTACGCGAGCTGGGTTCAGAACGTCGTGAGACAGTTCGGTCCCTATCCGGCGTGGGCGTAGGATATTTGAGAGGAGCTGTCCTTAGTACGAGAGGACCGGGATGGACTGGCCGCTGGTGTATCTGTTGTCTTACCAAAGGCATAGCAGAGTAGCCAAGCCGGGAAGGGATAAACGCTGAAGGCATCTAAGCGTGAAGCCCCCCTCAAGATGAGATATCTCATAACGTCAAGTTAGTAAGACCCCTTGAAGACGACGAGGTAGATAGGGCAGAGGTGGAAGTGTGGTAACACATGGAGCTGACTGTTACTAATAGGTCGAGGGCATAACCAAAGCAGTGATAGGTTTGGATGATAATGTTGGTTTTAACTGTATGTAGTTTTGAAGGTACATGGAATATAGACAGGATTGAGAAGCAGTGCGAAAGCGCTGTTTTTTTCTTGCAAAAAAATCAAGTTTCTTGACAAAGAAAAGATTTTGCTATATGTATATATCAGATGAAGATTGTGTGTCTCACGGCAAAAATGCCGGTGGCATTCTTGAAAAAAGTATATAGAAAAGATGGGACAATAAATGACCAAGGGAAGAATCATAATAGCTGATATAGAAAAAATATCATGTAATGAAGAGTGGATTCTCTCACAGATAGCACAAAGATATGTTGAAAAGTATCAGAAGCATAAGAGAGAAACGGATAAAAAACAGGAGCTGATAGCGGGATATCTTTTAAAAGAGTATTTAGGTGTAGAAAATGATGCTCAGCTTGTAATGAATAAAAATGGGAAGCCGATGCTTGTGGATGCAAGAAAACATTTTAACCTGTCACATAGCGGTAAATATGTAGTTCTAGCGATTGCTGATCAGGAAGTGGGCGTTGATATTGAACGTGTGCGTCCGTATCATGAAGCTACAGCGAAGAAGATATTTTCGAATGAAATACAAAATGCAATGTCTGAACTTTGCGGGGAGGAAAAAGACCGGATATTTACTCAATTATGGACAGAACTTGAAGCGAAGCTGAAAGTAAAAGGCATTGGATTTAGTAAAGAATGGGAAAATGAAAAAGTAAAGGAATATTTTATTGAGACAAGATGTATAGACGAATATTATGTAAGCTTATCGACAGAAGAAAAAATTTCTGTAGAAATAGAATGGTTTACAGGGAATGGAAAGGAAGTAAAAAAGTATGATTAAGCCTATTATGAGAGACATATTTTTCTTAAATCAAAAATCAGAACCGGCGACAGAAGCGGATAAACAGATAGCAATAGATCTGCTGGATACACTGAAAGCAAATGAAGCAGGCTGTGTAGGAATGGCTGCGAATATGATCGGAGTAAAAAAGAGAATTATTGCAGTGAATATGGGGTTGTTTAATATTGCTATGTTTAATCCGAAAATCGTGAAGCGCACAGGCGCTTATGAGACGGAAGAGGGGTGTCTGTCATTAGACGGAGTGCGAAGCTGCAGACGTTATCAGGAAATAGAAGTTGAATATCAGGATATGAATTTCAAGAAGAAAAAAGAGAAATATAGCGGATGGACGGCCCAGATCATTCAGCATGAAATAGATCATTGCGATGGGATTTTGATATAAATTTTATTTGTGCATTGAGGAGGTGCATCGCATGGATTTCAAGTATTGCAAATTAGAAATCTTTATTCCGGAAACACATATTTCGCAGCTACAGAAAGCGTTACAGTCAGTAGATGCAGGACATATAGGCAATTATGATTCATGTATGTCATGTTCACAGCTTACCAGTTACTGGAGACCGTTAGGCGGGACATCTCCTTATATTGGAAATGTAGGTGAAATCAGTTGTGAACCTGAAGTAAAAGTTGAGGTAACTGTATTTACAGAGAAAGTGGATGAAACTATTCAGGCAATCAAAGAGGTACATCCATACGAGGAACCGGTAATCAATGCATTGCCGATTTATCGGACAAGTTTTTAAGGGAAAATGAAGTCTTACGATCAGACAGAAAGGAGGTTTGATCGTAAGGCTTCTTTTGTTGAAAAACTACAGGAAACAGATGGCTTATCTTTTTCTCGTTACGGTATCCTGGAAACAAGTATTTCTCATCAATCTGAGTTGCCCGTTCAAAACAAAATGCACAAATATGCATCGCAAAATATGTTGAAAATCCTACTTGAAAGACGAACATGTGTTCTATATAATAGAGACATCAACGAAAGGAGGGGAATATGCCATGAAAGAACGCACCTATATTGCAATTGACCTGAAATCTTTTTACGCTTCTGTGGAATGTGTGGAACGGGATCTGGATCCGTTGGAGGTGAATCTTGTCGTGGCAGATGTGACCCGTACAGAGAAGACTATCTGCCTGGCGGTATCTCCGGCGCTGAAGTCTTATGGGATTCCGGGAAGAGCCCGCTTGTTTGAAGTTGTACAGAAAGTAGCGGAAGTGAATGAGGCGAGACGGTATCGAAGTCCGGGTGGAAGATTTCAGGGAAGTTCGTCTGACCAGCGTGAATTAAGGAAACACCCGGAGCTTGCATTGGATTACGTGACAGCGCCACCAAGGATGGCTCTTTATATGGAGTACAGCCGCAGGATTTATGCAATCTATCTGAAATATATTGCGCCGGAAGACATACATGTTTATTCCATAGATGAAGTGTTTCTTGATGTAACTTCCTATCTGAAAACTTACGGACTCACGTCGGAAGAACTGGCGAGGAAGATGATTCGAGAGGTACTTCATGAGACTGGAATCACAGCGACTGCCGGGATTGGGACGAATCTGTATCTTGCAAAGATTGCAATGGATATTATGGCGAAACATGTCGAACCTGATGAAGATGGAGTGAGAATTGCGAAGCTGAATGAACGAAGTTATCGAGAACAACTTTGGAATCACAGGCCATTGACAGATTTCTGGCGCGTGGGAAGAGGATATGCGAAGAAGCTGGAGGAGAATGGTCTGTATACAATGGGGGATATTGCCCGCTGTTCGATGGGAAGCGCACAGGAGTTTTACAATGAAGAACTATTGTATCGTTTATTTGGCGTGAATGCAGAACTCCTGATTGACCATGCCTGGGGATGGGAGCCGTGTACGATGGAGGCAATTAAGAATTACAGGCCTTCATCAAACAGTGTCGGTTCCGGTCAGGTATTGCAGTGTCCGTATTCTTATGAAAAGGCAGGTCTCATTGTTCGGGAGATGACAGAATTACTGGTATTGGATCTGGTTGATAAAGGTCTTGTGACTAACCAAATTGTACTGACAGTAGGATACGATATTGAAAATCTGAAACAATCAGAATTTCAGAAAAATTATCGAGGTGAGATAAAGACAGACCGTTATGGGAGAAAGATTCCGAAGCATGCACATGGAACAATGAATTTGGAAGAGTATACGTCTTCCACGCGAAGAATTGTGGATGCAACGGTAGAACTGTATCAAAGGATTGTGGATCCTAAATTGCTTGTACGCAGGATATCACTGGTGGCGAATCATGTGATACAGGAATGTGAGATTGCAGAGATGGACTCGTATGAACAGATGGATCTTTTTACAGATTATCAAGCGAAGGAAGAACAAAATCAGCGGGAAAAAGAAGAACGTGAGCGTGAGAGAAGCATGCAGCAGGCAGTCCTTGAACTCAAGAAGAAATTTGGAAAGAATGCAGTGCTGAAGGGAATGAATCTGCAGGAAGGAGCGACAACTATTGAGAGAAACAGACAAATCGGCGGACACAAAGCATAAATATGATGATATTTTAGATTGTCCGCATCACGTATCTTCTGTTCATCCATCAATGCCGTTGATAGACAGAGCGGCACAGTTCGCTCCATTCTCAGCATTGACCGGATATGAAGAGGTCGTGAAGGAAGAAGCAAGACTTACAGAACAGAGAGTAGAACTGGATGAGGAGGAACTGGAACGGTTAGATCAAAGTTTACAATATCTTAAGAAACGATTACAGGACGATAGGGAAATAAATCCGGATGTGAAGATTACGTATTTCTGTGCAGACCAGAAGAAGGAAGGTGGTCAATATCGAACTGTTCAGGGGAAGGTGAGAAGAATCAGACAATATGAAAAAGCGGTCGAGTTGGAAGACAGGACAGCAATTCCAATCAAAGATATCGTGCAAATTTTAGTGTTGTAAATAAATAAGAAATTTATTCAAGCTTATATAAATAATATGTTCCAAGCTGGTATGTTCATGTGAGTTTTATTATACAACAGATTCTGATTTCATGCATAGAATAGTTAAGAGAAAGTATCGGCAATCATGGAATAATGCCTATGAGATTCTGTGAATTAAAAGAAAAAGAGGTAGTGAACATCTGTAATGGAAAATGTCTTGGAGGTGTAGTAGATCTGCAGATAAATGAATGCTCCGGTGCGATAGAAGCATTGATTGTTCCTGGGCCGGGAAAGTTCTGTGGATTCTTTGGAACGGATAGCGAATATGTGATACCATTTGCATGTATAAAGAAGATTGGACCGGATATTATTCTTGTGGAAATTAAAGAAGAAAAGTTTTTGCAAAAATATTAGACATTGTGTATAATGAAGGCAATAAGATACGTGGAAAGGCGGAGTGGATTATATGAAGTGTCCATATTGTGGCAATCCAGATACAAGAGTGATTGATTCCAGACCAGCAGAGGATAATAGTTCTATCAGAAGAAGACGTTCTTGCGATGAATGTGGCAAGCGTTTTACAACTTATGAAAAGGTAGAGACGATCCCACTGATTGTAATTAAGAAAGATAATAACCGTGAACAGTATGAAAGAGCGAAGATAGAGAATGGAGTTCTGAATGCATGCTACAAGCGTCCGGTTCCGGCTGAAGAGATTCAAAAGACAATTGATGCGATTGAACTGTCAATTTTTAATCGTGAAGAGAAAGAAATCCCAAGCAGTGAGATTGGTGAAATTGTTATGGAGAATCTGAAGGCATTGGATCCGGTTGCATATGTCAGATTTGCATCTGTCTACAGAGAGTTCAAAGATGCGAATACATTCATGGATGAATTGAAGAAATTTCTAAAATAATAAAAATCGGTTATACTCTGTTCGTGAGTATAACCGATTTCAATCTTTCGGAGAATGTTAGTATATTACACGGGAGGCGAGAATGAGAACTTATAAATTAACAATTGCTTATGACGGAACTGCATATCAGGGATGGCAGAGACAGGCAAACACAGAGAACACTTTGCAGGGAACTCTGGAGCGAACAATTTCGTCAGTGGCAGGATATCCAGTGGAGATTGATGGTTCAGGACGAACAGATGCAGGTGTTCATGCGAATGGACAGACTGCAACAGTAGTTCTTTCTGGTCAGGTGGAGGATGGATTTTTTACAGAAAAGATAAATTCAAGATTACCCGGAGATATTCGGATTTTAGATGCAGAGCTTGTGAGGAATGGATTTCATGCGAGAAAAAGTGCGGTCGGAAAAAGATACATTTATCAGCTTGATCTGGCAGAGAAACCAGATGTATTCACGAGACGATATACATATCATTTTCCGCAGCAATTGAATTTAGATGCGATGAGAAAGGCAGCACAATTGTTGATTGGCACGTATGAGTTTGCCGGATATACGGATAAAAAGGATGAAAAGTCCACAAAAAGAACAATTTATGCTATAATGATTTGCGGACAAGGAAGCAAAGTCAGTATTCAATATGAAGGAACAGGATTTCTTTACCATATGGTAAGGATTTTGACAGGAACTTTGCTGGAAGTTGGAACCGGAGCACGAAGCATAGAGAGTGTGAAGGAACCTTTGAAATCAAAAGATAGAAGTCAGGCTGGATTTTTAGCACCTGCAAGAGGGTTATTCCTTGATGAGGTGTATTATTGATTCGGTTATGGAAAGTTGCTGATTATTCACAGAAGAGTTGGCGAATGGACGGTGAACAGCAACACTCTTGAAAGGGAGGATGCAGCAGATTGAAATTAATATCATGGAATGTAAATGGTATTCGTGCCTGTGTACAGAAAGGATTTCTTGATTTCTTTCATGAGGCAGATGCGGATATCTTCTGTATTCAAGAGACGAAGATGCAGGAAGGACAGCTAAATCTGGAATTAGAAGGCTATTATCAGTATTGGAATTATGCTGTGAAGAAGGGATATTCCGGAACAGCTGTGTTTACAAAGAAAGAACCATTGTCGGTAAGTTATGGAATCGGTATTGAGGAGCATGACCAGGAAGGACGTGTGATTACGTGTGAATTTGAAGAGTTTTATTTCGTCACAGTATACACACCGAATTCTCAGAATGGGCTGGCAAGGTTAGATTACAGAATGAAGTGGGAGGATGACTTCCGTACTTATCTGAAGAAGTTAGAAGAGACAAAACCGGTGATTGTGACCGGAGATATGAATGTAGCGCACAAAGAGATTGATCTTAAGAATCCGAAGACCAACCGTAAGAATGCAGGTTTTACGGATGAGGAAAGACAGAAGTTTACTGAACTTCTGGATGCCGGATTTATTGATACATTCCGGTACTTTTATCCGGAGCAGACAGGAATCTATTCCTGGTGGTCTTATCGTTTCAGTGCCAGGGCGAAGAATGCAGGCTGGCGTATAGACTACTTCTGTGTCTCAGATAGTTTAAAGAACCGACTGGAAGATGCAAAGATTCTGACAGATATTATGGGATCAGATCATTGCCCGGTTGAATTGGATTTGAAATAAATGATAGAAAAAGGAGAAGAGAAAAATGACAAAGATTGACATTATTTCAGGATTTCTTGGAGCAGGAAAGACAACTTTAATTAAGAAGCTTCTTTCTGACGCATACAAGGGAGAGCAGGTTGTATTGATTGAGAATGAATTTGGAGAGATCGGTATTGATGGTGGATTTTTGAAGGAAGCAGGAATTGAGATTCGTGAGATGAATTCAGGATGTATCTGTTGTTCACTGGTTGGAGATTTTGGAAAATCTCTTCATGAGGTCGTAGATACTTATCATCCGGATCGTATTCTGATCGAGCCATCAGGAGTTGGAAAGCTTTCTGATGTAATCAAGGCTGTACAGGATGTTCAGGGTGAAATCGATGCAGAGCTCAATAGCTTTACAACAGTTGTAGATGTAACAAAGTGTAAGATTTACCGTAAGAATTTTGGGGAATTTTTCAGCAACCAGATTGAATATGCAGGCGCAGTTATTTTAAGCCGTACAGATAAAGCGAAACCGGAGAAGATTCAGGAAAGTGTTGCGCTGTTAAGAGAACTGAATGAAAAAGCTCCGATCATTACAACACCGATCGAGCAGCTTCCGGGTGAGAAGATTCTTGAAACAATGGAATCAAGCAAATCTCTGGAAGAGGAATTGCTTGCAGAGGTAGCTGAAGAGGCTCATGAGCATGACCACGAGCATCATCACCATGAAGAGTGCGACCACGAGCATCATCACCATGATCACGAAGCGCATGAGCACGAGCACCATCACCACGATCATGAAGAACATGATCATGAGCATCACCATCACGACCATGAAGAGTGCGACCATGAGCATCATCATCACCACGATCATGAAGAGTGTGACCACGAGCATCATCATCACCACGATCATGAAGAGCATGAGCACCATCATCATGATGGAGAGTGCAGCTGCGGCTGTGGACACCATCATCACCACGATCATGAGGGTCATCATCATGCAGATGAGGTATTCACAAGCTGGGGTAAAGAGACAATTCATACTTATACAAAGGATGAGGTCAGTGCAATTCTGAAGACTCTTGAAGAGGATGGCTCTTATGGAAATGTACTCCGTGCAAAAGGAATGGTAGCAGGAGCAGATGGAGAGTGGATCTACTTTGATATGGTTCCGGAGGAGCATGAAGTAAGAACAGGAGCACCGGAATACACAGGAAGAATCTGTGTGATCGGAGCAGAGCTTAATGAAGACAAGCTTGCAGAATTATTTAAGCTGAAATAAAAGGATAAGCAAAGCAGTACCCCATAGGGGGCTGCGTAGCATTATGTAATAACAGATGTCTTCTGCGAAAAGGAGACGGAATGGAGATAGATATGATGAAAGAGCCAGATGTTATGGTTTATCTGATGACAGGTTTTCTGGACAGTGGTAAAACTCAGTTCCTGAATTTTACACTATCTCAGGATTACTTTCAGATTGATGGAAAGACACTTCTGATTCTCTGCGAAGAGGGGGAAGAAGAGTATGATCCAATGGAAATGCTGAAGTATGGTGTCGTTATTGAGACTGTAGAAGATAAAGAAGATCTGACAGAAGAATGGCTGGAAGAGATGAATAAGAAGCATGAGCCGGAACGTGTTGTTATTGAATATAATGGTATGTGGCAGGTGAGTGAATTTGAGAAGATGAAGCTTCCGGCAGGCTGGGCTATCGAGCAGAAGATTACAACAGTAGATGCGAGTACATTCCAGATGTATCTGACAAACTTAAAACCACTGTTTGTCGAGATGGTAAAAGGAGCTGAACTTGTGCTGTTTAATCGTTGTGAAGATAAGAAACCGTTGGCAGGATACCGCAGAAGTGTTAAGGTTGTAAGTCCTCAGGCAGAAGTAATCTTTGAGGATGAGAACGGTGAGGTAGACAATATCTTTGAAGACGAAGTACCGTATGATCTCAAAGCACCTGTGATTGAGATTCCAAGAGAAGATTATGGTATCTGGTATATTGATATGCAGGAGCATCCGGAGCGCTATAAAGGAAAAGTTGTAGAATTTGTTGCAAAGGTCATGAAACCAAAAGCATTTCCGTCTAAGGTATTCTATCCGGGACGTATGGCAATGACTTGCTGTGCAGATGATACATCCTTCCTTGGATATGTTTGCAGAAGCGCTTATGCGCCGAAGCTGAATGCAGGAGACTGGGTGAAGATTCGTGCAAAAGTGCGTTATGCGAATCTGTCTGTATATGGCGGAGAAGGACCGGTGCTTGAGGCAGAGAATATTGAGCCTGCAGAACCAATTGAAGAGTTAGTATATTTTAATTAAGACAAGCAATAAGACAAAGTAATAAGACAAGAAATAGGAGGAGAACTTCATGGCAAAGAAATATGATGTAATCGCATTAGGAGAACTTCTGATTGATTTTACAATGAATGGACAAAGCGAACAGGGAAACAATATGTTTGAGGCTTGCCCGGGAGGTGCACCGTGTAATGTGCTGGCACTTCTGAACAAGATGGGAAAGAAGACAGCATTTATAGGAAAAGTTGGAAAAGATCAGTTTGGAACGTTATTAAGAGATACGATTACGGAAGCCGGAATCGATGCCTCCAATCTGATGGTGGACGAAAATGTGAATACAACACTTGCGTTTGTACATACATTCCCAGATGGAGACAGAGAGTTCTCATTTTACCGTAATCCGGGAGCAGATATGATGCTTACAGCAGATGAAGTGAATCCAGAAGTAGTAAAAGATACAAAAGTCTTTCATTTCGGAACACTTTCTATGACACATGAAGGTGTGCGTGAAGCGACAAAGAAAGCGGTAGAAACAGCAAAAGCAAATGGTTGCCTTGTATCCTTTGATCCAAATCTGAGACCGCCGCTGTGGAGTTCTCTTGATCTTGCAAAAGAGCAGATGGAGTATGGATTTGGAAAATGTGATATCCTGAAGATCTCTGATAATGAAATTCAGTTTGTATCCGGTAAGGAAGACTATGATGAGGGAATCGCATATCTGCAGGAGACATACAATATTCCGCTGATTCTTCTGACTATGGGAAAAGACGGAAGTAGAGCTTATTACAAAGGCATGCGCGTAGAGAGACCGGGATTTTCAGTGAAAGCAATTGAGACAACCGGTGCAGGAGATACTTTCTGTGGAAGTTCTTTGAATTATCTGGTTGATCATGATTTTGAGAATCTGACAGAGGAACAGTTAGGAGAGATGCTGACATTTGCGAATGCGGCAGCAGCACTTGTAACAACAAAGAAGGGTGCGATCAAAGCAATGCCTGTAAAAGAAGAAGTTCTTGAACTGATTCAGAAATAATTGACAAGAAAACAGTCAGTCGATATAATGTAACACAGAAACAAGGGCGTTTCCAACTTAGGTGGAGAACGCCCTTTTATCGTATCAGTTTATGATAAAGGAGGTCGAAAAATAATGCATAACTATACAAGAGATGATATTTTTCACATAGTAGAGGAAGAAGATGTCGCTTTCATCAGATTGCAGTTTACAGATATTTTTGGAACGATGAAAAATATGGCGGTAACAGTAGGACAGCTTGAAAAAGCATTGGATAACCGCTGTATGTTTGATGTTTCTTCTTTGGAAGGGGTTGCAGATGAGGAAGAATCAGATATGTATTTATATCCGGATTTGAGTACATTTGAAATCTTTCCATGGAGACCACAGCAGGGAAAAGTTGCAAGACTGATCTGTGATGTGTATAAAAAAGATGGAACACCGTATGAAGGCGATCCGCGTTATGTACTCAGAAAGGCTGTTGCGGAGGCGAAAGAGATGGGATATACGATGAATGTCGGCCCGGAATGCGAGTTCTTTCTTTTCCATACAGATGATGACGGTAGACCGACAACAGTAACTCACGAGCAGGGAGGATATTTTGATGTAGGGCCATTGGATCTTGGAGAAAATGCGAGAAGAGATATGATCTTAACATTAGAAGATATGGGGTTTGAGATTATTTCCTCACATCATGAGATTGCGCCGGCGCAACATGAAATCGATTTTCACTACGATGAGGCGATGATTACAGCAGATAATCTGATGACATTTAAGATGGTTGTCAAGACAATCGCAAAACGACACGGTCTGCACGCGACATTTATGCCAAAGCCGAAGAGTGAGACTTATGGGTCAGGAATGCACATTAATTTGTCTTTATATAAAAACGATGGAACAAATGCACTTTATAACGCAGAGGATGAGAACGGACTCAGCCAGGAAGGGTATTATTTTATTGGTGGCTTGATGAAACATATGAAGGCAATCACCTGTATTACAAATCCAACGATCAATTCTTATAAACGTTTTGTGCCGGGGTATGAAGCACCTGTATATATGGGATGGTCAGCTAAGACAAGAGGACCTTTGATTCGTGTGTCTATGGAGAAAGAAGACAATTCAAGACTGGAACTTCGCAGTCCGGATGCTACGGCGAATCCATATCTGGCGCTTGCAGTACTTCTGAAAGCCGGGGTGGACGGAATTAAGAATCAGATTATGCCTCCGAAGAATATTGATGAAAATATTCAGAAGATGACGCAGGAAAGAAGAGATGAACTTCAAGTGGAAGAACTGCCGAGAACGCTTGGAGCTGCTACAGCAGAGCTTGAGAAAGACGAACTGCTGATCAGCGTATTAGGGAAAGAGCTTGCCGAGAAGATCATCAAAGCAAATAAGAAAGAATATAAAGAATATTGTATGCAGGTGACAGACTGGGAGATCAATCATTATCTTTACAGACTGTAGTCTGGATATCTTGTCATTGGGCATTTAGAGACCACATATATTGGTATAGAACATTTTAGAGAGAACAGATTGACAGAAAAGAAGTTAGCGGAAGAGGTGAGCAGATATGAGCAACATTATTGTCGTTTTTCCAAAGAGGGAAAATGCAGTAAATATCCGTAATAGTTTGGTTCGTGCGGGTATTGAAGTATCTGCGGTATGTTTGACAGGAGCTAAGGTTTTGCAGTATGCTGATAACTGGAACGATGGAATTGTCGTGTGTGGTTATCGGTTTCAAGATATGCAGTATACAGATTTACGAGAATCTCTTCCGGATACGTTTGACATGCTTTTGGTGGCTTCAGCGGATAAGTGGATGGATGGACTGCCGGATGGGGTTGTAGGACTTCCACTCCCAATCAAAGTTTATGATTTGGTAAATACCGTTGAAATGATTCAGCAGACACAGAGCAGGAAGAGAAGAAAGCGCAGAGAAACGATACGAAAGAGAGACGATTCTCAGAGAAAGATAATCGATCAGGCGAAAGCGCTTCTGATAGAACGAAATAACATGTCAGAAGAGGAAGCACATCGATATTTACAGAAGAGCAGTATGGAAAGTGGGACCAATATGCTCGAAACAGCACAGATGGTGCTGACAATTATGAATGAATAAGAGGCAGCTGTTAACAGTAACGAATAAGAAGTGCTGTAAACAATAACAAATAAGAGGACTGTCAGTGATGACAGTGGAACGGAGAAGAGAATGAAATTTACAAAAATGCAGGGAATTGGAAATGATTATGTGTATGTAAACTGTTTTGAAGAGAAGGTAGAAGATCCATCAGCGTTGGCAATCCAGGTGAGTGACAGACATTTTGGAATAGGATCCGATGGACTGATCCTGATCTGTCCGTCGGAAGTGGCAGACTGTGAGATGGCCATGTATAATGCGGATGGCTCCAGAGGAGAAATGTGTGGAAATGGAGTTCGCTGTGTCGGAAAATATATGTATGATTACGGTCTGACTGATAAAAAAGAGATTACAGTTGAGACTTTAGCAGGAATCAAAACACTTCAGCTTTTCATAGAAAATGGAAAGGTTGCGAAGGTTCGAGTTGATATGGGAAGTCCAATCTTGACACCGGCAGAAATTCCGGTTGTGGCTGAGGGAGATAAAGCTGTAGATGAACCGATTCTTGTGGATGGAAAAGAATATCATATGACTTGCGTATCTATGGGAAATCCGCACGCAGTTGTTTATGTAGATGATGTTGATAATCTTCCGATTGAAGAAATCGGACCAAAATTCGAAAACCATGAGAGATTTCCAAGACGTGTGAACACAGAGTTTGTAAAAGTACTGGATAGACATACTGTACAGATGCGTGTTTGGGAGAGAGGATCTGCGGAGACACTTGCCTGCGGAACAGGAGCATGTGCTGTAGCTGTTTCTTGTATTCTGAATGGATTGACAGAAGATGAAGTAACTGTAAAGCTTCTTGGCGGAGATTTGGAGATTCAGTGGGACCAGGAGAAGAACACGGTTTATATGACAGGACCGGCAACTGTTGTATTTGATGGAGAGCTGAAATAAAGATTTGATTAGAATGCGTTGACTAAACTTTCATTTTAAGATTTTTGGTCAACGCATCTGTAACAACAAAGAGACTATAATCCTAATATACAAAAAAAGAGATTACAAATTGTAATCTCTTAAAACATCGGAGTGACAAGATTCGAACTTGCGACCTCTACGTCCCGAACGTAGCGCTCTACCAAACTGAGCCACACTCCGATAAAATAGGGAACTTGCCGAAGCAAATTCCCAGCTACGGAAAAGGGACTTGAACCCCTACTAACAGAGTCAGAGTCTGCTGTGCTGCCAATTACACCATTCCGCATTACTTGAGTTTTGTTTGTTGCTTGTTTCAAACAACATGGTTATTATATCAAAGCTACAGAAAAATGCAACCCCTTTTTTTATATTTTTGCGTTAGACTTTTTAAAGAAATTGTATTAAATGTCAGAAAATTAAGAAAATTCATTTCGCCAAACGAAAAAGGGCATCGACAGTAGCGAAAAAAGCATCAATGGCAGAAAAAAGGGCATCGACAGTTACTAAAATCTATAAGATTACTCTACAAGAAAAGCTCTGCAATAAATACAACTGCGCAGCAAAGAACTGCGACTGGCAGCAGTCCTGCACCGCACCATGCGGCCACAACTCCAACAACGAGAGCGAGGGCTCCGGAGATTGGAGACTGTGTGGCATGAAGGATTGCCGGGAATGTCATCACTGCTAGTGTGACATAAGGTACATAGTATAGAAAGGACTGAAGAAACTGGTTCTTCAAAGGTTTTCGGATCAAGGTCATCGGCAGTACGCGGATGAAATAAGAGATACCGCCCATGATAAGAATATAGATATAAATATTGTGTGTCATAATTTTATTCCTTCTGAGTAACTGAAGTTACGTTTTTATTATTGCTTAGTTGAAGCTGAAGTTTCGTCTTCTGTCGGTATCGGGAAGAAGAATGCTGCTCCGGCTGAAAGTGCGACGGTCAGTATGATTGTTCTGGTACCATCCGACAGAGTGGAGATCCAAGGTAGGCAAGTTGCTGCGAAGCTTGAGATAAATGCAAGAGTAACCAGTCCTGCAACGACTTTATTCTGCTTCGAAGGAGGAATGATGATAGCGATAAACATTCCAAAGAGGGCAACACTAAATGCACTGACCATACGTGGTGACATGATATTTCCGGCAATGACACCGAGCATAGTTCCAAAAGCCCAGCCCGGAAGCGGAGTTACCATCGCGCCATAGGTATAATAAGGATTTAAAGTACCGGGTCTGCTGATCGCAATTCCAAAAAGTTCGTCTGTGATATCATAACTCATCAGCAGACGGTGTCCTAACGAAAGGTCGGGACTTAAACGCTGACTCATGGCACAGCTCATCAGAAGATAACGTGCATTTGTGATCAATGTGACAATTGCGACCTCAATATAAGGAGAGTTTGCAGCAATTACAGTCAGTCCGGCATACTCTCCGGCAGATGCATTATTTAACAGACTCATAAGGAATCCCTGAAATGCATTCAGGCCGATATTTCTTGCGGCGATACCGATTGAAAAGGAGACCGCAAGATATCCAAGTCCAATCGGAATTCCATCGCAAAAACCACGACGAAATGCTTGTCTATTAGATTCTTTCATAATAATAAACCACCTTAGTTACAAATTTTGTCTCTGAGGGATATTGTATCATTTCTGCGGAGGAAATCAAAGTCGGAAATGAGGACAAATCCCCCAATTTATAACATTTCTTGACGCATTTATGTAAGTGTGATAGAATGACCCCGTTGTAACATATAATTTAATACAGATGCGTGAGGTGTCAGTCAGATGGATGATGGCGTCCTGATTATGAATGCTCAGGGGAACGACATGGGAAATCTGGACTGGTGAAAAGGGAAACAGGTGAGAATCCTGTACGAACTCGTCACCGTATTTCGTGAGCTTTTGTTTTGAGACCACTGGGAGACCGGGAAGGTGAAGCAGAAGCGTTTGAACGATCAGCCGGGAGACCTGCCTTTCGCAGTACAGGAATGAAGAGTTCATGCCACGAGGAATTGGCCGTACGAAAGGAAATGATTTAGACTGCAGTAATTATTTACAGATAGGTTGTAAATAATCACCGGTTTTTCTTTGCGTACCCTCGTTTGATTCGAGGGTGTTTTCATTTCTGAGAACAAGAAATCAGGAGGATGACAATGAAAAAGAAAGTATTAATGGTTTTACTGGCAGCAACACTTAGTGTGTCCATGATTGCAGGATGTGGATCAAAGGGCGACAACAACACTGACACAACAAAGACAGAGTCAAAACAGGACAGCGATCAGGAAGCAGCAGATAAAGTTGCGAAGCTGATTGATGACATTTATGTTCAGGAAAGAACAGACAAGACAGATGAGCAGTGTACAGCAGCGAAAGAAGCATGGGATGCATTGACAGATGCACAGAAAGAACTCGTTGAGGGAGAGAATGCGGATCCGGATTATTTCGGAAGAGATACAGGAGATGCATCCAAGGATGATCCGCTCAATGCTGATGAGATCGGTGAAAATGAAATCCTTGTAGTAAGTTTTGGAACATCCTTCAATGACAGCCGTGCGACAGATATCGGTGGTATTGAGAAGGCAGTTCAGGCAGCTTATCCGGACTGGTCTGTAAGAAGAGCATTTACAGCACAGATCATCATCAATCACGTACAGGCCCGTGATGGTGAGAAGATCGACAATGTGGATCAGGCATTGCAGAGAGCTGTAGACAATGGAGTGAAGAACCTTGTTGTACAGCCGACACATCTGATGCATGGAGCAGAATATGATGAACTTACAGCAGCATTAGAGGGATATAAAGATAAGTTTGAATCTGTTAAGATTGCAGAGCCACTTCTCGGAGAGGTTGGAGCTGATGCAACTGTTATCAATGCAGACAAGGCAGCAGTAGCGGAAGCAATCACAGCAGAGGCTGTTAAAGATGCAGGATTTGACAGTCTGGATGCAGTAAAAGAAGACGGAACAGCATTTGTATTCATGGGACATGGTACATCTCATACTGCAAAGGTAAGTTATTCTCAGATGCAGACACAGATGGAACAGCTTGGATATGACAATGTATTTATCGGAACTGTAGAGGGTGAGCCGGAAGATACATCCTGCGAGGCAGTGATCGAGAAACTGAAAGAAGCAGGATATAAGAAAGTAATCCTTCGTCCGCTGATGGTTGTTGCAGGAGACCATGCGAACAACGATATGGCCGGAGATGACGATGATTCCTGGAAGAGCCAGTTTGAGGCATCAGGAGCATTTGACAGCATTGATACTCAGATTGCAGGTTTAGGAGAGATCCAGGCAATCCAGCAGCTGTATGTAGCACATACACAGGCTGCAATTGATGCAGAGTAATTTGTAAGAAGATATTGAGAAGGTCATGCTTGTTCAGAGAAAAAGGAATTGCATGACCTTTTTTGAATCAATGAAAGGAAGTATTTAGATGAAAAAGAAGTTATTAATGGTATTAATTTCTGTTTCTATGATCGCATCTGTATTTACGGGATGTGGAAATAGCACAGAGGCTAAAGACAGTGGAAAAGCACAAACAGAACAGGCGGATACAAAAGAGGATTCTGCAGATAAGGCAGATGAGGAGCAGGCAGCACTGGAAGACGGAACATATACAGCAGAGTTCCAAACAGACAGCTCTATGTTCCATGTAAATGAAGCGATGGACGGAAAAGGAACACTGACAGTAGAAGATGGAAAAATGACAATTCATATCAGTCTGGTGTCTAAAAATATTGTTAATCTGTTCGAAGGAACTGCCGAGGATGCACAGAAGGACGGCGCAGAACTGCTTCAGCCTACAACAGATACTATTAATTACAGCGATGGAACATCTGATGAGGTCTATGGATTCGACGTTCCGGTTCCGGCACTGGACAAAGAATTTGATCTTGCATTGATCGGAAAAAAGGGAACATGGTATGATCACAAGGTCAGCGTGACAAATCCGGTGGAAGTAGAAGAATAAAATGGATTTGTAACCTTTACAAACCGGCAAAGAAGGGATAAGATACTTTTATAAAATAATTTATAAAAGGAGCCTTGGATATGGCTGGAACGGAAAAGAGAAATATCACAAAATCAAAAATAGTAAACTATATTATAAATCACGAAGCAACGTCTAAAGTGGAATTGTCGAAGGATCTCAATCTTAGTATGCCGACTGTATTGTCGAATGTGAATGAGCTCTTGGCTAATGGAATTGCGGTTGAAACCGGAGAATATGAATCTACAGGCGGGCGAAAAGCAAAACGAATCAGTATTAATCCAGCATATCGTTATGCAGTTGGAATAAGGATCACTGCGAAGCATGCAGGATTTGTACTTGTGAATTTGAGCTATGAGATAGAGAAATATGAAAGGATCCGCTTAGAATTTTCAACAGAGGCCGCTTACTACTTACAATTGAGCGAAGCATTGGAAAGATTTCTTTCAGATGTAGAACACAGAGAACGAATCTTGGGAATCGGAATTTCAATTCCGGGAATTGTTAATTCGAAAGAACGAATGCTGATCAAATCTCATGCGCTCCAATTGGAGAATTATAGTTTAAGCTTTTTGGAACAGGTCTTTTCACTTCCGGTTTATTTTGAAAATGATGCCAATGCGGCAATGATGGCAGAGGATTTAAATAACTATAGAAATGCATTGTATCTTTCATTGAATAATACACTCGGAGGAGCATTTTGCATTGACGGGAAATTGATTCCGGGAGCAAATCAGAAAGCCGGAGAATTTGGACATATGATCCTTGTTCCGGGCGGAAAGAAATGTTATTGTGGAAAACAAGGCTGTGCGGATGCTTACTGTGCGGCGAGCGTGCTGACAGATGAGACTAAAGAGACACTGGAACAGTTTATGAAGAAGGTGGAAGAGCAGGACGGACAAGCCGTGAAGGTTTGGAAAGAGTATCTTAATAATCTGGCAATCCTTATTTCAAATCTGAGAATGGCATATGATATGGATATTATTCTTGGAGGAGAAGTAGGGGGATATCTTGCAGATCATATGCTAACCTTAGGGAAAAAAGTAATGGAATATAATGGATTTGATCATGATACGAGATACCTGAAAGTTTGTTCATATAAGAGAGAAGCCTCGGCAGTTGGTGTGGCAAAACATTATTTACAGGCTTTTATTAAAACATTATAACGATTAGAATGATAGAGAGTTAGAAAATCTAGAGAAGAAACATTTTTAACACATGTTTCTTCTCTGGATTTTTTGTTTTGCGCAAACTGCATAAAAATTATAGCGAAATCTTGTGCAATAGGCAGAATTGAACAATAACATATTGACAAAATGCATTTCTCGAACAATAATGTAATTACTTTAATAAAACATTTAATAAAAGATATTCAATAAAGGAGGAAAACATTATGTTACAGCAGGTAATGACAAACCCGGGAGAAATTATTTTCAGAGAGGTACCGGTTCCGGAAGTGAAAGATGATCAGGTACTAGTTAAGATTATGAATATTGGAATCTGTGGATCTGATATTCACGTATATCATGGAAAACACCCATTTACAAAATACCCGGTGACTCAGGGGCATGAGGTATCCGGTGAGATTGCCAAGGTCGGAAAAGATGTTACAGAATTTCATGAAGGACAGAAAGTTACGATTGAGCCACAGGTTTACTGCGGACAGTGTTATCCGTGCCGCCACGGAAAATATAACCTTTGTGAGGAACTTAAGGTTATGGGATTCCAGACAACAGGAACAGCTTCAGAATATTTTGCAGTAGATGCCTCTAAAGTAACACCGATTCCGGAAGATATGTCTTATGAAGAAGGAGCCATGATCGAGCCTCTGGCAGTTGCAGTGCATGGAGTGAAGCAGGTAGGAGATGTAAAGGGATTGAATATTGCAGTTCTTGGTGCAGGACCGATCGGTAACCTGGTTGCACAGGCAGCAAAAGGAATGGGCGCCGCAAAGGTAATGATCACAGATGTCAGCGACCTTCGTCTGGATAAGGCAAAAGAATGTGGTATTGATGTATGTGTTAATACTATGGAGAAAGACTTTGGAGAGGCAATGGTGGAAGCCTTTGGTCCTGACAAAGCAGATGTGATCTATGATTGCGCAGGAAATAATATCACAATGGGACAGGCAATTAAATACGCAAGAAAAGGAAGTATCATCGTTCTTGTTGCCGTATTTGCAGGAATGGCAACAGTAGACCTTGCAGTTGCAAATGATCACGAACTGGATATCAAGAGCACTATGATGTATCGTCATGATGATTATGTAGATGGTATAGAACTTGTAAATGAAGGAAAAGTTCATTTAAGACCATTGATTTCTAAGACATTTGCATTCAAAGATTATCTGAAAGCATATCAGTATATTGATGATAACCGCGAGACAACGATGAAAGTAATCATCAATGTGCAGGAGAAATAGGAGATCGAATCAAGAGAGAGCAGAGTTTTATCAGAAACTTTGGCTAGGAGGTAATTAATGGAAAACGAGAGCAATAATGGAAAAGTGCCTCTGATCAGCAAGATTGCATATGGTTTCGGAGATGTAGGATGTAACTTTAGCTGGATGTTTGTCAGTAACTTTTTAATGATTTTCTATACAGATGTATTTGGAATCAGTATGGCGGCAGTATCAGCATTGATGCTTTTCTCAAGATTCTGGGATGCGATCAATGATCCGATCGTAGGTGGATTAACAGATAAAACAAACACAAGATGGGGAAGATACCGTCCATGGTTGTTAGTGGCAGCACCGATTACATCAGCGCTTTTGATCCTCTCTTTCTGGGCGCACCCAGATTGGTCAAATACATCGAAAATAGTTTACATGGTAATTACATACTGTCTTCTTGTCTTAGGATACACTTGTGTAAACATTCCATATGGAACACTTTGCGGTGCTATGACACAGGATATTGATGAGCGTGCCAAGATCAACACATCTCGTTCCGTAGCAGCAATGATCGCAATTGGAATCATCAATATCGTAACAGTGCCACTGATCAGCAGGCTTGGAAGCAACAGTGTAAAGAACGGTTATCTGTTTGTTGCAATTATTTACGGATGCATCTTTGCTGCATGTCATTTCTTCTGTTTTGCAAAGACAAAAGAGCAGGTGACAATTCCGGAGAAAGAAAAAATCTCCATTAAAGTACAGCTGAAGGCCGTTATGCAGAATAGACCATATCTGCTTGCATTAGTTGGACAGGTGCTGTTCGGATTCACACTATATGGAAGAAATGCAGATATTTTATATTACTTTACTTATGTGGAAGGAGATGCGTCCTATTATACAACATATTCCATGTGTATTATTATTCCTTCAATTATCGGTGCAGCTTGTTTCCAGCCGGTATTCCGTAAGTTGAATAATAAAGGAAGAACAGCATCTGTTTTTGCATTACTTACAGGAATCGCTATGCTTGCAATGTTCTTCTTTAATGTAAAAGAATCTCCAATTGTATTCTATGCATTGGCAGGTATTACACAGTTCTTCTTTTCAGGATTTAATACTGCAATCTACGCAATCATTCCGGATTGTGTGGAATACGGTGAGTGGAAAACAGGACTTAGAAATGATGGATTCCAGTACGCATTTGTTTCTCTTGGAAATAAAATCGGAATGGCTATAGGAACTGCACTCCTTGCAGCACTGCTTGGTCAATACGGATATGTGGCAAATCAGGTACAGAATCCGGAAGTAATTGCAGTTATGAAACATGCATTTTCAACAATTCCCGGAATTTTGTGGATTGTCACAGCGGTTGTACTGTTCTTCTATCGTTTGAATAAAAAGCGTTACAATGAAATCGTGGAAGATCTGAAAAATGGAAAAAGAGGTTAAGAAATATAAAAAAACGTGGCCCGGTGCACTGCACCGGGCCATTATCTATATAAACTATTCGTAATTTTTGGTCGAAGTCCGGCAATCATAAAAGATCTGTCGCTAATACAATCACCGTCTTCTTTTATTTATGATACTTTAGCATTCATCTGTATCAACTTGATGATGTTATTATACGGAAGAATTATGAACACCTCGTGTCACGAAAGCTAAAGAAAAGTAAAATTTATTAAGAGAATATAATTTAAAACTGAAGAAATGTTTAACCTAGATTATAGACAAAATGTCGACAATTTCGTTAAGGGAAGACTGGAAATTTTTCACGATACATGATATGATGATGTAAGTGTCAAAAAGTATAAATTGCGTTTGTGCTCGCACAAATAAGCAATTTATACTTTTTGACACGCCGAACACCGAAAACGGAATAAAATGGTGTGAACACGCCATTTTATGGGAGTTTGAGGTGCTCGAGGATTGCGGGAATTGCATAGCAATGGAGCAATCCGGTTACATCAGTGAGTGGCAAAATTTACTTTTGACACTCATATCATATGATAGAAAACAGTAAAAAAGGAAGGATGAAAATAATGGATATTAAAGAAAAGATTCATGCAACAACAGAAGAATTGTTAAGTAATATGGAAAGACTTGTAGCGATAGATTCACAGCTTGGAACACCGGCAGAAGGAATGCCATTTGGAGAGGGACCGGCAAAGGTTCTTCACGAAGCACTGCAGATTGCAGATGAACTCGGATTCAAGACAGTGAACCTGGATAACTACTGTGGATATGCAGAGATGGGAGAAGGCGAAGAGATCGTTGGTATCGCAGGACATCTGGATATCGTACCGGCAGGCGGTGATTGGACATATGATCCATTCAAGCTGACAAGAGAAGGAGATTACGTTTACGGACGTGGAACAACAGATGATAAAGGACCTGTTATGGAAGCACTTTATGCGATGAAGCTTCTTCGTGATTCAGGTGTGAAGCTTAACAAGAGAGTTCGTTTGATCATGGGATGTAATGAGGAAAATGGTTCCAGATGTATGGAGCATTATAATGAAGTGGCAGAAGAGTTATCCTGTGGATTTACACCGGATGCAAGTTACCCATGTATTCACGGAGAGAAAGGTATGCTTGGCATGCTGGCAACTTCTAAGAATACAAAGATTATTTCTATCAATGGTGGATTTGTATTCAATGCCGTATGTGATGCATGTACAGCAGAGATTCCGGCAGAAGAAGGACTGAAAGACGGACTGGAAGCTGCTTTCGCAGAGACAAAGCTTCAGGAATACAAAGTAACAGAAGAAGACGGAAAGATCAGTATTTATGCAAAGGGAGTATCTGCACATGCAAGTACACCGGCATTTGGAGTTAACGCTGCAGGTGTTATCTTTGATTGTCTTGCAAAAGCCGGATTTGAAGATAATTTCGTAGAATTCTATAACTCACACATTGGTACAGCGTGTGACGGATCAGGAATCGGTCTGAAATGTGCAGATGAGTTTGGAGAGCTTACATTCTGTAACGGAATCGTTAAGACAGAAGACGGTGTGATCTCCGCTACGATCGATATCAGATTCCCGGTAACATACTCTGTAGAAGATATGGTTAAGATGTGCGAAGGAAAGCTTGAAGACGAGAACGGACGCATTGAGATCCACACAACTACAAAACCATTGTTCTTCCCGAAAGAGTCTCCACTTGTAGAGGCACTGTACAAAGCTTATACAGATGTAACAGGAGATACAGAGAACAAACCGTTAGTAATCGGTGGTGGAACTTATGCGAAGTCCTTAAAGAACATCATCGCATTCGGACCGGAGAAACCAGGCGTAGATTACCGCATTCACGGTGCAGACGAGTATACACTCGTGTCAGAGGTTGAAGAAGCAGTTCATGTTTATATGGAAGCAATCAAGAACCTGCTTGCAATCTAATCAGAACAGTTCATGTAGAAAAAACGACCATTTATGAAAGCAGACCTTAACGGTCTGCTTTTTGTGTTATGATAATTTCATTAAAAAGATACTTGTGATATACAAAATGCAAAAAATCACAGGTACTGTGACAGTAACCAAATAATAGTTATCATATTATAGAGTAAAAGGTAGGTTTCAAAATGAGTCTGAAATATGAAAAGTTGATCAGAAAAATGACACTGGCAGAGAAAGCAGTTATGATGTCAGGAAAGAACACATGGGAGACAGTTGATTTTGAAAAATATGGGATTCCGTCTATGGCAATGTCCGATGGACCGCATGGGCTGAGAAGACAGGCAGGAGCAGGAGACCATTTGGGATTGAATGCCAGTCTTCCGGCGACGTGTTTTCCGACAGCGGCAGGAGTGGCAAACAGCTGGGACGAAGCACTTGGAGAAGAAATTGGAGAAGCACTTGCAGAAGAGGCAGTGACAATGGGCGTCAATGTAATCCTCGGACCTGGACTGAATATTAAAAGAAGTCCGTTGTGTGGAAGAAACTTCGAGTATTTTTCAGAGGATCCGTATCATGCAGGAAAGATGGCAGCGGCATATGTCCGTGGAATCCAAAGCAAAGGAATTGCAGCTTGTCCAAAGCATTTCGCAGCAAACAGTCAGGAGCTGCGCCGTATGGCGAACGATTCTGTCGTAGACGAAAGAACGTTCCGTGAGATTTATACAACAGGATTCGAGATTGCGATCAAGGAAGGTAAATCAAAATCCATCATGTCTTCCTATAATGAAGTAAATGGAATCTATGCAAACGAAAACAACCATATGCTGCAGGAAATTCTGGTAGATGAGTGGGGCTTTGATGGTTTTGTTGTATCTGACTGGGGCGGAAGTAACGACCATGCACTTGGCGTGAAGAATGGAAGCCATCTTGAGATGCCGGGAACAGGAAAATCAGGTATGTATGATATTATTCATGCAGTTGAGAACGGTGATCTTGATGAAGCAGTATTGGATCAGAGACTGGATGAGCTTTTAAATGTGATTTTCTCAACACATCAGGCAACAGAAGACGCAAAGGGAAAAACATTTGATGTGGAAGCGCATCATAACCTGGCAAGAAAAGCGGCAGAGGAAAGCATTGTTCTTCTTAAAAATGAAGAACAGATCCTTCCGTTGAAACCTGGAACAAAAGTTGCGGTGATCGGTGATTTCGCAAAGACCCCAAGATATCAGGGCGCAGGATCATCACTTGTAAACCCGGCAAAACAGCCGGAAGCAATCCTTGATGTGATCGGATCCACAGATCTGGATGTTATTGCATATGAGCAGGGATATATTCGCAATAGAAAACCGAATCAGAAGCTGACAAAGGCCGCAGTAGAGCTTGCAAAGAAGGCGGATATCGTTCTTTTCTTTGGAGGACTTGATGAAATCAGTGAGTCCGAAGGACTTGACCGTACACATATGTCCATGCCGGCAGCACAGGATACATTACTTAATGAACTTACAACAGTAAATAAAAATATAATCGTAGTTCTTTCAGCCGGATCAGCGATTGAGATGCCATGGTACCCATATGTGAAAGGGATCGTGCATGGTTATCTTGGCGGACAGGCAGGCGCGTCAGCAATGTTGAACATTCTGACAGGAAAGGTGAATCCATCCGGTAAGTTAAATGAGACTTACCCAATCTATTATGAGGATACGCCGGCGTATGCATATTATCCAAGTAAAGAAAGAAGCAGTGAGTACAGAGAGTCTCTTTATGTCGGATACCGTTATTACACAACTGTTGGAAAATCAACGCGTTTCCCATTTGGTTACGGATTGAGCTATACAACCTTTGAATATAAAGATTTGAAAATAGATACAGAAGGTGTGACATTTACAATTAAGAATACAGGCAATGTGTCAGGAACTGAGATCGCACAGCTGTATGTTGGAAAATCTTCTGAGACTGTCTTTCGACCGGTTCGCGAGCTGAAAGGTTTCGTAAGAGTAGAGCTTCAGCCGGGAGAAGAAAAGGAAGTAAGAATCGGATTTGATGATAAGACATTCCGTTTTTATGATACAAGAACAGATAGCTGGGAGATTGAAAGCGGTACTTATCAGATCATGATCGGTGAAAATGCGCAGCAGATGGTTCTGGAAGGTGCTTTAGACGTAAAAGGTACTGTTGAAAACGGCGGCTACAAGAAAGAAGAACTGCCGGAATATTTCAGCGGCAAGATTAAAGACATTTCAGACGAAAAATTCCGTATTCTGTATGGAAGAGAGATTCCGGATGGAAGCTGGAGCGGTGAGATCCGAATGAACGATGCAGTTTGTCAGTTGTATTACGGAAAAGGAATTCTTGGAAAACTGCTCTGTGCAATCCTGAAATTACTTCTGAAAATCAGCGACTGGCAGGGAAAGCCGAACCTGAACGTTTTATTCAACTACAATATGCCAATTCGTGGATATGCGAAAATGACAGGCGGTATTGTGACGATGAAAATGGCAGAGGCATTGACAGAGATGGCGAACGGACATCGTATCAAAGGAACAGCACATCTGATCAAAGCTGCAATCAACAGAGGATAGGCAATATAGACAAAAACGAAATATATAAATTGTTAAATATGCCAAATGGAATTGCAGGTTATGAAAAAAACGTACCATTTATGCGAAAAAAGGCATGAGAGAATAAATTATGTTAACATAAGCCCATCAACAAAAGGGAGGAAACATTATGACAAACTTTTTAGTAAACTTATTGTCCCCGATATTCACTAGTCTGGGAGTAAGTGTTGCAGACCTGACGTCATATATTGAACGACTGAGTGGTTATATTATTGCTATCCTTGTTGCATTAGTTGCAATGATCGTAGTAATGATCGCAGCGCATAAAGCGAAAAAGGGAGTTCGCCACGTGATCCGCTGGCAGGCAGGAATTGCATTTGTGGCTATCGTTGCAGTACTTGTTAATGTGATCTGTTATGGTCCGATGTACAACAACGTATCAAGTATTTTAAATGCGAAGAAAGTAGAGCTTTCAAAAGAAACAACAGAGCAGAGCCGTGAAACAATTCAGAAAGTCGGAGAAGAAGGAATGGTTCTTCTGAAAAACAAAGGAATCTTACCACTCGCTTCTGACACGAAGAAACTGAATGTGTTCGGATGGGATTCAACAAATCCGTTATACGGTGGAACAGGATCCGGATCTTCAGATTCTTCCACAGCGATCAGTATTTTACAGTCTTTAAAAGATGCAGGATATGAGACAAATGAATCTCTGACAAAGATGTACACAGATTACCGAGAAGACCGTCCGACAATCGCTATGGCTGAGCAGGACTGGACATTACCGGAGCCAACAAAAGAATATTATACAGACAGCCTTATGAACGAAGCAAAAGAATTCTCTGATACAGCTGTTGTAGTGATCGGACGTTCCGGTGGAGAAGGTGCAGACCTTCCGACAGATATGAAATCAGTGATCGACGGAAGCTACAAGAAGCTGGCAGAAACGGTGTCAGTCACACCGGAAAATTACGGATATGTAAAAGGAAGTTACACAAACAACGGTGATTATGATGATTTCGACGAGGGCGAAAGCTATCTTGAACTGTCTAACACAGAAGAAGATATGTTAGATACAGTCTGCTCTCAGTTTGAAAATGTTATCGTGGTTGTAAATGCAAACAATGCGATGGAACTTGACTGGGTTGATAAGTATGAGCAGATCGGTGCTGTTATCTATGCACCGGGAGCAGGAGCAACAGGATTCGAGGCACTTGGAGAGATTATCAACGGATCTGTGAATCCATCAGGAAAGACAGTCGATACATTTGTAAAAGATCTTCAGCAGACACCTTATTACAACAATATGGGTCTGAACGCATACACAAATGTAGATGATCTGAAAAACCAGATTGCAAAAAATGATGCAGCTTACGAAGGAAGTATGGGATTTGTAAACTATGCAGAAGGAATCTATGTAGGTTATAAATTCTATGAGACAGCAGCAGAAGAAGGGCTGATCCAGTACGAAGATACAGTACAGTATCCATTTGGATATGGTCTGAGCTATACAACATTTGAAAAGACAATTGAGAATTTTAAAGACAATGGTGACACAGTAACATTTGATGTGACAGTGAAAAACACAGGTGATGTTGCAGGTAAAGATGTTATCGAACTTTATTACACAGCACCATACACAAACGGTGGGATTGAAAAAGCAGCTGCAAACCTGATCGCATTTGAGAAAACAGAAACTCTTGATCCGGGAGCAGCAGAGACAAAATCAATCACTATTAACAAAGAGGATATGGCATCCTATGATTCTGAAGGAATCAAGATTTCCGGTGGTGGATATATCTTAGAGGCCGGAGAATACACAATCTCTCTTCGTTCCGATTCACATACTGTTGTAGCAGAAGAGAAATTTACAGTAGACAGTGATATTGACTACAGTAAAGACGGACGTTCTTCCGACGAAACTGTAGCAACAAACCAGTTTGAAGATTACTCACGCGGTGATTTCGAACAGCTTTCAAGAGCAAACGGATTTGCAAATTATGAATCTGCTTGTGGAAAGTTAAGTGAAGATGCTTATGTAATGAGCGACGAGACAAGAAAAGCAGTAGAAGAAAACGTATTTGGAATCTATGACGGTACAAAATACAATGATGATTCCGACGAGATGCCGAAGATGGAGCAGGATAACGGACTTCAGCTTGCAGACCTTACAGGAAAATCATATGATGACGAAGATTGGGATAAACTGTTAGATCAGTTAAGCTTCGAGGATATGTCAACACTTATCAATGTAGGTGGATGGCAGACAGCAGAAATCCAGTCTGTAGGAAAGATTGCAACATCTGATTGTGACGGACCGGCAGGACTGAATAACTTTATTACAAAGACATACGGAACAGCTTATCCGTCAGAAGTACTGATCGCTCAGACATGGAATAAAGATCTGGCAAAAGAAGTCGGAGATTCTATGGGTCAGGAATATGTTGACGCAGATAACTTCGGATGGTATGGACCGGCAATGAATATCCACAGATCTGCATTTGCAGGACGTAACTTCGAGTACTATTCAGAAGACGGCGTATTATCCGGATACATGGCAGCGAATGAGATGAATGGAGCTGCAGTGAAAGGTGTATATCCTTATATCAAACATTTTGCATTAAATGATCAGGAAACAAATCGTTGTTCCTTCCTTCTGACATTTGCTTCTGAGCAGACAATCCGTGAAGGATACCTGAAAGCATTCGAACTTGCAGTGAAAGGATTTGAAGGAAATGCAATAGCAGCAATGTCATCCTTTAACTGGATTGGTACAGTTCCAAGCTGTGCAAATAACGGACTTCTGAATAACGTTCTCCGTGGAGAATGGGGATTCGTTGGAATGGTAGAGACAGATTACGATGGTTCTTATGGATATATGATCACAGATCACTGTATCAGAAACGGGAATGACCTGATGCTTGGATTCAACAGTGCTGAGTCTAACAAGCTTACAGATGAGAGTGCAACAGCAGTACTCGCAATGAGACAGGCATGTAAGAACATTCTCTACACTGTAGCAAACAGCGGATACTATGCAGATGGTAACCCGGCTGCAGGTATGAGCAATATGACAAAACTTTTCGTAACAGTAGACGTAATTCTGGCAGTTCTCTTAATTGTAGCAGATGCGATCGTGATCGTGCGTTTCAGAAAGAAAAGAAAAAATGTAGATAACGCAGAAGCGTAATATATGAAACTATGAAAGACAGGATTGGACAGCAAAAAACAGGCCAATCCTGTTTTCGTTATGATAACATAATCGCCTCTGAACAGTTATATAAAGCGTAGCAATGACTTGAGATAGATAAAAAAATCCTTTATTATATATAGAAAGATAGTAGGAGGAGGATTCAAATGATCAAAATTGCGATTGTAGAAGATGAAGCAATGTATGCAAAACAGCTGGAAGAATTTCTGCATCAATACGAGACAGAGAATCAAGAAGCGTTCGAGATAACCATTTATTCCGATGGAGATCAGATTGTCAATAAATACAAATCTCAGTTCGACATTATCCTTATGGATGTCGAGATGAAATTCATGGATGGAATGTCCGCTGCGGAAGAGATTCGCAAGATGGACAGTGAAGTTGTGATTATCTTTATTACAAACATGGCACAGTATGCAACCAGAGGTTACGCGGTAGATGCGCTGGATTATGTATTAAAACCGGTATCTTATTTCGCATTTTCACAGAGACTGAACCGTGCGATCGAACGTATGAAAAAGCGAGAGGCAAAGGTGATTATGGTAAATATAAAAGGCGGTATGGTGCGTATTAATATCGCAAATATTTACTATATTGAAAGTCAGGGACATACGTTGATCCTTCATACGATCCTTGGGGATTATGAAACCACAGGGAAAATGAAAGAGATGGATGAAAAGCTTTCAGGGATGAATTTCTGCAGAGGAAATAAAGGATATCTGATCAATCTGCAGCATGTAGACCGGATTCAGGACAACTGTGCGGTGGTAAAAGGCGAAGAGCTGGTGTTGAGCCGTGCACGTAAAAAGGAATTTATGGAAGCTTTGACAAGATATTGGGGAGAGGTGATAAAATGATCGATCATTTGATGCCGGATATCCCGAGACTTTACTCGGCAATTGCAGAGTGGCTTGCATGCATGATATTTATCCTGCCATTTAAAAAGAGATTTTCAAAAATAAAGACAGGTGTGATCATGGCGGTGATGCTTGTTGTACAGAGCGGATTCATGGTTGTGACGGAAGATGTCAGATTGTTTTTCTGGATTCCCTGCATGATCGTAGCAGTATTCCTTATGCTGTTTTTCATTTATGTATCCTGTGCGATCGAAATAACAGACGCAGTATATTTTGTGCTGATCGCATTTGTTGTGGCAGAATTCATGGCATCGATCGAATGGCAGGTTGCTTGTTACTTTAGGATAGCGCAATCAGGAGTATGGTGGAAAGAATGGTCAGCTCTTATCCTTGGATATGGAATGATCAGCGTGATCTTGTTCAAGATCTTGCATGTACATTTCCCGGAAGATGGACAGATGGAGATAGGTTGGAAAGAATGTTTTTCAGCATTTTTGATTGCGATATCTGTTTTTGCTGTCAGCAACATTAGTTATCTCACGGTAAATACTCCATTTTCCGGAAGGTATTCATTTGAGATAGCAAATATTCGTACAATCGTGGATCTTGCCGGAATTGCGATTCTGTACGCACATCTTATGCAATGCTGTGAGATGCGGGCAAGAAAAGAACTTGAGGCAGTTCAGAATGTACTTCAGAATCAATATGCACAGTATGTGCAGTCAAAGGAAAGTATTGAGTTGATCAATTACAAATATCATGATCTGAAACATCAGATTGCAGTATTGAGAAGTGAGGAAGATCCTCAGAAAAGAGAAGCATTTTTGGATGAGATGGAGGCGGAGATCCGTCAGTATGAAGCACAGAATAAAACCGGAAATAAAGTTCTCGATACTGTGCTGACGAGCAAAAGTCTGTATTGTAATAAGAATGGGATTACACTTACCTGTGTGGCAGACGGAACACTGTTAGACTTTATGGATGTTATGGATATCTGCAGTATCTTTGGCAATGCACTCGATAATGCGATTGAATGTGAGATGAAGATACAGGACAAGGAGAAGAGACTGATTCATGTGACAGTGTCCAGACAGAAGGCATTTTTGATTCTTAAGTTCGAGAATTACTGTGAAGAAAAATTGCAGTATCAGGATGGAAATATTGCGACAACAAAGAAAGACAAAAAGTATCATGGATACGGAATGAAGAGTATCCGTTATACAGTGAATAAATACGGCGGAGCAGTTACGATTGATACAAAAGAAAACTGGTTTGACCTGAAGATTTTGATTCCGATTAAAGAAGAACAAGGAAATTAAGATCGTACACAGTTTTTGGTTTTGATAAGAAAGAATGTTTGCAGTTTATGCAGAAAAAGTGCAGGTTATGTAAGTACAATAGATAGGCATGTAATCCATGTTAGGATATAGATACAAAGTCCGGGGAGGACAATAGAATCTAGAATCTTAGAAGAATGGAGAGCGTAGAATGAATAAGTCAAACAACATATGGAACCGTTTTGCCGAGAAACATCCGAGTGCTTCAAAATGGATAAGAGAAGGCGGATTGTTCGTAATCGTAAGTAATCTGATCACTGTACTTAAATATGTGATGTTACTGTTTTTGCCACTGGCATTCGCAGGACTTCCGAATGTTGATTTCGGTTTCCCGGGAATCGACATTACATTATTCGGTGAGACATTTAAATGGAATATCATCGGATATGATGCGGCGCATGGCGGACTGCCGTACTTCTGTGCATACATGATCGCAATGCTTGTTGGCGAGTGCATCAACTTCCCAATCCAGAGAAGCTTTGTATTCCGCAGTAAAGGAAAGATCTGGTATCAGGCGTTCTGGTATCTGATTGCATTTTGTATTGTTACATGTATTGTAAACTCAATTAACTGTATCTGGGTTGCAGTAGCAGGAATGTTCGTACCTGGATGGCTTTACAATATCGGAACAACCGTGCTCAACGGAGGAGTATCGATGGTGGTATTCTTCTTCGTGAATAAAATTATTTTCCCGGAGGGAGAAGCAAAGTAGAATAGAGAAAAGAAGAACAGGGCAGTGCGCGTTAGCGTGTTGTCCTGTTCTTTTAACATGAAAATCATTTTCAAATTCACCTTGACAATAAAATTTTTTGCGTTAAAATAAAAAAATGATTTTTGATAGATTCGAGATGGAAGTAAAGTAATGTTGGAATTTGTAAAACAAAGCAAGAAAAGAAAGTTATATTGTATCCTTGGCATATTGTATCTGCTGTGTATTATCTTTGTTGCAAATGATGCATGGTTGTATAGCACACCCATTGCAAAACTGACAAAGGTCGAAACCAGTGTTTCAGGAGAAGAGACAGGAACCAGAGGGACGAAGGAGAAAAAATATAAGCAGAATATCCAGGGAGTAATCCTAAATGGAGAAAACAAGGGAAAGACAATAAGTTTTACGAATGAGTGCACGTATACCGGAATGATGAAACAGCCATATCATAAGGGAGATAAGGTACTGCTCAATGGAACAAGCAAGAGAATGGGTTCTGGAATTCGTGGACTGAAACGAGATACAGAGCTTATGATACTCATAGGATTTCTGATGTTTATATTAATTATCGTTGCAGGAAGACAGGGTGCGCTTACGATATTGACCGTTATTTTTAATGTTGCTGTTTTTGCAACTGGTTTTTGGAAAGCGGGAGATACATCAAATGTGCTGGAAATGTGCAGCAGGCTGGTGATTCTTTTTGCGGTTATTACATTGGTTGGATTAAACGGGATTCATAAAAAGACATGGGCAGCACTTTTTACAACATTGATTGTTCTTGTAATGATCATGGGAATCTTTGATGTTGTAATCCATCATGCAGAAGATCTTGATTATTCGACCATGGAGTATCTTGGAAGTATTGAAAATCCGGATGAAATTTTCCATGCAGAAATCCTGATCTCAGGACTGGGAGCAATCATGGATGTGGCGGTCGCCATCGCTGCATCCTTAAGTGAAATTGTTGAAAAGAAGTCGGAAGTGACATTTTTGGAATTATTTAAATCAGGAAGAGAAATTGGATATGACATTATGGGAACGATGATAAATGTGCTGTTGTTTGTCTTTGGCTGTGGACTGATCCCAATGTGTCTGATTCGGATGAATAATGATGTGAGTTTAATTACTATTATAAAATTGCACATTCCATGTGAATTGTGCAGATTCCTGGTGGAAAGTATAGGAATTGTTCTGGCAATACCGATTTCTATTTTGGTTACTTCTGTGATGATAAAGGTCCCAAGAATGTTTCGTAGACAGAAGAAAGCAAGAAAGGTGCAGGGAGAAAGAAAATGCTGATAACACTTGGATTGATTTTACTGATTTTAATTATGGTCGTCGGTGGAGACAGAGGTGTCGTTTCGCTTATTGCTTTGTGTGGAAATCTGTTGATCTTAAGTCTTGCAATCTGGCTTATGGCATCAGGAGTTCCTGTTCTTCTCGTTACGGTTTGTGTCGGTGTTGTCATTTCCTGTATTACGTTGTTCTATCAAAATGGTAGCAATAGAAAGACATGGAGTGCATTTCTTGCAACTATGATCACAATGCTGTTGCTGTTTTTCTTCATATATATCGTTGTATGGAGAAGTGAGGCGGGAGGTCTTAACGAGATACAACAGGTTGGAGAAGATGTATTTTATTATAATATGAACCTGAATATTAGTATGAGAAATGTTGCTGTCTCTGTTATACTTCTCAGTACTCTTGGAGCTGTTCTTGATATGGCACTGACAGTTACCACATCTGTTTATGAAGTGAAAAGCCATAAAGAAGATATGACTTTTAAAGAACTGATTCACAGCGGAATGCAGATAGGAAAAGAAGTGACCGGAACAACGGTGAATACACTTCTGTTTGCATATTTAGGAGAATCACTTCTGCTTTTTTCCTATCTGCGGATGCAGGGATATTCGTTTGAACTACTGTTGAATTCTAAAATCATGTTTGAAAATTGTGCTTCAATGATCTTTGGAGCAATCGCCTGCGTGGTTGTAATGCCGGTGGCAGCGGTTGCAGGGGGCTATTTTTTTCGATTTAAATAAACATAAAATCCAACGTTCAACATAATTCCAACTGCTGTAGAAACCGGTGCAGCAAGACCGATCTTTGTCAGGCTGGCATTCGGCTGGATACTCATGATGTATGCCATTGGCAAACGGACCAGAAGTGTCTGAATCAGACCTTGCGTCATAACCCAAAGAGTCTTATCATTTCCATTAAAATATCCTACCATACTGAAAAGAACGGCTGTTACAATTGTTTCCGGTGCGAATCCTCTCAGGTAAGCAAAACCATTCTGAATAACAGCTGCATCGGTAGAGAAGAATCCGGCCAGCACATCTCCCTTAAGAAATACAAGAGTGAAGACGAAACATCCGACAACCAGGCCGACTCCGATTCCGGTGAACATAGATCTCTTTGCACGCTTTGATTTTCCGGCACCGACATTCTGAGAGACGAAAGAAGCCATGGACTGCATGAGTGCGCTAGGTACCAGCATTGCAAAGTTTACGATTTTGCAGGCAACGCCGTAACCAGAAGAAGCCTCCAGCCCGAGCCGATTTACAAAAGCGCAGAGTGCGAGGAATGACATCTGTGTCAGGAATTCCTGGAGAGCAAGAGGCAGTCCAATGATGAGGAATTTCTTGCACTGTGGATTCAGACAGAAGTCTTTCTTTCTAATCTTGAATGGTAGTTCTTTTTTGATAAGGAGAACTACTGCGAAGACAACACTGATTGCCTGGGCGAAAACAGTTGCAATCGCAGCACCGGCTGCGTTCATGTGGAAACCTGCAACAAGTATCAAGTCACCGAAAACATTTATGATGCATGCGACAAGTACAAAAAGCAGAGGGGACTTGCTGTCTCCAAGTCCACGGAAAATCGCAGAAAGCAGGTTGTAAGCGACGATAAAAAAGATTCCACTTCCGCAGATACGGATGTAAACAGCAGTCAATTCTATAGCTTCAGCAGGTGCCTGCATCAGGATTGCGATTGGGTGTGCAAAACAAACCATGACGATGAACAATCCAACGGAAATCGTTGTAAATACAATTGCAGCACCGCCAATGACGGAGCCAATCTGTTCCGGTCTTTTTTCGCCGAGATAACGTGCAATCAGAACCGTGATACCCATAGCAAACTGGACAACTACGAAAGTGACCAGATTCAGAACCTGGCTTCCGGTAGAAACAGCAGAAAGCCCGGAAGTAGAACCAAATCTTCCAACGACCAGAAGGTCAACCGCTCCATATGCTGCCTGAAGGATTAGTGCACCAAGCACAGGCATCATAAATGCCACCAGTTTCTTTAAAATACTTCCTTGTGTAAAATCAGCAGTTTTATCTGTCATTTTGAATGCTCCTTTCACACATGATGTCGTAAAATTTCTGAATTGTCCGGATCATACAGTCGGCTTCAGTGTCAGATATAGCATCAAGGTAAGGAAGTAGCTCATTAAAATAATTTTCATTATACTTTTCAGATAGCTCCTTGCCATGTTCGGTCAAAGACAAGTATGTGACACGTCCGTCATCCGGAGAGGAGATCTTTTGAACTAATCCTTTCTTCTCCATTTCTTTTATTGTCCTTGTGACACCCGGTCGCGGGATATTCAGAACGTCACTTAGATCAGAAACTCTTACATGGACTTTCTGTTTCTGAAGCTCCTGGATCATGTCCATATAGCGGATGTGAGATGACACGATACCTTCCGGAAGCGGAGGGAGCATCTCACGAATTCGTTTTGCCTGATAACATGCATCGAGCATGCGTTTGATTTTTTTATTTGTCATAATAAAACTCCTATATAGTTACCAAAGTTAATTACCATAGATAATTATATGAAAATTCAAAGGATTGTCAAGAGAAAATGATGATTGTAATGATAATTTGAGGAACTTGCAGAGAGAAGTCTTGATATGTTCGCAAATTAATAAAAGACAAGAAAACGTACAAGATAACACGTAAGTTATGGTAAAACAAATAAAAATTAGATATAATATAGTAAGAAAACATATAAGATAACAAGTAAGTTACAAGAAATTAAATAAAAATATGCGAGGAGGTGACAGCACAGATGGGAAGTTATTTGAATCCGGGAAACAGCGGTTTTTCGAATATGAGAAATGACGTTTATGTCGATAAAACAGAAATGATAAGTCTGATTAATCAAACAATCAATACGCCACGGAATCTGACATGTATTAGCAGACCACGGCGCTTTGGGAAATCTTTTGCTGCCAAAATGTTGTGTGCATATTATGATAAGACTTGTGATTCCAAGGAATTGTTTGATGATCTTAAAATTGCAAAAGATGATGAATATTTAAAATATTTGAATCAGTATGATGTGATCTATCTGGATATGGCGAGTGTTCTTGGTGTGACATCATCGGAAGATGCAGTCTCCTATGTGAAACGAAATATAACAGAAGAAGTTTTAGATATTTATTCGGAAGTGAAAGAAGCAGAAGCACTGTTTGATACATTAGCGAATCTGGTGACTTATACAGGAAATAAAATCATTATGATTATCGATGAGTGGGATGCACCGATTCGTGAAAATGGTGGAAATGCAGGAATCCAGAGAGAGTATCTATTATTTTTACGGTCATTATTTAAAAATAGTGGAACAACGGATAAGATTTTCGCAGCAGTTTATATGACAGGAATCCTGCCGATTAAAAAAGATGGTTCACAGTCTGCAATTTCTGACTTCGAAGAATTTACAATGGTAAAACCAAGAAAGTTTGCGCCATATGTAGGTTTTACAGAACAGGAAGTAAAGAACCTGTGCAGCGAATATCAAATAGATTTTTCGAAGATGAAGCTATGGTATGATGGATATTCATTCCCAAATGCAAATTCAATTTATAATCCGAACTCTGTAATGAAAGCACTTAGAAATGATGATTTCGATTCCTACTGGACGCAGACATCGGCAGCAGAGAGTTTGATGGAATATATTAGTCTTGATTATGACGGACTTTCCAAGACAATCGCTGAACTGATCGGTGGTATTGAAGTAGAAGTTGATACGAGTGGATTTTCGAATGATCTTGTAACATTCAGAGAGAAAGATGATGTACTGACATTGTTGATTCATCTGGGCTATCTGGCTTATGACAAAGAAACGGAAAAAGTGCATATTCCAAATGAAGAAATCAAGCGGGAATTTTCAAGGACGATCAGGGGAGTCAGACGGAACGAGACAATTCAACGTGTGCGTGAAAGCGACCAGATAATTTCAGATACAGTACATATGAATGCGGATGCAGTAGCAACACAGATTGAGAAGATCCATATAGAGGAGACAACGGCTCTTTTCTACAATAATGAGCAGGCATTACGAAGCGTGATCAAGCTTGCATATTTTAGTTATCGCGATTATTATCTGAAGTTCGAAGAACTTCCGTCAGGCAATGGCTATGCAGATATTGTATATTTTCCAAAGAAAACGTCGAATCTTCCGGCATTAGTAGTTGAAATGAAGTGGGATAAATCAGCGGAAGGAGCAATTACACAGATTAAGAAACGGAACTACCCGGCGGCAATCAAAGATTTTGGCGGTGAGATTTTGCTGGTTGGAATTAATTATGATAAAGATGTTCCGGTGGGCGAACGGAAGCATACGTGTGTGATAGAAAAATATCAAGTGTGATACATCAGAATGGAATGGAAAAGAGAAAAAAGAATTCTACTCATCGGCGATTTCGGTATACACGATGGTATCAATTGTAGGATTTATGATTTTATCCGCAGTAGTTTTGCGGTGATATGTCAAATGAAAACGAAGGGTTCGGCAAGATGCCGAACCCTTTCACTGTATGTTAATTCTCTTTATTCTCCACCAACAGCATATTAAGTTGTTCTAACCGTTTAAGATCCTTCTTTGTAAAAAGCAACTGATGGCGGAAGTTCTCTGTGTGTTCCTGTGGTTTTAAGGTGACTACGCATTTAAATGCACAAGGCATAAGGTCTGCACTGGAGATACCGCACAAGAGTCCCATTGTGAAATCTCGAAGTTCCAGAGGGTTGAAGATGTACAGAAGGTCTTCTTCCAGTGGGTTATATTGATTTACGAAAGAAAAGCGGATTAGCATATCACTATAAAGAACTCGTCCGGTGTAGAAAATCTCGCTGCTGCTTCCGTTAGCGGAGACAGAGCAAATCGTCAGAGTCGCTTCGTACTTTCCGGGTTCACCTTTCTTCTCATAAATATCAATGACGCCATCTTTCGTGCGTTGATATCGTCCGTCATAGAAGTAGAAATATAATCGTTGCGCCTGAAAGAAAGGACTTTTCCGACCTCTTCCGGGCGTACTGATAAGCTCACTGGTTGTTTTCGGAAGATAAGTAGTCAGCTGAGAGATTGAGACCTGAAGAACCTGGCTAATCTCATATAAAGTCTCAATATCAACAGCAATCTCTCCATTTTCATATTTACATATTGTGGCGCGGCTCTTATGGATGGCATCTGCGAGATCCTGCAGTGTCATTTTCCCTGCTTTTCGGTATTTTCGAATTTGTTTTCCGACATAACATGTATAATTACTCATATTGTTTCCTCATACTATCCATTTTCATGATAAATGCTGTTCTTATATGATTATATCTGAGAAACAGGGCATTTGTAAAGTCACAAGAAACTTTTTTGATAAAAAATTTCGCATAAAGAAACTTCTTCGGTTTGCATTTATCTGAAATTTATATAGAATATAGCTATTGGGCTTGATATTCAGGCCCTTTAAATAACTTTATGAATGTGGGGATTTTGACATGAAAGAAAAAAGAAGTAGCTTTTCCGGGTCGATAGGCTTTGTCTTAGCGGCAGCCGGAAGTGCTGTAGGTGTTGGTAATATCTGGAGATTCCCGTACCTCTGTGCGAAAGACGGAGGCGGATTGTTTCTCTTAGTTTATCTTGTACTTGTATTGACTTTTGGATTCGTATTGCTGACAACAGATGTTGCGATTGGAAGAAAGACTAAGAAAAATGCATTGAAAGCCTTTGAGGAGCTTAACCCGAAGTGGAAGTTTCTGGGACGTTTGACATTCCTCGTTCCAGTACTGATCATGACATATTATTCCGTTATCGGCGGTTGGATCACAAAATATCTGTTTGTATACCTCGTTTCTGATGGAATAGAAGCTGCGGCAGATGGATATTTCACATCCTTTATTACATCAGATATTGCACCGATCGTATTTATGCTGATCTTCCTTGCGCTGACAGCATGGATCGTGTTTCGCGGTGTAGAGAAGGGAATTGAGAAATTCTCCAAGATTATTATGCCGGGATTGATCCTTCTGATCGTGATCATTGCAGTCTTCTGTCTGACATTGACAAATACAGCACCAGACGGAACTGTTCGTACAGGTATGCAGGGACTGGCTGTTTATCTGAAACCGGATTTCCACGGATTGACAGTGAAGCGTTTCCTCGAGATTCTCCTGGATGCGATGAGCCAGCTGTTCTTCTCTCTGAGTGTATCCATGGGAATTATGATCACATATGGTTCTTATGTGAAAAATGACATTGATTTGAATAAAGCGACAAATCAGATTGAGATTTTTGACACAGGTGTGGCAATTCTTGCCGGAATGATGATCATCCCAGCAGTATTTGTTTTCCTTGGAAATGACGGAATGGCTTCCGGCCCGAGTTTGATCTTCATCTCACTGCCGAAGGTATTTGATGCTATGGGAGTATTCGGACGCCCTGCAGCGATTGCATTCTTCCTAATGATGGGATTCGCAGCACTGACATCCTGCGTATCTGTCATGGAGACACTGGTTGCAAACGGTATGGAATTGTATCACAAACCACGTAAGAAAATGTGTGGAGTAGTTGGTATTTACTCCTTTATTACAGCGGTTTTGATCTGTCTTGGATATAACAAACTCTACTTCGAATTGAAGCTTCCGAACGGATCCGTAGGACAGCTGCTCGATGTTATGGACTATATCAGCAACAGCTTTCTGATGCCGTTTATTTCACTTCTGACAAGTATCCTGATCGGCTGGGTAATCGGACCGGATTGGATCATAGGAGAAGTAGAACGCAACGGAGAGAAATTCAAACGTGCAGGTATGTACCGCTTTATGATCCGTTATGTTGTTCCGGTCGTAATGCTTGTCCTGTTCCTTGTATCCACAGGATTCGCAGATTTAATTGCATAAATTACTGGATATTAAATGTTTGCGAATCCGGAAAGAAGACGTTACATTTTACGTTTCAACATTTCCGGATTTGCAGCATACTCCAGAGCTGTTTCCGCAGTGATTCGGTTTTCCTTGTATAGAGTCAATAGACCAGAATCCATAGAAACAAAAAACCACCCGCTATTGGTCCTGATTATGATATACTAGACGTAATGAGTTGGTAGTGAGAGTGGAGCAAGCTGGTCTGCTTTCCATCAGCGATACGATTATATTAAAACAAAGGAGGACTTACTCGATGAGAGAAGTAAAAGCAGTAAAGATTAATGCAGCAGATTTTGCACCGTACGGAACATTTTGCAGTATGACAGAACCAGAGGGATATCCACTGGAGGGAGAGATTCATAAATTCTATCCGGACCGCATCTCAGGAACCTGTGTTGGAACAATGGCATTTTCACCGATTGAAGTTCGCAAGGACGAAAGAATTGTCAAGATGGCAGAATACCATACAACTACATGGGAAGGGATTGTTGCTCTTGATGACGACATGCTTATCCATGTTGCACCTGCTTCCGGCGGAACACCGGTTCCGGAACTTGCGAAGGCTTTCCTTGTACCAAAGGGATGCATGGTAAAGATCAATGCAGCGATCTGGCATCTGTGTCCACTTCCGGCGAATAATGAGGTACTTCATGCAATGATCGTACTTCCGGAATGTACTTATGCAAATGATTGTACGGTTGTTGAATTTGAAGAGAAAGATTGGTTTAAGATAATATTATAAAGATGAAACAGATTGATTTTGACCACGGAACGGTTACAGGGAATATTTTAGGAGCAGCGTTACCGATGCTTGTGGCACAGATATTGAGCCTTTTGTACAATATCGTAGACCGTATTTATATTGCCAGAATTCCGTCCGTGGGAACAACAGCGCTTGGGGCAGTGGGATTGTGCTTTCCAATCATTGTGATCATCACTGCATTCAGCAATTTATTTGGAAGTGGCGGTGATGTATATATCTCTGTTATGACGATCGTATCAAGTGTTCGTCAGATGGTGGAAACTCCGATCTATGCTATCAATGAAGGAACTTCTCCGATCTTGAGCTATAATTATGGAGCTCAGCGTCCGAAGAAAGTCAAGAAAGCTATCTGCGTATTGACTTGTATGATATTGATCTATACAGCAATTGCGTGGAGCGTGATTATTTTCGAACCGGAATTTCTGATCGGAATTTTCAGCACAGACAGTGAATTACTTGCCGATTGCGTAGAAGCACTGAAACTTTATTTCGCAGCATTTATATTTATGGATCTGCAATATGTTGGGCAAACGGTTTTCAAATCATTGAACAAAAAGAAGCAGGCGATTTTCTTCTCGCTACTTAGAAAAGTATTTATCGTTGTACCGCTTACATATTTGTTTCCATATACATTTCGCATGGGAACGAGAGGGGTGTTCTTAGCAGAGCCTATATCTAATGTGATTGGTGGAAGTTTATGCTTTATTACAATGCTGGTAATGCTGAAAAGATCTATTTGACATAAGAAAAAAGAAATAGGTTAAGGATAATGCGAAGGAAAGCAGCAGACAATGAAAGAACTTGTTATCCGTTTACTGTAGAAAAAAAAGACATGAAAAAACATGACATGATATAATTAAAAATAACAGAAAACATTGAAGATGAATAGGCAACAGTAAATGGACAAGGGAAGTACCGGTTCTAAACAGACAAAAAGATACAGTTGGATCATTGGCTTGCTTATTTTTATAACAGCACTTCTTTTGGGTTGTATTATTGTAAAGAACATAGAGAAAGAAAAAAAGACAGCAGCTGCTTATACTGCACAAAGTACAGTAAAGCGGATCAATGTACAATTAGATCAGTATGTTGAACTTTCAGAATTTCTTGAAAACGTGATTCTTGCAGGTCCATATCAATTAAAACAGGGAGAAACAGGAGCTTTGCTGTTCCATCCGGTTTATCAGAATAATATTACAGGAAATGACACCTTTTGGGGGTTTGTGATCATAGTTATCGACTGGGATAAATTTATAGATGAAATTGGCATGGAACGGCTAAGCGAAGCATCCTATTGTTATGAGATATGGACGAATGATGAGAATACCGATGATCGGATTGTTCTGGCTCAAAATCAGGAACATATGCCTGAGAATAGCCTTACGGTAGAGTGTGAGATTCCTAATTACACATGGTATGTGGATATCGTACCAAAGGAGGGATGGATTTCAATTTATCAATGGATTGCTGTTATTGTATCAGCCTTCATAATTGCCATGATGGGTGCTACTATTTTTGATCAGATCTGCAGCAAAAAACGTCGAGAGAAGCAGTATGCAGCTGAATTGAAAAAATCGGCAGAACAGGCAAAAGAAGCAAGTGAGGCAAAAACACGATTTCTGTTTAATATGAGTCATGACATCCGAACCCCGATGAATGCAATTATTGGATTTTCAGATCTTCTCGGAAAGAATCTTAAGAACGAGGAAAAAGCAAGGGAGTATTTAGGAAAGATCAAGTCCTCGGGCAATTTTCTGATGACGATTATTGATCAGGTGCTGGAAAAGGCTCGCATTGAAAGTGGAACAGCTGTGTTAAAAATGCAGGCAGAGAATTTGAGCGAAATGTTTTATTCTGTGAATACAGTATTTGAATCTGCTATCCAATCGAAGGAAATTCAATATTCGATAGATACAAATATACAGCATAAATACGCAGTCTGTGATAAGACAAAACTTCAGGAAATATATTTAAATATAGTGAGTAATGCAATCAAATATACTCCAAACGGTCAGGCGATTCATGTAAATATTACGGAAACAGCATCAGATGATAAAAAAGCATGGTATGTATTCATCTGTGAAGATACCGGAATAGGGATGAAGCAGGAATACCTTCCACATATTTTTGATGAATTTTCAAGAGAACATACGGCGACAGAGAATAAAGTGGTCGGTACTGGTCTTGGACTTTCTATTGTGAAATCTTTTGTTGAACTGATGGACGGAAAGATTTATGTAGAAAGCGAACAGGGGAAAGGAACAAAATTCACAGTGGAAATTCCACTGGAGATTGCATCAGAAGAGGATGTATACAAAAAGAAAGAGTCGGAACAGTCTGTTATATCTGATAAGAGTATTGGAAAGCGAATTCTTCTTGCGGAAGATATACGGATGGCAAAAAATGCAGGAATGAACGGTCATATTGCAAAACCATTGGATGGGGAAAAAATGATCACTGTGTTAAAACAGTGTCTGGCAGATAACAGCGACGTCAAAATACAGGAAGATTTATAAAAAGGCATTCTTGAAAGAAATAACAGATGGTGTGGGATTTTAATATAATCCCACACCATCTGTTATTTATTCAGAGAACTTATCACTGTAACGGATATGCATGTCTGCCCAATCCATAAACAACACATAAAATACTCTTCCATATTGCTGGTTTTCTACTATTCTTCCATGATTAAGTACAGAAAGGTAAGTTCCATCAGCTTTTCGAAGATGAAAATGAATATAGTCATTTTCATTGCCGCTGTCAATTTGCTGCCAGATACTTGCCTCAATCTGCTGTTGCTCATCTTCCCGGATAAGGTTTCGAAAGCTCTTCTTTGTAAGCTTAAACAGCTCATCTATATCTTTATATCCGGTCATGTGGAGAAACTCATGGTTTGCATAAAAGAGTTCATCATTTTCCTTGTCCGCTCTGTAGATAATAAACGCACCAGGAAGATGTTCAGAGATATCCTTGAGTGCAAATCCAAGTTGTTTGCGGCTCCTTGAATGGAGTCCTTCTCTGTAAGCCATACATCCATTTTTACCATGCAGTTTTACTTCATAAAGTGCAGCATCAGCACAGCGCATGAGCTGTGCACGGTTTGATGCAGCTATAGGATATTCAGCATATCCAAGAGAAATATAAAACGGGTAGTCATTTCCCTTGCATGAGAATATCTTTGGAAGCATAGTGAATTGTTGTAACTGTTCTTTCACATCATCATATGTGCAATTTGGGAGAAGAATACAGAATTCGTCACCGCCGTTTCGTCCCAACAATGTATCCGATGGAAAAAAACTCTTCATACTGTCAGCAAGATTCTTTAAAGCCCTGTCACCGTAAACATGTCCATAGATATCATTAATAAACTTAAAATTATCTATATCAAAGAGTGCAACTACATAAGGAGCGTTCGGATTTTTAGCGATCATTTCTTCTGCTAATTCATCAAATCCGTAACGATTATAAATATTGGTAAGTGAATCCATATGTGCTAGTTTCTGGAATTTGTTTTTATGTTCTTTTGCTGTTAACCAGACCCAGATAAGAACCGACAGAACAAATACGATAGAAGTATAAAGTCCGATGATTACAGCTATAAGTTTAGCATTTCTCCATCCACTCACAGGCATAACCTCAAATCTCCAGTTCTCTTCACCTATTGTAAAATCATAAGAAACAGGATTTGTTAAATTTCCATCTGACTGACAAACAACTTCATATGTGTCACTCCAGGGAGTGTCTGTTTTTGAAAGCTTATATTCATAACCAAAATTTGAAAGTGCACTGATCGAGTCGGAAAAAATCTCAGGAACACGCAAAATAACAATCGTAAATCCCCAGAAATATTCTTGTCCGTTTTCATCATTTAAGTAGACTGGATTGCGAACCGCAATTCCATAGTCACCTTGTTTTAATTCAAAGGGTCCCTGCGTAATGACTGTATGATTGTCTCTTGCATAACAGGAGATTTCACCACGATCTTTATCATGAAGCAGATCAATCTTACCCGCTTCGTTTCCTTCAGCAGGATAAATATCTGTCACAACACCATGTGGAGCGAGCTGCACACTTTCAATGGAATCAGACATAAGATTTTTAGCGATCGTGTTAAAGTGCTTGATCGTTCCATCATCACTGATCAAGATTTGTTCCAGAGTATCCGTAATCTCAGTTCCATTTACAATCTCATTTTTTATGCGTTCTCCATAGGTCGCTGCGTTTAATTGTGCAGTTGTGTGTCTCTGTTCTTTTTCAAAGGCGTCTGTTTTGTATACAATCAAACTAACAAGGCACATGCCCAGTAAAAAAACGATTAGAGGCACAAGCGTTTTCTTCTTCAAGTAAATCACCTCTGTTTAAGCATTGTATATTTTTGCAATATCGTATTATAGCACAGAAATTGAAAGATTGAATGAAATCTGTGGAAAAAACAGGAAAATTGGGTGTTGGAAGTGATCAGGCAGAGAAAACAAAAAACAAATGTACAGGAGTGATTTGCAGAGCCGTCAGGTTTGTGATTGTATTTGAGTTATAAATAGGATAAAATAATAGCATGAAATAAAAGCATAGTTTTCATTCTGTCTCGCATATTTTGCAATTTCCGGATTAGATAATAATGCAGAAAACTTTTGAAATCTTGTTTTATAAGATTTAATCATATACACCCCTGCCTATATTTTAACACAATGAAAGGAACCTGCGAACAGATTCCTTTCTATTTTTTCCTTAAGTTTATGATGTTGCGTTGGACGGGTGGTCCTGATTATCTCTGATCATATTTCGGATGGCAGGTGTCACAGTCATAATCTCGAAGACAGGGATCATTTTCCCATCAATCGTCGGTACAAGCTGCTGTGAGATAACGGCCTGCAGAACCATAGATAGCTGCACTGCGATCTGATGCTGCTGGTTTGGCGGGAATACGTCAATGATACGGTCAATTGTGCTGGCAGCACCAATCGTATGCAATGTTGAGAAGATCAAATGTCCGGTCTCAGCCGCCGTCATTGCGACCTGCATAGTCTCGTAGTCGCGCATCTCCCCAAGTAGGATAACGTCGGGACTCTGGCGAAGAGAAACACGCAGAGCAGTCACATAGCTCTCTGTATCGACGTTGATCTCACGTTGGCTGACGATACTTAAGTCATGTCTGTGAAGGAATTCCAGAGGATCCTCCAGCGTGATGATATGCTTCCTATAATGATGATTGATCGCATCAATAATACAAGCGAGTGTTGTAGACTTTCCGCTTCCGGCAGTTCCCGTTACAAGGACAAGACCTTTAGAAAAATTAGAAAAGTCAATGATCCGTTGCGGGATTCCAATCTCAGTCGGATTTGGCAGAGAGAAGGAAATGATTCGAATCACAACGGACAGCGCACCCCTTTGCTTATATGCACTGACACGGAAACGTGACAATCCCGGGATAGCAAAAGAAAAGTCGTCGTCACCGCTTTGTTCGAAGTCATTCACATCACGATTTCCGGCCAACTGGTAGATTGGAGATACAATGTTACTCGTATCGGCAGGGGGAAGATTTTCCCCATTTTTTCTAGTGATAATTCCATTGATTCGCATGGAGCATGGAAGACCGGCGACGATAAACACATCGGATGCACCTACTTATTGAATCAGCTTCATAGAGTTGTCGGCATCCCACGCATTGGTTGCTACTTCCTTCCAGGATGTGATCGTATAGAATCCGGAGGAAGTCGTCCATGGGTCATTCAGTGTTAAATCCACTTCCTGAGCCTGTGAGTCGTCAACAGTAGTAGTGTAATTAAGAGTAGCTGAATTAATTTCTATAGAAAAGTTTAAGTTCACATCCATATCCGATTCACTAAGCATTGCTTCAATTTCAGAAAAATAAGAGCTGGAATCAGGGGAGATCTGATAGGACTTCGCAAGGATTCCATCAATCTGATCTAGAATCTCTTTCGCCTGATTCGATGCTTTATAATAATTTGTACTATGTGCAGTGAATTTGTCTGCAGAGCTCTTATTACCGGCTGCAGAAGCAATTGACGGATATACAGTAGATGCTGAAACAAAAAATGTAAAGATCACAACAGGAAAGAATGAGATCACATTCTACTACACAAAGAGAGCGGATCTTGCTTACACAGTAAACTATTATGAAGAAGGAACAACAACGAAACTTCACGATAGCAAGAAAGTAGAAAACCAGACATTTGGAGCAGAAGTAACAGAAGACGCGATAGCAATCGATGGTTACAATGTAACAGGAGAAAGAAATATTTGGAGGTGCGGTATTAGAGAAAGCTATAGAAATTGCTGGTTATACAGCAGATGCATTGACAAAGAATGTGACGATTACAACAGGAACTAACGAGATTACATTCTACTATACAAAGAGTGCAAATATAACACCTGCACCGACTCCGACACCAACAGATCCGACAACACCGGCGGCTCCTACAACACCGACAACAACACCGGCTGGACCGGCAGCTCGTACAACAGAGCCGACAGGCAATGCATTTATCGACAACGTTGTTACACCGATCGTAGAGAAGGTAGAAGAGAAAGTTGCAGAGATTAAGGAAGTGTTCAATTTTGATGATGACAACGTACCATTGGCAGATCAGAAGTTGGATGACAACAACAATCACAAGTGTTGTATCCTTCATTTCCTGATCATGCTCATTACATTACTTGTATATGCATTCGCAACAAAGAGCATGAAGAAACGACAGAAAAAATTACATGAAGTGAGAGAGGAGCTTGATTGCGAGCTTGCAAAGAGAGGGCTCCCTCTCTCCACTGAGAAACAATAGAAACTGTCGATTAAGATAAGGAGGGAGACATATGGCATATTTATTTGAACATACCAAATTTGGTTTTTGCTGGTTGGACCTTCTTGCATTGCTTATATTGCTGGCAGTAATCGTTGTATTCGGTGTCAGAAATCGAGACTTGAAAAAGCAGCAGAAAGATCTGGAAGATCAGCTGGATGACCTGTATTCAGGAGATGCGAAAAAAGACAATTCGGTGATACAGGAATAAGCGGGAATGAAAAGATCGTGAAGTAAAAACAAAAGTTTAGAAGAAATTCTTAAATTAGAAGAAATTCTAGGATGAAATGGCAGCCGGGGCAGCAATGTTCCGGCTACTGTTTCTTTTAGTGAAACTCATTGACATGCAGCAAGGAATTGCCGTATTTTAATGAGTAGAGTATCGGACTTGGGAATCCGTTGGAACAGATAAGGTTTTCAACTCCGATCGGAAGAAGAAAGAAGAAACAGATGCGCAAATACCGTGCAGTGATAACATTAGAATTTGTTGTCCTGATCGTACTTATTATGGTGTTATTCTATGCTTTGATGGGAATTTCAACAGTGCAGGGAAACTCTATGTATCCGATATTGCACAGTGGTGAGAAGGTTGTGTATAACCAAAGAGTCAGTGATTATAAAGCCGGAGATGTGATTGCCTTGAAAAGACCGGATGGAGAAGAGTTTGTGAAGCGAATCGTGGCTGTGGCCGGGGATACTGTGAATATACAGAACGGCAAGCTGTATGTGAACGGAGCAGAAGAAAAGCAGGAAGGAACGCTTGGTGAGACACTGACTGAGGAAAACAATCAAGTAAGCTATCCATTGACGGTAGGTGATGACCAAATCTTCGTACTGGGAGATAATAGAGAAGTGTCCGACGATTCCAGAGCGTTTGGAGTTGTTGATATGGATGATGTGAAGGGAAGAATTGTCTGGTATATGGGACGACTGTAGCGAGCAGTGGACAGTACTGATTGGTTACAAGGCAATGAAAAAGAAATAGCATAAATGAAAAGGAATACTGGAGTTCCGAATTTGACAAAAAAGGCACCTATAAAGGATGAATTAAACAAGCACAATGAATAGAAAAAATTTACAATGAGAATAATCAGTCACTAGGTGGAGTCTGTCCAAAAACAGATGAATCTTAAGACAATAAAAAAGATACATCAAATATGTATCAGAAAGGGAAATTATGAGAAGGAAAATGAAATGGAGGGTGCTTGCAAGTGCTTGTGCAGCAGCGGTAGCTGTGACATCTATGCCGTATATGGCAACGCAGGTCCATGCAGAACCAGCGGCTGTAACGCAGCAGACCGGTAATAATGATCTGAAGCTATGGTATACGAGCCCGGCAGATATTACCAAGTATTACCAAGGATGGCAGGAAAAGTCCCTTCCTATAGGTAATGGAGGAATCGGTGGAACGGTATTTGGTGGAATTACCAGAGAACGTATCCAGCTCAATGAAAAATCACTTTGGTCAGGAGGACCAAGTGAGAGTAGAAAGAATTACAATGGAGGTAATCTGGAGAATAAAGGAAATAATGGAGCGACAATGAATTCAATCCATGAGTACTTTGCGAATGGCCAGGATAATTCTGCAACTAATCTTGCAAAAAGAAACTTGATAGGTGCAAGTGATGATAACGGAACAAATGGATATGGATATTATCTGAGTTTTGGAAATATGTATATCGATTTTAAGAATGTATCATCCAACAGCGATGTGAAAAATTACACTCGTGATCTGGATCTGAATACAGCAATTGCCGGTGTTAATTATGATAAAGGAAGTACTCATTATTCAAGAGAGAACTTCACAAGCTATCCGGACAATGTTATTGTTACTCATATCACAGCAGACGGTTCTGAGAAGATCAGTCTGGATGTAAGTGTAGAACCGGATAATAACAGAGGGGATGCTGTTAATGGGATTGGTGATAGCAGCTATAAGAGAGATTGGGATACAAAAGTATCAAATGGATTGATTTCCATCAACGGACAGCTTAAAGACAATCAGATGAAATTCACATCCCAGACGCAGGTTATTACTGACAATGCCGGTACTGTGAAAGATGGGAATGGAAAAGTAAGTGTTTCCGGAGCAAGTGAGGTTACCATCATCACGTCTATAGGAACAGATTATAAGGATGAATATCCGTCCTATAGAACAGGCGAATCTGCGGATGAACTGACAAGTCGTGTGAAATGGTATGTAGATCAGGCGGCAGCGAAGACATACGAAGAACTGAAAGCAAATCATGTAAGTGATTATCAGAAGATCTTTGACCGTGTGGATCTGAATCTTGGACAGACAGTCTCAACAAAGCCAACAGACGAACTTCTTTCTGCATACAAAGCAGGAACTGCAACAGATGCTGAAAGACGTCAGTTGGAAGTTATGTTATTCCAGTATGGAAGATTTATGACAATTGAGTCTTCCAGAGAGACAACTACAGATGAGAATGGTTATGTAAGAGAGACACTTCCTTCCAATCTTCAGGGACTGTGGGTAGGAGCGAACAATTCTCCATGGCATTCAGACTACCATATGAATGTAAACTTACAGATGAACTACTGGCCGACATATTCTACCAACATGGCAGAGTGTGCAGAACCACTGATCGATTATATCGATGCTTTGAGAGAACCGGGGCGTGTGACCGCGGCAATCTATGCAGGAGTTTCCAGTGCCGAAGGTGAAGAAAATGGATTCATGGCACATACACAGAACAATCCGTTTGGATGGACATGTCCTGGATGGGACTTTAGTTGGGGATGGTCACCGGCTGCAGTACCGTGGATCTTACAGAATTGCTGGGATTATTATGAATATACTGGAGATACTTCTTACTTAGAAAATAATATCTATCCAATGATGAAAGAAGAAGCTAAACTGTATGACCAGATGCTTGTTCGTGGAGCAGACGGAAAGTTGGTATCTTCACCGGCATTTTCACCGGAGCATGGACCGGTTACAAATGGAAATACATATGAGCAGTCTTTGATCTGGCAGTTATATGAAGATACGATTAAAGCTGCAGAGGTACTTGGAAAAGATGCCGAGCTGGTAGCTACATGGAAAGCAAACCAGGCAGATCTGAAAGGACCAATTGAAGTTGGTGATAGCGGACAGATTAAAGAGTGGTATACAGAGACAACTGTTAATTCAATGGGTGATGGATATGGTCACCGTCATATGTCTCACTTGCTCGGACTTTATCCTGGAGATCTCATCACAGAGGACAATGCAGAATGGTTTGCAGCAGCAAAGGTTTCCATGCAGAACCGTACGGACGTGAGTACCGGATGGGGAATGGCACAGAGAATCAACAGCTGGGCAAGACTTGGTGATGGAAATAAAGCTCTTCAGCTTATTGAGAACCTGTTCAAGAATGGAATCTATGCGAACTTGTTCGATTATCATGAGCCAAAATATTTCCAGATTGATGGAAACTTCGGATATACATCAGGTGTAGCTGAGATGCTTCTGCAGAGCAATGCAGGATATATCAATCTTCTTCCGGCAGTTCCAGACGCTTGGGCTAACGGAAGTGTAGATGGATTGGTTGCACAGGGTAACTTTGAAGTATCTATGGACTGGGCAGATGGAAATGTAAAAACTGCTACAATCCTTTCTAAGAATGGCGGAGAAGCAGTTGTGCAGACAGCGAATGCATCTCTTGCAACAGTGATGGACAGCGACGGAAATGTAGTTGATGTGACACCTGTAAAGGAAAATCGTATCTCTTTCGCAACAGAAGCAGGAAAGAGTTATACATTAAAAGACATTCCGGCATCCGCTACTGTGGCAGCTCCGACAGGACTGACGGCACTTCGTGCAGATGATGAAAATGTAAATCTTTCCTGGAACGCTGTGACAGCAGAAGAGGGAAGCAATGTAACATATAATGTATATCGTCAGGTAGAAAATGGAGATGTGATCTGCATTGAGACAGGTTTAACAACAACAACTTATAAAGATACAACAGCATACAAGACACTTGGAGCAATGAAATATCAGGTGGCCGCAGTTGTGGATGGAATTGAATCCGAAAAGAGTGCAGTAGTAACTGTAACAGAGCCGATTGGCGCAGGTAAGATTGACAATGCTGATGAAAGAATCGCATATGTAGGTGAATGGGGCAACTGGACACAGGATAAAAATGTCAACTATATGGATACAATTCAATATCTGAATAGTCCAAAGGGCGGAGAGACTGTTACTCTTACATTTAAGGGAACAGGAATCAAGGTGATCGGCTGTACCAATAAAGACAGAGGTAAGATTGAAGTATTTATCGATGGTAAGTCTCAGGGCGTAGTTGATACATATAGTGCAAGTACAGTGCGTCAGAAGGAATACTTCAGCAAAGATGACCTTAAAGCAGGAATCCATACACTTCAGCTGAAAGTTCTCAACGAGAAACAGGCTGCAAGTTCTGGTACAAAGATTGAACTTGATGCATTTGAAATTCTGGATTCAACACTGGTAGCACCGACAGGTGTGAAAGTAAGTTCCAAATCCGGAATGACTACAGTATCTAAAGCAAACAGCACATTACAGTTAAAAGCAACTGTAGAACCGGAGAATGCAACAGATAAGACAGTTACATGGAGTACGTCTGATGATAGCATTGCAACAGTAGATGATAAAGGATTGGTAACATTCTTAAGTAAGAACGGAACAGTTACTATCACAGCAACATCCGCTGCAGATGCTACAAAGTCTGGCACAATTGAACTGACAGTTGCAATCAAACAGGATGTGGCAGAGGTTGAGACAATCGTAGAAGATGGTAATCCGCCGGCGACAGGAGACTATGGAACAACAAATAACGCAATCACATGGCATGGAACATGGACGAACTGGGCAGGAGAACGGGAGAAGCATCACGGTGGAACAAAGACAGAGAGTAAAAATACGTCAGACGCTGTAGGAAGTTATTTTGAATATACATTCAATGGAACTGGTGTAGAAGTTTATTCTCAGAAGCATGCTAACTTTGCAAGCTTTGATGTTTATATTGATGGTGCTGAGATTGGAAAATATTCATTAGAGGGATCAAGTAACGGAGATAATCAGCAACTTATCTTCTCAAAGAAAGATCTTGAGAATCGTGAGCACACAATCAAATGTGTGGCAGCTGAGCGTGACGGAAAATATCAGATTAACCTGGACTACTTAAAGATCTTTTCACCAGGTGAAGGTGTAGCAGTTGATAAAGCAGAGCTCCAGACATCAGTTGAGGCAGGAGCGGCACTTGTTAAATCAGAATATGATGAGACAAACTGGAATGCATTTATGGAAGCATATGATGCTGCGGTTGCGGTAATGAATGATGCTGATGCAACACCGGAGAATGTTGCTGCAAAGAAAGAAGCATTAGATGCAGCAATCGAAGCACTTGGAGCACCGAAAGTTCCTACAGTAGAAGGCCAGACAGGTTCAGCAGTTCTTGTGGAAAGCAAGAAAGTTGTACTGAAATGGGATAAGGTTCCGGGAGCAGCAAAATACAAAGTAGTTGATGAAGAGAATGGAATTAACGAGATTGTAAGTGGTACAACCGTAACACTGGAAAGCCTGAAACCTGGAACAACTTACAACTTCAAAGTATATGCTCTGAATAGTACAGATGTTGCATCAGAGAAGGCAATTGAGATCAGCAATGTGGCAACAATGGGTGACGGATCAACAAAAGGTGAGATCGAGTCTGTTACAAAGACTCCGGTTAGTGATGATTCTGTAAAACTCACATGGACATTAAAAGAAGGCTCCTCTTTCGCAAGCTATGATATTTATGTCAATGGTCAGCTGAAAGGTAATACGACAGAAAAAGAGTTCACACTTAAGGATCTGGAAGACGGCACATACGTTGTTAAGATTGTTGCAAAGACAGCAGCAGGACAGTCAGCACTTCCAAAGCAGTTTTCTTTTGAAATGAAAAAGAGTGTAAAAGTACTCAGTGTAACAAACCCAGAAGGAATTTCAGTAGAAGAAGGAACTACATTCAAGGAGCTTAAATTACCAAACAAAGTAACTGTCACAGTGACAGGAAACCTGAATGAAGAAGTAGAAGTAACATGGGCAAAAGATAATTATCAGACAACACCGGGAACTTACACATTGGAAGGAACACTGACAATGGGTGAGAATATGAAAAACCCAGATGAGGTGAAAGCTTCTATTAAAGTAACAGTTACAAAAAAGGCGGAAGAGCCGAAACCGGAAAAAGATGCAGACTATACAGCAGTGAATGCAGCGATTGAAAAAGCAAATAAGATTGACAGAAGTAAATATACAGAAGAAAGTCTGAAAGCTTTGGACGATGCAGTAGCGGCAGTAGAAAAGGGTCTGAAAGAATCCAAACAGGATAAAGTTGATGCAATGGCAGAAGCAATCAATAAGGCATATGCAGCATTAGTTGAGAAACCAACTGTAGAAGAGGAAGCAGACTACACAGCAGTAAGCGCAGCAATGGAAAAAGCAAAGAAGATTGACAGAAGTAAGTATACAGAAGAAAGTCTGAAAGCTTTGGATGATGCAATCGCAGCAGTAGAAAAAGGTCTGAAAGAATCCGAACAGAGCAAAGTTGATGCAATGGCAGAAGCAATCAATAAGGCATATGCGGAATTGATTGAAAAACCTGCAACTGATAATGATAAGAAAGATGATTCTAAGAAAGATGATTCTAAGAAAGATGATTCCAAGAAAGATAATTCTAAGAAAGATAATTCCAAGAAGAATAATTCTGATAAGAAGTCAGGTGCGGTTAAGACCGGAGATGCAACTCCACTGATCTTGTGGGGAGCTGCGACAATACTGGCAGCAGGTGCCAGCGTTACAGTTATTTTACGCAGACGTAAAAGAAGATAAAAATTCTCCTGAAAAGTAAAAGGAAAGAAGTTTTCAAGAATTCTTTCAAAAGAAAGGGCTGGCATGTGCCAGCCCTTTCTTGGTATAAATATATTACTCCCTTTTTACATGTGAATATAATTTACGGTATTGCCTTGGTGACATTCCAACCTTCTTATTAAAGATCTGTGAGAAATAAGATTGGGAAGAGAAACCTGCACTGGAAGCAATCTGTGTTACAGAGAGATCAGAGGTTGTCAAAAGTTCTTTGCATGCTTCGATCCTTCGATCTGCTAAATAGTTGATCGGAGATTGACCAATGCATTCTGTAAAAGAATGTGCCAGATAAAATTTATTGATATGTGTGATCTCAGCTAATAAATCCAATGTAATATTTTGGGAATAGTTTGTATCAATATATCGTTTAGCTAATGCACATTCCTTAGAAAGCTGGAAAGAGGATTCAGAAATAACAGAAAGGTTTTGCTTTCTGGAAATGTATACCAAAAGAACCTCAAGTAATCCGTGACAGACTTTTTCAAATCCGGGTTTTTGTTCTTGAAATTCATGCATCATTAATTGTGCAAAATTAATAAACTGATTTTTATCAGAACCATAACTATAGAAACTATATCCTTTTGAAGCGTCCTGTTCAGGATCATCGAAAGAAAACGCAAGTCCTTCAACACCAAATACAATGTATTCCATTGGGTTGTTTGGAAGTGTTTTTTCAGTGTGTTCTACATAAGGATTAATGATCATTAAATCATCTGTTTTCATAGAAACTTTTTCATCTTCTATATAGAAGATACCCTCACCGTGCAAAACATAGAAGAGTTCTGAGAACTGATGTGTGTGCGGTAGAGAGTTCCAGTCACCTTCGTATTTAGAAATAGAAATATAGCGAAGACTAAAATCGTCGCGACTGCTCGTGGCGGAGCCAAGGTTGATAAATTCATTACTCATAAGTGCATATCCTCTTCGGTTAAGTTATAGTTTGTATGGGCCTTCTCAATTGATTAAATTTTATATAAAATATATGAAAAAGCAATAATTTTAAAGTGAATTCGTAAAAAAGACGAAAAAATAATATAACAATTCTATATATTAAACATATTATACATAAAAATAATAAGAAAAACAGTATTTTAGTAATAAAAAAGCAAAAAATATAACAAACCGAGCAACAATGAAATTGATATCCATTGGTGAAAACGTTATACTTTAGTCGTGAGATAAGTAAGAATAAAAGTTATTTGGAGGGGAACATATTGATGACGGGAAGATTGACGCTGCCGACAGATGCAGATGTTATTGACGAGACATTACGATTAAAGAATCTCTTGGGAGCAGATGCGTTGAGAGATTGTGACGGAACAGAGATGCCAGAAGAACTTCTGTCAGAGCCGGTTAAGAAATACGCTACTTATTATACAACAAGAAAAGATAATGAGTGGGCAAGTGCCAATCCGGAAGAAATTCAGCAGGAATATTTGATCAGTAACCGTGTGACAGCAAGAGGCGAAACACTTCGTATTCGCTTAATGGAAGGATTTCACACAGAGCAGCTGAAAGTAAATACGTTAGATGATCCAAAACGTTGGTGGGAAGTGATCGACCGTACAACAGGAGAGATTGTTCCTACAGATAAATGGGAGTTTGATGAAGCTTCAGGAGAGGTTGAGATTCAGACAAAATCATATCATGAATATACAGTAAGCTTTCTGGCATTCCTTATTTGGGATCCGGTACATATGTACAATTTCATTACGAATGATTGGCAGGATACACCACATCAGTTAACATATGATGTGAGACAGCCGAAGACACAGAAGTATGTAAAGGAAAAGCTGAAAAGATGGTGTGAAGAGAATCCGAATATAGATGTTGTTCGATTTACAACATTTTTCCATCAGTTCACATTAACATTTGATGATCAGAAGAGAGAAAAGTACGTTGAGTGGTTCGGATACAGTGCAAGTGTAAGCCCATATATTTTAGAGAAGTTTGAGAAATGGGCAGGATATAAATTCCGTCCGGAATTTATCGTAGATCAGGGATATCACAACAGCATGTTCCGCGTACCGAGCAAAGAATTCCGTGACTTTATTGAATTCCAGCAGATTGAAGTTTGTGCACTCGCTAAAGAGCTGGTTGATATCGTTCACTCTTATGGCAAGGAAGCTATGATGTTCCTTGGAGATCACTGGATCGGAACAGAGCCTTATGGTAAATACTTTGCAGGCATCGGACTTGATGCAGTTGTAGGTTCTGTTGGAAGTGGTGTGACACTTCGTATGATTTCTGATATCAAAGGCGTTGATTATACAGAGGGACGTCTCTTACCATACTTCTTCCCAGATGTATTCTGCGAAGGCGGAGATCCGATCGGAGAAGCAAGAGACAACTGGAGAAAAGCAAGACGTGCTCTTCTTCGTTCACCATTAGACAGAATCGGATACGGCGGATACTTAAAACTTGCCAGTAACTGGCCGGGATTCATTGATGAGATCCAGAAAGTTGTTACAGAGTTCCGTCAGATTCATGAGAATATGCAGGGAACACCTTCCTATGTAGCACCATTTAAGGTTGCAATCCTCAACTGTTGGGGAGGACTGAGAAAGTGGATGTCTAATCAGGTACATCACGCAATTTGGCACAGAGAGACTTATTCAGCAGAAGGTGTGCTTGAGTGCTTAAGTGGTATGCCATTCGAAGTTGAATTCATCTCCTTTGATGACGTGAAGAAAGGTATTCCGGAAGACATTGGAGTAATCATCAATGTAGGCGATGCATATACAGCGTTTAGTGGAGCTGAAAACTGGATCGATGAAGAAGTTGTAACAAATATTCGTCGCTTTGTTGACGAGGGAGGCGGATTCATCGGAGTTGGTGAACCGACAGCATATCAGCATCAGGGAAGATTCTTCCAGCTGTCAGATGTACTTGGCGTAGATCGTGAGATGTGTTTCTCACTTAATACAGATAAGTATAATGAATTAGATGCAAACCACTTTATTTTAGAGGATATTGAAGGTAAAATAGATTTTGGTGAGGGAACAAGCCGTGTCTATGCACAGGGCAAGAATTACCAGATCCTTGCAATGGATGGAGAGTACAGCCAGATGGTTGTTAATGAATATGGAAAAGGACATAGCGTATACTTTGCAGGTCTTCCATATTCTCCACAGAACTGTAGAATTCTTCTTCGTGCTATTTACTATGCAGCAGGCATGGAAAAAGAGATGAAGCATTACTATGTAACAAATGTTGATACAGAAGTAACTGTATTCCCGAAGAGTAAGAAGATCGCAGTTATTAATAACTCATCAGAAGCGCGACACACAGATGTATATATCAATGGCAACTGTGTATATGAACTGGATTTAGAGCCAGGCGAGATGCGTTGGGTAGATGATGTTGAATAAAGATAACTTATGAAACGCAAGGAATGCATTTCATATTTTATAAAGCAGTACTTTTAAATGTATAAGGAGGACAAAAACTATGAAAAAGAAAGTATTGAGCGCACTTTTAGTAGCAGCAATGTCAGTATCTGTACTTGCAGGATGCGGAAGCAAAGCTGACAACAACACTGATGCAAAGAATGATGCATCACAGGAAAACACACTGAGCGTATGGTGCTGGGATCCTAACTTCAACGTTTATGCAATGAAACAGGCAGAGGCAATCTACCAGAAAGATCACCCAGATTTCAAACTGGATATTCAGGAAAAAGTATATTCAGATATTGAGACAGCTCTGATCACAGCAGCTGAAGCTGATGATTACAGCACATTGCCGGACATCTTCCTGATGCAGGATTACTCTTTCCACAAAAACGTTGCAAACTATTCAGGAATCTTTACAGAACTGACAGATTCAGGAATTGATTTTGCAAATTTCTCAGCAGGAAAGTTAGCTGACTCTACAGTAGATGGAAAGAACTATGGTGTACCATTTGATAACGGTGCTACAATCATGGCAATCCGTAAAGACATGGTTGAGGCAGCTGGTCTTACAGTAGATGACTTCAAAGACACAACATGGTCAGACTTTATCGAAAAAGCTAAAAAAGTAGTTGAGACAAACAATGTTCCAATGCTTACAAGCTCAGGCGGATCTGAGATCATCATCGAGATGCTTCAGTCTGCAGGTGCTTCTCCAATGGTAGACGGAAAAGTTGACTTAGTTAATAACAAAGCTCTTAAGAAAGCAATCGAGACATACAAACAGCTCATCGACGAAGGAATCATGGTTGATTACACTGACTGGGATCAGTACATCGCTTCTATGAACAAGGGAACAGCAGCTGGTGTTATCCAGGGATGCTGGATCATGTCTTCAATTCAGGCAGCTGACGATCAGGCTGGAAAATGGTCTATCGTAAACATGCCTAAACTTGATGATGTTGAGGGTGCTACAAACTACGCAAACTGTGGTGGAGCAAGCTGGGCAGTATCTTCTAACTGCAAGAACACAGACCTTGCATATGACTTCCTTAAGACAACATTCGGTGGAAGCGTAGAGTTATATGATGATCTTCTTCCAAACGCTGGAGCAATCGCAAGTTACTTACCGGCTGCTGAGTCTAAAGTTTACAATGAGACATCTGATTTCTACGCTGGACAGGCTGTATACAAAGACATCGTAGACTTCGCTGGAAAGGTTCCTGGAATCGATTATGGCGCATACTACTCAGATGTTAGAAGTGCATTAACAGATGCAATCACAAATGTTGTTCAGAATGGCGCTGACATTGACAGCGAGATCAAGAACGCTCAGGATACAGTAGAATTTAATGTTGGTGAGTAATCATCAAAGATTAGAAACAGAACGTACCGGGAGTACAGTATTGCGTTCCCGGTTCTGTTTTAGGAGAAAAAAATGGGAAAAAAGAAAACAAAATTGACATTAGAAAAAAAGTATAATCTTACCGGATGGGCGTTTTTGCTTCCAGCAGCTATTTTAATTTTTGTGTTTTGTTTTTATCCAATGGCACAGGCAATCCTGCTTTCTTTTAGAAAAACAGGGGGAGTGTTTACCGGGTTATCGAATTATACCAGAGTTTTCCAGGATAAAACATTTCAACAGTGCTTGTTTAATACGTTCTTTTACTTTTTGATCCAGGTGCCGATCATGCTTGTTCTTGCCTTGATCCTGGCACAGCTTTTGAATAGTCCAAAGATCAGATGTAAAGGTCTTTTCCGTACATTGATCTTCCTTCCGTGTGCAACATCACTTGTATCTTACTCTATGATCTTCAAGTCCTTGTTTGCTCCGGACGGAGTTGTGAACAGAGTTCTTACAGGAATTGGATTATCCTCTGTCGACTGGTTCCAGAGTACATGGCCGGCTCGTTGGGTAATTATTATGGCTTTGATCTGGAGATGGACAGGTTACAATATGGTATTCTACCTTGCAGGATTACAGAATATTGATTATTCCGTGTATGAAGCAAGTTATATCGATGGAGCAACACCATTTAAGCAGTTTATAAAGATTACAATTCCGCTTCTGAAGCCAACAATCCTTATGACAGCAATTATGTCAACTTCAGGAACACTTCAGTTGTTTGATGAGTCTATGAACCTGACAGCAGGTGGACCTGGTAAGTCAACTATGACATTGGCACACTACATCTACAATATTTCCTTTGTAGAGACACCGAAATTTAATTATGCAGCAGCATTGTCTGTATGTATTCTTATAATGGTAGCAATTCTGTCTGCAATTCAGATGAAAGTAGGTGACAAACGTGACTAAATTGAAATCAATAGTTTCTTATGCAGTGTTGATTATTGCAAGCTTTCTGTCTGCATTTCCACTGTATTACATGCTTTGCGGAGCAACAAACTCAAGCATCGATGTTGTAAGAGGTAAACTCTATCCGGGTACTCACTTGATAGAGAACTTTAAGACACTGGTAGGTATGCAGAATCTTGGGCTTGCAATGTATAACTCATTCCGAAATGCGATCATCATTACAGTTGTAGCACTGCTTGTGTGTTCAATCGCCGGATATGGATTCGAGATTTATCATGACAAAGGAAAAGATACTTTAATGAGTATTCTTCTTCTTGCAATGATGCTTCCTTTCGTAGCCATTATGATTCCGCTGTTTAAGATGTTTACTTCATGGGGACTGGTTAATACATGGATCGCGCTTGCGCTTCCGACAATTTCCACTCCGTTTATGATCATGCTGTTCAGACAGGCAGCTCGTTCTTTCCCGCATGATATTATCGAAGCAGCAAGACTTGAGGGATTAAACGAATTTCAGATCTTCTTTAAGATGTTTATCCCGGTTATGAAATCTACTTATGGAGCAGCTATGACTGTAACATTCATGAGTGCATGGAATAACTACTTATGGCCAACGATCATTTTACAGGACAGCAAAGCAATCACTATGCCGATGCTTGTAGCGAACCTGAAGAGTGGTTACAGTGTTGACTATGGTATGCTGATGCTTGGTGTATTGATTTGTACACTTCCGACTGCAATCATCTTCCTGTGCTTACAGAAGAGCTTTGCAAACGGAATTACAGGAGCGGTAAAATAATGCAGCAAAAGTATTGTATAAAACAGGAATGTTTAAGGAAGGCGCAAGGTGCCTTCCTTTTAGCACATAAAATGGGATTGCTTGAGGATCCTTCTATGGAGGGACTTGAAGCAAGAAGACAGAATCATAATGAAACGCTGAAGATGATGGAGCAGGAGAAGAAACTGTTCTATGGACCACGTTATTTTTCAGCACCGGCATATTTGCAGTATGAACTGACACGACTGAAACTGGATTTTGTTCAGCCTGGTGAGGCAGTTCAGAAGACCGGATTATGTCCAAATTTTACAGAGCAGGAAAAGAAAGCTTTTTATGATCAGAACATGGATCTGTTTGGCAGATATTTTGGAGATCTCTTTACTTACGAAGAAGTAGAACAGATCATTGAGAAAAGATTACGGGAGGATGCATATGACAAGCTTATCGAAGACGTATTACGTGAGTTCGAAGACGGGGAATGATTCGAACGATGGACTGACAAGCGAAAGTGCATTCGCAAGTCTTTTTGCAATCAATCATAGAAGTCTGCAGCCGGGAGATCAGGTACTGCTTGAACGTGGATGTGTATTTCATGGACAGTATCTTCATGTGACTGATAGCGGAAGCGAAGAAGCACCAATCGTGATCGGAGCTTATGGAGAAGGCGATGCGCCGCGTATTGAGGCTTGTGGGCAGGGAATCTGGTATCAGAATTATGGAGCCCCATTAGATTCACCAACTCATGTATATCGCGGGTATGTATCTTCCGCAGTTCTGCTGTATGATGCAGAATATATCATCGTAGAAGATCTGGAGATTACAAATGAAGCAGACAAAATTATCGGCGAGTACTATTCCCTTGGAGACAAGATGAACCGTACAGGTGTTGCTGTTGTAGCAAAAGACAAAGGTGTACGACACGGTATCACATTGCGTAATCTGCTGATCCATGATGTGAATGGTAATGTATATGATAAGCACATGAATAACGGTGGTATCTATATGACAGCACTTCGTCCGGAGAACGAAGAACTGACCGGAGTAGCACGTTATAAAGATGTCACAGTTGAGGGATGCTTTGTGTATCAGGTGAGCCGCTGGGGAATCGCTGTTGGTTATACTTATGCACATGAGAAGTTCCAGGGAGCAGAGCTTGATGAAGAAATCTTCCTGAAATATGGTCACGAAAATATGCTGATCCGCGATAATTATGTAAAGGCAGCAGGTGGTGACGGCATTACATCGATGTATGCACTTCGTCCACTCATAGAGCACAATATGACAGATTCCATCGCCTGTGAGATCAATGATCGGATCTATAGCGAGCCGGGTAATCGATTGGGAAAGGTGGCAGCGGCTATCTGGCCTTGGAAGTGTAAGGATGCGTTGTTCCGATATAATGAAGGCGCTGATACAAGACTGAATCAGGACGGTATGGCATATGATGCAGATTCCGGTGACGGAACCGTTTATGAGTATAATTACAGCAGACAGAACGAAGGCGGATGTGTGATGTTCTGTTTGCAGGAAGCAATTCATAATACGTTCCGTAACAATGTCAGCTTTGATGACCTTGGAGGAACGATCAGTCCGGCAGAGAACCCGGATGCACTGATCAAAGATAATACTTTCTATGTAAGAAAAGGCGTTCCGTTCGTTCGTAAAAATATGGATGGCGGTAATTATATATTAGAGAATAATCAGATTGTTGATTTGGAAAACTAAAAATTCAATGCTAAAAAAGGCTATGAAAAAATCATTTTTTCATGGTCTTTTTTTAATGGAAATAAATAAAAAAGAAATTTCTGTTTAGTTCCGAATTAGACAAAAATGGCATGAAAATCAACTAAAAAAAACGAGCCGAAAAAAAACCAGATTGCTATAATGAAGTTAATGTGGATAAAAAGAATCTATGTGAAGATAAAACAAAAATTCAAATAGGAAGGGCGCAGGATTTATGAAGAATCGAAAGAAGCAATTCCTAAAGCTTGGAATCATTATATTGGCGATTGCCGTTACAGGAATTGTTGCCGGAATCATTCAATATAAAAAGGCAAATCAATTCGATCTCACTGTTGCGGAACACGTGATTAGCAAAGAAGAGTATCTGAACTGTATGAAAGCAGTTGAATATGATACAAAGATACAGATTCAGCAGGAGTATGGCGCTATATATGAAGATGACTTCTGGAAAAAACAGTATGATGGAAAACACGGGTATGAAATTCTGGCTGATAATACAGTAGAAGAGTTGAAACACATTCATGCTGTTTACGATCTTGCAAAAGAACAGGGAGATATCACAGACAGCAGTTATGAAGCACTGGAAAAACGCTGGAAAGATGAAAATGCAGAGCGAAGTGAGAAAGTAGAAAAAGGCGAAGTAATCTACGGGCTTAAAGAATATACGTTTCAGCTTTATCTGGATTATGAAATCAGCACGTTAAAAGAAAAGTACTGTAACGATACCAATCGTGAAGGTATGAAACTGACAGAGGATGAAATACAGGAACACTATCAAAGCCGAGAGTGGATCTTTGGAGACAGCGATGAAAATGCAGACCTTGAGATGGCAAGGATCGCGGTCGAAAGAGAACTGCGTGAGCAGAAGTATGATGATATGATCACGCAGCGTGAAACAGGTTCTCAGGTAGTAGGTAACATGGAGAATGTAAACCGATTAACCTTGAAGAATATACAATAATGGAGGGAGAAAGGCTATGAAGAAAAAATGGATGAGTCGTACGCTGGCTCTTGCACTTGCTGGAACAACAGTTGCATCAATGGTGCCGACAGTTCCGGTTAATGCAAAGGAGTCTGCTACGACAGGAACAACTTATTACGTTGATTCAATAGGTGGAAAAGACAGTAATGATGGAACTTCTGAAAGCAAGGCATTCAAAACACTTGCTAAGGTGAATGACCTTAACCTTGAGCCGGGAGACACCGTTCTTTTGAAAAAGGGATCTGTATTTGAGGATCAGGCTCTTAAGTTCACAAAAGAGGACAGCGGTACTGCAGAAGCACCGGTAAAAGTATCTACCTATGGAGAGGGAGGCAGACCAAAGATCAATACAAATGGTCATGGACAGTGGGAGCTGAATTATGGTAATCCGCTGGATAACCAGAACCATAAATGGAAAGGTACTGTTTCTTCCAGTATCCTGATTGAAGATACAGAGTATATTGAAATCGAAGGTCTGGAGCTGACAAATGACAGAAAGAGTGCCACAGATACTGAAAAAGAAAAAAAGTATAATGATGCATACGCAATGGACAGAACCGGTGTTGCCGGAGTTGCTAAGGATAATGGAACTGTAGATCATATCGTATTGAAGGATCTTTATATCCATGATGTAACAGGTAACGTATATAACAAGCATATGACAAACGGTGGTATCTACTTCATCGTTGCAAAACCAACGAATGAAGGCGAAACAGGAATCGCAAGATATAATGACGTCCAGATTAGAAACTGTTCTTTGAATAAGGTAAACCGTTGGGGAATTGCAGTAGGATATACCTATCAGTGGGGACAGTTCCAAACAGGTGAACTTCCGGATGCAACAATGGCAAAATATGGTTCCTCCAATGTAGTCATCGAGAACAACTACCTGAACCATGTGGGTGGAGATGCAATCACAACCATGTATCTTGACAGACCATTGATTCAGTACAATGTATCCGAGAATGCAGCTGAACAGATTAATACAAAAGACTACTCAAAGAATCAGCCAAGTCTTGATGCAAATGGTAATCCAAACGGTACACAGGGCGTTGGTGCAGGACGAGTGGCAGCCGGTATCTGGCCATGGAAATGTAAAAATGCGATTTTCCAGTATAATGAATGTTTTAAAACATTGAATGCCGCAAGTGGTAACGGCGACGGACAGCCTTGGGATGCTGACTATGGTGACGGAACAAACTACCAGTACAACTACAGCCATGGAAATACCGCAAGTACGATCATGTTCTGTGGACCGGAGTCTGTTAACAATACATTCCGTTATAATATCAGTCAGAATGAAGATATGGGACCTCTGGATCCGGCAGGTAATACAGGAAACTGTCAGGTTTACAACAATACGTTCTATATCAAAGAAGGTCTTGATACTATCTGGAGTACGGTTCATAGAAACAATGGTCCGGTAGATATGGAAAATAATATTTTCTATTTTGCAGGTAAAACACCAGTTACAGTAAGAGATTGGAATCCTGAAAATAGAGGGAATAAGACTTACAGCAATAATTTATATTACAATATAACGAACTTGCCGAGCGATGCAGCTGCTATAAAAGTAGACGCAGGAACACAGGTACTTGTGGATGCAGGTTCCGGTCCGGATTCTGTAGCAGCAGACAAAGCAGCAAGAAAACACGAAAATCCAACTGAAACAACAGCATTTGACGGATACAAACTTGCAGAAAACTCTCCTGCAATCAATAAAGGTAAAGTAGTGGTTGACAGAAATGGTTATACGATCGATCACGACTTCTTCGGACATGCGATCACAGCAGTACCGGAGATCGGAGCAGCAGAAAGTGATGCAGTAGCAGAGACGCTTATCCTGAGATCTAACGTATATAAAGTTGATGGAACAAACGTAAGCGAGCTTCCGAAGAATACGACAGTAGATGCATTTCTTAAAAATATCATCGTAGATACAGGCGTCAAAGTTACTGTTAAAGACGGTGAGAACGTACTTGAAGGAACAGATGTTGTAAAGGGAGGAGCAAAAGTTGTTCTTTCATATGAAGGAAAAGAAAATGTAACTTATACAGTCGTTGCAAGTTCTGATAAAGAACTGAAAGCTTCTTACTATGAAGTGAGAGGAACAGAGTTGGAAGTTCCTTACACAGAGAAAAATCCAACAACAGTAAAGGAACTGAAGGCGAGTCTTACGGTAGCTGATACAGCAACTGTTTCTGTAGTAAATGCTGGAAAAGAACTGGCAGATAAGGATGCAGTAGCAGACGGAATGACACTTCGTATCACAGCGGAAGATGGAACTACAAAAGAGTATGCGATCAAGCAGAAAAATGAATACAACTGGACGAAGGATTTTATAAACGGACAGCAGGGAAATGTTTGGTTCGGACAGATGAAGGACGGATCCGGTGACTGGGCGAATATGACATCTGTTGATAAAGATGGCTGGCCAAACTGGGCTACTCATACATATTATGGACCTGGTATTGATGATGATCAGCATGTAACTACAGCAAGCAGTCCAGACAAACACGGTTTACTTTCTGCACCGCCAAGCACAAATATCTCAACAGCAATGGCATACAGAGTACCAAAGAGCGGAACAGTATCATTCAAAGTTAGAGATGGCGAGCCATATCTTCGTCAGTCTCCGAACGCAGGCGGAACAGTTACCTTAAGCCTCTATGTAAATGGAACAGAGAAGAAGAACTTGACACTTGAAACCAGTAAAAAGAAAGAAGGAAACTGGGAAAAGGCAGAAGAAATCGAAGTGACTCGGGGTGACATCATCCGTGTAGTAGCAAAATGTAACGGAAACCCAAGCAAACCATCTGCTCATATTACACCGATTATTACTTATGTAGATAAAGCGGCTGCGGATGAAGAAGCTCCAACAGTTCCGGCAGATGTGAAAGCATCCGAGATTGCTCATACAGGAGCAAAGCTCACTTGGACAGCATCAGAAGATAATGTAGAAGTAGCCGGATACAATGTATACCTGAACGATGAGAAAGTAAATGAAGAACTTATCACAGGAACAGAGTATGATCTGACAGGCCTTACAGCAAATAAAGAGTACAACGTAACAGTAACAGCAGTAGATGCAGCAGGAAATGAGTCTGATAAATCAGAAGCAGCGACATTTACAACACTGAAGGAAGCAGAACTTACAGCTCTTACAGCAGCTATTACTGAGGCAGAAAAAGTTCTTACAGCAGAAGATAAAGATAAATATTCTGAAGCAGCACTTGTAGAACTTCAGAAACTTGTAGATGCAGGAAGGCAGTTAACAGCAACATCTACTCAGGAAGCTGTAGATAAGATGAAAGATGAAATCAAAGCAAAGATTGCTGACATCCAGACACAGTTTACAATCACAGCAACAGCAGGTGAAGGCGGAAAGATTGAACTGAAAGACGAGATCAAAGAGAAAGCAAAAGACGAAACAAGTTACGAAACAAAAGCTTATAAGGGAACATCCAAAGTGTTCACAATCACTCCTGACAAGGGATATCATATTGAAAGTATTACAGTGGATGAGACAGACGTAAAAGATATTGTAAAAGAGTATACTTTCAAAGATATAACAGAAGACCACACAATTGCTGTAACATTTGCAAAAGATGGACTTACAGTAGCAAAAGAAAACCTGCTTGCAACAATTAATACAGCAAAAGAAAAACTTGCAGAGAAAGATGCTTATACTCCAGAATCTGTAAAAGAACTTGAAGAAGCTGTAGAAGCTGCACAGAAAGTTTATGATAAGGAAGATTCTACTAAGGAAGAAGTAGACGCAGCAGAGAAAGCAGTCCAGGAAGCACAGAAGGCTCTTGTTAAGAAAGAGACACCGAAGCCGGAAGCACCTGTTAAGAAAGATGAACTGAAAGCTGCAGTAGAAGATGCAACAAAGGTTGTAGGAGATAAAGAGCAGTATACAGAAGAGTCTCTTGCAGCACTTCAGTCAGCAATTGATAAAGCGAATGCAGTACTGGATAATCCAGAAGCAACACAGGCTGAGATCGACGCAGCAGTGAAAGCTGTAAAAGAAGCAAAAGAAGCCCTGAAAGTAAAAGAAGACAACAAAGACGACAACAATAAGGGCGACGACAGCAATAAGGGTGACAATAAGAAGGATGATGGCAACAGCGGAGCATCCAACAATGGTTCATCTAATGGCGGATCAAACAATAATGGATCATCCAATACAGGATCTACAAATACCGGATCAGGCAACAAGGGTACTACAAGTACTGGAAGTACTACATCACATGCAGTTAAGACTGGAGATACAACAAATGTAGTAACCTGGTTGTTTGCATTAGCAGCATCTGCGGTTGCAGGACTGGGTGTAGTAAAACGTAAAAAAGAGGATTAAGGAGAGGAACAAAATGAAGAAAAAGACCGTATCAATGTTTATGGGCCTTGTTCTTGGAGTGACAACTGTATTTAGTTCAATTGGACCGGCAGTTGTTACTGTATCTGCTGCTGAAAGCGGAGTGACAGATTCTAAATGTAAAAAGACAGGTACACCAGAACCGGCAGCAGATGACGTTGTACCAGATGCGAATCAGTACAAATATCAGAAAGATGAACTGGCAGCATTCTGCCACTTCGGTCCGAATACATTCAATGAAATTGAGTGGGGAGAGCATTACGGAAATAAAAAGCCGAGTGAAATCTTTAGATTGAAAGAGAAGTTTGATGCAGACACACTCGTACGCACATTAAAGAATGCAGGATTCAAGAAACTTATTATAACAGCGAAGCATCATGATGGTTTCTGTATCTGGCCGAGTGAATATACAGACTATGATGCAGAGGCAGCAGGGTATAAAGGAGATATTCTTGAGGAGATATCTACTGCGTGTACAAACTATGATATGGACATGGGACTTTATCTGTCTCCATGGGATATTCATGAACCATCTTACGGATATTATGATAAGAATGGTAAACCGACAACCAAGGAAAATGACTATTTGGATTACAACGAATACTATAATAATCAGTTAAAAGAAATTCTTGGAAATCCAAAGTACGGCAATAAAGGACACTTTGTTGAAGTATGGATGGATGGAGCCAAAGGAAGCGGTGCCAATGCACAGGACTATGAGTTTACAAAATGGTTTGATACAATCCAGACACATCAGGGAAAAAAGGCAGGCAAGGATGCTGACTGTATGTTATTCGGAGCTCAGGCATATACAACCGTTCGCTGGATTGGAAATGAAGACGGTGTAGCTTTTGAGGATACCTGGGCAAAGTCAAATGTCAATTATGACAATAATACTATTGACAGCAATGGAAGTACACCTTATTCCAAAGGATATGAAAATGGTAATAAATGGACAGTTCCGGAGTGTGACGGACGTATTACATCCGGATGGTTCTGGGGAACTCAAAAGAAGACTCCGAAGACAATTACACAGCTTGCTAACATGTACTTTGATTCTGTAGGACATAATGCAACCATGCTTCTGAATGTACCGCCGAATAACCAAGGTACAGTGGATCAGCCGATTCTGAAAAGAATAGAGGAATTTGGTCAGAATGTGGAAGAGTCTTTCAGAACCAATCTGGCAAAAGCAGAAGGAACCACAATTGTAGCATCTGATGTTCGTGGCAATGATGCGAAATTTAAACCGGGCAATGTGGTAGACAGTGACGATTCTACTTACTGGACAACAAATGATGGTAAAACAAGCGGAAGTCTTACTATTAAGTGGAATACAGCGAAAAAGTTTGATGTGGTTTCATTCGAAGAAGCAATTCAGAAAGGACAGCATATCAACAGCTATAAAGTTGAGTACAAAGCGTCTGACGATGCACAGTGGCAGACACTGAAAAGCGGAAAAACTGTTGGTGCAAAGAGACTGGTTAGAACAGCTCCAGTATCAGCAACTCAGGTGAAGATTACAGTAGGAACATCAGACGGAAAAGTACCGATGCTGAGTGAAGTTGGTGTATACAAAGCAAGCGAAGGATTCCAGCTGGCAGGAGCAGCGCCGGAAGGCATGGATACAACAAGTGTTAATGAGACAAGTAAGTTTAAATTTAGCTCCACAGGATGGAATCCTGAGACAGGAAGCCAGTACATCAACGGACAGAATACATGGTCCAATAAAGCAGGTGCACAGTTTACTTACAAATTTAGCGGAACAAAAGTATATCTGATGGGTACAACAGATCCAGGTCATGGTCAAGCGGATGTTTATATTGATGGTAAGCTAGTAGAAACAATTAATACACATGCAGAAAGCAGATCCACAGGAGCAAAAATCTTCGAATCTAAAGATTTAGAGGATAAAGAGCATACATTAAAACTTGTAGCAAAGACAAATGCTGCAATCGGTGTAGAAGCGGCTTACGTAATCAACAATGGTGGCGTAGGAATGATCGAACTTGAGAATTCTGCATACACAATGAATGAAGAATCTTCACTGGATGTAAAAATCAAACGTGTAGGTGGAACAACAGGAACAATCACAGCTAAGATCCAGCCAAATCCGGGAAGTGCAATTCAGGATGACTTTGATACCGAGTTTTTGCCAACTGTTACATTAAATGATGGCGAATCAGAAAAAATCGTTACAGTAGCGAAGACAAAACGAAATACCAATCTGACCGGAGATCGCGTATTTTCAATTGAGCTGACAGAAAAAACACCGAAGAATGCAATTATCGGATTTAACGGTTCTGCAAGAATCACAATCAAAGATGCAGATGGAATTACAAAAGATAAACTTCAGACATTGGTTACGAATTCAGCGGCGTTGGAAGCACATCTTTATTCAGAAGGATGGGACGCATTTGCTAAAGCACTGAAGACAGCTCAGGAAGTAGTGGCAAATGAGAGTGCAACAGATGCAACAATCAGAAACGCATATACAGAACTGGAAAGTGCAAAAAATGCATTAGTAGCACGTGAAAAATATACAGACACAGACAGATTCAAATTCCCGTGGAAGAAAGGAACAAGTGCAACACTGGAAGCAGAGTTTGCGACAACAATTACAGAAGCTTGCGGAGCAACTAAGTGGAGATGTGAAATTGGAACAGAAGGCTGGGCAAGTAACGGTAAGTTTATCAATTCAATGAATAAAACAAATACAGGTACAGATAAAGTTGAGTATGCATATAATGCAGCAAAGACAGGTACATATCATGTAGTTGCAACTTATCGTAGTGGAGATGATAATAACGGAAATAAGATTGCATGGTCAGAAGCAAATAATAAGATCACAGCAGGAAATGTAACAACTCCACATACAAAAGTTAATGGAAATCTGACTGTGGGCACAGTTGAATTTGATATTGTTGTAACAGAAGCAGGCGAGGGAACTCTAATCCTTCAGCCGGTAGACAACAGTGGTGCACCACAGCTTGATAAACTTGAAATTACACCAAAAAATGTTGTAGTTGGGTCTTACGATATCACAGCAACAGCTGGCGAAGGTGGAACTATCACAACAGAAGACCTTACAGATGGTAAAATAACAGAAGGCGAAAGCGCAACATTTACAATTACTCCGAATTCAGGATATGAAATCGCAGATGTAAAAGTTGATGGAAATTCCGTAGGAAAGAAAACTTCTTACACATTTAGTGATGTGGATAAAGCACATAAAATTGAGGCAACATTTGCATTTGCAAATTATACAGCAGAAAATCCATTTAAATTCCCAGAAACAAAGGGAGTAACAAGCACACTGGAAGCAGAACATGCTACAGAATTGATTAATAGCAATGATTCAGATTCTGATCCGAACTGGCCGCTTACAATTACTTCTGAGGGCTGGGCAAGTAATGGAAAATTCCTGAACTGTATGGCATACAAAGATTATGCTAAGTACGCTTATACAGCAAACGTTCCTGGAATTTATAAAGTAACAGGTACTTATCGTGCAGGAGCACTGAATAAACTTGCATTTTCTGAGGAAGGAAGTAAGATTGAGGCAGCGCAGGTAGATTGTCCGTCAACAAAAGAAGGTAACAACTTAACTGTGAAGACATTCGAACTTAACATTGAAGTAAAAACTGCAGGAGCAGGAACTTTGGTTCTTACAGCACCGGACACAAACAAAGCTCCACAGCTTGATAAACTGGATATTCAATTGATAAGAACTGCAAGTGAAGCAGACCTTACAGACCTTAAAGCAACGATTGCTGAGGCAGAAGAAATTCTTGACGCAGAAGACAAAGATAAATATTCAGCAACAGCTCTTGTAGAACTTCAGGAGATGGTAAACGCTGGAAAGGCATTCACAGAAAACACATCTCAGGCAGATGTAGATGAAAAGAAAGCCGAAATCAAAGCAAAGATTGCTGATATCCAGACACAGTTTACAATCACAGCAACAGCAGGTGAAGGCGGAAAGATTGCACCGGAAGCCACAACAACAGTTTATAAGGGAACATCCAAAGTATTCACGATCACTCCGGACAAGGGATACCATATTGAAAGTATTACAGTGGACGGAGAAAATGTAGAAACTATTGCAACAGAGTATGCTTTCGAAGATATTGTTGCAAATCATACAATTGAAGTAACATTTGCAAAAGATGAGCTTACAATTGCGAAAGAAAATCTGTTAGCAACAATTAATACAGCAAACAAAAAACTTGCAGAGACAGAGCAATACACACCGTCATCTTTGAAAGATCTTGAAGATGCAGTCAAAGCTGCACAGGCTATTTACGACGATCCAAATGCTGATCAGGATAAAGTAGATAAAGCAAAGGCAAATGTAGAGGCTAAGCTTGCAGCTCTGAAAGCGAAAGCAAAGAAAGATGCTCTGAACCTTGCAATTATAGCAGCAGAAGGCGATGCCGCATTAGTTGACAAATACACAGAAGAGTCTATCGAGAAGCTTCAGAAAGAAATCAAAGCAGCGAAAGAAGTATTAGCTGATGAGAATGCATCACAGGAAGAAGTAGACGCAGCAGAGAAAGCAGTCCAGGCAGCACAGAAAGCTCTTGTTGAGAAAGAGACACCGAAGCCGGAAGCACCTGTTAAGAAGGATGAACTGAAAGCTGCTGTAGAAGATGCAACAAAGGTTGTAGGAGATACAGAGCAGTATACAGAAGAGTCCCTTGCAGCCCTTCAGTCAGCAATTGATGCAGCCAATGCAGTTCTTCAGAATCCAGATGCAACTCAGGACGAGATCGATGCAGCAGTACAGTCTGTAAAAGAAGCAAAAGAAGCCCTGAAAGCAAAAGATGATAATAAGAAAGACGACAACAATAAGGGCGACGACAAGAAGGATGATGACAAGAAAGATGACAATAAAAAGGATGACAGCAACAGCGGAACATCCAACAATGGTTCATCTAATGGCGGATCAAACAATAACGGATCATCCAACAAGAATACTACAAGCACTGCAAATAAGACATCAAATGCAGTAAAAACAGGTGATGCAGCAAATGTAGCAGGTGTAGCAGGAGTTGCAATCCTCTGTCTGGCAACAGGAATTGTTGTTGTACTGATTAAAAGAAAGAGAATAAGATAAAATGATTGTAGTTATAAGTCTTATTATGATTCTATCATTTCTGCTAAGCGCAGTAGTTATTATGTGTTTATGTAAAGAATCGATAAACTGGCGTAATGAACAGTGCAGTTATGATTTAGAAGAAAGCATAGAACTGTAAAAAAGAAAATTGGTACAAAAGAAATAACTAATCAGAGAAACCCAGGAGTAAAATCCTGGGTTTCTGATTAGTTATTTTATTAAAAACGTTTTCCTGTATTGAGAAGGTGTTGCATTAATAACGCTTCCAAAGACTTTGGAATAGTGCTGCGAGTCTTTAAATCCAACCTGCAGTGCAATTTCCGTTAAGGTTAAATTGGTATCCTGCATTAGCTCAATGGAGCGATTGATACGATAAATATTAATATAGTTTGATAATGTGACGCCCATATAACTCTTGAAAAGTTTACTAAGATAACGGACGGAAATATGCAATTGTTGTGCAATGTCTTCTTGTAAAATTTTTGTAGCGTAATGTGTTTGAATATAATTCAATGTATAAGCTACATAACTGTTTTGAAGTTGAGGCTCTGTATGTTCACGTTCATGTACAAGCTCTGTGTGATCAAGAATATGGAGCATCAGGTCCATAAGAGCAACATTAAGATTAGCGGCTGTAAACAGACTGTCAGAGGAAGTATGCAAATCAATCAATTTCTGAAGATGCTTATCAATCGTTTCATCAGAGATGAGTCGATAATAAAAATGTGAAGAAAATAATACAGCATGAAGAAGCGTAATCGGGAATATTCCATCATTATCAAGAATGATAGTTGAAAACATATCAGGGTTGAAATGTATATGCTGAAACTCGCAATCTGAAGTATCATTCAGATAAAAAGAATGCACTATATCAGGAAGGATCATAATAAAGTCACCTTTTGTACAATGCAGGGTTTCTGATTGAATATCCATATAACATTCTCCGGAAAGAATTCGATAAATCTCAATATTAGTATGTAAGTGTCGACCGAATGTATAACCTGCCTTTCGATACGACACAACTGCTCCTGATAAAATAGAATCAGATAGAGACATCTGTTTAGAAACAGTATTTTTGGGGGAAGAGTCGGAAGTCCTACCGGGGTGAGTTAGAAGATTCGATCCAGTTTGTTCAGTATGATTTTTTGTCATAAATTTATGCCTCCATAATTAAGTGAAAGATAAACCAAATTAAAATCTATTATAACACAAATATAAGAAAAACACACAAAAAAATATATAAATTTACGATAAATTCATAAATTTTATAGAGCGTTTTCTGAGGAGAAGTCCTGGACGATGAGGAAAAATCACATAAATGGAAAGTGTCTCGCATGTGAGATTGTTGCTTTTATCAATTCCAATCCATTTGCGCAAGTAAAGATTAATGCAAAGATGTTTTGTAAGGAGAAGAAAAAACAGAGGTAACCCCAAATGGGCAAATTTCAGACAATAAAAAAGAGAACCCCTTGAAAATCAAAGGTTTCTCTTGCATTTCATCAATGCGGAAGAGGAGACTTGAACTCCCACAGGATAAAACTCCCACTAGAACCTGAATCTAGCGCGTCTGCCATTCCGCCACTTCCGCTCGACACAAACTATCTTATCATAGAGCGAACGGTTTGTAAAGCCTAAAAAATAAATTCTATATATTGTTTGAATAATTTCGATTTATCAGAAAATTTTAATAAAGTTTTTATTGACTCCGTGATGGATTTGTATTATAGTTTCTCGTTGATATTTTGAAGAAAAATAACAGTGGGAGGAAGAGATATATGACATTTTATCAGGAGTTACAGCTTAGTTCAGTTGCATCTAAGCAGCTGATCAAAGCGACAGAAGACAAGAAGGAAAGACGTAGACACATTCTTATTTATAATTTTAAGGTCTATCTTGTAATGGCGTTTTGTGTGGCAGTGGTTTCCTTATACAGTCATTTCACAGGGAATAACAACAGTGTAGTAGGCGTTACAGTGCTTCTTGCGGTGCTTGTTCTTCGACAGGCAGATTTTGGAATTCGTACAACGCACGGATTGGCCTCCATCGTCGGAATCTTTGGAATATTGATTGCAGGACCGAAGCTTTCGAATATGGTGTCACCGGTTCCGGCATTCTTTATTAATGTAGTATGCATTTTGCTTCTTATGATTCTGGGATGTCACAATGTGATTATGTACAATCATTCTACATTTGTTCTTGGATATCTTCTTCTTCAGGGATATGATGTGACCGGACAGGAGTACTTGTATCGTGTGGCTGGCCTTTTGGTTGGAATGGTATTGTGTATGGCGATTTTCTATAAGAATCAGAAGAACAGACCGTATCGAAGATCATTTCTTGATTTGTTCCGCGAGTTCGATATTAACTCCGCAAGAAACAGATGGTATATTCGTCTTTCACTGGTTGTTTCCAGCGCAATGTTGTTCATGTCATTGCTTGGACTTCCAAGAGCAATGTGGGCGGGAATCGCAAGCATGTCTGTTTGTCTCCCATTTCCGGATGACTGTGGAGAGCGAGCAGGTAAGAGAGCTGCATTTAATATAGTAGGATGTCTGTTATTTGTTATCCTGTATCTGGTGCTTCCGGAGTCAATGTATCCATACATCGGAATGATCGGAGGAATCGGAGTCGGATATTCTGCAGGGTATGCATGGCAGACAGCATTTAATACATTTGGTGCATTGTCGATTGCATCCGGCTTATTCGGGATGCCGTATGCTGTTGCACTTCGTATTGGGGCAAATGTATTCGGTGCGGCTTACACGATGGCTTGCAACAAGATTCTGCCGAGGCTGGCAGCAGTGTTTGAGCAGAGAAGAGAACAGGTTAGTGAATGACACGCCATTTTTCGTACAAACGCTCCAGTGACCAGGCGGCATTTGCCGGGCTGGTGGAAGGGAGTACAAGGATGTCTCTTTCGGTCAGCGGCTGCTGATATTTCTTATAAAGAGCTCCGGCTTTATTTCCATTTGCATAGATTTGTCGAATCTGACAGTGATTTAAAATCTGATTCAGATCGGTCGGCGTTACATTTTTGATACTGCTGTCACTGGAGCCTTTGATGTCGCAGCTTTGGATGACATCCCAGATGGCGATATGGTGATGGAGCAGCATGGAAGTTTTCTCCTCAATTGTCTGCGGAGTTTCTTCTTTACAAAGCTTCGCCAACAATTTCCAGAATCGATTCTGTTTATGTCCGTAGTAGAAATTATTTTCCCGGGATTTTACAGAAGGAAGAGTTCCAAGAATCAGAATCTCGGAGTCTTCATTATATATTGGTTCAAAGGAATGGGTGATGTGTTCATATTCCATGGTTGTGCTCACTTTCTGATGGTTTGGAGTAAGTTTTATAACAAGTATAGTGTCTTGAGAAGATTGTGTCAATGATACTGTGTACTCTATCGTACTCTATCCACATTTACACAAAGGTTGCTTTTACCTGCGTAATGGATTATACTAGTCTGACAGGGAATTTTGAAACGGAGGATTTTACAATGAAAATTGCAGTAACTTATGACAACGGAAATATTTTCCAGCATTTTGGAAAGACAGAGACTTTCAAAGTGTACGAAGTAGAAGATAATAAGGTGGTTTCCAGTGAAGTGATTGGTTCTAATGGGGAAGGACACGGAGCACTGGCAGGACTGCTTGCAGGACAGAATGTAGATGTTCTGATCTGTGGTGGAATCGGTGGCGGAGCTCAGACAGCACTTGCAGAGGCCGGCGTTGAATTATGTTCAGGTGCTCAGGGAGATGCAGACCAGGCAGTAGAGGCATACCTGAATGGCGAGCTTACATCCAAAGGAGCTACTTGTGATCATCATCACCATGAGGAAGGACATTCTTGTGGAGATCATGAAGAGGGACATTCTTGTGGAAGCAGCTGCGGTGGCGGATGCGGATCACACACTACAATGGAAGGAAAGAATGTTGGAAAGAAATGCCGTACACATTACAAAGGAACATTCAATGACGGAACTCAGTTTGATTCTTCTTATGATCGTGGAGAGCCGCTTGAGTTTGTATGCGGTGCAGGACAGATGATCAAAGGATTTGACGCAGCAGTAGCTGATATGGAAGTTGGTCAGGTAGTGGACATCCATCTGATGCCGGAAGAAGCTTATGGAATGCCGAATCCGGAAGCTATCTTCACAGTAGAGATTGCAGAACTCCCGGGATCTGAAGACCTTGAAGTGGGACAGCAGGTTTACCTGTCCAATCAGTATGGACAGCCATTCCCGGTAAAGGTAACAGCTAAGGAAGAGACAACAATCACTTTCGATGCAAACCATGAGATGGCAGGAAAAGAACTGAACTTCAAGATTGAGCTTGTATCAGTAGAATAAAAAGTGAATAGAAGTAATTAGAAATTCTACTAAGAAATATCTAATAAGAAACATAAAGAGAGGGCAGTGCTTCAACGATTGAGAAATCGTAAAGTACTGCCCTCTCTCTGTAATTGCAGGTAAAGATTTAAATTGCTACGAATTTACACTATCACTCACAATCTTTCCATCCATAATGCGGACAACACGGTCAACCTGATTAGCAATTTCATCATCATGTGTAATGATAATAACTGTTCTTCCAGACTTATGAAGGTCTTTCAGAATATTCATAATCTCGATAGTTGATTTACTGTCCAGGTTACCGGTCGGCTCATCGGCAAGGATGATCGGCGGCTGTGCGGCAATTGCTCTGGCTACAGCGACACGCTGCTGCTGTCCACCGGAAAGCTGGTTCGGTTTGTGATCCATACGATTTTCCAGTCCAACTTTCGACAGTGCTTCCCCGGCAATCTCTTTTCTTTGCTGCTTTCCAAGTCCGCGATAGATCAGTGGAAGTTCTACATTTCCAAGTGCATCCAGGTTTGGAATCAGATTAAATCCCTGAAAGATGAAGCCGATCTTGTGATTGCGGATATCAGACAGTTCATTGTCTGAGAGATTGGCAACATCTTTTCCGTCCAGAAAATATTCCCCGGAATCAGGTGTGTCAAGACAGCCGAGCATATTCATAAATGTAGATTTACCAGAACCGGAATGCCCGACAATGGCAATAAATTCCCCCTGGTTGATCTCAAGAGAAACATCATCCAGCGCGCGGACTTCATTTTCTCCAGGGTTGTAAATCTTGTACATGTTTTTAACACGAATGAGTGGCTCCATAAAACTCCTCCTTAAAAAATAAAATAAATATCACAATAAGAATTCTAATTTCCAAAATAAGCATTGACTCCGGCAGTTAGACCATCAGCCAGACTGTTTAGTGTGGAATCACTGTGGTCAGAGCTTGCATTTCCAAGTTCCATATCAACAGACGGAATCGTACTATAAGAAGTCTGCGTCAGGTCGATATTCATAGAACCATTTTGGTAAATGGTCATTCCTTCTGTACGAAGTCCTTCTACAAGAGAGGCCCCAAGTGCATCATGTTCCTGCCAGTGGGAAGCGACAGGTTCCATACTTTTCAGACCATCTGGCACAGAAATGTAGAAACAGCCTTTGTCATATCCCAATCCATCTCCATCCCAGTGGAGTGAGATGTGACAGTCAGCTACATTGTTACAGAGTACGGTGCGGGCAACATTATCAAGCTGGACATCGTCGCTATTTCTCACCATAAGGACATCATATCCTTGAGCAAGCAGCTTATCTTTCAGAATCTGAGCCATCTGAAGTGTAACAGTGCTTTCAGCAGTTCCATCGTTAAATGTCATTCCCCCGGAAACTGCAGTCGCATAAGTTGCACCCTGAGCAGTGCTTCCGCCGGTTGTCTTTGGAGAACCATCCGGGTGACACTGTGTCTTTACAGAAGCACCACCGGAAGTTCCATGTCCGGCATTCACGCCAACGACGATATCCTTGCGGTCAGAATCTGCAAGATAAATAGTAGCTGTTCCAGAATTGATTGCAGAAAAGTCTGCGTATTGCCAGGAAGGGTCAAAGCTGATCTCCTGTCCATTGCTGTAAAGAGCCGCTGCGCCGGTCAGCGATTCTTGCTGAGTTACGGATTCAGATTCAGAAGCAGATGGGGTGGCGGCATCAGCAGAAGAAGTTTCATCTACAGTTTCATTTTCAGAATCTGATGAGATAGAAAAATCATCCGCTGTCTTGGGTGGTGCCTTAGTACCTTGCGCCGTGTCCGTACTGGATTTGTGCTGTATGCTACCGCATCCGGTCAGGCAGCAACACAGGAGAACGGCATAAGAGAATCGAAAAAATAGGTTTTTCAATTTCAATCTCCTTTATGATAAATATTACTGTTCTCATTGTATCATAATCATTTTCCAAATAGGGAAAATTCAGATAAAATTAAGGTTTCAAAAAGGAAAATATAATGTAAAAAATTCAAGGCGATTGCATAATCATTTTGATTGCGATAGACTACAAGAGAAAGAATATCATAGTTAGGGAATTTTGCCTGTCAATAGCATATAGTGTGGCGGGAGTTCTAGTGCTACGCAATTCGCATAATCATAATATACGAGGACAATATATGGAAGAACAACAAGAAAAAACGCAAGGGAAAAAACAAGATAAAAAATTGTGGAAGATTTTCTGGTCGACATTTTACTTAAGTGCGTTCACATTTGGCGGCGGTTATGTGATCGTTAGTCTGATGAAGAAAAAGTTCGTAGATGAATATCATTGGATTGAGGAAGAAGAAATGTTGGATCTTGTGGCAATCGCGCAGTCGGCACCGGGAGCGATCGCAGTGAACGGAGCAATCGTGATCGGGTATAAACTGGCTGGGATTGCGGGGATTCTGACAGCAATTGCCGGGACAGTAATTCCACCATTTCTTATTATATCAATACTTTCTGTCGGCTATCAGGCATTTCGAAATAACCAGATCATCAGCTTAATGCTCGAAGGAATGCAGGCCGGAGTGGGCGCCGTGATCGCATCTGTGACATATGACATGGGTGCCGGAATCGTGAAGAAGAAAGATGCTTTGTCATACGTACTTATGGTCGGGGCATTTACAGCTTCCTGCATATTTGAGGTAAATGTAGTCTATGTGATTCTGATCTGTGGAATTGTCGGAGTACTCCGCGCATTAATTGAGAAAAAAATCACGAAGAAAGGAAGTGATGAGAAATGATTTATTTGAAATTATTTTTAAGCTTCCTTCAGATTGGACTGTTCAGCTTTGGTGGCGGTTATGCGGCGATGCCTCTGATCCAAGAACAGGTTGTGACACAGCATGGTTGGCTTACGATGACAGAATTCACAGATTTGATCACGATTTCCCAGATGACACCTGGGCCAATTGCGATCAATGCGGCAACATTTGTCGGCAGCAAGATCGCAGGAGTGCCGGGATCGGTTGCGGCGACTTGTGGGTGCATTCTGCCGTCTTGTATTATCGTAACTTTGATCGCATGGTTTTATTTAAGATATAAGAAAATGAAAATGTTCCAGAGCGTGCTGGAATCACTAAGACCGGCGGTTGTCGCACTGATCGCATCAGCAGGAATCGCAATTCTGCACACTGCATTCTGGGCAGATGGAATTATGCAGGTTGCGGCGACAAAATGGTCTATGGTGGTGATCTTTGGAATCTGTCTGTTACTGCTTCGTAAGACAAAACTGAATCCGGTGGTTGTGATGATACTTGCCGGAGTGATGAACGTGGCAGTAAGATATGCAGCCGGATAAAATAGCGAATCCATGCAGGTTCCGGTAAAGAAATGTGAATAGGTGAAAAATACGCAGACTTATGTGGAAAACATTTCAAAGTTCATGGTATATTGTGAATAACTTTCATGGTATACTGTACATACGTTGTGAAAAGAGAACAGAAATAATAGAGAAAACATTTATGAATATACAAGGAGAGCGAAATGAGCGAACAGAACAATCAGAACACACAGGAATCACAGACACCGCATAAGCGTCGTGTGAGATACAAAGGAAAATACCCGAAGAAATTCGAGGAGAAATATAAAGAGTTACAGCCGGAGAAATACAAGGACACAATCGCACATGTAATCCAGAAGGGAAATACTCCTGCCGGAATGCACATTTCCATCATGGTAAATGAGATCCTTGATTTTCTGAAAATCCAGCCGGGTGAGACAGGATTTGACGCGACACTCGGATACGGTGGACATACGAAAGCAATGCTGGAATGTCTGAAAGGTGAGGGACACATCTATGCAACAGATGTTGACCCGGAAGAGTCTGCGAAGACAAGAAAACGTCTGGCAGATCAGGGATTCGGAGAAGACATTTTAAGTATCTGTCTGCAGAACTTCTGCACGATCGATGAGATTGCAAAAGAAGTTGGCGGATTTGATTTTATCCTTGCGGACCTCGGAGTTTCCTCCATGCAGATCGACAATCCGAAGAGAGGATTTTCCTTCAAAGTTGACGGACCGCTGGATTTGCGACTGAACCAGGAGAAAGGCATCAGCGCGGCAGAGCGCCTGGATAACATTTCAGAGGAAGAACTCGCCGGAATGCTTTACGAGAATTCAGATGAGCCATACTGCGAAGAGCTGGCGAAAGCAATTACAAATGAGATTCGCAGAGGCAATCGCATCGATACAACAACAAAGCTTAGAAATGTGATCGAGAAGACTTTGGATTTCCTTCCGAATAATAAAGAAAAGAAGGACATTATCAAGAAGACTTGCCAGAGAACATTCCAGGCACTTCGTATTGATGTCAATAATGAATTCGAAGTGCTGTATGAATTCATGGAGAAACTCCCGGGAGCATTAAAACCGGGCGGAAGAGTAGCAATTCTTACATTCCATTCCGGAGAGGACAAGCTTGTAAAAAAAGCACTCAAAGCAGGATATAAAGAAGGAATCTATTCCGAATATGCGAGAGATGTTGTACGTCCGTCAGCACAGGAATGTGCGCAGAACGGAAGAGCAAGATCCACGAAGATGCGCTGGGCTGTGAAGGCGGAATAATGAAGAAAAAATGGATGAGAGCCCTGGTATTATATACGATACATACTTTCATCCATTTTTTATGTTTAATTGTGGCTATCTAAATAAAAGATTGCTAGATAGTCAGTGAAAAATCTGCTTCCAGTAATTCAGCACTATTCGGTCCGACAAATACTTTGAAATTGCCCGGTTCGCTCTGATAAGTATAATCTTTTGTATAAAAGCGAAGCATTTCCTCAGTAATTGTAAAGGTGATTTTTTTTGTTTCATGAGCACCTAAGTAAATTTGTTTGAAGTCTTTCAGCTCAAGAATTGGTCTTACAACGCTTCCAACTAAGTCTCTGAGATATAATTGAACAGTTTCAGTTCCGGAAGTTCCACTGGTGTTTGTTACTGTGATGGATACCTGTATGGAATCATCAGCGGATTTTGAAATCTTTGTCTGGCTAAGTGTAAGATTAGAATATTCTGCCTTATGATAGGATAAACCATATCCGAAAGGAAAAAGTGCTTCATTCGGGCAGTCAAGATAACGCGAGACAAAGCGTCCGCTATGCGTGCTCCCATTTGCAGGTCTTCCAGTTGCAAACTGAGAATAATACAATGGTTCCTGACCAACGTGATAAGGGAAACTTACAGTCAGTCTTCCAGAAGGATTGTAGTCACCAAAGAGGCAGTCACAGATGGAAAGTCCACCGGCTGTGCCCGGGAACCATGCTTCCAAAACAGCGTCACAATCTTCAATGATATCAGTTAATGCAAGAGGTCTTCCGTTGAACAATACAAGAACAATTTTTTTGTCAAGAGCCTTAATCTCGTGTAGAAGTTGTTTCTGTGGTTCTGGAAGTGTGATATCGGTTCTTGAACCGGACTCACCACTTTGCAGCATATGTTCTCCCATAGCCAGTACGACAACATCAGCTTCTTTTGCCAGAGTAAGAGCGTTCTCATGTTCTATGACAGCCTGTTCAGGAGTGAGTTTTCCATTGGCAATCGCAGGGATGAATCCGAACTCGCCTAACGAACTATAATCATCAAGGAAATCACAGCCTTTGGTAAAAGTAAAGTATTCATTATCGAGAACATTTTCCATCGCCTGTTTTATTGTAATTGAATGTTTGTGATCAGCGTGAACAGCCCACATGCCGACAATATCCAGACTGTCAGCGTAAGGTCCGATCAGAGCAATCTTCTGTTTATTTCTTTTCAGCGGAAGAATATCATCATTTTTAAGAAGAACCATAGAACGGTTGGCGGTTTTACGGGCAGCACTGATTTTTTCAGGACTGCAGATAACGGAATCACGTTTTTCTACACTACATCCATAGTATGGGTCTTCGAAAAGTCCAAGTTTATTTTTCAGCGTAAGGATTCGATAACAGGCAGCATCAATCTGTGCCTCATCAATTTCGTGACGGGCAACAAGATCCGCAAGATTATTTGCATAGCAAGATGTCTTCATATCAATATCTACAGTTGCATTTATTGCAAGTTTTGCAGCTTCAGCATCATCAGCAGCAACTCCGTGAGCCTTTAATTCGGAGATTGCTGCATAATCTGTAATGATTACTCCATTAAATCCCCATTCTTTTCGTAAAATATCATCCATCAGCCATTTATTGGCAGTAGCAGGAATTTCATCTACGGTATTAAAGGAAGTCATAACCAGTTCACATCCTGCATCTACAGCAGATTTATAACCAGGAAGAAAATCCTGAAGGAAACGGCGTTTACTCATATCAACGGTGTTATACTCGCGTCCGGCTTCCGGGGCACCGTATCCGGCAAAATGTTTCAGACAGGAGGCAACACTTTTTCCCTTTTCCCATGTGTTCTGGAAACCTTCTACCATTGCTTTGGAAAAATGAGAGATCAGAACAGGATCTTCTCCCGGCATTTCAAGACAACGTCCCCATCTTGCATCACGAATTAGATCAGCAGGTGGGCTGAAGGTAACCATATCACCATCACTGCAGGCTTCTTCTGCAATCAGTTTATAATCTTCACGAATCAGGTTTGGGTTCCAGGTGGATCCAAGACCAAGAGGAATCGGGAAAACAGTCTGGTATCCGTAAATTACATCTGCCATGAAGAGGAGCGGTATTTTTAAACGATTTTCAGCAAGAAAATGATCTTGGATTTCATGAACCTTTTCAGCACCAAGAACATTTAATACGCTTCCACAGTTGCGTACGGTTTCTTCTGTGACACCAAGCTTTTCTCTTGGTCCGACAGCCATAGCATCAGTACCGAAACATCCGCCATCCAACTGGACAAGCTGTCCAATCTTTTCTTCTAAAGTCATTTGATGAAATAAGTCTAGTAATTGTTGTTCTGTCATAACGTTCTCCTTTGTATTATTCTGTAATCAGTACGGCAGTCCCTTTTTCTACAGGTCCCTCAATAAGAGTAGAAACCTTATTGAAATCATCGAAGTTTGTTATAATAATTGCAGTTGTATCCGGATATCCGGCAGCAGCAATCTCTGATTTAGAAAAGGTCATTAATTTCTGTCCACAGGATACGCTATCACCTTCTGAAACAAACAGTTTAAATCCTTTTCCCTTCATTGCAACAGTATCCATCCCAACGTGAATCAATAATTCGATATTGTCATTACTTAAGATACCGATAGCATGTTTTGTGTCAATTACCTGAGTGATTTTTCCATCGAAAGGTGCATAGACAGTTTCTTCCTCTGGGTACATTCCAATTCCCTGACCGAGTACACCGCTGGAAAACACACCATCGTTAATCTGCTCTAATGGAATGACAGTGCCTTTAAATGGTGCATAGATTGTATTTGGTTGTGAGTTAGTAGTTTTGATTTCTTCTGACTTTGTATTTCCCTCTGATTTTCCAGAAAAAAGTTTTGTTAAAAATCCCATAGTCTGAGTCCTCCTGATTTTAAATTAAAATGAAACTGTTAAACTGCGTGGCGTGTAATATGCGCCAGGTGAATTGTGAGATACATGATTTCATCTTTGTTAGGTTTAAAATGATAGTTTTTCTTAATGTAATTTGCAACATCACAGCTTACCTTGTATTCTTCGCGATAGTGTTTTTTTAATAATGACAGTTCAATATCATTGTCATCAGAATAATGAACGCCGCCGGCAACTCGCTGTGCAAAGAAATTCAGGTGTGTCATATAGCGGTGATAAAACAAGGAATCTTCATCAGGTTTAATATCAAGCTCGTTTAAAATAAAATTATTTACATCTCTTACAAATGTAATGATTTTTTTGACATTAGTATTTTCTTTTCCGTATTGTGCATTGACAAAATGCATGGCGACAAAGCCCCACTCATCTTCTGGAAGTTTAATGTGAAGTCTGTCATCTACAAAAGTGATGGTCTGTTGTCCAATCTCATATTCTCTTGGATAATACTGTTTAATATCTAAAAGAAGGGAGTTTGGAATCTGAATTCCAAGCTTTGCATTCTCTACAGCACTGTGAAGATGATCTGCAAGAGAAATATGGATAGATTCATTCAGCTGCAGATTGTAGAAGCGTTTGGCAAATGAAATTGCCTGTTCTGCTACAAAAATGTATTCAGAAGGAATCTGTTCTAAAAGTTCCCGAAAACGGCTTAACTGTTTCTTGTCATTTAACGTAAAACGTTTTTCAATTTTAGTTTCATCCACGTTGTCTCCGGGGCGGGCTTTGAATCCAATCCCGCGGCCGAGAAGGACGATTTCATTGCTGTCAGAATCTGCTGATAAGACAGCATTCGTATTAAGAACACGGGTGATCTGCATATTAGATATCTCCTTTGTATTGATTGTTTTGTAAAAAAATAAAAGCCGATCTTATGGTATAAAAGTGTATTGAGATGCCGATAATAAAATATCTGTCTCATAAACTTATTATAACATAAAACCGACTTGCCTGATTCAACAGTAACAATCGCTTATAAATCCATTGTAGACAGTGAAAGAAGATTTGTCCATTGTGAAAAAGTAATAATTTTTAGTGGAAAATATTGGTGATTCTGCAAGCTAGACAAACACACGATAGTTTGCTAAAGTAGATGCAGAAATCAATTACACATGCAGATCAGTTTGTTATGATTCAGTTCAGCAAGACGCAGAGATAGCAGAGGACTTATACATTAGTCCAAAGTATATTCTGGGTCTTTTTTTGTATATCAAAAAGCCTTTTTCAGATATACGAAAGAACTCCATAAGAGAAACACGACATAGTTCATGGTGGTGGGGAGAAATGTTTTCAGAACAGAAATGATTGCAGGAAGAAGTCAGGATGGTGCACAATTCTGAAACAATCCGGTTGATTTGAAATCTAAAAGTTATTAGAAGGAGAGAAACTCATGGCTAAAAATTATAATAAGATGGCAATAGACATTGTCCGTGAGATCGGTGGTGAAGAAAATGTAAAATCACTGGCACATTGTATGACACGTCTTCGTTTTATAGTAAAAGATGAAAAGAAAGTAAATCTGGAAGCACTGAAAAAGGCAGAAGGTGTTATTCAGGTTATGGTTGCAGCAGGACAGTATCAGGTTGTTATCGGAACAGATGTTGGAGATGTTTACGATGAGATCGGAAAGGTGACGAATATTAATCTGACAGGTGAAGCGGATGAGGATGGAGGAACAGCCAAGAAGAGTATTCTGACGATAGCAATTGATGTGATTTCAGCAATCTTCCTTCCATTTATGGGTGCATTTATGGCAGCAGGATTGTTAAAAGGATTTCTTGTCGTCTTTACAACAGTTGGCTGGTTGGATACAGCAGGAACAACATATCAGCTTTTATATGCTATGGCAGATGGCGTGTTTAATTTCCTGCCAATTTTCCTTGCATATACAGCCGCAAAGAAGTTTAAAGCAGAGCCTTTCGTAGCGATGGCAGTAGCAGCGGCACTTGTATATCCGAATATCAGTACATTGTACAGTGCAGGAGAAGCAGTAAGTTTCTTTGGAATCCCGGTGACATTGATTAGTTATCCTTGTTCTGTCATTCCAATTGTTGTAGCAGTGTTTGTCCAGGCGAAGTTTGAAAAATTGATCAAACCTTTATTCCCACAAGTAATTCGTGGAATCTTTGTTCCGCTTTTGAGTCTTGTTGTGACTGCATTGTTAACATTTCTCGTAATTGGACCAGTTACAAATATTGTTGCAATGGGACTTGCAGATGGAATCGGTTGGTTACTTGATACTTGTCCACCTGTTGCGGGATTTGTATTTGGAGCATTATATCCGATCATGCTGATCTTTGGTTTACATTGGGGGCTTGTACCACTTAGTATGAATAACTTTGCTACGATCGGTGCAGATCCAATTTTTGCAATTACATTAGCGACAAATTTTGCATTGGCTGGATGTGCGTTTGGTGTATTCCTAAAGACTAAGAATCCAGAACTGAAACAGACAGCGGTATCTACAGGGATTTCAGCATTTGTAGCAGGAGTAACGGAGCCGGCAATTTATGGAGTTGTGTTAAAATTTAAAAGACCGTTTGTAATCGTATGCCTTTTAGATGCGATTGGAGGAGTGTTGATCGCAACATCTGGTGGAATGGTGACAGCACTGATTTCCACTTGCGTTCTGACAATCCCGGCATTTGTCGCAATGATGGGAAAAATTGCAGCAGTTGTTAGTGCAATTGGATTTTTTGGTGGAATCATTTTAACATATCTCTTTGGATATAATGACAAAATGTTAGATTCATAAAAGAAAAAGCGAGATAGATGAAACAGACAAGGAACCCATATCTGCCGGGAGGGAGTACATTTCGGATGGAGAACCGAAATCTTCTGGCTCCTGATGCTATATGTGGACCGGATGGAAGATATTATCTGTATTATTTCACTTCAAAAATGGACAAGCTTGGTGTGGCAGTGTGCGCCACACCGGCTGGTCATTATGAGTATTATGGAGATGTATGTTTTTCAGATGGAAGAATACTTACTTCAGAATCAGGATACGGATTAATGTTTGACCCTGCAATCTATAGTGAAGAAGAAGGGAATTTCTTATATTATGGTTTTGCATTACAAAAAAGAAAAGAAGGATTTCCTGAAGCTGCATATATGGGTGGATTTGTAGTTCAGCTGGAAAATGATATGAAGACAATTAAGACTCTTCCAATAGCAACAGTTCCAGGAAAACTTCAGTCAGTTGGAACTCCGTATGAGGGACACACATTTCTGGAAGCATCCAGCATCCGAAAGATAAAAAATAAATATTATCTGGTGTATTCCAGCGAACAGGGCCATGAACTATGTTATGCATTAGCAGAGAATCCAATGGGTCCTTTTTCATATCAGGGAACAATCGTTTCAAATGGAGATGTAGGATTAGCTGGAAGGAAGAAATAAAGTTTCAACAGTACAAAATTCTTATCTTCATAATATGCAAGATGGATCTGTCTGTGGTTTTAAATATTTGCAATTTACAGGAGAAGAACAGGAGATTGCAGTCACTTATCGTGGCGAATTTACAGGGAAAATCCTTATTTATACAGAAGAAACCAGAAAAAATCAGATTGCAGAAATCCAGATATCCCCTGCTAAAGACTGGCATAGAAAAAAGAAAAACTGAAACGGATCTGTGGAAAATGTGGATTATACTTTGAGTTTTGTGGCGAGGGAAGTTGTGATTTCGATAGCTTTTTTATAAGATAAATGGAAGAAAGTGAGAAATTGAGATGAAAGCACCTTATCTTGAAGATAGGAATGGACAAAAAGTTCTTATAGTAGATGAAGCTCCGTTTATTATGATTGCAGGAGAAGCACATAATTCTAGTGCTTCAAATGTGAAGTTCATGGAAAGAATATGGGAAAGAGCTGATGAATTAAATTTGAATACAGTATTATTGCCAATTTATTGGGAGATTATAGAACCAGAAGAAGGGAAATATGATTTTTCGCTTGTTGATTCTATAATTTTTCAGGCAAGAGAGCATCGAAAGAAGATAGGATTTCTATGGTTTGGTTCTTGGAAAAATGCACAGTGTTATTATGCACCCGAGTGGGTGAAACAAGATCTGAAGCGTTTTGAACGTGCACAGTTGGAGAATGGAAAAAATTTCAAAATTTTAGAAAATGTACATGGATTACATTATTCGACACTCTCAGCATTTTGTGAGGAGACAAAGAAAGCAGATGCGGCAGCATTTGCAAGATTAATGGAACATATATGTGGTATCGATAGAATAGAGCATACAGTTATTACGATGCAAGTAGAAAATGAGACAGGATTGTTAGGAGAAGCAAGAGAACATGGAGAAAGAGCAGAAAAAATGTTTGCTTCTTCTGTTCCGGCTCCATTTCTTGAATATTTAAAAGAAACCTATGAAGAACTCACACCTGAACTTGCTAGTACCATTGTAAGAAGAGAGGAAGTGCTTTATGGTAAAAGTTGGAGTGAAATTTTTGGGGAAATGGCAGATGAAGTATTCCAGTGCTATTATACGGCAAGGTTTGTAGAAGCAGTTGCAAAAGCGGGGAAGAAGGAATATGATCTTCCTATGACAGTAAATTGTTGGCTTGATAAAGGTCAAAAACCAGGAAAATACCCTACGGGAGGACCGGTGGCGAAATTGATGCCTATATGGAAACATGCAGCGCCTTCTATTGATATTTACGGACCGGATATTTATATCCAAACATTCCTGAAAACATGTGATTGCTATACAAAAGGAGGAAATCCTCTTTATATTGCGGAGTGTGCAACGCATTCGTATGCAGGAATCAGAGAATTATATGTGATAGGACATTATCATGGAATGTGTTATTCTCCATTTGGATTTGAAGATATTGGTCTCCCTTTTACAGCAACGCAAGGAATATTGTTTGGAATGGATACGGATGATGAGTTATTAAAGACACCGCAAAATGCAGAAGAATATACAAAAATTAATGGATTATTAAATGGAATGATGTCGCTTTTAGCGGAAGCTTATGGTACAAGACATTTGCAGGCATCAATCAGTGAGAATGGAAAAAATGAGGTGCTGTCATTTGTTTCTTATGATTTCAATATTTTTTATGAATCCAGATTTCTGCAAACAAGAAGTGGTGCATGCCTTGTGCTAGAGCATGAGGAAAATGAATTTTTCGTTATTGTAAAAGATTGTGGATTAGATATCAGGTCGACTAAGGTAGAGGTACCTTACACAGATTTTTTAAGTGTAGATGAAGGACATTTTTTAGATGGAATGTTTATTTCAGAATGTAGGTTAAATGGAGATGAGATTACAACAATGTCCTTTGAGGGAGTTCATTTATTAAAAATAAGAGTATTTTCTTATTGCTAATACATTATTTTTGAAAGAATAGAGCAGACGATATAAATAGGAGAAGAATGAATGAAGACTTTTCGAAAAGATTTTTTATGGGGCGGAGCAACAGCCGCAAATCAGTATGAAGGTGCATGGGATGTAGATGGAAAAGGAGTTGCTATTCCAGATTTATGTACAAATGGAACACATACGATTCCAAAGCGAATCACAGATGGGTTTGAAGAAGGAACATTATATCCCAGCCATGAGGCAACAGATTTTTATCATCATTATAAAGAAGATATTGCATTATTTGCAGAAATGGGATTCAAAACTTTCCGAATGTCTATTGCATGGACAAGAATTTTTCCGACAGGACTGGAGGAAACACCAAATGAAAAAGGGCTGGAGTTTTATGATGCAGTATTTGATGAATGTTTGAAATATGGTATTAAACCACTTGTTACCATTTCACATTATGAGATGCCGTATGGTCTGGTTGAAAAATATAATGGTTGGGAAAGTAGAGAATGTATAGATTGTTATGTGAGATACTGCGAGACTGTTTTTGAAAGATATCAGGATAAAGTTAAATATTGGCTAACATTTAATGAGATTAATGCAGGTACCATGGTGATGGGGGCAACGTTGTCGCTTGGTACAATCAAGGACTACTATGGAACAATGATGGGAGTAAAAGATGAGCCGCAAGTTCGTTATCAGGCATTGCATCATCAGTTCGTAGCAAGTGCAAAAGCAGTAAAATTGGCACATGAGAAATATCCGCAATTTAAGATGGGAAATATGATCTGCTTTATCACAATGTATCCAAGCACCTGTCATCCAGAGGATATTCTTGAAGCACAGAAACAGATGCGCATGATAAACTGGTTCTGTTCTGATATCCAGGTGAGAGGTGAGTATCCGGCATATGCAGAACGCTTCTTTGAAGAAAATGATATTCAGATCAAGAAAGAGCCTGATGACGATGTTCTGTTAAAAGAGGGGGTTGTTGATTTTTATACATTAAGTTACTACATGAGTAACTGTGTCGGAAATGCAACAGGTATTGCTAAAGCAGTAGAAGGAAATATTGTGGCAGGACTTAAGAATCCTTATTTAGAGGCAAGTGATTGGGGCTGGCAGATTGATCCGAAAGGATTGCGATATACATTAAATGAAATCTATGACAGATATCAAATTCCGATTATGGTAGTAGAAAATGGTCTTGGCGCAAAGGATGTAAAAGAAGCAGACGGAAGTGTTCATGACAGCTATCGTATTGATTATTTGAAAAAACATATAGAACAGATGAAAGAAGCTGTGGCTGATGGAGTTGATCTTAGAGGATATACTCCATGGGGATGTATAGATCTTGTAAGTGCATCTACCGGCGAAATGGCAAAACGCTATGGATTCATTTATGTGGATAAATATGATGATGGAACGGGAACGCTTGCGCGTTCAAAGAAAGATTCATTTTGTTGGTATCAGAATGTAATCAGAACAAACGGAGAGGAACTATAAATAATTTGTCAGGCATATAAGACAGAAAAGGACTTTGGAGCAATCTGAAGTCCTATTTCAATTTAAGTTTTGTTTTGACCAGATGTTGCCAGTTGACTTCAATATAATGAAATGTTATAGTTAGTCAGAAATAATAGCGTTCGGTGCTGTTTGATCAGGGATATTTGAATACATATCCTAATCGAAACAGGTAAAAGGGAAACAGGTGTAAGACCTGTACGAACTCGTCACTGTGAGCAGAAATGCGGTCTTCTTAGAAATCGTTTTAAGGCAACTGTTTCAGAGCCGAATAGATTTCAGAAGATCGCTCCTATACAGATAAGTGCAGAGAATCTGCACATCCACTGGGAGACCGGGAAGGTGTTCTGTATAGAAGATCTGTAAGTCAGGAAACCTGCCGGCCGCTGGTGCGGGGAATATAAGGATTCCAGATCACGAGTAATTGATTGTACCGAAAGAACCCTTCCTACTGTTCGCATTACGTGTGACCAACAATCATTCATTCGAGTCAGGATAATTCTATCCATTTTTCGCATTTTATAATTCACGACTTATGAGGAGAAAAAAAGAAATGAAAAATAAGAGCAGATGGCTTGCGCTTATGCTGACAGGTTCTATGATGATTTCACCATTGTCTTATACAAGAACATATGCGGCAGAAAATGAGCAGCAGTATGAGACAAATTTACAGGAAACTGTTGAGGTGGAAGAAGCTGATCTAGATAAGAAACAAGATGAAAGTCAGACAGAAGACGCAGGAAATGTTAAAGAAGATCAGACAGAGGAATCTGAGAAAGTTGATAATTCTTCGGATAAATCAGATAATCAGAATTCAATCGAAGCAGAAACAAAACCAAATTTAGAGAATACCTCAGAAAATAATTCAGAAAATAACTCAGAAAATAATTCAGAGAATAATTCAGAAAATAACTCAGAAGAGAAAGATATAGAAACCACCGGGAAAAATTCAGGCACAACTGTCTCAGATCAGGTTGCGGACGAAAAAGCTGACAACAAGGATACACAGATAAAAGATGAGACAGGCAAGTCAGAATCTTCTACAGATTCTAATGATTCTACAAATACTCCGGAACCGGAACTTCCGCCACTGCAGGAGGCTCCTTCTGTAACAGGAGAATCTGTGAAAGTAGTAAAAGAAGACGCTGAAGAATTCACGATGTTCAAGGTCAGTGAATCAACAGTTGTTGAAAAGGATGGCGAACTTGATATTACGATCAAGACAAATAACACAGGATTTGATGCGCTTTCTCTTGGTTCAAAAGATGATTTGTTGAAAGCATCTGTTATAGAAGGAACAAAGGATGAAGAAGGTGCATGGACATTTCATTTTAATGTGCCGAAAGAAAAAGCGGGACAGACAATTCCGGTATCTTTGAGAAAGTCAAAAGATCAGACATGGTATGACAAACAGTACTTATGGATGTATATTCCGAATCCGGGAGAAACCTCAACACCGGATCCGGTTCCAAATCCGAATCCTGCACCAGAAGTAAATGTAGCCAACGGAATCTACAGCATGGACGTAGTTTCCAGTTCTTCTATGTTTAAAGTAGTGGATTGTATCTTGACAGCGAAAGACGGAAAAATGAGTGCCGTGCTTACATTAAGCGGAACCGGTTACGGCTATCTGTATATGGGAACAAAGGAAGAGGCTGCAAGCGCAGATCAGTCATCCTGGATTCCCTATCAGGTAAATGAAGAAGGAAAATATACTTATACTGTTCCGGTAGAAGCATTGGATAAGGAAATTGCAGTAGCAGCTTATTCCATTAAAAAAGGAATCTGGTATGACAGAACGCTGACTTTCCAGTCAGAGACAATGAAGAAGATTGCCGATCTTAATTCCACAGATTCTAATAATAAAGGCGATTCCGGAAATACAGGAAACAACGGAAACACAGGAAATTCCGGAACTACTGGTGGTTCCAACAATACAGGTAATACAGGAACAAACAATTCTGCTTTCCCAGGCGGTTCTGTACCTGGAACTAATTCAGGAAAAACAGATGGAAACGACGGAAAAGCAGATAATGTATCAAAATACGAATCCGATACAAGTGGCTCTACTTCTCATGTAGACAGTGGAACAACACTGAAAGACGGTGTATATACTCCGGACCGTTTTACCTGGTCAGGCGGAACAGGTAAGGTTCAGATTACTTGTAATAAAGTGACGATCCAGAATGGACAGGCTTATGCAACACTCGTGTTCAGCAGTGATCATTATCAGTATGTGAAAGCGAACGGAAATAAGTATTACACAACAAAGGGCGGCGGATCAGCGACAGCTGTTATTCCGGTTGCGTTGAATCAGAACAATAAGATTATTGGAATGACAGATAAAATGTCTGTCGCACATGAGATAGAATATACGATTTTCATTTATCTTGCAGCGGCGAATGGAGGAACATCTGCAAACGGAACAGATGCTTCAACAAGCAATAACCAGAAGCTGGATGAACAAGCACCTGAAATCATAGGTTTGGAATATCAGTCAGAGACAAAGCTTGACTATGCAGAATATTTCAAGATTTATCATTATGATCAGGGAATCGTACTTCTTGAGATCGACATGACGAAAGATACAGCCAGAGATCCGGAGAAAGCAGAGGATAAGAAATCAGAAGCGGATAATTCGGACTCAGAAAAATCTTCTAAGAAAAAAGTTGCATCTGTCACAATTAACAGATCTGAGGATGCAAAGTCAGCAGATACCAAGAAATCTGATAACGACAGCAAGTCAGATGCTTCTGTCGAGGAATCCGCAGCTTCGGATAACAACGGCACAAGCGAACAGGAACTGGCAGCAGAGCTTTACAAGGGAAATGTTGTGAAATATCTGATCGTTCCGGAGGATGTGGAAGTTCCGGTTGGTCTTGAGCAGGATATGATCATTGTGAAAAAACCGACAGATCATACTTATGCAGAGTCTGATGAGATTCTGAATATGATGAAAGACTTAGATCTTCTCGATAATGTTGCAGCAGTTGGAATGAAGAGCAAAGACTGTACAGTATCCGAGATTGCTGATAAGATGAAAGCAAAAGACGGTGAGAAGAATGCTGAAGTTGCATATGCAGGAACAGCGGACAAACTGAAGTTGAAGAACCTTGTGAAGAGTGAAGTGAATCTTGCATTGTTTACAGGAGATATCCTTCCGGGTGCGAAATCAGAAGAAACCGAAGTAGAAGCAAAAGATACTGACAAGAAAGACAGTAAGGATACAGAAGAGACGTTGACTTTGGAAGAGCAGACGGAGCAGTTTGAGGAGTTGACAGAGAAGCTTGCGACACTTGGAATTCCGGTACTCGTTGATCGTTCTTCCGAGGAAAAGACAGAACTTGGAAAGCAGGAGTGGATCAAGGTTTACGGTGTTCTCTACGGATGTGAAGAGCTGACGAACGAGAAGTTTGATGCGGCAGTAGCAGCGGCAGAGAAATAGGAGAGAAAAATAGAATGAAGATAAGAAGATGCAGAATCACAGCGTTAATGCTTTCAGCTGCACTTCTGCTCGGAGGCTGCGGTTCTACCGCAGCCTCCGGTGGAAACAGCGGTAATAATTCAGCAGGTACAGATGTAACAAAGGATAAGACCAAAGATGCAGCCGACAAGACAAAAAAAGCACCGGAGATCGAAGGGCTTACCTATGAATCTACAATGGATCTGACTTACGCGACAGAATTCGATGTATACTATTATAAGGATGGATATAAGTTGATCGATGTCCATGAAGATAAGCAATATCTGATTGTTCCGAAAGGAAAAGAAGAACCGGAAAATCTGGCGGATGATATTGTTGTGATCCGGCAGCCGACAGAGAATATTTATATGGCGGCGACAGCATCCATGTCTCTGTTTGATGCAATCGGCGGAATTGACAAGGTAAAATTCTCCGGACTTGAGGCCTCTGGCTGGTATGTAGAGAGTGCAAAGGAAGCAATGGAATCCGGAGCGATGACATTTGCGGGAAAATACAGCGAACCGGATTATGAGACTCTCGTTGAAGGAGACTGTGATCTGGCAATCGAATCAACGATGATCCTTCATACACCGAAGGTACAGGAAATGATCGAAGATCTTGGGATTCCGGTATTTGTAGACTACTCAAGTTATGAGTCACATCCGCTTGGAAGAACCGAGTGGATCAAGCTTTATGGGGCGCTTCTGAATAAAGAGGAAGAAGCGGATACATTTTTTGACCGGCAGGCTCATGTGATCGAGGAACTGAAAGGCTTCGAGAACACGGAAAAGACGGTTGCTTATTTCTATGTGAGTACAGATGGTTCAATCGTTGTGAGAAAATCTGACGATTATATTCCGTCAATGATCGAAATCGCAGGTGGAAGATATGCGTTCAAAGATCTGAAGAATCCGGACAGCAACGCACCATCTGTTAAACTGACGATGGAGGAATTCTATGCAACTGCTGTAGATGCAGATTATCTGATCTACAACGGGACGATCGACGGACAGATAAATAGTATCAGTGAGTTGGAAGCAAAGAATGAATTGTTCTCTGAATTCAAGGCGGTGAAAGACGGAAATGTCTGGTATACCGGAAAGAACTTATATCAGGCAACAGATACGGTCGGAGAGCTGATCAAAGATATGCATCTGATGCTGACAGACGGTGATGCATCTCAGATGACATTTCTTGAAAAGATGGAGTAGAAGAATGGAGCAGACAAGTTTTCATCAGGAAAATTTCAGACGGCGTACAAGATACACAGCGGTATTTCTGATTCTTGCAGCAGTATTTTGTGTTGTGACAGTGCTAAATATCAATACTGGAAATGTTCATATTCCGGTGCCGAAGATTCTGCGTATTCTCTTTCTGAAAGAAGGAGCAGCGACAGAGTACAATATTATATGGAAGATTCGTCTTCCGAGAATTCTGATGGCGGCACTGCTTGGTGGTGCATTGTCTCTTTCAGGCTTTTTGCTGCAGACATTTTTTTCCAATCCAATCGCCGGACCTTTCGTTCTCGGAATTTCTTCCGGAGCGAAAATGGTTGTAGCATTTACAATGATCGTGTATTTGAAATATATCGGAAGATTTTCTTCGTATACACTGATCCTTGCAGCATTTATCGGATCACTGATCTCGACAGGATTTATACTTCTGATGTCGAAAAAAGTGCAGCATATGGCATCTCTTCTTGTCGGGGGAATCATGATCGGATATATCTGTTCGGCTATCACGGATTTTGTTGTGACATTTGCAGATGATTCTGATATTGTGAATCTGCACGGATGGTCACAGGGAAGTTTTTCCGGAATGAGCTGGAGCAATATTCGTGTGGCAGCAGTGGTTGTCGGACTTGCGGTGCTGTTTACATTTTTCCTGTCCAAACCAATCAGTGCGTATCAATTGGGAGAAGCATATGCGCAGAGTATGGGAGTCAACATCAAGACGTTTCGCGTGATTTTGATCTTGCTTTCCAGTATTCTGTCAGCGTGTGTGACAGCATTTGCGGGACCGATTTCCTTCGTGGGAATCGCAGTTCCGTTTCTTGCAAGGAAAGCATTTGGAACATCAAAACCGATCGTGGTTATACCGGGAACGTTTTTTATGGGAGCTGTGTTCTGTATGATCTGTGACTTGATCGCACGAATGGCACTGGCACCGGTGGAATTGAATATCAGTACGGTGACTTCTATTCTGGGTGCACCGATCGTTATCTATATGATGATACCGAAGGGAGGAAGAAAATAAGATGGCAGATTATTATTTTCAAATGAAAGACCTGTCGGTAGGTTATAATGGAAACTCCCTGATCCATGATATCAATATCGGGATCAACAAGGGGGAGATCGTGACTTTGATTGGTCCGAATGGTTCGGGAAAGTCAACGATTTTGAAAAGTATTACAAGACAGCTGAAAGTCGTTGGAGGGAATGTATTTTTTGACGATACTTCTCTTCTGAAACTGCCGTACAAAGAGCTTGCGTCTAAGATGGCGGTCGTGTTGACGGATCGGATCAAGACAGAGTTGATGACTTGTCATGATATTGTGGCGACCGGACGCTATCCTTACACAGGACGACTTGGGATTCTGACACAGGAGGATGAGCGTCTGGTGGAGGAGGCAATGCAGGCGGTTCATGCGCAGGAACTTGGTAACCGTGATTTTAATGCGATTAGTGACGGACAGAAGCAGCGCGTTCTGCTGGCGAGAGCAATCTGTCAGGATCCGGATGTGATCGTTCTGGATGAGCCAACTTCATTTCTGGATGTGAAATATAAGCTGGAATTGTTGTCTATCCTTGAGCGGATGGCGCGGCAGAAGAAGATTACGGTGATTATGTCTCTTCATGAAATCGATCTGGCACAGAAGATTTCAGATAAGATCATCTGTGTCAAAGGCGAGACGATTTCACATTATGGAAGTCCGGAAGAAGTATTTACAGAAGAAATCATTCGCGAATTGTATGGAATCAATAATGGATATTTTGACCCGCTTTTTGGAAGTATTGAACTTCCTGCGCCGGAGGGTGAGCCGGAAGTGTTCGTGATCTCTTCCGGTGGAACTGGAATCCCGGTTTATCGAAGACTTCAGAAGGAGCACATCCCGTTTGCGGCAGGTATTTTATATGAAAATGATATGGATTACCGGTTGGCCAGACTATTGGCGGCAGAGGTGATCACAGAGGTACCTTTTGAAGAGATTCGGGAAGAAACGCTTCAGAAAGCATTTGAGACAATGGGAAAATGTGAGCGCGTGATCAATGCCGGAGTGAAGATCGGTGCGTGGAACAAAGGGATTGAGAAGTTGCTTGAGAGAGCGGAAAAAGACGGAAAATTATAAGAAAGAGTCACGTTAATGCTTAAAATTAATGTTTTAAAGCATTAACGTGACTCTTTTTGTTGCTATTCACTGTGTCGAATGGTAGAATAGAAACAATGACGACCTGTGAAAGGAAGTTATGTATAAAGAAAACAAGAGAAAATAACAGCATAAGCTGTTAAATGAGTGGAGGAATTCTATGAGCAACAAAGGACAATCAGGAATGCGAGCAAGCTTCTCGGGTAAGATCGGGTATGTGCTTGCTGTTGCAGGCTCAGCAGTCGGCCTGGGAAATATCTGGAGATTCCCGTATTTGGCTGCAAAGTATGGTGGAGGAATTTTCCTTCTCGTATATTTGATTTTGACAGTAACTTTTGGATATGTTTTGATCATGTCAGAGACAGCACTTGGACGAATGACAAGAAAAAGTCCTGTCGGAGCATATCAGACTTTCGGTAAGACGAAATCATTCAAGATCGGTGGATGGCTCAACGCAGTGATCCCGATGTTGATCGTACCTTATTATAGTTCAATTGGTGGATGGGTTATTAAGTATCTGGTAGAGTATTTGAAAGGAAATGTGCAGACCGTTGCACAGGATGGATATTTTACAGAATTTATTTCAGATTCTTTCCAGGTAGAAGCATGGTTTATCGTATTTGCCGTTCTTGTATTCTGCGTTATCCTTGCAGGAGTTGAGAATGGAGTAGAACGTGTTTCTAAGATCATGATGCCGATTCTGGTTATCCTTGCGATAATCGTTGCAATTTATTCTGTGACAAGACCGGGTGCGATTGAAGGTGTGAAATACTTCCTGATTCCGAATCCGAAGCATTTCTCAGCAATGACAGTTGTTGCAGCGATGGGACAGATGTTCTATTCTCTGTCAATCGCAATGGGAATTTTGTATACATATGGTTCTTACATCGGTAAAGATGTTGACCTTGAGAAGACTACAACACAGGTTGAGATTTTCGATACAGCGATCGCAATGCTCGCCGGACTTATGATCATTCCGGCTGTATTTGCATTCTCCGGTGGTAATCCGGATGACCTGCAGGCAGGACCGTCTCTGATGTTCATCACACTTCCGAAAGTATTTGCAAGTATGGGAGTTGGAAGAGTGGCAGGAATCCTGTTCTTCGTATTAGTACTTCTTGCAGCAGCAACAAGTGCAATCTCACTTCTGGAGACAAGCGTATCAACATTCCAGGATGAGCTTCATTGGAGCAGACCTAGATGTTGTATTCTGATGGCAGTTGTTATGATCGTAATTGGAACATTATCATCCATGGGTTACGGATTACTGGATTTCATTCAGTTCTTTGGTATGGCAAGTCTGGACTTCTTCGACTTCCTGACAAACTCCGTGATGATGCCACTGGCGGCACTTGCAACATGTTTCTTGATTATTCGTACAGTTGGATTTGACAAGATCGCAAGGGAGATCGAGCAGTCATCTGCATTTAAGAGAAAGAAATTATACATGTTCTTTTTGAAATATCTGGCACCAATCTTCCTGATTATTATATTATTAAGTTCTATTGCAAATGTATTGGGAATTATTTCTATGTAACAAGAAAAATGCTTGTTAAAATAGGCGTGGAATGTTGCTGTAAATGTACCTGCATGGTATAATATGACTAGACTTGTAAAGTTTAGAAACAGTTCAGCCATACAACGAAGTGGTCATAAACTGACGGTCTTACGTTGTATGGCTGAATTGCAATAATTTTACATTTTAAGAAAATAATAGGAGTGATTAAGATGTATCAGGAAGAGTATAAGCGCTGGATGACAGCAGACCTGGAAGACGCAGATCTGATGCCGGAATTAGCAAAAATCGAAGGAAATGATGACGAGATCAAGGAGCGTTTTGCAGTTGCGCTGAAGTTTGGAACAGCCGGACTTCGTGGTGTTCTTGGAGCAGGAACAAACAGAATGAATATCTATGTTGTTCGTCAGGCTACACAAGGACTTGCCAACTGGGTAAAGACACAGGGCGGTACACAGACAGTAGCGATCAGTTACGACAGCCGTCTCAAGAGTGATGTGTTTGCGAAGACAGCAGCAGGAGTTCTTGCAGCGAACGGAATTAAAGTAAGAATTTACGATGCTCTGATGCCGGTACCGGCACTTTCATTTGCAACACGTTATTATAACTGTAACGCAGGTGTTATGGTAACAGCATCCCACAACCCGGCGAAGTATAACGGATATAAGGCATACGGACCGGATGGATGCCAGATGACAGATGATGCAGCAGCAATCGTATACGAAGAGATCCAGAAGACAGATGTACTTACAGGTGCGAAGTATATGTCTTTCGCTCAGGGAGTTGAAGAAGGTCTGATCCGTTTCGTAGGAGATGACTGTAAGGATGCACTGTATGAGGCAATCGAGTCCCGTCAGGTTCGTCCGGGTCTGTGTAAGAGTGCAGGACTTAAGCTTGTATACAGCCCACTGAATGGATCAGGATTAGTACCGGTAACTCGCGTACTCAAAGATATCGGAATCACAGACGTAACAATCGTACCGGAGCAGGAGTACCCGAATGGATATTTCACAACATGTAGCTACCCGAACCCAGAGATCTTTGCAGCACTTGAACTGGGACTGAATCTTGCGAAAGAGACAGGCGCAGACCTTATGCTTGCAACAGACCCAGATGCAGACCGTGTCGGAATCGCTATGAAGTGCCCAGACGGATCCTATGAGCTTGTTTCAGGAAATGAAGTCGGAGTTCTTCTTCTTGACTACATCGCAGCAGGACGTATCGAGAAAGGCACAATGCCTGAGAAGCCGGTAGCAGTGAAATCTCTTGTATCTACACCACTTGCAGACGCAGTTGCAGAGCATTACGGAGTAGAACTTCGCAACGTACTGACAGGATTCAAATGGATCGGAGATCAGATTGCGAACCTCGAGGCAGCAGGAGAAGTTGACCGTTTTATCTTCGGATTTGAAGAGAGCTACGGATACCTTGCAGGACCTTATGTACGTGATAAAGATGCGATCATCGGATCTATGCTGATCTGTGAGATGGCCGCTTACTACAGAAGCATCGGAAGCTCACTGAAACAGAGACTGGAAGAGATCTACGCACAGTACGGACGTTATCTCAACAAGATCGATAGCTTTGAATTCCCGGGACTTAGCGGAATGGATAAGATGTCAGGAATCATGGAAGACCTTCGTAAGAATCCTCTGGAAGAGATCGCAGGATACAAAGTAGCCAGCGTGATCGACTACGAGAAGACAGAAGAGACAGGACTTCCGAAAGCTAACGTACTTGTTTACAAACTGGAGAATAACGAGACAGTAATCGTTCGTCCATCCGGAACAGAGCCGAAGATCAAGATCTACTACACAACACTTGGTAAGGATCTTGCAGAGGCAGAAGCTGAGAAAGAGAAGCTTGCAGAAGCACTGAAACCTATTATGGAATAATAGAAGATGGGAAAGGGGATCAGATATCTGGTCTCCTTTTTTAGGTGCGCAGTAGAAGTATGTCATGCAACTGCATGACGCGCACCTCGCAGCAAGAATGCCGAGGCATTCTTGAAAATGTTTTTCGATACCGCTATTAATGAAAATGCATCTAGTAAATATGCAGTATATATGTTAAAATCAATACATTACAGTAAAGTAATAAAGTGATTAGAGAACGAAGCAGATGGAGGAATATTACGATGTATATAACATGTCTTGATGTAGAAGGAGTATTAGTACCAGAGATTTGGATTGCATTTGCAGAGGCGAGTGGAATTCTGGAACTCAAGAAAACAACAAGAGACGAACCTGATTATGATAAGCTGATGAACTGGAGACTTGGAATTCTGAAAGAGCATGGTCTTGGACTGAAGGAGATTCAGGAGACGATTGCAAAGATCGATCCGCTTCCGGGAGCGAGAGAGTTCTTAGATGAGCTTCGTACATTCAGCCAGGTGATCCTGATCAGTGATACATTTACACAGTTTGCTACACCACTGATGGAGAAACTCGGATGGCCGACATTGTTCTGTAACAGTCTGGAAGTAGCAGAGGACGGCGAGATCACAGGATTCAAGATGCGCGTAGAGCAGTCTAAACTGAGTACTGTGAAAGCACTGCAGTCTATCGGATTCGATACAATTGCAAGCGGAGATTCCTACAATGACCTTGGCATGATTCAGGCAAGTAAGGCAGGATTCTTGTTCCGCAGCACAGAGCAGATCAAAGCAGATCATCCGGAACTTCCGGCATATGAGACTTATGATGAGCTCCTGACAGCAATTAAAGACGCAATGAAATAAGCAAAATAGGCCAGTTAAGACCCAAAAAAGAACCGCACACTATAACAGGAGAACAAATCTTGATACGTTCATCTGTTATAGTGTGCGGTTTCTTATAGTTATATTTAAAAATTTTAGGAAAAATGTTTATATGTTTTTAATGGTTGTTGGCAAGTTAATATTTTGGTTTATATTTGATGAAAATGCCGACCACAGAACATGGCTTTTTGCGGCCGGCATAAGGGTCAGAATGTGCCTTGACACATTCTGAGTTATCTCTGCACGCGACCGGCACCGTCGCTGTCCATGAGATTTAATACTTCTGTTTCAGAGATAAAGTTTAGGTCTCCCGGAATCGTGTGCTTGATCGCAGCTGCGGCAAGACCGAACTCTAAGGATTTTTCGGCACCCATCTGTGCAAGAATACCATGCAGGCATCCGGAAGCGAAGGAATCTCCTCCGCCGACGCGGTCTACGATGTGAAGATCGTAATTACGTCCGTGGTACAGACCGTCTGCTGTGCAGACAGCACCTGACCAGCCGTTGTCGGATGCGCTGATACTCTTGCGGAGAGTTGTGATCAGATGAGTGAATCCGTAGTGGTTCAGAACATTGGTCATGTGTTCTTCATCGACACAGATCTGATAGCCTCCGTTGATGAAATCAACACCGTCCTCAGAATATCCAAGACATTTGGCAGCATCCCTTGCATTTCCGAAGCAGATATCGACATATGGCATCATCTCAGAGAGCATTTTCTGTTTTCCTTCAATGTCTTCTGTCCAAAGTTTCGCACGGTAGTTCAGGTCGAAGGAAACAGTTACTCCATGTTCTTTTGCTTTCTTCAGTGCAGTCATTGTGAGTTCTGCAGCTGTTTTACTTAAGACAGGAGTGATTCCGGACACATGGAAGAGATCAACACCTTCCATGATGGAATCAAAATCAAATTCATCGGCAGTTGCTTTTGTGATCGCGGAGTCTGCTCTGTCGTAGACAACACTTGATGGGCGGACGGAGGCTCCGTTTTCAAGGAAATAAATTCCAAGACGGTTTCCGCCTCTTACGATGTGATGGCAGTCCACACCGAGTTTTTGTAATGTTGCTACAGCTGCGTCTCCAATGGCATTGGCAGGAACCTTGGAAACGAACGCAGCATCATTGCCGAACTGAGCAAGGGAAGCGGCAACATTTGCCTCGGCACCGCCGTAGTTGATCTCAAAGTCGGATGCCTGGGCAAAGCGCTGATACCCCGGAGGGGAGAGACGGAGCATGATTTCTCCTAATGTGACAATTTTTGCCATGACTTACACCTCCCGCGCAGTGCGAACGATTTCTACAGCTTCCTTTGTAAGTCTTGTAATCTCATCAAAAGCGCCCTCTTTTACGAGGTTTCCTTTTACCATCCAGCTTCCGCCACAGGCGAAGATTTTATCATACTGAAGGTAAGATGTAACATTCTGTGGATTGAGTTCGCCTGTCGGCATGAACTTCAGCATTGTATAAGGCGCTGCAACAGCTTTGATCATGTTAAGTCCGCCGGATGGCTCAGCCGGGAAGAATTTAACAGCTTCAAGACCAAGCTCGATTGCCTGCTCCATTTCACTAGGTGTTACAACACCCGGAGTAACAGGGATTCCTTTCTCAAGACAGTATTTTACTACCTTTGGGTTGAGTCCTGGGCTTACGATGAATTTTGCTCCGGCATTTACTGCACGGTCAACCTGCTCTGTTGTAAGAACTGTTCCGGCTCCGACAACCATCTCAGGATATTCTGTTGCCATGATGCGGATGGATTTTTCAGCAGCGGCTGTACGGAATGTTACTTCCGCACAAGCCAGTCCGCCGTCGCAAAGAGCTTTTGCAAGCGGAGCTGCGTCTTTCGCATCATCAAGAACAACAACCGGTACGATACCGAACTGTGAAAGTTTTTCTAATGTAGCGTTCATTTTAGTTCTCCTCCTTTAAAAGAGATTTCATTACAGCATAGGTTCCTTCTTCACGGATCTGTGTCAGGTAATTGCATACAGCAGCCTCGAATCCTTCAAGCTGTGTCAGATCTTCACCCCAGAAAGCTTTGTTTGTGCATACTGCGTGAACAAGATCTTCTACAGAATCATCCTTGTGTGCAAGGTAGAATTCAAGAACTTCTTTGTCGTCTTTTACTGTGTAATCATTTCCTTTTCTGCTTGCTACAAGACCTTCGTCTGTCAGTGTGTGACCATTGAAGAATGCAATATAGAAAGCAAAGGAAGCTGTGATGCATTCAGGAAGAGTTCCTTTACGTTTGATGTACTCTTTCAGTGAAGGCATTACACGGGCTTTCCACTTGGAAGTAGAGTTCAGTGAGATAGCAAGTAATGCGTGGTCAATGAATGGGTTTTTGAAACGTTCTGTTACAGCAGCAGCGAAGTCAAGCAGCTCTTCCTTTGGAAGATCCAGTGTCGGGATGATCTCATCATAGATTGTCTTGTTCATGAATCCGCAGATTACATCATCATGCATACAGTCTCTTACGATATCCTGTCCTGCAAGGTAAGCACCGAGAACGAAGGAAGTATGAGCTCCGTTCAGGATACGTACTTTACGCTGTTTGTATGGCTTGTGGTTGTCTGTGATCAGGATTGGAAGCTCCGCTTTGTCTACCGGGAATTCATCTTTGATAGACTGTGGACCTTCAATTACCCAGAATCCGAAGATTTCTCCTGTATCGATCAGGTTGTCTTCATATCCGAGTTCTTCACAGATTGCAGCAGCTTCATTTCTTGGGTATCCTGTTACGATACGGTCAACCAGTGTGGAGCAGAACGTATTTTCCTTTTTAACCCATGCACAGAAGTCCTCGCCGAGGTTCCACTGCTCTGCATATTTCAGAACACATTTTTCAAGTTCTTTTCCATTATTATCAATCAGCTCACAGGAAAGAATGATGAATCCTTTTCCTTCTTCCTGACCGAATTTCTGGAAACGGCGGTATAAGAACTGTGTCAGTTTTCCAGGGTAGGAATTTGCCGGAACATCTGTAAACTGACAGGATGGATCATATGCGATTCCGGCCTCTGTTGTGTTACATGTAATGAATCTTAAATCCGGGTTAGAAGCACACTCAAGAACAGCTTCGAAATCAGCATATGGGTTCAGGCAACGGCTTACGCAGGAAATGACACGTTTCTTATTTACTTCCTTTCCGTCCTGGAATCCTCTTAAGAAGAGTGTGTAAAGTCCTTCCTGCTCATTGATCATGTCGGCAAGACCTGGTCTGATCGGCTGGCAGAGAACAACCTTGGAGTTGAATCCTGCCTTTTCATTCATAACATCAATAAAGTAGTCAACGAATGCACGAAGGAAGTTACCTTCACCAAACTGAAGCACACGCTCCGGTGCATTTTCCAGAAGATATCCGGAATAATTCTGTTCTTTTAAAGTTTCATAAGAAAGCTTTTTCATAATTGTATCGTCCTTTCCATAAAATATATATCAATGATTCTTAAAGTGTTACACCTTGTTTAAAGATCGCCATGTCATGGAAACCAGCTTCTTCAGATTTTGATTTCTTACCGGATGCGATATTAATGACGAAGTCAAGCAGCTGATCTGCAAGTTCATCCGCCGGTGTGTCATCAACGAGGACACCACAGTTGAAGTCAATCCAGTTCTTTTTCTTCTCAGCGAGAAGATTGTTTGTAGAAATCTTTACAGTCGGTACCGGGCATGCGAATGGTGTTCCTCGTCCTGTAGTAAAGAGGACGATGTGCGCACCGGATGCAGCCAGTGCAGTTGCGGCAACCAGATCATTTCCAGGTGCACTTAAAAGGTTGAGTCCCTTTGTACAGACTGGTTCGCCGTAAGCAAGGACACCTTTGACAGGAGCTGTACCGGACTTCTGTGTACATCCAAGAGACTTGTCTTCCAGTGTGGAGATTCCACCCTTCTTATTTCCAGGAGACGGGTTCTCATAGATTGTCTGTCCGTGACGTTTAAAGTATTCTTTGAAGTCATTGATCAGGGTAACTGTCTTATCGAAAAGAGCTTCGTTCTCACAACGGTTCATAAGTAACGTCTCAGCTCCGAACATCTCAGGAACTTCTGTAAGGATCGTGGAACCACCCATAGCGATCAGACGGTCAGAAAATCCACCGACAGTCGGGTTCGCCGTGATACCGGAAAGTCCGTCGGAACCACCACATTTCATACCAATTACAAGTTCGCTGCAACTGATTGGTTCTCTGTGGAACTGCTCTGCGTAAGCAGCAAGCTCGCGAACAACTTTGATTCCGTCTGCAATCTCATCTTCACATTCCTGCGCAACAAGAAAACGCACACGTTCCGGATCATATTCTCTTATGTATTTCTTCAGTTCATCAATGTTACTGTTCTCACAGCCGAGTCCTAGAACAAGAACACCGCCGGCATTTGGATGGTTGACCAGGTCTACCAGAATCTGACGTGTGTGCTCCTGATCGTCGCCCATCTGGGAACATCCATATGGATGAGTGAATGCGATCACACCTTCTACGTTCTCAGTTACAAAGCTCTGGGAACCTTTCTCGATCGCTTGTGCCACATTGTTGACACATCCGACAGTTGGAACGATCCAGATCTCATTACGAACACCGGCGCGTCCGTCCTTTCTTCTGTAACCGTTGAAGAAACGTGCTTCCTTTTCGGCGAGAGGAGTAGTTTCTTTATTATAGGTATATGTAAGAAGGTCACCAAGTCCTGTCTTCATATTGTGAGTATGGATCCAGGAACCTTTTGCGATATCTGTCTTTGCAACTCCGATGGAATTTCCATATTTAATAACGGAATCACCTTCGGCGATATCAGTTAAAGCAAATTTGTGTCCCTGTGGGATGTCTTCTGTTAATGTTACTGTCTGACCGTCGAGTTGGATCTTTGTTCCTTTCTTAAGAGGAGACAGCGCAACTGCGACTGTATCAGCAGGATGGATTTTAATAAATGGTTTCAAAGGTCGATTTCTCCTCCTTCCAATGTGTATCAATAGAAACTTCTTTTTATAATATAGTGCTTTAAAATGTAATTGCTTACAGAATATGTAAGAGCTTACATAAAAGGTAAACTGAAAGTTGGAAAAGGTCAATATGAAAATAGAAAAATAACTAATTTTGTGAAAAAGACACAAAAATAGAGAATAAAAATTGTGAAAAAGTAAACGAGAAATTGTTTGCAATCGAGTACAATGCACGTTATACTTAATTTATAAATGTAAGAGCTTACACGTGCGATGGCGTAAATATGGCAGGTGAATAAAAACAGTAACAAAAACAGTTCATTCACCGAAAGATTCAATGAATAAAGGAAAAAAATATGAGAAACAGGATTAAAAAAATCATTAGTACTGTTCTCTGTGCAGGTCTTGTTGCCAGTCTGGCAGGAGGATTCTTTTCGAACTGCTGAAAGAGATCATCAACGGTAAGTTTTTCAACAGGAGCAGCTTTTTGTTCTTTCCCTGTTGGTTTCTGAGGTTTTACCTTAGGAGGATGAACCGCATTAGTCAGGTTCTTGTCGGAAGATAACCAGAGCTGCCTGTGGAAGTCATAAAAGATACCAACGCTAGGAGTATCGCCGACAAAGAAGCCGCATGAATACAGACTTAGAGATTCCGAGAGACTATATTTAAGAAATAGGAGAATAGTAACATGAAAGCATTTATGGATAAAGACTTTTTATTATCATCAGAGACATCACAGAAACTTTTTCACGAGTACGCAGAAAATATGCCGATCGTAGATTATCACTGCCATATTAATCCGCAGGAAATAGCAGAGGACAGAAAATTCGAGAACATCACACAGGTATGGCTTGGAGGAGATCACTACAAATGGCGTCAGATGCGTTCTAACGGTGTGGATGAATATTACATCACAGGTGGCGCAAGCGACCGCGAAAAATTCCAGAAATGGGCAGAGACTCTTGAGAAAGCAATCGGAAACCCGTTGTATCATTGGAGCCACTTAGAGCTGCAGAGATATTTCGGATATACAGGACATCTGTGTGGCGAGACAGCAGAGGAAGTATGGAACCTGTGCAACGCAAAGCTGCAGGAAGATGGAATGTCTGTAAGAAATCTGATCCGTCAGTCTAATGTAAAATTGATCTGTACAACAGATGATCCGGTAGATTCTCTTGAATGGCATAAGAAACTGGCAGAGGACGATACATTTGAAGTAAAAGTGCTTCCTGCATGGCGTCCGGACAAGGCTATGAATCTTGAGAAACCAGAATATGTTGATTATATCAAGACACTTTCAGAAGTAAGCGGAATTGATGTAAAAGACTTCGCATCCATGAAAGAAGCGATCTTGAACAGAATGGACTTCTTTGATTCTATGGGATGTTCCGTGTCTGATCACGCTCTGGAATATGTAATGTATGCACCGGCTTCTGAGGAAGAAGTAGATGCGATCTTCAAGAAAGCACTCGCTGGCGAAGGCGTATCCAGAGAAGAAGAAATGAAATTCAAGATGGCATTCATGCAGTTTGTTGCCAAAGCTTACCACAAGAAGAACTGGGTAATGCAGATTCACTACGGCTGCAAGCGTGACAACAATGCTCTGATGTATGCAAAACTCGGACCGGATACAGGATTCGACTGCATCAACAACTATGCTCCAAGCGCACAGACAGCAGATTTCCTCAACTCATTGATCGCAACAGATGAGCTTCCGAAGACAATCCTGTACTCTCTGAATCCATGCGATAACGAAGCAATCGGAACAATCCTTGGATGTTTCCAGGGAACAGAGGCAGCAGGCAAGATCCAGCAGGGAAGTGCTTGGTGGTTCAATGATCACAAGACAGGTATGATTGCTCAGATGACATCCCTTGCAAACTTAGGACTTCTGTCTAATTTCGTAGGTATGCTGACAGATTCCAGAAGCTTCCTGTCTTATACAAGACATGAGTACTTCAGAAGAATTCTCTGCGAACTGATCGGAGGATGGGTAGAGAACGGAGAGTACCCGGCTGATTATAAGGTACTTGAGAAGATTGTGAAAGGTATTTCCTATGATAATGCAGTGAAATACTTTGGATTTGATGTGAAATAATAAATAATCTTGCAAAAATGTGTCAGGCATATTGAACTAACTTATCAAGGAAGTTTAATATGTCTGATATTTTTTTTTGCATTTTGCAGTAAAGACAGTTATACTGAAGACAATAAGAATGTAAGAACTTACATCAAGGGGCACATAAATAGATATAAGGAATATGAGAGGAAGATCAGAAAATGAGTAAGAAGATAGGAAAGAAAATATTTTGTAATTTACCGATTCGAATGGTGCTTATGATCTCACTTTTTCCATTTGTTATCTTATTGTTGCTTTGCAGTGTTACCTTTTACAGTTCAGGAATTCGTCAATATACGAAATTGGTAAAAAATAATGCGGAAGCTGTAGTTGAACAATGTAGAAACTCATTAAATCAAGATCTGACAAGTATTGAAGAGAATGCAGAAGGTTTGTCAAGTCAAAGGGCATTTTATCAGATGAGGAAAAATATTGATGAGGGAAAGAAACCGATAGAACCTGTGGAATATCTTCAGATGACAACCGCATTTAATTCATTTTTACAGCATTATTCAACAGACATTGACGCAGTGGGATTTTATCTTATTGATAATTCTATCTATTACATGCAGTCAAATACTGGGTCAGAGAAAGATGTATTGAGATATCTGGATTATACAAGTTTTGCAGGATATGAGAATCAATGGATGTGGGTATCGGTAGCTGATGTATTGCCGGAGAAAATCACGAAGAATCTTCCATATGAATTAGCGCTGATTTATCCATTGGGAGAAGCGAATAGTCATGAGATAAAAGGCTGTCTCTGGATTGCGGTTAGAAATCAGACGTATTTGAATTCAATCGAAAATAGCAAGGTGACAACAGGAAGTGATATAGTTCTATTTAGAGAAGACGGAACAGTTATTTCAGGGATGGAAGACAATTTAGTTGAAAAAATGAAGGAATTAGATCGCAAATATATACTTCAACAAGTTGAAACAAAAAATACAAAAGAAATAGAGTCATTTGATGTTGCAGATTTCTATGTAGTTTATACACCGCTTGTGATTGGAGATACAGGAATTCTTGCTGTGATACCAAAAGATGAATTATATGTTGGTTTTTCCGGCTATAAGCATGTGTTCCTTTTTATTCTTATTGCTGGCTTAGTTCTTTTTATTATTTTATATTTTCTTATTCCGGAGTATTTTTCAAGACCTGTTACACAGCTATTGGAACAGATGAAGGGAATCAGAGAGCCGGGAGAAGACAGAAAGGTTGATGCCAGAGGTTATCGGGAAATCAGTCAGATTAGTGATGGTGTAAATGATATGATGGAACGTATCACACAGCTTACTGAGTCAATTCAAAGGGAAATGAAAGCAAAGCAGGCAACTCAGCTACAGTATTTATTTGCTCAGATTAACCCGCATTTTCTGTACAACACATTAGACTGTATAAAGACATTATGCAGTTGCAATGAAAATGATCTGGCGGAAGAGATGCTGGACCAGCTTGTTATCTTTTATCGAATCGGTGTGAGTAAGGGAAAATCTTTCATACCGCTTAGAGAGGAACTAAAGCATATCCGGGCCTATCTTTCTATTCTTCAGATCCGGTTTGATGATTTTCGGTTTGAAATTCACATGGAAGAAGGGCTGGAACAGTGTGTGACACTTCGGATGATGCTTCAGCCAATTGTAGAAAATGCGTTGTATCATGGAATCCGTCCATATCGTACGGATGGAACAATTTATGTAGATGCTGTGAAAAAAGAGGATATGGTGGAACTTCATGTAAAGGATGACGGCGGTGGAATGCCGGAGGATGTTCTTGAGAAGATCAATCGGTCGTTGCAGGAGCCGATCTGTGATTATTCAGAGAAATCATACAATGTATATGGTCTGAAAAATGTGCAGGACAGAATTCAGATTGCATATGGAAAAAATTACAAGATCCAGATCGAAACAGAAGAGGATTGTGGAACAGAAGTGATTGTGACAATCCCATATGAGGAGGAACACAAATGACGAGGATTATGTTTGTTGATGATGATGCAATTATTCGAAGAAATATAGCGAATAAGATAGATTGGAGAGGGCATGGATGGGAATTGGTATATACAGCCCGTGATCCGATGGAAGCACTGGATTATTTGAAAAATCATGAACCAGATATTATATTGACGGATATAAAAATGCCGGGAATCACAGGGATTGAGATGGCAGCAGTTGCAAAAGATTACTATCCAAATATAAAATTCATATTTATTTCCGGGTATAAGGACTTTGAATATGCGCAGCAGGTATTGAAATTAAATGCAGTTGATTACCTGACTAAGCCGGTGGAAGAAGAACAACTGATCAAAGTGATCGAGAAAGCAGAACAACTTTACCAGAAAGAAAAAAAGACAGAAGAAATCCTGAAAGAAAAATATCCACAGTTGAAGAGAAATTATATTTCCAAACTGATGCGTGAGAATTTTCAAAACATGGAGGAGTCCTTTTTTAAGGCATTCGATTTGAATATAAACAGCGGAATGGGAATTGTCGGATTTGTGGATTTTAGTTACTCGAGCGAATTACTTCCACTGGAAGTTCAGAACAAAATAGAAATAATTTGTACTCTGTTGGAGACAATTTACCATGGCAGTTTCTTTTTCTGTATGGATAATCTGCAGATTTTTATGATTTACACCGATAGTTATTCAGATACGGAAGAAGTGTTTTATAAGCAGTTGGCGGGAATGGAAGAAACACTGAACCGCCTTGTGGAAGAACAAATGGGAGGAGGAAGTTCTTCCTTCATTTATGGAAGCTTGATGCACTCATTAAATGATCTGTATGCTTCTTACCAGAATGCATTGCAGAAAATTAATTCAGATGTGGATCAACTGCTTCTGGAAGTGAGAAAATATATTGAACAGAATTATTCGGATTGTGATTTGTCTTTAGGAAAAATTGCAGAATATTTTAATGTTAATCACTGTTATCTGACAAGTATTTTTAAAAAGAAATTTGACATTAATCTATATGATTATATTATTCATGTGAGAATGGACAATGCCAGTCGTCTGATCCTTCAAAGTAAATTAAAAAACTACGAGATAGCAGAGGCGACAGGATATAAGAATCCGCAATATTTCAGTATGAGTTTTAAAAAATACTATAATTGTACAATAACGCAGTATAGACAGAAGATGGAACAAAAAGAAAATTAGAGCCAAAAGCAGGAATTGTCAGGTTGGAAAATTCAGCCGTACAGTTCCTGCTTTTATATAAAAATTATAGAAACTTTTTTAAATTTAAAGATTTTATAATAAATCACCAAACTTATTTAATGTACGGAATCACATGAAAATGGTTTAATAATACCATCAAGAAGAGATACAGAACAAAACAAATAATAATGTATCAAATTAAATTACATTAGAAAGGAATGGTGAAAATGAAAAAAAGTCCGCAGACAACAGCTCCGGCTGCTCAGATAAAGCAGAAAACCGAATGGACGCCATATCTTTTGATTTTGCCGGCAGTTGTGCTTATTTTCGGAGTTATGTTATATCCGTTATGTAAGACATTTTATCTGGCATTTCAGAATTACAATCCAACAACGCCATATGCAAATGGATTTGCAGGATTTGGAAACTTTATTAAATTATTCTCAAAAGGAGAGTTTTACTCATCACTGCTTGTGTCATTAAAATGGGTTGTGGCACTGGTGATCTTACAGCTTATATTTGGAATGATTGTAGCTTTGATTTTGAATCAGAATTTTAAAGGAAGAGGCTTCTTCCGTGCATTGGTTTTTATTCCATGGGCAATGTCAGGAGTTCTGACAGCGGTGCTGTTCAATCTGATCTATAACCAGAATTATGGAGTACTTAATGACATTCTGACAAAGATGGGATTGATCGATGAACCGGTCGCATGGCTTGCAAATACACATCTGGTACTTGGAGCAGTTATTGTTGCAGAACTTTGGAGAGGAATTCCATTCTTTGCGATCAGTCTTCTGGCAGCAATGCAGGGACTTCCGCAGGATGTATATGAAGCGGCAAAGGTAGACGGTGCTACGAAGCTTGAAACATTCCGCAGTGTGACGCTTCCGCTTCTGAAAGATACGATTGTATTGACAACATTACTTCGTACAATCTGGGAATTCAACAGTGTAGACCTGATATTCAGTCTGACAAATGGAGGACCGGTAGGAAAGACAACAACATTAAGTATGTTGATTGCTAACCAGGCATTGACAACGAACAATTATGGATATGGATCAGCAATCTCAGTTGTAAGCTTTTTGATTCTTACGATTATTGCAATCATATATATGAAGGCATCAGGATTTGCGAAAGGAAGTGAGTCATAATGAAAGAAAAGAAAAGAGATATTATATTTTTAAGATGGCTCCCATTACTTCTCATCTGTGTTTACGTGGTATTTCCAATATATTGGGCAATTAATACAGCACTTAAGACAGAACCGGAAATCCTTGGAAAAACAATTACTTATCTTCCAAAAGATCTGACATTTGGTAACTTTATTGATGCATGGACAAACGTGGGATTTGACAAATATTTCTTCAATAGTTTGAAAGTAAGTGGAATTTCCGTTATCTTTATCGTTATTATTTCGATTATGGTCGGATATGCATTGAGTCGTTATAAGTTCAAATTCAAGATGGCATTCCTCGGATTACTTCTTGCAGTACAGTTTATTCCGGCAGCAGTTTTGCTTGTCCCGTTGTTTAATATTTTCAACGGATTAGGCCTGGTCGGATCTCATATCGCACTGGTTCTTATCAATGTTACTTTCCAGACACCGTTTTGTTGTGTACTGATGAGAGGATTTGTAGAAGGTGTACCATACGCATTAGAAGAAGCGGCGATGATTGATGGATGCAGCCGGATCAAAGGAGTGTTCAAGGTTGTTGTACCAATGCTTGTACCGGGAATCGTTACAGTTGCAGCTTTTGCATTGATTGGATGCTGGAATGAATTCCTTTTCGCTATGATGATGCTGAATGATCCGGCAAAATATACAGTTCCGATCGGATTGAAAATGATGCAGGGTGAATATGGTATCCATTACGGATCTATGGCAGCAGGTGCAATCATTGCAATGGCAATTCCGGTTATCCTGTTTGCATATTTACAGAAATATCTTGTGACAGGAATGAGTTCCGGAGCAGTCAAAGGTTAATCCCACAGGGGTGGTTTAACGATTATAAATTAAAAAAGATGGAGGTTAGACGAATGAAAAAGAAATTAGTAGCAGTATTAATGACAGGTATTCTTGGCGTAGGAATGCTGTCCGGTTGTGGAAGCTCATCTTCTAAGACAACCAAAGAAGATTCCAAGAGCAGTGACGGAAAGGTAGAAATCACATTTTGGGATAACTATGCAGATACAATCCACACAGAAATATATGATAAGTTGATCAGTGATTTTGAAGAAGAAAACCCGGATATTACAGTAAAATACGTTCCATTGCCAGCCGACCAGGCAAAATCAAAATATGATGTGGCAATCCAGGGAAAGACCACTCCTGATTGTGGTGTTATCTATCAGTACTGGATGAATGACTTTGTAGTGCAGGATGCACTTCTTCCATTGGATGATTATACAAAAGATGATGATTCTCTTCTGGATACATTTGTAGAAAGTATGAAAAATACATCTCCTGATGGAAAATATTATAGTCTCCCATTCTATGTAGTACCGCCGGCATTATGGTACAATACACAGATGTTTGAGGCAAAAGGACTTGAGACACCAACAACATGGGATGAAGTATTTGATGATGTAGAAAAACTTACAGATAAATCAAATGGTGTTTATGGCTTTTCAATCCGAGGCGGCGCAGGAAGCTCCCAGCAGTTAGAACAGATGCTTTATCAGTACTCAGGAATTACAGAAATGTTTGACAAAGATGGAAATTCAACAATTAACGATCCAAAGCATGTTGAATTCCTTGAAAAATTTGCATCCTTATATAACAAATACACACCGGAAAGTGATATTACAAATGCAAGTACGGAGATGATCTCAGCATTTGATTCAGCATCCGCAGCAATGATCTTCCACAATATCGGATCCTACGGACAGCATCGAGATACTCTTGGAGATGGAAACTTCGGTGCAGTTCTGAACCTGAAGTCTGTAGAGGATACAAATGTAATGGTATCAAATGGAGTAGCTTCTCTGTCTGTATTCAAAAATTCAGAACACCCGGAAGAAGCATATAAGTTCATCAAATATCTTACAGATCATGAGGCAAACAGTGCTTATAATGAGAAACTTGGTTCTGTTCCGACAAATAAAGAAGCTCTTGCTGACCAGTGGGTACAGGATTCCGCACCGGTTAAAGCAGCATCTGATATGCTTCTTGATCCAGAAACAAAGATCGCTACACTTCCAGTAGAGGTTACAGGATATTTCGATCTTCATTCCAATACTCTGGCAACAGATTTCCAGAATGTACTTCTTGGAAATGAAACAGCACAGGAATATCTGGATAATTGGGCAGAGCAGATGACAAGTCTGAAGAAAACATATGATGAGAATGTAGCAAGTAAATAAGAGATAGAATAAGCTGAAAATGGCTTATCAGAAACGGGAGGTCAGGCAGGAAGCCGGGTCTCCTATTTCTTTTATAAGGAGAAGAACCAGATGAATTATAATATTATGGCTTATGGGGCGGTTGCAGATGGGCAGACAAACTGTCGTGAAGCGATACAAAAAGCGATTGATCATTGTAATGAAAATGGCGGCGGACGTGTTGTTGTTCCGGCTGGAAAATATTTGAGTGGAACCATTATATTAAAAAGTAATGTAGAACTACATTTAGAAAATGGAGCAGTTTTGATCAGTAGTCTGAAACAGGAAGATATTATTGATTTTGCAAGAAATGTGGAAGATCCGAATGAAGATATTGGCTGGGAAGGCGGATGCTTCTTATGTGCATTTCATGAGAAGAATATTAGTATTACAGGAGAAGGGACAATCTACGGCCAGGGAGACAAGGTGTTCTATGATGATGGAGCAGATAGTGATTTCCATGAATGCCCGAAAAATATAAAGATAGAAGAAAGACCACGTACTACATTTTTTGAAGATGTGGAAAATCTCACAGTTCGTGGTATTACATTTCAGGATGCTGCATTTTGGACATTGCATATGGCTGGATGCAGACATGTGATTGTAGATGGAGTGAGAATTTTTAACGATGTCAGAGGTGCGAATAATGATGGAATAGATCCGGATACCTGTCAGGATGTAGTGATTACAAATTGTATTGTTCAAGCCGGAGATGACGCAATTGTTGTGAAGAATTCAGCACCGATGGCAAAAAAGTACGGTGCTTGTGAAAATGTCGTGATCAGTAACTGTGTATTATATTCACATGATTCTGCACTGAAAGTCGGAACGGAGACATGTCATGCGATTCGACATGTTGTTTTAAGCGATTGTGTATTTAGAGATTGTTCCAGAGGAGTCGGAATCTGGGCTCGTGACGGAGCGCTCATAGAAGATATCCATGTCCATCATGTGTCAGGAAATACGAAACGATATGCGGACTGTCCACAGAGGAAGTTTGCACCGAGGTGGTGGGGAAAGGGAGAACCGATTTTCATTAGTGCAACACCTCGAAGACCGGGAGAACATCCGGGATATATTCGTAATATTTCGTTTGACCATATTTACATGACAGTAGAGTCTGCATTGTTTCTTGCCGGAGAAGAAGAAAGCAGAATTAAAAATGTATCAATTGAAAAAATGCATCTGATAATGAAAAAGCAAGGCACACAGAATGCAGATGTGTTTGATGAACAACCGTCAGTCAGAGGAGTTTATGCGCATTCAATACCTGCGGTTTATGCCAGATGTGTGGATTATCTTGAGATTGATGGAACGGTGACATTAGAAGGTGCGTATCAGAATTGCAGCCTTCAGGAGATCGAAGGATGTAAGGAAGTTCAGATTTGTTTGAAAAAACAATAAAAGTCAGACAGGTCAGGAAAGAAATCAGGAGAAAAAATGAAACAGGTAGTCAGAGCACAATACCGTGCAGTAATAAAAGCAGGAACAACAGAAGAACAATTGAAAGAAGCAGTTGAACAAAGTAGTAAAAAGATGCAGGAAAAGCTGAAACATGGAGAAATTCTGACAGCAGGAATGTTTCGTTATCGAAACTTAATCTTTTTATATTTGGAATATATTGTAGAAGAAACATCTTCCTTGTTGGATGGAAGGAAAGACAGAATCAATCAGATCCCGGATCAGTGGCTGGATTTTATGAAACAAATACTTCATATCTGGCCAGAATATAGTGGCCAGCAGTATTGGGCATACATGTATCCGGTATTCTGGTTTGATCAGCCGGTCAGTTTAGAATACTGGAGAAGAAAGAAAAAACCAGATGCAAGATGCGGAAGGATTGCAGTTTTGTATCCTGACAAATTTGCTTCCTATATTTGTCACCATCATGCCATTGTGGAAGAAGGACTTCTTGTAGGCGATAGATATCAGATGATTTCATCGCATGAGAATTTACTTTTTTCCTATTTTGAGACGCCAAGAGATAGAGAACAGGTGAATATCAAGCATCAGGAAAAAGAATCAGAAGAAATAGAAAAATGGGAAGCAGTGAATCCAGAGAGTCATTTTATCCGGTTTGAAGAAGATCCGGAGAATAACTTTCTGGTAATAGATACATTGCTTTCAATAGGTGGATAAGGAGATTATTATGGAATTATTACAGCAATTGAAACAGCCGGCAAGAGAATTTACGCCGATTCCTTTTTGGTTTTTAAATGGAGATTTACAGGAAGAAGAACTAGAGCGACAGTTGAAGGATTTTGCATCTCATGGAGTATATGGTGTAGTTTTACATCCGAGAATGGGATTGCCAAGAAGAATTGAATACCTGGAAGAATCTTATTTTTATTATATCTCATTTATTGTAAAGACAGCAGCAGAACTTGAGATGAAAGTAGTGCTTTATGATGAAGGGATGTATCCGTCAGGGTCTGCCTGCGGGAAAGTCGTGGAAGGACATCCAGAATTGGCAAGTGAGGGAATCGGTCTTGTACAGGAAACAAAGGAAGGTGATGAGATTCTGGCACAGACAGAAGAGGGGTTCCTGATTGTTCGTAAGAGTGGAGGAACACTTCGGGGGATTCATTGGGGAGAAGATGATTTTGAACCATATGCACCATTGAGCGCAGATATTCTGAATCCTGTAGCAGTGGAACGATTCATTCAACTGACACATGAACAATATTATAGAAGATTAAAAGAATATTTTGGAAATACGATCATCGGCTTTTTTACCGATGAACCAAGCATTTTAGGGAGAAATGCTGAGGAAGGACTTCTTCCATGGACACATGGATTCGCAGATGAATTCCAGAAAGCGGGAGGTGACTTAAAAAATCTGACGGCACTTTTTGGAAAAGAAAAAAATAAAGATACTGAATTGTACGATCATCTGATTCTTGCAAAAGAAGGAAAAAATTATTATGGAAAGCTCTCCAAGTGGTGTGAGGCACACGGTATCTGGCTGATGGGACATCCACATCAGAGTGATGATATTGAAGTGCAGAAGTATTTTCATGTTCCGGGACAGGATATGGTGCTTCGTTGGATCGCACCGGAAAAAGATCCATTGTCAGGAATCGATTCAACGATGGGAAAATGCAGTGCAGATGCAGCAAGACTGATGGGATGCAGACGGAATTCCAATGAGTGCTTCGGAGCATGCAACAGAGATGATAATCCATGGGATTTCACCGGTGGTGATATGAAGTGGTATTTGGACTGGCTTGGAGTGCGAGGTGTGAATCTGTTCATTCCGCATGCATATTACTACAGTATCGTAGGTCGAAGAAAAGATGAGCGTCCACCGGATGTCGGACCAAACAGCAATTGGTGGGATCATTATAAAAAGTGGGCAGATTATATGAAGCGTCTGTCATTTATTATGACAGACAACAATTTGTACACATCGGTAGCTGTGTTATGCCATAACAGAGACTTAAAAGACGAAGCGGTACGGCCATTGTATGAGAAACAGATTGGTTTTCAGTATTTCCCGGAGAGTGTATGGGGAAAATGTCGGACAGATGAGAATGGATTCTGGTATGAAAATCAATATTATCCGGTTGTTATGGGAGATACAGGCAGATTTCCTAATGCACCGGTTCCGGATCTGAGTAGAGCAGTAAGGGATTGTGTTTGCACACCGAAGGTCCCAACACTTCGTGTAGCACATTTTGACCGCTGTGGTACGGAATGTTGGTTTCTTACAAATGAAGGAAATGACCCGATTGACACAGAACTTCTTTTGCCGACAAAATGTGAGATCGGTAGTTATGACATGTGGAATGGAAGAGCAGAAAAGATTGTTTCTGAGTCAGCGGATGAAGGAAGGAAACTAAGATTACAGCTTTCAGTAAGAGAGAGCATTTTGTTATTCGCATGCACAGAAAAAGAGTATGAAGAACTGGACAACCCTATAGTATCAAAACTTACACTGAATCCATTGTTCAAGTTAGAAGAAGAACTGGAAGACGAAGTGAAGAAGGTTTATCGTACAGTTGTGAAAATAACAGAAGATGATTTGAAAAAAGATAGTATACAGATTTGTCTGAATGCAGAGGAAATGGTTGAGATGAAAATCAACGGAAAGAAAGCCGGAGTACAATTCTGGGCGCCTCAGAGATTTGAAGCGAAGGAATTTTTATATACAGGAATAAATGATGTAGAGATAACGGTGACAGGAAGCCTGGCAAATCTTTATGGTAAAAAATATGTGTCGTATGGACTATGAGGAAAGAAGTAAAAAAAGCTATCAAGTGGATATGACGACAGGTTCATTGATAAAAAATGTTCTATGGTTTGTTCTTCCAATATGTTTGGGAAATATTTTGCAACAATTGTATGGAATTGTAGATACACTTGTGATCGGTAAATTTTGTGGAGCCAATTCTCTTGCAGCAGTAGGAACAAGCACAAAGCCCGTAGAAATTCTGCTTTGTGTATTTCTTGGGATAGGTACAGGAATATCCATTCTTGTCTCGCAATATACCGGAAGTGGAGATGAGAAAAGGATGAAAGAACTGGTACAGACATCGATTACATTTTTATATGTCAGCGCAATCCCGCTGACGGTACTGGGCCCTTTCTTAGGGATTGTAATTTTGAAATTTATGAAAGTGCCGGAAGACGTCTATGAGGCAGCTGCTTCCTATATTAATTTAGTCTTGCTTGGAACAATTGGGAATATGGGATATAATATGAATGCTGGGATTTTACGAGGTTTTGGAGACAGCATGTCTTCTCTTTTATTTTTATTTGTGGCATGTGGCATAAATATTTTATTGGACCTGATTCTAGTGGGAAAACTTGAGATGGATGTAGAAGGAGCTGCAATAGCGACTTCTGTATCCATGCTGACGGCCTGGTTTTTCAGCATTTTGTATATTAGAAAAAAATACCGGAAGTTAGAGTTCCCTTTTTTCCCTCATTCTATTAACAAGGAGATGCTGAAAAGAATGCTAGCTGTTGGTCTTCCATTGGGATTAAATAGTTCTATTTATTCATTGGGACATATTTTATTACAATCATTGATTAATGCACAGGGAACGGTTTTCATTGCCGGATGTACCATAGGCGAAAAAATTGATAATATAGGAAATATGGCCAATGCTGCCTTCGCTTCAGCGGGAACAACTTATGCGGGACAGAATCTTGGAGCAGGAAAAGGGGAAAATTTAAAGAGTGGAATGATCAGAATTCCGGTTATGGCAAGTGTATTCTGCCTTGGAATGGCAATAATTATACTAGTGTTCTCAAATAAAATAACAATGCTATTCACACAGGATGTTCAAATTCAGAAAGCAGCCATGCTCTATATTCTTTGGACAATGCCTTTTATGTGGATTTTCGCATTATTTAATACGATGATGGGAATTGTAAATGGACTTGGAATTGTGAAATATCCTACAATTGTAAATCTGATTTCGCTATGGGTGATACGGATTCCGATTTGCTATTTGCTGGGAAATCTGTTTGGAAAGAAATATTTGTTAGGAGGAATTGCAGCCAGTTATTTATTTGCTTTTTTGTGTATGCTAGTATTTGTTTTTATACATTTGAAAATGGAACGAAAAAGAAATTAATATGAACGGTATAAATTCTTGTATAAAGGATGGTACAGAGTTGAAATAACAGAAAAACTGCGTTAAAATTTATCTATAGTGTCGCTTATGAAGGAAAAAACCATTCATGGATGACAGAAATTAGAAAGAGAGGACACGACGATCAATATATATGATATAGCGAAGCTTTCCGGTGTGTCCATTGCAACTGTGTCCAGAGTGGTCAATGGAAGCCCGAGAGTAAGCGAGAAAACAAAACAGAAAGTGCTGGCTGTAATGGATGAGAATGATTACACGCCGAATGTCTTCGCAAGAGGTCTTGGACTTGGATCAATGAAGACAGTGGGAATCATTTGCCCGGATATTTCAGACAGTTACATGTCTAAAGCTGTTTCTTATTTAGAAGGCCGTTTACATGAATATGGATATGACTGTATCCTTGGCTGCAGCGGATTCACGCAGAAAGAGAAAGAAAATTACGTGAATCTGTTATTGTCAAAGAAGATTGACACCCTCGTACTTGTAGGTTCCACTTATGCAGGGAATGGAAAAGACGAGGATGACACGGATTACATCAGAGAAGCCGCAGAGCAGACACCGATTTTTATCATCAATGGCAGAGTGTGTGGCAAAAATATCTATTGCGCCTGCGCGGATGATTATCATGCAACTTATGAAGTGACAAAGTCCATGATACGCAGAGGAAGAGAGAGAGTCCTTTTCATGTATGATTCAGATTCCTTCAGTGGACGCCAGAAGATGAAAGGATATGAGGCTGCGCTTGCAGACGCAGGATATCCGATCAGAGGCGAGCTGAAATTCCGCACGAAGAATGACATTGAATATACGAAGAATCTTCTTTTGGAATACAGCAGAACTCTGGAGTTTGACGGAGTACTTGCAACAGACGATGCGATGGCAGTCGGAGCAGTGAAGTATGCGAAGGTAAAAGCCATCTCCGTTCCGGAAGAACTGTCGATCAGTGGATATAATGATTCTATTATGGCAATCAGCAGCGAACCGGAGCTGACTTCCGTGGACAGTAAGCTCAATGTACTTTGCAAGACAACCGTAGATCATATGATCAGTCTTCTGGAGAAAAAGGAAGAGATTGAGAAGAATGTAGTTGTGCCGTGCGAGATTGTGAAGCGGTGCACGACAGATTTTTAGAGAAAAGAAGAATGGTGATGTGAAATCGAGAGTGTATAGAAAAATACATTCTCGATTTTTTTTCACTCTAGCCTTTTGCCCCGGATATCTATGGATTAATGAGGAAAATCATGATAAGATAGAAACACATGAAACGGACAGAACAGATTAGAGGAATGCCGCGGTATTTCTGTAGAAAGAAAATATAGACTGGTATAGAATCAGCAGCATAGAAAAATGGAGGTTGTCAGAAGTATGGGAGGTTATCTGAATCCAGGAAGTGATCTTTTTGAAATGGCTTTGAGATCACAGATATTTGTTGATAAAAGCGGACTGATAGAGAAAACAAATCGCTGTGTACGAACATTACAGAGATATATTTGCGTGAGCAGACCAAGAAGATTCGGAAAATCTATGGGTGTTGATATGCTTGCAGCTTATTATGATAGAAGTGTAGATACAAAGAATCTATTTCAAGAACTAAAAATCAACAGCACAGAAGAATATGAAAAACATTTAAACCAGTACGATGTTTTGAAAATAAATATGCAGGAATTCCTTAGTGCAACCGAAAATATAGATCAGATGCTTCGTATGTTAAATGATTACCTCCTTTTTGACTTGAAAGAACAGTATGGACAGGTACGATTCCGTGACGAAAACAGTCTGGTTCAGGTAATGAAAGATGTTTATAGTTATACAAAACATCCTTTTGTAATATTAATTGATGAGTGGGACTGCCTGTTTAGAGAATATCAGCAAGATCAGGAAGCGCAGAAAAAATATCTGGATTTTTTAAGATTCTGGTTGAAAGATAAAGAGTATGTGGCGTTGGCTTATATGACAGGAATTCTTCCAATCAAAAAATATGGTTCTCACTCCGCACTCAATATGTTCACAGAATATTCCATGACAGATCCGGGTGATCTGGCAGAGTACTTTGGTTTTACAGAAACAGAAGTTGAAATTTTATGTAAAAAATATGAAATGAGTTTCGAAGAAGCAAGTGCGTGGTACAATGGGTATCATTTGATTTCACATGAAGAGGGAGTACGAAGAGTTCATTCTATGTATAGTCCGAAATCTGTAGTAGAAGCAATGCAAAAGCGAAAATTCGGAACATATTGGAATCAGACAGAGACATACGAAGCTCTCAAAGTTTACATTCAGATGAATATGGATGGGTTAAAAGACACCATTATTGAAATGCTTGCAGGAGAAAAAGCACGAATCAATACAGGAACATTCAGCAATGATATGACAACATTTGCAACAAAAGATGATGTATTGACCTTGCTGGTACACTTGGGATATCTGACCTATGATAATGAGAAAGAAACCGTTGAAATTCCAAATAGAGAAGTGTCTCAGGAATACGTAAATGCAATCAGTACAATGGATTGGACAGAAGTAATTCAGTCAATAAATGCTTCTAGAAAATTGTTGGAAGCATTGTGGGATATGGATAGCGAAAAGGTTGCAAATGGAATTGAACAGGCTCATAAAGAGATTTCAATATTGGAGTACAATGATGAGAACTCATTAAGCTGTGCAGTTAATCTGGCATTTTACTTTGCAAGAGAATACTATACTATTATTAGAGAAATGCCAGGTGGTAGAGGATTTGCGGATATTTGTATGATACCAAGAAAAATTCATCTTGATAAACCAGCTGTTATGATTGAACTGAAGTGGGATAAAAGCGCAGAAGGTGCGATACAGCAGATTAAAAATAAAGAATATATAGATGCACTGAAAGATTATCAAGGTGATTTGCTCTTAGCAGGTATTAATTACGATAAAAAGACGAAAAAACATAGCTGTATTATCGAAAAATGGAATCTGTAAGATTGTATGAATAAAAAGGAAACGCATTGATTAAATAGCATTCTTGAAAACAGGAAAGGACTACAACCAACATGTTATACGATGAGATTATAAAGATAGTGACACTGGCAGGGAAACTGATGCTTCAGGCACAGGACGAGGAACTGACAGTTTTTGATAAAGAAGGAACTGCAAATTTTGTGACAAAGCATGACAAGGAGATTCAGTTTTATCTGATTCAGAACCTGCGTCAGCTTATACCGGAAGCGACATTCCTTGCAGAGGAAGACGGGATGCAGCAGGAACTTGGAGATGGCTATTGTTTCATTATAGATCCGATTGACGGAACGACGAACTTTATCTTTGATTACAAGCACAGCTGTATCTCAGTCGGTCTGACAAAGTTTGGAAGAATGCTGTTTGGATGTGTTTACAACCCTTACACAAGAGAAATGTATTCCGCTGTGAAAGGCGAAGGAGCGAAGCTGAACGGAAAAGAGATTCACTGTTCGGATAAAGGGCTTGCAGACAATCTGGTTGCATTCGGAACTGCACGCTATCAGACAGAGGATACAGACAGAATCTTTGACCATGCGAAGAAGCTGTATCTGAACAGCCTTGGGATTCGTGCCGGTGGTTCCGCAGCACTTGATATTTGCCGTGTGGCATCCGGCGCAAATGGAGTCTATCTTGAACTGATGCTGTATCCGTGGGATTATGCGGCAGCATCTTTGATTGTGATGGAAGCCGGTGGATTTATCTCAACAGCAGAAGGCGGAATGATCACGTTGGATCAGCCGTGTTCCATCCTGGCAGCAGGACGGCAGTGCTGGAAGGAAGCAAGCCAGTTGTTGAGTGAATAATCAGAAGAATGGAATAGAGAGAAAAAATAGAAGGGAACTGAATTCATATGTTTACGCATGAGATGATAAAATCTTTTAATCAGTTGGAGATGGATGTATATAATTACATTATCAGCAATGAAGAGAAAGTAGTATATATGAAAGTACGTGAACTGGCAGAGGAGGTTCATGTTTCGACAACGACGATCCTTCGCTTTTGTAAAAAGGTAGGATGCGAGGGATATTCTGAATTCCGTTTGAAATTAAAACAGGAAGTCAGCAGCAAAGAACAGAAGAAAATCAATATGGATCTTACTGCGGTTAAAGATTTCTTTGAGAGAGTGCAGACACAGGCATTTGCTGAGAATATCCAGGAAGCTGTGAAGTTACTTACAAAGGCATCGTCAATTATATTTGTAGGAGTGGGAAATTCTTCTATTATAGGAAAGTATGGAGCAAGATATTTTAATAATGTAGGTTGGTTTTCTTTTGCAATTGATGATCCATTTACTCCGGTATTTCGCGGAAAAGGTGAGAGGACAGCTACGGTTGCATTGTCTGTATCAGGAGAGACAGAGCAGACACTGATGCTGGCAGAAAAGCTGAAAAGAAGAGGGAGCAGCCTGATATCTATTACAAATAAGGCAAACTGTTCTTTGGCGAAGATGAGTGACTGCAATATAAATTATTATGTTTCAGAGTATAAAAAAGACGAAAATTATGATCTGACATCCCAAATGGCAGTCGTTTTTATTTTGGAATTAATCGGAAGAGAATTGGAGGGCGTCCATAACGATACAGATGATCTGTTTCAAAATGATATGGAAGACTTATTTCATTAAGGTTGTAGAATGTAATGGTACGAATAGTAACTAGATAAGTAACAAAAAAAACAGAATACACGAAAAAGTATCATAATATACAAAAAAGGAAAAGGAAAACAGTGCATTTTATACAATAAAGTAGAATGCCCTGTTTTTTTTATGTAACAAATTCCGTCTATATGGAACGGAAACCAGAAACAGGAAAAAGTACTGACAAAATGGAAAATGCCTGTTATACTAGCACCATCAAAACAAACGAGAAAAAATTAGGGAGGAAACAATCATGGTAATTCGATTATTTTGTGCAGCAGGAATGTCAACAAGTCTTCTGGTAAAGAAGATGGAAGAGGCAGCAAAGGAAAAAGGAAAAGATGCTGATATCGCAGCATATCCATTTACAGATATGGAACGCATGATTGAAGGCGTGGATGTAGCACTGCTCGGACCACAGGTAGGATATCAGCTTGCCAGAGCAAAAGAGATCTGTGATCCAAAAGGGGTTCCGGTAGATGTGATCCCAATGCAGGATTATGGAATGTGCAATGGAATGAATGTTTTGAAATTTGCATATAAGCTTGCGAAAAATAAATAAGAGAAAACAAAGATACACAATTTAAAGTAAAGGGTAGTAGCAAATGAAAGAGAAATTTAACGAAAAAGTAATCCCTGTGATCCTTAAGTTTATTAATACAAAGGGAATACAGTCAATAAAAAATGGTATGGTGACTTCCATGTCTCCTCTGATCATCGGATCAATCTTCCTGATCCTGTCAAACTTTCCGGTAAAGGCAGTTGTCGATGTATTAGAGTCTACAGGAATCAAAGCAGTATTAGATCAGGCATGTGGTGCAACATTCTCCATCAGTGCGATGATCGCAGTTATCGGTATCAGCTATAGCTATGCGAAACTGGAAAATCAGGAACCACTCAACTGTGCAATTATTTCATTGGCATCATTCTTGATTCTGATGCCTTCGTCCAAAACAACAGAAAGTGGAGAAGTTGTTGGTGGAATCATTGATAAGACATGGACAGCAGGACAGGGAATGATTGGAGCAATCATTGTCGGATTGATCGTACCGCTTGTTTACTGTTGGTTTTTGAAGAAAAATATACGTATTAAAATGCCGGCCGGAGTTCCGGAAGGTGTAACAAATGCATTCTCAGCATTAATCCCGGCATTCGTAATCCTGACAGGGACTGCAGTAATTCACGGTATCTGTTCTATTGGATTCAACACAACAGGTATGGAAATTATTTACAAAGTTGTTCAGACACCACTTCAGAAAATGACAGACTCCCTTGGTGGAGCAGTTCTGATGTGCTTTACAGGACCATTCCTGTGGTTCTTCGGAGTTCATGGTTCAACAGTAGTTGGTGGAATCATGACAGGACTTTTACAGGCAAACAGTCTTGCAAACCAGGCTATTATTGACAGTGGTGTAGAACTTACAATAGCAAACGGAGGCCATATTGTAACACAGCAGTTTTATGATCAGTTTATCAATATAACAGGTGCAGGTATCACAATCGGACTTGTAATGTATATGTTCTTCTTTGCAAAATCAAAACAGTTGAAAGCACTTGGTAAAGTGGGAATTATTCCGGCATTATTTGGAATCAATGAGCCAGTTCTGTTTGGTACTCCGATCGTTATGAACCCAATGCTTGCAATTCCGTTTATTGGAATGCCTGTGATCGCATGTTTAATCCAGTATTTTGCACTGTATACAGGAATCTGCCCATTATATGGAGCAACACAGATTCCATGGACTTGTCCACCGATTATCTCAGGATTCCTTTTAGCAGGATGGAAAAGTGCTTTACTTCAGTTAGTAATCCTTTGTGTTTCATTCTTTGTTTATCTGCCATTCATTAAGAAGGTTGACAAGATGAATCTGGTTCAGGAGAAGAATCAGCCGGTAGAAGATGAGGATGAAGACTGGTAAAATCAGAATTTAAAAATAATAAAAGCAGGACAGGAGACAAAAATGGACGAAAAATTTGAATTGGCATGTTTTCAGATTATTACATATGTAGGTACAGCAAGAACACATTTTATCAATGCAATTCATTGTGCGAAAGAGGGAAAATATGATGAGGCAGCAGAGCTGATTAAACAAGGAGATGAAGCCTTTTCACTTGGGCATAACGCTCATGCAGACCTTCTGACAATGGATGCAAACGGAGAGATTTCTAATGGATACATGCTTCTGATGCATGCAGAAGATCAGCTTATGAGTGCAGAGAGTTTCCGTATTCTCGCAGATGAATTCATTGCACTGTATAAGAGAATTGATGAGAAATAATCATTAAGCTGTGATTGAATATAGAAACAGAAAAGTTGGGGGCAAAAGCCCCCAACACTATTATACAAAGCAATTAAGACAACAGGAAGGAAATAACAATGGGATTTCGAAAAGATTTTCTCTGGGGTGGCGCAGTTGCTGCTCATCAGCTGGAAGGCGCCTATGATCGAGACGGAAAAGGTTTGAGTATTATGGACGTTGTAACCAGCGGAGATGTAAATACAAGAAGAAGAATAACAGGTGAAATACTAAAAGGCGAGAATTATCCGAATCATGAAGCAATCGATTTTTATGATTACTATAAAGAAGATATCCGCTTATTTGCGGAAATGGGATTCAAGTGTTTCCGTACAAGTATTGCATGGACACGTATCTTCCCAAATGGTGATGAAGAACAGCCGAATGAAGCCGGATTAAAATTCTATGATGACATGTTTGATGAATGTCTGAAATATGGGATCGAACCAGTGATCACACTGAGTCATTTTGAGATGCCTCTGCATCTTGTACAAGAGTACGGTGGATGGAGAAACAGAAAACTGATTGATTTCTTCGTGAAATTTGCAGTAACATGCTTTGAGAGATACAAAGACAAAGTAAAATACTGGATGACATTTAATGAGATTAATAATCAGGCAGATATCGGTGACGGATTCATGCTTTACGCTAATTCCGGGATTGTAGTTAAACCAGAAGAAAATGTAGAAGAATTGATGTATCAGGCATCTCACTACGAACTGGTTGCCAGTGCCGAAGCGATAAAAGCAGGACATAAGATCAATCCGGAATTTCAGATTGGCTGCATGATCGCAATGTGCCCGATTTATCCGGCTACCTGCCGTCCGGAAGATATACTGCAGGCTGAAAAAGCCATGCAGAAAAGATATTATTATACAGATGTGCATGTAAAAGGAGAATACCCTGTAAATATTTTGAAATACTGGGAAAGAAAAGACCTTAAGATTGACGTAACAGAAGAAGATCTTGCAGTGTTAAAACAGGGCTGTGTCGATTACATCGGTTTCAGTTATTATATGTCTTTCTGTACAAAAGCAGAACCAGACAATCCGGAATATGATTACCGTGGAGAAAAGGATCGTATAAAGAATCAGTATGTAAAGGCAAGTGAATGGGGATGGCAGATTGATCCGATTGGACTGCGCTATTCATTGAACTGGTTTACAGATCGCTACAAAGTACCATTGTTTATTGTAGAAAATGGATTTGGAGCATATGATACTTTAGAAGAGGATGGAAGCATCCACGATCCATACCGTGTAGAATATCTGCAACACCACATTTCAGAAATGAAAAAGGCGGTAGAGGAAGATGGTGTAGATCTGATGGGTTATACACCATGGGGATGCATCGACCTTGTCAGTGCAGGAAGCGGTGAGATGGATAAGAGATATGGATTCATCTATGTGGATAAACATAATGATGGAACAGGAGACTTGTCCAGAAGAAAGAAAGATTCTTTCGAGTGGTATAAAGAAGTTATTTCAACAAACGGCGAAAATATCAATTAGTTAATGGAATGACTATTAAAAAAAGTGTCTATATCAAGAAACGATAAAAGGTTCTGATATAGACACTTTTTGCACGTGGATTCAAAAAAGAAGAGATTTGTCATTACGGATTTGCATTTGAAGGAAAGAAAATTCTGATCGGAACGTGAGAATAATGTTACAAAACATGGTGAAAAAGTGCGGAAAAATGTTACAAGAACAGGTGGAAAACACGGAAAAAAGTAACGAAACACATTGAATAACCTCGGAAAAATGTTACAATACTAATATCAGGAGGTTGGAACAATGTTAAAAAGAGAAATCTCAGAGAAATTAATTTCGTGGAAGAATCAGAAGAAAAAGAAAGCACTTTGTATCATTGGAGCAAGACAGATCGGAAAGACAACTATTATCCGAGAGTTTGCGAAAGAGCAATACGAATACTTTATTGAAATTAATTTCATCTTAGACAAAGGGGCGGAAAAAATTTTTGAAGGCAAATTAGATGCGAATACGATCATCGAGAATCTCACAGCATTTAAGATGAAGGAATTAGAACCGGGGAAGACTCTGATTTTCCTGGATGAAATACAGGAATGTCCGAATGCAAGATGTGCAATAAAATTCCTTGTGGAAGACGGTAGATTTGATTATATAGAATCAGGATCTCTTCTGGGAGTTAGATACAAGGCAGTTCCGTCTTATGCGGTAGGATTTGAAGAGATCGTATATATGTATCCAATGAATTTCAAAGAATATCTTACAGCGAATGGAGTACAGGAATCTACGTTAAAAACGTTACAGACTTGTTATGAAAAACATGAAGCGGTTCCAAAGGTGATGCATGAAACTTTGTTGAAGCTGTTTGCAACCTATATTGTTGTGGGGGGGATGCCGGATGTTGTACAAACTTATGTAACTACACATGATGTTGGAAAAGTAATACAACTACAGAGAAGTATCCTGGAATTATACAGACAGGACATATCCAAATATTCCGAAAGTACGGAAAAGATAAAAATCAAAGCAATCTTTGACAGTATTGCTTCGCAGTTAGATGATAAGAACAGGCGATTTTTCCTGAATCGGATTGATGAAAATGGAAGAATGAACCGGTATGGGAATGCATTCCTTTGGCTGAGTGACGCAGGCGTTGCACTTCCATCATATAATGTGACAGAGCCGCAGCCGCCTCTGCAGCTTAACGAGAAACGAAATCTGTTCAAGCTATTCATGGGGGATACAGGACTTCTGTGTGCTTCCTGTATGGAGAATGTTCAATTCGAATTCTTACAGGGAAATATGGACGTAAATATGGGAAGCATTTTGGAAAATGTATTTGCCCAGATAATAAAAGCAAATGGATTCTCTTTAAATTATTTTGAGTCTAAAAAATATGGAGAATTGGATTTCGTGATTCAAAATGGAATGAAAGTAGATCTTCTGGAAATAAAATCAGAAAACGATTATCAGAAACATTCGGCATTGAATAAAGTATCTGCTGTAGAGAACTGGGATTTTGGAAGAAAGATTGTATTCTGCAAGGGGAATGTGATGGAGAATGAAGGAATCGAGTATTACCCTTGGTATCTGAGTATGTTTTATCAGCAGGAGAAAGAACCGGAGAGATTTATCTATGAGGTGGATCTGGCGGGATTGTGAAAAGTTATCCACATTTTATAAATAATAGCGGAGAAGAGTCAATATTCGAGTTTGTCAAGAAATCCAGGAATATTGCCTCTTCTTTTTTGAACCTATGAAGAGGTAAAATAAAGGGTGTAAGTTTTTCACCTACCCCCGATACTCCCCCGGCTGGCAGTGATACTTCTCCTGAAATTTCTTATAGAAGAAGGTGACATTTTCATATCCGGCTCGCTGAGCAATTTCGGTTACCGGAAGTGTTGTCTGTTTCAACAGGTTGGCAGCAGTCTGCAGTTTCTGCGCCTGGATTAATTGAATATAAGTCATACCGGTATATTTCTTGAGAAGACGCGTGACATAGTTTGGACTGATATGGAAAAAGTCAGCGACGGATTCCTGTGTACATGTTCTGAAATTCCGTTCAATATAACGCAGCATAGGAATCACAACGCTGTTGTGTGAGTAGGAGTCTCCCTTTGTCAAATCGTCCTCATAGACATTGATCAATTCCGCCATGATCGTGTAGAAAAGATGCATGATAATATCCGTAGAATTAATGGATGGATCAAAGCACTCACAGAACAGTTCATTAAAGAACATCGGAATTCTACGGTCGTTTTCTGAGTGGAAAAGCAGGTAGTGGTCATGGTCAGTCTTTTCGTTGATCGCATTAATAAAAAAGCGGGAGAGTATACTGTCATTAGAAAACTGATTAAACATATGCTCACGCAGAAAGTCCGTCTTGGGGATAATGCTGATCATGATATCATTCTCTCCAAGCGGAGCAATTGAGTGCGGGCAGTTTGTGTCAATCAGGAGAACCTGGTTCTTTTGCAGAGTGATCGGGTGTCCGTCAATAACCTGCGGGCAGCTTCCGGAATAGACATAGTTAATCTCAATGTGGGTATGGATATGTTCTGGAACTGTACTGAAGCGGGAATTCTTCTTAATTGATATTTCCGAGAGTTCCGCATTAAGTCCGGGAGAGTGATCGGCTGGCTTGTTGTCAAGTGGGGAATAAGCAACATCTAAGTCCAATATAGTGTATTCTACGCCATTACATTGTTTTCTCGGCATATCTTTCCAGCCATCATAGACATATCCATTGCGATATTTCTCCTCACTTGGGGATAACGTGGTAAGATAATGATGTAGTGCTTTCAGATTCATAAGACAGGTACCTCCTTTGCATGAAGTGTAGCAGATTGTGTGGAAATGGTCAATAAAAAGTGAGGAATCTGATATTTTTTTCTAATATGTGGTTGGCTATAATATAGACAATAAAGAAATGCATTTCGAGAAACTATTAGATATTAAGTGTGAGTGATGAATGGGAGGAACGTACATCATGGCAAAAGAAGATTATGGACAGCTGGCAAAGGAAGTAGTAGCTGCTGTTGGAGGGAAAGAAAATATTGTTAGTGTATCAAATTGTATGACACGTTTACGTTTTGTTTTGAAGGATGATACAATTCCAAATAAGGATGAGGTGAGCAAGATTAAGGGTGTCAAAGGCGTTATGAATCAGGGTGGCCAGTACCAGGTGATCATTGGTACTCATGTAAGTGAAGTAGTTAAGTTTGTAAAGACAGAAGCCGGAATCACAGGGAACAGTAAGGCGGTAAATAAAGAAGATTACCAGGTGATGAAAAAAGACAGTCTTTGGAACCGTTTCTTTAAGGTGATCTCCGGATGTATCATGCCAATGATAGGTCCAATGATCGCAGGAGGAATCTTGAAAGGAATCCTTGTCATTCTTACAACAATGGGTATCCTCACAAACACAGATGGAACATACCTTGTACTTTATGCAGCATCTGATGCAATTATGTACTTTATGCCGATTATCGTAGGATTTTCATGCGGAAAGATTTTTGATTGTAATCCGTATACGACGGCTGCAATCGGAGCGGCGCTTGTATATCCGAATCTGGTGGCAGCGATTGCAGCAGAAGGTGGAATCACATTCCTCCATATTCCGGTATCTACAACAACTTATGCGAACACATTATTCCCAATCATTCTGGCATCTTTCTTCGCAAGCAAGGTGGAAAAGCTGGCAAAGAAGGTGCTTCCAGAGATGATTCAGTTAATGATGGTTCCTACAGTTGTACTTGCATTGACAGTTCCGCTTTCTTATTTAGTGATCGGACCGGTTATGCAGTATGTTTCTAATGGACTTTCAACTGTAGTTTGTGGAATCTTTAATTTCAGTCCAATCCTTGGAGGCTTGCTTTTTGGAGCATTCTGGCAGTTAGTTGTTCTCCTTGGTTTGCATGCAGCATTTATCCCGGTATTGATGAATAACCTGTTTACACTTGGAAGCGATCCAATCAACGCGATTCTCGGATTGACAGTATGGGCACTTGCCGGAGTAGCACTTGGATATTCACTTAGAACAAAAGATCCGGATAAACGTAGCGCCGGATTCGGTAGTCTTGCATCCGCACTCTGTGGAGTAACAGAGCCGGCAATCTATTCTATCGCTGTGCCAAATATGAAATTATTTGCCTGTGCATGGGTAGGCGGAGGAATCTCCGGAGCAATTCTTGGAGGACTCGGAGCAAAATTATATGCACTTGCAGGAGACGGACTTTTCCGTATTCCTGGAATGATTAATCCAGCTGGACTGGACGTCAGCTTCTATGGATTTATCGCATGTGCAGTACTCGCTTTTGGAGTTTCAGCGGTACTGGCATATATTGTACAGGGAAAAGAAGAAAAGAAAAATTAATTGTAGATAGTAATGATATGAGGTAGACGAAGGATGAAGAACGGATTATATCCATTTTTTTGGCAGCATGGAGAAGAACATGCGGTATTGAGTGAATATATGGACAAGATAGCAGAGAGTGGGATGAAAGGGGTGTGCATTGAGGCACGCCCACATCCGGACTTCGTTGGAGAGCAGTGGTGGAGTGATCTGGATCTGATTCTTGCGAAAGCAAAAGAAAATGAGATGAAGGTCTGGATTCTCGATGATTCCCATTTTCCAACAGGATATGCGAATGGAAAAGTAAAAGAATGCTATCCACAGTATCTGAAGAAATATCTGGATATGCGTCGCTATGATGTGCAAGGACCGATGCGACAGATGCGCATTGATTTAAAGCTTTTAAAAGGAAGACCGTGGGACAAGCCGGATCCGGAGCAGAAAATCTTGAAAGTCTACATGGCAAAACGAAGCAGCCGTTATACAGAGCAGGGAGATCCAGTTGATGCAGAGACACTAACGGATATTACGGATTGCATGGACATGGAAAAACGCCTTCTGACATTGGATGTTAAAGACGGTGCGTGGAGTATTTTTATTCTGTATCTAACCAGAAAAGGTGGTGAAGAGGCGACAAAAGATTACCTTAATCCACTTGTAAAAGAAGCAACGCAAATTCTCATTGATGAGGTTTATGAACCTCACTATGCACATTATAAAGATGATTTCGGAACGTTGATTGAAGGTTTCTTCTCAGATGAACCGAGATTTGGAAATGAAAAAGGAACGGAAGCACGAATCGGATCTGATATGGTTCTTCCATGGAGAGAAGGCCTTGAAAAAGAGCTGGAATTTGATGCAAAATATCTGCCGCTTTTATGGGTAAATGCAAACGGTGCTGAAGCAGAAATTCGTTACCGCTACATGGATCTGATCACAACGCTGTATCGTGATAATTTTACAAATGTTCTTTCAGACTGGTGCCATGCACATGGTGTGATGTATCTTGGACATACAATTGAAGACAACGGTGCACATGCAAGACTCGGTTACGGAACAGGACATTATTTCCGTGGACAGGAGACGATGGACTACGCAGGAATCGATGTGATCGGAGGTCAGATCGTTCCGGGGATGAATTATCATCATGACGCATTCAATACCGGTGGAAGCAATGGAGAATTTTACCATTATGCACTTGCAAAACTGGCTTCATCCGCAGCACATTTAGATCCACTCAAGAACGGTAATTCTATGTGTGAAGCCTTCGGAGCTTACGGATGGAACGAAGGACTGAAGATGATGAAATGGATCGCAGATCACCTGATCGTCCGTGGAATCAATCACATTGTTCCACATGCTTTTGATCCAAAGAAATTCCCGGACTTCGACTGCCCACCGCATTTCTATGCGCATGGAATGAATCCGCAGTTTCGGTATTTCTCAACATTCAGTAATTATGTGAATCGTCTGATGGAATTGTTCCGGGATGGAACACACCCGGCGAAAGTCGGAGTGCTCTACCCGGCTGAGCAGGAATGGGGCGGAGAGTATATGCCAATCGAGAAACCGGCAAGAGCACTAACAGAACATCAGATCAGCTTTGATATCATTTCACTGGATTACCTTGCGGGCGCAGAGCTGCAGGAGAAACAGTACAGTATCAATGGACAGAATTTTGAGGTGCTGGTTGTTCCTTATAGCACTTTCCTGCCACAGCAGGGAAAAGAGCTTCTTAGTCAATTAGAGCAGTCGGGAGTTCGTGTGATCTATCTTGAAAAAGAGATTTATAACTTTGATGTGCAGAAAGAATTAGGACAATATCAGGCAGTAAAATTTACTAATGCGTATCCGGAGCTTGCAGTCGGAGAATATATGAAAAATAATGTGTATTGTCTTATGTTATTTAATGAAAATATCGGAAATACAATCGACACAGAACTGACAATTTCAGACGGAAATACAGTCTACCGTTACGATGCATTTGCCAATACTTTGACAGAAGTATCACAGACAGCAAGGCTTGTTCTGCAACCATATGAATCAGTGGTATTTCTTCAGGGAGAAGAAAGTCAAGTGAAGGCGATTGCAGAAAAATTGGAGGCTGGTTTCACTGGAGAATTTGATAGAGAAAGTGGCAAGAAGTCATTTGGCACAGATGGTGAAATGGAAGACAGAACCAATCTGCTTCCGGAAAAATGGAAAGTAACATTTGCAGACAGCTGTTCCTATCCAGAATTCATAGAAACAGTTCCGACAGAAAAGCTAGATCTGATCAGCAGTATTACAGGATTTGAAAATAAATCCGGAACCGTGCGCTATGAAGGAACAACCCAGCTAGAAAAGAAAAATATAGAAAGAAGTATTTGGCTTGATCTGGGCAATGCCTATGAGACAGCGGAAGTGTTTGTAAATGGAAAATCCGCAGGTGTTCGTATCTGTAAGCCATATCGCTTTGAGTTGACAGGACTTCTTAAAGAGGGTGAGAACCGGCTGGCAATTGAGGTAACAAATACACTAGGTACACAGATGAGAGATGCAATCAGCCATTATCTGCCAATTGAACCGTTTGGCGTTGAAGGAATGGTGCATCTTTACATGGGAAAATAAATCAGAAAAATCAGAAAAATTCAGCAGGAGGCAGTAAGATGAGTTTACCGGAAAATTTTTTGTGGGGCGGCGCAACAGCAGCAAATCAGTGTGAGGGTGCATATAATGTGGATGGAAGAGGGTTGGCCAATGTCGATATATGTCCGGCAGGAAAAGACCGATTCAAGGTAATGCTTGGACATGGAGAGACGTTAGAGCCGGACACAGGGCATGTTTATCCGGCAATGCAAGGAATCGATTTCTATCATCATTACAAAGAAGATATCGCGCTTCTAGGTGAAATGGGTTTCAAGACATTTCGTCTGTCGATTGCCTGGTCAAGAATCTTTCCAAACGGTGATGATGCAGAACCAAATGAAGCAGGACTTCAATTCTATGAAAATGTATTTAAAGAATGCCACAAATACGGAATTGAGCCACTTGTTACAATTACACATTTTGATTGCCCGATTCATCTGACCAAAGAGTACGGAGGCTGGAAGAACCGAAAACTGATTGAGTTCTATAAGAAACTTGTAACAGTACTCTTTACAAGATACAAAGGACTTGTAAAATACTGGCTGACATTTAATGAGATCAACATGATTCTGCACCTTCCATTTATGGGGGCGGGACTTGTCTTTAAAGAAAGAGAAAATGAGACACAGGCGAAATATCTTGCAGCACATCATGAACTGGTAGCGTCTGCAGAAGCAACAAGAATCGCTCATGAGATCGATCCAGAGAATAAGGTCGGATGTATGCTGGCAGCAGGTCAGACATATCCATACTCCTGTGCGCCAGAAGATGTATGGAAAGCGATGGGAAAAGATCGTGAAAATTACTTCTTCATTGATGTACAGGCAAGAGGTGAATATCCGGCTTATGCAAAGAAATTCTTCGAAAGAGAAGGAATCCAGCTCGATATTACAGAAGAAGATGAAAAACTCCTGAAAGAAAATACAGTTGATTTTGTTTCATTTTCTTACTACTCTTCCAGATGCGCAAGTGCGGATGCAAGCGTTGACACAACAGATGGAAATGTATTTGCTACAGTAAAGAATCCACATCTGAAAGCAAGTGAATGGGGATGGCAGATCGATCCGCTGGGACTTCGTATTACAATGAATGCACTGTATGACAGATATCAGAAGCCGCTTTTTATCGTAGAAAATGGACTTGGTGCGGTGGATCAGCCGGATGAGAACGGTTATGTGGAAGACGACCATCGTATAGAATATTTAAAAGCACATATTTTGGCTATGATGGACGCTGTAGAGATTGACGGTGTGGAAATTATGGGTTATACTTCATGGGGGTGCATTGATTTAGTTAGTGCTTCAACCGGTGAAATGAAAAAGCGTTATGGCTTTATCTATGTCGATAAAGATGACAATGGAAATGGAACGCTTAGACGTACAAAGAAGAAATCATTTGACTGGTATAAGACCGTAATTGAGACCAATGGACAATGTTTAAAAGAAAGAGGCGAGAAGTAGGTATGTTTTCATTTTTTAAGAAAAAACAGGCTCCTGCAGAGGAGAAAAAGGCATTTGCCGTAAAGGCTTATCTGTCAGGAAAAGTAGTACCAATCGAGGAAGTAAAGGACGAAGTGTTCTCATCTAAAGCATTAGGTGACGGACTTGCAATCGAGCCGGTTGAGAATGTGATCGTGGCACCATGTGACGCAACAGTATCTGTACTGATGGAAGGATCCAGACATGCAGTTGGACTTACACTTGCGAACGGAGTAGAGCTTCTGATCCACGAAGGAATCGACACAGTGAACATGGAAGGTGACGGATTCGAGTACTTCGTGAAAGAAGGAGATAAGGTAAGCGCAGGAGACAAGCTGCTCTCATTTGATCCGGAGAAGATCAAAGCACAAGGATATGAGAAAACATGTATTCTCGTAGTTACGAACGGAGACGATTATCCGGATATGAAGCTGCACACAGGAATGGATGCAGTACAGGGCGAGACAGTGATCGCTGAATTCTAATCAATTTTGAAAGAGATGAAAAATTAAGAGACAGATACTTTTCCAATGCGAGAAAAGGCTCTGTCTCTTTTTGGTGTAAAATACGGAAAAATGGTGAAAATTCACAAGAAATCACAAATATACCGCAACAATATTGATGAAAAAACGGGAGATAGAGCTTCAGGCTAGACTAGACGAAGCTGAGGCACAGCTTAAGGACAGAGAAATTACGATTGAGAAGTCAGGGTCAATTGCTGATGCAGCAATGCAGTTAAGCGGCGTATTTCAGGCAGCACAGGAAGCTGCTGACACCTATCTTAAATCGATAAAAGCAACGGCGCGGCATGTATAGGAATTCTTGAGATACCGGCGATTGACCTGAAGCTTCCGGTACTGAGTGAGTGGAGCTATCCGTTTCTGAAGAGGGCACCTTGTCGCTATTCGGGCAGTGCTTATCTGGATAATCTCGTGATCACGGTACATAATTACAGAACATATTTCGGGAAGCTGAAGGAACTGGAAGTTGGAACTGAGGTGATCTTCACAGATGCAGCCGGGAACCGGTTCGAATACAAAGTGGCGGCGGTAGAGGCACTGACTCCACAAAGCGTGAAGGACATGACAAGCGGAGAGTGGGCGTTAAGCTTGTTTACATGTACGCTGGATGGAAAGAACAGAGTGACAGTGCGGTGTGAGGCTGCTGGTTGCACATCATGTGAGCAGTAACTTGCACATCGTGTGAGGTAAAGAGTTGAAAGATTTGTTTGACATAAGAAAAAAGAAATGCTAATATAATAAATAGAAAGGTGCTACCGATGACGGTTCGCCTGATGTTTTTAATTGGTTAAATAACCGCTCAAGTTTTCTCAGGTCGTTGGGCGGTTATTTTTGCGTCTTGGAATCATGCTTTCCACGCACGTAACCAAGGCTATAAAAAGTCGCACACAGTGAAATAACTGCGATAAGGTCAGTAATGGTCAGCATAGGCCAATTCTCCTTTCCAAGATTTCTCAAATGAGAGATGATCTATGTAATCGGAGCTATAAACTCTCCGCGCAAAGCGAACCGCCATTCACGTCAATGTGAAGTAGCACCCTAGGCATAAAGCCTGAACATATGATAACAAATATGTTGATAAAAATTAACATAAAAAGTAACACATATAATGCGAAAATTATTGCAGTTAACCCCACTATTTCTCTGATTTATGCAACAAATTGCAGGAGACGGTTATTTTATTGACCGTCTCTTTTTTGTGTGATATAACCTAATCATAGCAAACAACAAACGTTTGCATAGAAAGAAATGAACAATGCGCATTGTTATGAAACATTAAAAATCATGTTATCTCATACAAGAAAAAGGAGACAATAAAAATGGCAAAAGTAAAAAATTTCAAGACAATTTTCCCAGCAGTATCAGTACCACTTAACGACGACTATTCTATCAACGAATCAGAATTCAGAGCATACTTGAGATGGATTAAAACATTCTACGGAAAAGGAATGGACGGACTTGTATGTAACGGACATACAGGAGAGATCACAGGACTTACAAGAGCAGAGAGAAAACGTGTTGTAGAGATCTGTGCAGAAGAGTGTGGAGACGTTATGACAATCATCTCCGGTGTTAACTGCGAGAACACAGCAGAGTCTATCGAGATGGCAAAAGAAGCGAAGGAAGCAGGAGCAGACGGAATCCTTCTTATGCCACCACATATGTGGCTGAGATTCGGTATGAACCCGGATGCACCGTTCGAGTATGTAAAAGATGTAGCAGAGGGAGCTGACATCGACATCATCATCCATCTGTACCCGGCAACAAGCAAAGCTTTCTACCCGGTAGAGACACTGATCAAAATGTGCAAAGAGATCGATCATGTAAAATGTATCAAGATGGGAACACGTGTTACATCTATCTACGAGCATGACGTACGTCTTCTTCGTCAGGAGTGCCAAGACATTTCCATTATCACATGTCACGACGAGACATTGTGTGTAAGCTGGTTCCCGGGAATGGACGGAGCTCTGATCGGATTCGCAGGATGCGTACCGGAGATCATCTGCCCGGCAAGAGAAGTATTTGCGAACCCAGACAAACATACATTAAAAGAAGCTCAGGATTGGTCAGATCGTATCTACCACATTTCCCAGGCAATCTACGGAGGCGGACAGCCATCAGGTGAAGCTCATGCAAGACTGAAAGAAGCTCTGAAACAGAGAGGAATCTTCTCTTCAGCACTTATGAGAAAACCGGTTCTTCCACTGAACCAGGAAGAAAAAGATTGGGTAGCTCTCGGACTTGAAAGAAGCCAGCTTCCGGAAGTAGATATGACTCAGTTCGAAGACTAAGAAACATACTGCAATAATTCTGCCATGTTATGATAAGATAAAATAAAATATGCCTTTTTAGAGGAGGCTGCCGCTTTGACAATAAAATTGCGAAGCGGCAGCCTCCATTTTCGTGCGTCATGTTGTGCAAATACACAATAAATTGCATGAAAATGGCAGCTGAATTGGATTTATGCAACAAATTGCAGGAGGCCTTCAATTCGTTGACGGTCTATCAGATTGTATGATATAACCTAAACATAGCAAACAACAAACGTTTGTAATATGAAAAATGAACAATGCGCAAAGTTCTAGTGATTGATAATAATGAGATTCGTAAGAAAAAGGAGACAATAAAAATGGCAAAAGTAAAAACATTCAAGACAATTTTCCCAGCAGTATCTGTACCGCTTAACGACGACTATTCTATTAACGAACCAGAATTCAGAGCATATTTAAGATGGATCAAAACATTCTACGGAAAAGGAATGGACGGACTTGTATGTAACGGACATACAGGCGAGATCACAGGACTTACAAGAGCAGAGAGAAAACGTGTAGTAGAGATCTGTGCAGAAGAGTGTGGAGACGTTATGACAATTATCTCCGGTGTTAACTGCGAGAACACAGCAGAGTCTATCGAGATGGCAAAAGAAGCGAAGGAAGCAGGAGCAGACGGAATCCTTCTTATGCCACCACATATGTGGCTGAGATTCGGTATGAACCCGGATGCACCGTTCGAGTATGTAAAAGATGTAGCAGAGGGAGCTGACATCGACATCATCATCCATCTGTACCCGGCAACAAGCAAAGCTTTCTACCCGGTAGAGACACTGATCAAAATGTGCAAAGAGATCGATCATGTAAAATGTATCAAGATGGGAACACGTGTTACATCTATCTACGAGCATGACGTACGTCTTCTTCGTCAGGAGTGCCAAGACATTTCCATTATCACATGTCACGACGAGACATTGTGTGTAAGCTGGTTCCCGGGAATGGACGGAGCTCTGATCGGATTCGCAGGATGCGTACCGGAGATCATCTGCCCGGCAAGAGAAGTATTTGCGAACCCAGACAAACATACATTAAAAGAAGCTCAGGATTGGTCAGATCGTATCTACCACATTTCCCAGGCAATCTACGGAGGCGGACAGCCATCAGGTGAAGCTCATGCAAGACTGAAAGAAGCTCTGAAACAGAGAGGAATCTTCTCTTCAGCACTTATGAGAAAACCGGTTCTTCCACTGAACCAGGAAGAAAAAGACTGGGTAGCTCTTGGACTTGAAAGAAGCCAGCTTCCGGAAGTTGATATGGCTCAGTTCGAAGATAAATGAGACGAAAATTATGATATAACTATAGAAGTGATGTCTGAAAGAAATAAGAAGAAATTACATTTCGGGCATCACTTCCAAAACGGAGGAGCCATGACAGAAAATAACAAAAATCTGGGGACAGATGGATTTGATCCATCAAAAGTCAAAAAGCTTTCTGCAAAAGAAATTTTAAAACGTGTAGGTCCTGGAATTGTCCTTACCGGAGTAGTAATCGGACCTGGTAATATTACAACATCCGCAATGATTGGTGCGAATTATGGATACAGCCTGATCTGGCTGATCATACCGATTCTGGTCATGGGTGTTACATTTATGCTGACATCTTACCGTATTTCCATGTTGACAGGAATGCCAATCTTACATGCGATCAGACATTATTATGGAAAAGTTGCATCTGGATTCTGTGGTGTTGCATTATTCTTATCCTGCCTGTTCTTTACACTTGGAAATATTTCCGGAACAGGTGCAGGTATGAACCTTGTCTTTGGAATCAACTGGAAATTGGGAGCACTGATCATGTTGGCAGTACTTACAGTGCTTTACTTTTCAAAAGGTGTTTATTCAAAAGTAGAAAAAGGAATTTTAGTTTGTATCATTGCTATGATATTTGCTTTCTATGCAACACTGGTTGCAACCGGCGGACCTGATTGGGGTGCAATGGGACATGGATTAACACACTGGAGCGTACCGGAAGGAAGTCTTACAACAGCACTTGCTTATATCAGTACAAATGCAGCTGTGACAGCAGGAATCTATGGAACATATCTCGGCGCTGAGAAAAAGTGGAAAAAAGAGGATTTATTTAACGGAGCAATGAAATGGGATGCAATCGCACATGTTGTATCAGTTATCCTGATTTCCGGAGCAATCATGCTGGTTGGAGCTATCGTTCTGAATCCACAGGGAATTCAGATTAAAGCACCGGCACAGCTGGCAGCGCTTCTTGTTCCTTTTCTTGGAAAAGCTTCTAACATTGTAATGGGAGTTGCACTTCTCGGAGCAGGATTCTCTTCACTTCTCGGTAATACACAGAGAGGTATGGTACTTTTAAGTGCAGGATTCGACAAAGACGTTGCACTTGAGTCCAAGCTGATCCGTTGGGGATGTATGATCACACTTGCATTTGCATGTGTAGTCTGCTTCATCTACAACGGTTCTCCGACACAGCTGATCTTCATTGCTAACATCGCAACATCAATCGCAACTCCGGTTGCAGGTCTTTTCATCACATTGATGTTCTGGAAGAAAGAAGTTCAGGCTGGATTGAAGGCACCAAGAGTACTGCAGGTTCTTATGACAGTCAGTTATCTCTTTACATTAGCAATGACAGTCTCTGCACTTGCAAATTATATTCCGAAGCTGATTGCTTCATTTTCATAAAGATCAGGAAGTATGTGTCCGTTTCTATGATCTTATAGATAAGAATGAAAAGTCTGGTGATTATCATAACGAGATGGTTGCCAGGCTTTTGTGGCATGTTATAATAGAAAGAGCGAAAACTAATTGTACGAGACAGAACAGATGCACAGGAGGAAGAGATGTTATGGCTACATTAAAGGATGTTGCAAAGCTTGCGAACGTAGATGTGAGTACGGTATCCAGAGCATTGAACAATACGTCGTATGTCCATCCGGATACGAAAAAGAAAATATTTAAAGCGGTAGAGCAGCTGAGCTATCGCCCAAATCTGCTGGCGAAAGGTTTGAAACAGGGGAAGAGACGGACGCTTGGAGTAGTCGTACCATCTGTGAATCTTTCTATTTTTGGTGAGATCGTCCAGGGAATCGAGATGCAGGCAGGCAATAGAGGTTACAGTCTGATGATCTGTTTGACGAAGGATGATCCGGATATTGAAGCAGAGTGTCTGAACCGTCTGCGCAATGGACTGGTAGACGGAATCCTGATTGCATCGACAGGGCAGAATACAAGAATGATCCGTGATATCAAGGCGGATGGAGTGGCAGTCGTGCAGCTTGTCAGAAATCAGGACAGAAAATTCAGTTCGGTAGAAGCCGATTGTTTTTCCTGCGGATATGAAGCGGCAAAGTATCTTTATAAGAAGGGGTGTACAAAGATTGGTTTTATCAATGGATCAACAGAGTTTACCCCGTATGCGGAACGTTACAGAGGATACCACAAGGCAATGAAAGAACTTGGCCTGAAGGAATATCAGGTAGAGTCCGGATTGCCGCGCGGAAATTATTTCAAAGATGGTTATAAAGGTGTGGAGCGGCTCAAAGAGGCATTTGATGAAGTAGATGGAATCATGGTTGCTGCGGATATGCAGGGAATCGGAGTACTCCGGGCACTGAAAGAGAGCGGAAAGAAAGTGCCGAAGGAAGTCAAGGTCATCAGCCTTACCGGTCATGCAATCGGAGGAATGCTTGAGACAGCGATGACTTCCATGGAGCTGCCGGGTCGTGAGATGGGACAGAGGGCAGCGGATATGATATTAGAAGATATTGAAGCGGCGGATGATGAGAAACCAAGCGTGCAGCATATGGTGTTTGGAACGAAGTTGATTGAGCGAGAGACGACATAGAAAAAGATTCCCAAATAGGAATCTTTTTTTGAGAATAAAAAAATAAACTCCGAAATGGGAATATTTTTTGAAAAAGAGCATATAGTATGCTATACTTGGAAAAAGGGAGGGACGCTGTATGGTCGAACGTAAGGAATATTTACAAAAGCTATGGTCATGGAAAGACGAGCAGGTGATCAAGGTTGTAACTGGAATCAGGCGCTGTGGAAAATCAACATTATTAAAACAATATCAGAATAAACTAAAATCAGCTGGGGTTACAGAAGAACAAATTATATCAATTAATTTTGAAGAATTAGAAAATGAGCCATTGTTGGACTACAAGTCATTATATCAATATATTAAAGAACGACTTTGCGAAGACAAGATGACTTATATTTTTCTGGATGAGATTCAGAAGGTAACATCCTTTGAAAAAGTGGTAGATAGTCTTCATGTAAAAGAAAATATTGATATTTATATTACAGGTTCTAATGCATATATGCTTTCAGGGGATTTGGCTACACTATTAACAGGAAGATATGTTGAAATTTCTATGTTACCGCTCTCCTTTAAAGAATATGTTGAAATTACAGGAATTCTAAAAGAACAGGCATTTTCAGAATATATGAAAACCGGTGGATTTCCCTACATTGCAGTGATGGACAGAACAGATGAAAAAGTGGAGATCTATCTGGAAGGTATTTATAATACGGTGATTGTAAGAGATATTGAAGATCGTCAGTCAAGAAAAGAGATGAATTGTGGCAAGCGAAAAATCACAGACATTACATTGTTGAAGACAATTGCGCGATATCTGGCAAGTGTGATCGGAAGCCCAATTTCTATAAAAAGTATTACAAATTATTTGATTTCATCAGGTAGAAAAGTATCTGCGAATACGGTGAGTGATTATGTAGATGCGTTGACAGAATCATTTATATTTTATTCAGTAGATAGATTTGATATAGTAGGAAAACAGCTGTTAAAAGTTAATAAGAAGTTGTATATGGTTGATTTGGGGCTTCGCAATCACATTTTGCCAAGAAAGCGTTATGATCTTGGATTTTCTATTGAAAATATTGTTTTTTTTGAATTATTGCGCCGTGGGAATAAGGTGAATATAGGTAAATATGGCGCTACAGAAGTAGATTTTGTTGCTCAAAAACAAGGGGTAATCGTTTATTATCAGGTGACGGCAGATATGACAGCAGAAGAAACTTTTGAAAGAGAAATGAGACCATTACAGGAGATTAAAGACAATTATGAAAAAATTGTTTTAACACTGGATCAATTTTCGCTTGGAAATTATGATGGTATAAAAGTAATTAATGTAATAGATTGGCTTTTGGAAAATTGAAGAAAAAGTCAGGTATTCTGAATTCAGGATTCAAATTCAGAGTACCTGACTTTCTTTTGTGTAAAATCATGATTTTATCAATGAATAGCAGAAAAAAGTGAATAAATTTCATAAATAGATATGAAAATAAGAGAGTTTGTGAAAATTATTTTCTATCCTTTTCTGACAGGTTGTGTATCACAGAAGAGTGCTTTAAGATGAGTGTATTCCAAAAGAGACAAGGAAAGGAGAAGAGAAGTGTTTGATCATTTATTTAAACCGATTTCTGTGAATGGAATGATTCTGAAGAACAGGATCATAGCAACACCGACAGGTGATGATTTCGAAGAAAAGGCAATGGGTGGGGCGGCACTTGTGATTGCAGGACATGCAATCGTGGAACCTGGAAGATCCAGTTTCGCAAGTCCGGAAGAGCCATACCCGTTTGCTAAATACGAAAGAGAAGAGACAAGGAAAAAAGTGCTTAAGATTCACAGAGGTGGGGCAAAGGCCTCCGTTGAAATATTTCATGCAGGTCAGGATGCCAGAACTGTGGATTATGCAAAGGGACCATCTGCACTGATCCGTCCGGATGGGGTTGAAGTAAAAGAGATGGATGAAGAAATGATGGAGGAGACGCTCCGCTGGTATGCAGAAACAGCAGCAAGTGCGAAGAAGATAGGATTTGATTCGATTTTTCTTCATTTTGGACATGGATGGCTGCCGGCACAGTTTCTTTCCCCACATTATAATCATCGCACAGATATTTATGGGGGGAGTATTGAAAACAGAAGTCGTTTCCCACTTCGGATTCTGGAGACAGTGAGAAAAGCAGTAGGGAACAATTATCCAATCGATATCAGAATCAGTGCATATGAATGGATTGAAGATTCTATAAGCTTTGAGGATGTAATGTACTTTTTAAAGAAAGCGGAACCTTATATTGATACGGTTCAGATTTCTTCTGGTATTGACAAGATTTTTGAGGCAAATGTCCATTGTATTACAACAAATCTTGAAGAAGAAATGCCGAATCTGAAATGGGCAAAACAGGCAAAGGCTGAGGTACAGATTCCGGTGTCTGTTGTCAGTGCGGTGATGACACCTGCCATGGCAGATGAAATCATTTCCAAAGGTTATGTAGATATGGTGGCTTTTGGAAGAACGCTTCTTGCGGATCCATACTGGCCGAAGAAAGCAATGGAAGGACATCCGGAAGATATTGTTCCGTGTCTCAGATGCTCGAACTGTTATCATATTTCTTCGGATCACTGGAATGTAGGCTGTTCTGTAAATCCGCGGTATCACCATCAGGAATTTGTTCCGTCTGAAATCAATCTTCCAAAGGCGGAGACAAAAAAACATGTTGTAATTCTTGGAGGTGGTCCGGCGGGAATGAAAGCTGCAATTACAGCAAGTGACCGGGGACATAAAGTAACAATCATTGAGAAACAGAAAGAATTGGGAGGAATGCTCCGGTTTATTTCAAAAGAAGCACATAAAGAGGAAGTTCAGAGACTGTTAGATTATTATCTGACACAGATTTTCAAAAGAGAAATAGAAGTCCTTCTGAATACGGAAGCAGATCCGGAACTGGTAAAAGAATTGCAGCCGGATTCACTTCTTATTGCATTTGGGGCAGTGGAGAGAATTCTTCCAATCCCAGGTGTGGAAGGTGAAAAAGTACAGCTTGCGACAAAAGCAATCGCACATCCGGAGCAGCTTGGTCAGAATATTGTAATTCTGGGCGGTGGAAGTATTGGATGTGAAATCGGACTTGAACTTGCAGAAAATGGGAAGAATGTTACAATTCTTGAATTAACAGATACGCTTGCTGCGAATGCAAATTCTCTGTACAGAGAAGCGTTGAGACAGAAATTTTTACTGCATGAAAATCTTCACAGTCTGTTAAAATGTGGATGCAGCAGGATTGAAGAGGATGTTGTCATCTATAAAAATGAATCTGGGGAAGAAAAGCAGCTTCCATATGACCAGTTGATCCTCTCAACAGGACTTGTGGCACAGAGACAGCTTGTAGAATCCTTTTATGGAATCTGCAGGGATACAGTAGCAATTGGGGACTGTGTCAGCCCGTCTAATATTATGAATGCTAATTTTGAGGGATATACAGCAGCATTAAATATTTAGAAGAAGGAAAAGAGAAAAAGAAAGGGGAACACAAATGAAAGATTATTCAGAATTAATCCAGTCAGTGATCGCCGGAGTTGGTGGGGCAGAAAACATTGAAAACTGCATCCACTGTGCAACAAGACTTCGTTTTACATTGAAAGACGGAACAAAGTTTGATCAGAAAGCATTGAAAGAAACCCAAGGGGTACTTGGAGCGCTTGTAAGTTCCGGTTATTATCAGGTTCTGATCGGACCACAGGTAAATGATGTTTACGCGCAGCTTATGGAGACACCGGAACTGAAGAACATAGCAAAAGAGACAAAGCAGGATGCAGGAAATGAATCTGAAAAGAAGGCAGGGCTGCTGGACAGATTTTCCAAAATGATGTCTGACGTTTATGCACCATATATTCCAATCCTTGCAACAGGTGGTATTGCATCCGGTCTGATCGGACTGCTTGCCAATCTTGGAGTAGTGGACAGTGCAAGTCTTACTTACCAGACATTTTATGCAATTTTTTACTCACTGATCTATTTCTTCCCGATTCTGCTTGCATTTACAGCAGGAAAGCATTTTAAATGTAATCCTTATGTAGCGGTGACACTTGGAGCATCCATCATGTACCCGGGAGTTGCAGATCTTCTTGTAACAGGTGAAAAAGCATCACTGCTTGGTATTAAGTTTACAGCATATAATTTCAGTGGATCATTTATCCCGATCCTGCTTGCAGTATTCTGCATGAGTTATTTTGAAAAATGGTTGAAAAAGATTCTGCCACAGGTGACACAGTTTATTCTTGTTCCGTTCCTGTGCCTGATCGTATTCGTTCCACTCAGCATTCTTGTGTTTGGACCGGCAGGCGGATTTATTGCAAATGGCATCAATGCTGTTTATGGTGTCATAAGTGCAAATAGAATTCTTGTAGGCATTGTGTTTGGTGGCTTATTCTCACTGGTAATTCTTCTTGGTATGCACTGGGCAGTAACACCAATCCTTCTTGGAGTTATGGCAGAGCAGGGATTTGAACCGGCACTGGCAGCAGGTGGACTGGGCGGTTACGCTGCACTTGGAATCTGCCTTGCAGTTGCAGTATTTGCCAAGAACAGTGGAGATAAAGCAACAGCAGGATCTGCTGCATTTACAAATGCTCTTTGTGGTATTACAGAGCCGGGACTTTATGGAATTATTCTGCGAAGTAAATGGCTTCTTGGAACAATGGTCTTTTCTGGTGCAGCAGCGGGACTCGTGTTTGGAATCGGTGGTGTGGCAGCAACGAACTTTGCCTTTACCGGAATTCTGGCATTCAGTGGCTGGCTTGGATGTGTCAACTTCCCGATGTATTGTGTGGGAATTGTTGTAGCAATCGCACTTGGATTTGGAATCACAGCGTTCCTCTTAAAGAGCGGTAAAGTAAAAGAATATAATTAGTTAGTATGGCAATGCATCTCCCCTTTTTTTCTGAGATCTTCTTTGTTAAAATAAATGTAGGTTTTATTTTCGGAAGAAATCAGGAGAAGGGGAGTTATTATGATTATAGAAAAACTGATGAAACAGACAGACTTCACAAAGGTTGAGAAGAGCATAGCAGATTATCTGATGAAGAACGGATTTGATGTAAAGAACATGTCAATTCAGACATTAGCACATGAGACATTTACTTCGCCGTCAACAATCACTAGATTCTGTAAGAAACTTGGATTAGACGGATATAAAAAGTTTCAGATTCTGTTTTATTCAGAGTATGAGGTATATGCAAGTCAGGGGGCAGTAGATGCGAATTACCCATTCTCAGGAAGCGATTCTTTTGAGCAGATTGCAAGAAAGCTCGCGAAGCTGAATCATGACACGATCAATAAAGCAATGTCGGGATTTGATTATAATCAGTTTCAGAGAATTGTCCGTCGGATGAGCCGTGCAGATATGATCAATATTTTCAGTGTTGGAACATCTGCTACGGTGGCGATGGAATTTCAGCAGAAAATGTTACGTTTTGGAAAAATCGTAAATCTGACAATGAGTTCCTGTTTTCTTCCGGGATATGCACTGGCAGGGTCAGAACATACTGTAAATCTGATAATTTCGCAATCTGGCGAGAACAGGGATGTGGTAGAAAGTCTGAAGCTTCTGAAAAAGAAGAAGAGGTATTGCGTTGGTATTACAGTGACACCGGAAAGTACAGTGGCGAGGATGTGTCAGGAAGTGATTCTGGTGGATGTCCAGGAACAGGGATCTTATGAAGAGAAGATTGATACCTTTGCGGTATACAGCGCATTTCACTTTATTCTGGATTGTATGTTCTCATTTCTATATCAGCTTGATTTTGAAAGTAATAAAAAAGAGACACAAGAAAAAGCATATTCAATTAAAGAAAGTAAAAAGCAAGAATAAATAAGGAGCAGATATGGCATTTAGAAAAGATTTTTTGTGGGGAGGAGCATGTGCAGCAAACCAGTTTGAAGGAGCTTGGAACGTGGATGGAAAGGGAATATCAGTTCCGGATCTGTGCACGAATGGAACAAAGCGGAATCCAAAATGTATTACGACAGAGATAAGAGAAAACAGATTTTATCCAAGTCATGAGGCAATTGATTTTTATCATCATTACAAAGAGGATATTGCCCTTTTTGCGGAGATGGGATTCAGAGTTTTCAGAACATCGATCAACTGGACGCGGATTTATCCAACAGGAATGGAAGAAGAGCCGAACGAAAAGGGGCTTGTCTTCTATGAAAATGTTTTTAAAGAATGTAAGAAATACGGGATTGAACCACTGGTAACTTTGAGCCATTATGAGATGCCATATGCACTGGTAGAGAAATATAACGGATGGGCTGACCGGAATGTCATTGCGTTGTTTGAAAAATATTGTTATACAGTTTTTGACCGCTATCAGAATCTGGTGAAATACTGGCTTACCTTTAATGAGATCAATGGAGGTGTAACTCCTCTTGGTACAACCCTGTCTCTTAGTACGGTGAGAGGATATGAAGGACCGGTTGCAGACGCACCGGTAAGTCCACAGGTTCGGTTTGAGGCACTGCATCACCAGTTATTGGCTTCCGCAAAGGTAGTTGCATATGCACATGAGCATTATCCGCAATTTCAAATGGGGGATATGAATGTATTTCTGACGGCGTATCCGCTGACTTGTGATCCGGAAGATGTGCTGGCTGCGCAGAAACACAATCATGTGATTAACTGGTTCTGTTCAGATGTGCAGATCCGGGGAGAGTATCCGTCTTATATGAAACGTTATTTTAAAGAGCAGGGAATCTGTCTGGAAATCAGTGAAGAAGAGAAAGAAATATTAAAAAGAGGAACTGTGGATTTTTATACTTGCTCTTATTATATGTCTTCCTGTATTACAACGCATGAGGGAGAAGCAACAGTGGAAGGCAATCTGGCAGGTGGAGCGAAGAATCCGTATCTGCAGGCCTCCGACTGGGGCTGGCAGATTGATCCGGATGGACTAAGGTATTCTTTGAATGAGATTTATGAACGTTATAGAATACCAATCATGGTTGTGGAAAATGGACTTGGTGCAAGAGATGAAAAGGCAGAGGATGGACAGATTCATGACAGTTACCGAATTGACTATCTGAGAAGACATATTGAAGCTATGTATGAGGCAACAGAAGATGGGGTGGATCTGATGGGTTATACGCCGTGGGGATGCATTGATCTGGTCTCTGCATCAACCGGCGAAATGGCAAAAAGATATGGATTTATCTACGTCAATAAATTTGATGATGGAACCGGGGACCTCTCAAGAGAAAAGAAAGATTCCTTCGATTGGTATAAGAACGTAATCGCAACGAATGGACAATGTTTATGAAAAAGAAAGGTAGAAAGTAAGTATGTTTTCATTTTTTAAGAAGAAAGAAGCACCGGTAGAAGAGAATAAGACACCAGTTCTGACAGCTTATCTGTCAGGAAAGGTAATCCCAATCGATGAAGTAAAGGATGAGGTATTCTCTTCCAAGGCGTTAGGTGACGGACTTGGAATCGAGCCGGAAGGCAATGTGATCGTAGCTCCATGTGCAGGAACAGTTTCAGCACTGATGGAAGGATCCAAACACGCAGTAGGTCTTACACTTTCCAACGGAGCAGAGATTCTGATCCACGAGGGAATCGACACGGTAAATATGGAAGGAGAAGGCTTCAAGTACTTCGTAAAAGAAGGACAGAAGGTCAATGCAGGAGATAAGCTCCTTCAGTTCGATTCGGAGAAGATCAAAGCACACGGATATGAGACAACCTGTATTTTTGTTGTCACAAACGGAGATGAATATCCGGATATGAAGTTACATACAGGAATGGATGCAGTACAGGGTGAGACTGTGATTGCGGAGTTCTAGGAATAAAATCCGACAGAAGATATAAGGATTAGAAGAAAAGACCGATGGGTTCGTCTGAGAGGGCGGGGCATCGGTCTTTTTAACGCATTTACGCATACAGGACACCTCTCTTTTCGGGGCAGTGAAAATGAAACAGTATATGTTATTAGTAGCGGATTTTTTTTGCATTTTTTGATCATTTACATCTCCGATCGATATTGTATAATAAAAAATGAAGAAAAATATAAAACATAGTTGACAGATGGGTTTTATAAGTATATAATACAAACCATCAAAAACACACCGACTAAGTAGGTTAATAAAGAAAGTGAGGATATAGACTATGGCAGCAATTTATAAAGGCACACTTGGACTGATTGGAAACACACCACTTGTTGAACCTATGAATCTGGAAAAAGAGCTTGGACTTGAAGCAACAATTCTTGTAAAGCTTGAGTATCTGAATCCGGCAGGAAGTGTAAAGGATCGTGTTGCGAAGGCAATGATCGAAGATGCAGAAGAGAAAGGAATCCTGAAAGAAGGTTCTGTTATCATTGAACCTACTTCCGGAAACACAGGAATCGGACTTGCATCAATCGCAGCAGCGAAGGGGTACAGAGCAATTCTTACCATGCCAGAGACCATGAGTGTTGAGCGAAGAAATATCCTCAAAGCATATGGAGCAGAGATCGTACTTACAGAAGGTACAAAGGGAATGAAGGGAGCAATCGCAAAAGCTGAAGAGCTTGCGAAAGAGATTCCGAATAGTTTCATCCCGGGACAGTTTGTGAACCCGGCAAACTCCAAGGCGCACAGAGAGACAACAGGACCGGAGATTTGGAAAGACACAGATGGAAATATTGATATCTTTATCGCCGGTGTCGGTACAGGTGGAACACTGACAGGTGTTGGTGAATATCTGAAGTCACAGAAACCGGATGTGAAGGTTGTAGCACTTGAGCCTGCAGCATCTCCGGTACTTTCAGAAGGAAAGGGCGGACCGCACAAGATTCAGGGAATCGGAGCAGGATTCGTACCGGATGTCCTTAATACAAAGATCTATGATGAGATATACAAAGCAGACAATGACGAAGGATTCGCAGCCGCGAAGCTTCTTGCAAAGACAGAAGGAATCCTGGTAGGTATTTCTTCAGGAGCAGCACTTTCCGGAGCAATCGCATATGCAAAGAAGCCGGAGAATAAGGGAAAGACAATCGTAGCACTTCTTCCGGACAGCGGAGACAGATACTACTCTACACCACTCTTTACAGAGTAGGCACGAATATCAAGACAACCGCAAGGCATTAATTAAGTAAGATTTTAACTTCCAAGCAGCTCTGGCTGCGGAATAAGAATACAAAACAGGAATTAGAAAAAGGAGAATAAACCCATGGCAAAATTAGAGAGAAAAGACAGAAAATTTAAATTTGAGACATTACAGCTTCACGTAGGCCAGGAGCAGCCGGATCCGGTGACAGATGCAAGAGCAGTACCGATCTACCAGACTTCTTCTTATGTGTTCCGCAACAGCCAGCATGCAGCAGACCGTTTCGGACTGAAAGACGCAGGAAACATTTACGGACGTCTGACAAACCCGACAGAGGATGTGTTTGAGAAGAGAATCGTAGCACTTGAAGGTGGTACAGCAGCACTTGCAGTAGCATCCGGAGCAGCAGCAATCACATACACAATCGAAAACCTGGCTCAGCAGGGAGATCACATCGTATCTGCAAAGAATATTTATGGAGGATCTTTCAACCTTCTTGAGCATACACTTCCGAATTATGGAATTACAACAACATTTGTTGACATTTTCAATCTGGAAGAAGTTGAGAATGCAATCCAGGAGAACACAAAAGCTGTTTACATCGAGACACTTGGTAACCCGAACTCAGATGTAGTTGATATTGAAGCAATCGCAAATATCGCACATAAGCATAAAATCCCGCTTGTTGTAGATAATACATTTGCAACACCTTATCTTGTAAGACCAATCGAGTACGGTGCTGACATTGTTGTTCACTCTGCTACAAAGTTCATCGGTGGACATGGAACAACAATCGGTGGAGTTATCATCGAGGGCGGTAAGTTCGACTGGGAGGCTTCAGGAAAGTTCCCTTCACTGACAGATCCGAATCCAAGCTACCACGGCATCAGCTTCACAAAAGCTTGCGGACCGGCTGCATTTGTTACAAAGATCAGAGCAATCCTTTTGAGAGATACAGGAGCAACAATTTCTCCGATCAGTTCCTTTATCTTCCTGCAGGGACTTGAGACACTTTCCCTTCGCGTAGAGCGTCATGTGGAAAATGCACTGAAAGTTGTTGAGTATCTGAACAATCATCCGCAGGTTGAGAGAGTACATCACCCATCTGTAGATCCGGATCCGAAGCAGCAGGAGCTTTATAAGAAATATTTCCCGAACGGCGGTGGTTCTATCTTCACATTTGAGATCAAAGGAGATTCCGCAAAGGCTCAGGAATTCATTGATAACCTGGAACTGTTCTCACTGCTTGCAAATGTAGCGGATGTGAAATCACTTGTTATCCATCCGGCCACAACAACACACAGCCAGTGCACAGAGGAAGAGCTTCTCGATCAGGGAATCAAGCCAAACACAATCCGTCTGTCTATTGGTACAGAGAATATTGATGATATCATTCAGGATCTGGATGAGGCATTCAAAGCAATTCAGTAAATAAGAATCAGAGAAAACAGAGAAATCTGTAAGAAGTAGGAGCAGTAAAAGCTGCTCCTATAGTGTTTAGAAGAAAGGAGTAGAAGCGTTTGAAATTATCAAAGAAAAGCAGATATGGACTGCGTGCTCTTATTGATCTGGCGTTGAATTCACGGACAGAGCTGGTCTCATTAGGAAGTATCGCACAGAGAAATGACATTTCAGCTCAGTACCTTGAGCATGTATTTTCAGCCCTTCGCAAGGGTCATATCGTAAAAAGCATGAAAGGTTCCCAGGGAGGATATTTCCTTGAGAGAGAACCGGAAGAAATCACAGTTGCGCAGATTGTAGAGGCATTGGAAGGAACTTATGATCTGGAAGATGAAGTTGATCGAAACAACGTGGGACGTGGAGATCAGGAAGCAATTCAGCATCTGATCATTGATCGAATCAATGATTGTGTTCAGGAGATTCTGGAAGATGTGACGCTTAAGGATCTTGTGGATGCATACGAAGGGTATCAGGATTCTGTTGAGGGAATGTACTATATTTAATAGAGTGGAACGTAAGGAGCAGAGACGGACAGCATGGCAGAAAATTATCAATTTGAAACACGATGTATTCACGGGGACGGAGGATTTGTAGAGGGACATCCATACGGAGCAGTCTCCGTTCCCATTTTTCAGACAGCAACTTTCGCACACCCGGGAATCGGGAAAAGTACAGGATATGATTATTCTCGTGAGAGCAATCCGACACGGTATGAATTAGAAAGCGTAATGTCCTCTTTAGAAGGAGCGGATGACAGTATTGCATGCTCGACAGGAATGGCGGCAATTGGAATCTGTCTGGAGCTTTTCGGAGAAGGCAGTCATATTTTATGTACAGAAGATCTGTACGGCGGAACTGTGCGAATGTTTGAAAGCATTGGCGAAAAGCGAGGATTAAAGTTTTCTTATGTAGATACTTCAGATATTGATCTTGTAAGAAAGAATATCAGAAAAGAGACAAAGGCACTTTATATTGAGACACCAAGCAATCCAACGATGAGGATTACAGATTTTGCAGAGATGAGAAAACTCGCAGACGAATTCGGGTTACTGATTCTTGCGGATAATACATTCCTTTCTCCTTATTTCCAGAAACCGCTACAGTTGGGTGCTGATATTGTAGTACATAGCGGAACGAAATTTCTTGGAGGACACAATGATGTTCTCGCAGGATTTGTTTGTGTCAAAGGGAAAGAGCTGTCGGAAAAATTGCGTTATACATATAAGACAGTTGGCTGTAGTCTGTCTCCGTTTGACAGTTTCCTTGTGCTTCGCGGAATCAAAACTTTATCAGTGCGTCTGGAGCGCCAGCAGGAGAATGCGAAGAAGATTGCACTTTGGCTGAAAAACAGACCGGAAGTGACAGAAGTTTATTATCCGGGTCTGGAAGATCATCCGGGTTACGAGGTGAACCGGAAGCAGGCGACAGGAGCAGGAAGTATGCTTTCTTTCCGTGTAGATACGGTGGAACGTACAAGAAAGATTCTTGAAAGTGTGAAATTGATTTCTTATGCGGAGAGCCTTGGCGGTGTAGAATCATTGATCACATATCCGATGCTTCAGACACACGGTGATGTGCCGGTGGAGATAAGAGAACGTCTTGGAATCACAGAAGATTTCCTTAGAATGTCTGTTGGAATTGAAAATGCTGAAGATCTGATCAAAGATCTGGAACAGGCATTTCAATAAAAGGAGTAAAAATGAGTGAGAAGAATTTGAATTTTGACCATCCTGTAGAGAGAAGAGGAACCCACAGTCTGAAGTATGATTTTGCAGAAGAAAGAGGGAGAAAAAAAGATATTCTTCCGTTGTGGGTCGCTGATATGGATTTTAAGACGTCCTCTTTTGTCCAGGAAGCATTGATCCGTCAGGCAGAGCATGGAATTTATGGATATACAGAGTCGGATCAGGAGTATTACGATGCGGTCAGCTCCTGGATGGAACGCCGTCACGGATGGAAGATCGACAAGGAGTGGATCACAAAGACTCCGGGAATTGTCTTTGCACTGGCAATGGCGGTGAAGGCTTATACAGAACCTGGGGATTATATTCTGATCCAGGATCCGGTCTATTATCCATTCCGGGAAGTGATTGAAAGCAATGACCGTAAAGTGGCCGCCAATATCCTTATCCGTAAGGAAGATGGATCTTATGCGATTGATTTCGAAGATTTTGAACGCCAGATCGTGGAAAAGGGTGTAAAATTATTCTTATTCTGCAGCCCACACAACCCGGTCAGCCGGGTATGGACAAGGGAAGAAGTGGAGCGTCTGGGAGACATTTGCCTAAAGCATCAGGTGATCATTGTAAGTGATGAGATTCATGCAGACTTCGTATTTGAAGGGAAGCATCAGGTACTTGTAGATCTTAAGGACGAGTATAAAGACATTACAGTGACATGTACTTCCCCGGGGAAGACATTCAATCTTGCTGGACTTCAGATTTCCAATATTATCATTCCAAATGAAAGCCTTCGCAAGGAATTTCAGCATCAGGTAACTGCAGCCGGGTATAGTCAGGTTGGTGCACCCGGAATCTTTGCATTGATCGCAGCATATACAAAGGGAGAAGAATGGTATCAGGCGATGAAACAGTATGTGAAGTCGAATATTGATTTCCTTCATACATGGATGGCAGAACATTTACCACAGATCAAGGTGACAAAGACAGAAGGAACCTATCTCGTCTGGATGGATTTCCGGGCATTAGGGCTTTCAGATAAGGAACTAAAAGAACTGATAGAAGATAAGGCAGAGGTTTGGCTGGATGGAGGAGCGATCTTCGGAGATCCTGGAAGTGGTTTTGAGCGGATCAACGTGGCTTGCCAGAGAGCGACGCTTGTGGAAGCGTTGGATCGGATTGAAAAAGCAGTGAAAAATAAATAAAAAGAAAACAGAAAAAGATGGATAAGCAACGCCCTCAATGCTTAGCCATCTTTTTCTAAGTAGATCTGAACTTTCATTGTTTGAAACAGCTGTTATTTCGTTCCCCTCTGAAATAATGCTACTTCTCAATCTTGCATGGAATGATCGTTTTGTGAAAGTCAGCAAGTGTAATGCTTCCAAGATAATCTTCAATAAGATTATTCAGCTTTTCCCAGATCGGACGTGTCGGACACTGACCAGCACGTGCGCATTCCGGTGCATGATCCTCCAGACATGCTACTGCCGCAAGACTTCCTTCTGTCGCATGAAGAATGGAAGCGAGAGTGTATTCTTCCGGAGATTTTGTCAGGCGGTAGCCGCCGCCCTTTCCGCGAAGTCCAAGGATAAATCCTTGTGTGACAAGAGATTTTAAAATATTTTCCAAATACTTTTCAGAAATCTCCTGACGTGCTGCGATCTCTTTCAGCGGTGTGTAAGAGTCCGGATCCTGCTGAGACAGATCAATCATGACTCGGAGAGCATAACGCCCTCTTGTAGAGATAATCATAACCTATTTCCTCCCAAGTTACCTATAATTTTACATTGTGAATAGTGTATCATATGTTAAGAAAATAAACAAGCTGTCGAGGTAAAGTGAAACAGTGCAAAAGCATTAAAGTTTGTTGAAAACAAACGAAAACGAGTGTGTCTAAAAATGAAATAACCGTGAAATTGTATTAACTTTACTGGAATTTACAGTGCTTTTGTGATACTCTAAAGACTGTAAGTCCTGATCGGAATGCTATCTTTCTGATCAGACAGAAAAGACTGGGTTACTGGTCGCACATCGTGTGAACAGTAACAAGACTGGAGAGAGAATATGAAAAGATTAGTAGTAGCATTACTTCTGGCAAGCACATTGTGTATGACAGGATGCGGCGATACGAAGAAAACAGAACCGGCTGCATCTACGACAGAAGAGGTGGACAAAGCAAGCAGTACGATGAAAGAACAGATGGGAGACAACGCGGTTCTTCCAAGTGATTCTGTTAAGAGAGTTATGGCAAAGCAGTGGAAGGTGATTGGAACAGATACTGTGTATGATCTGAAAGAAGATGGAACAGGAACTAAGGATGACGCCGGACTGACATTTGAGTGTGGATTTGATGAGGATAACAACATTACAATCAAGATCACAATGGACGGCGAAGAAGAAGGTAAACTGTATGCGGTTACGACAGATGATACAGGCTATGGCGTAGTGCTGGAGTCCCTGGATGGTGGTAAGGATATAAAATTACTCCAGGCGGATACAGAACTTCTGGATCTGACGGATGACCGTGCGAAGGGGCTAATCGGAAAGTGGACAGACAACAGCGGAAATGAATATAAATTAAAGAAGGACGGAAAGCTTGTGATCAAGAGTTCCTCCGGTGAGACAAAGGGAACATATTGTGTAGCAGAGAATACAGACGGTACATTGAGGCTGAATCTAGTTATCTCTGGTGGAACACTGGAATATGTCTATACACTGTCAGATGATGGATCTACAGTGGAATTATGTAGTCCGGGAACAGATACGGTACATAAGTGGACGAAAGCCTAAAGTGTGGTGAATAAAAGAGATGCAGTTTGCGCATGAATTGATCGTTCCGGAAGTTGGATTTCCTTTTAAACTATTTTTATTTGAAGGCAGAGAAGGACATTACCATAGAGAAAAACATTGGCACAGATCGATTGAGATTTTTGCAGTGTGCGACGGAGAACTGGAATTTAAGATCGATGAGAAGACCTGGCATCTGACAGCGGGAGAATTTATGATTGTGAATTCGAATGAGGTTCATGAAGTAGATTCTCCGTTGCCAAACGAGACGATCGTTCTTCAGATTCCGTTGAAAGTTTTTGAAAAATATTATACAGGAGAGCAATTTATCTGGTTTACGCATGAACCGGGACGTAAGGACGCGCGCTTTATGGAATTGTTGGAAGAACTGTATCAGACGTATTGCGAAAAGCAGTGTGGATATGACATGAAGATGAACAGTCTTTTTTATCATCTTTTATATCTTCTTGTGAAAGAATACCGTCTGACGGAAGTTGAGGATGCTTTTGTAAGGAAGAATAAGAATCTGAACAAGCTTTCAGCAATCACATCTTATATGAAAGAGAATTATGCACAGGAGCTCAGTCTGGAAGAAGTGGCAAGAATTTTTGGCTACTCACCAACGTACTTGTCGAGGATGTTTCAGAAGTATGCGGGAATCACATATAAGAGCTATCTGCAGAATATCCGTCTGGAATATGCAGTGAAAGATCTGAAGGGCGGAAAATATAATATCACTGAGACAGCACTTCGCAGCGGCTTCTCCGGAAGCAAGGCGATGGCAAGGGCATTTCGGAAAAAATACGGAATTCTTCCAAGCGAATATAAAGAAAATGGGTAGCATTTTAGAGGTTGGCTCTGAACAGTTACGAAAGTGGAATATAAATAAAAAGAAAAAATGACTAACAGTACAAAATATATTGACTGTTAGTCATTTTTATTGTATAGTGCAAGAAGAGATTAAAATGACCAATGGTCATAAACTGAATATGAGGAAGGAAGCGAAAAAGGATATGATGGTAAAGTTTGGAAAAAAGATAGTAAAATTCAGAGTGCCGATTCTGATTCTCAGTATTTTATTATTGATTCCGTCTGCATTGGGGTATCTGCATACGAGAATTAATTATGATGTATTGACTTACCTGCCGGATAACATTGAGACGATGAAAGGGCAGGATATTTTGGTAAATGATTTCGGTACAGGTGCATTTTCGATGTTTATAGTCGATGGAATGGAAGATAAGGATGTATCGAAGCTAAAAGAGAAGATTGAGAAGGTAGATCATGTAAAAGAGGTTATCTGGTATGATTCTATCGCAGATATCAGTATGCCGAAGAGTATGCTGCCAACAAAGGTTTATGATGCATTTAACTCCGAGACCGGAACAATGATGGCAATCTTCTTTGATGAAGGAACATCTTCAGACGGAACAATGGAGGCAATCTCCGAGATCCGTTCTCTGGCGGGCGAGCAGTGCTTCTTAAGTGGTATGTCAGCTGTTGTTACAGATACGAAGGAGCTGGCGGAGAAAGAGACACCGCTGTATGTATTGATCGCGGTTGTACTGGCGATGATCGTGCTCGGTCTTACAATGGAATCATTCTTTGTACCGATCCTCTTCATGCTCAGTATCGGAATCGCAATTGTCTATAACCTGGGAAGTAACTACTTTATGGGAGAGATTTCCTATATTACAAAGGCATTGGCAGCAGTTCTGCAGCTGGGTGTAACATTGGATTACTCCATTTTCCTGATGCATAGTTACGAAGAACAGCAGATTCGCTACAATGGAGATAAACACCGTGCAATGGCACATGCGATCTCACAGACATTTTCCTCTGTAATCGGAAGTTCCGTTACAACAATCGCCGGATTTATTGCACTGTGTTTTATGTCATTCACACTTGGTAAGGATATCGGAATTGTTATGGTTAAGGGTGTTATCCTCGGAGTACTGGCTTGTGTAACAATCCTCCCATCTATGATCCTGTGCTGTGACAAGATCATTGAGAAGACAAAGCATAAACCATTCCTTCCGGATATCGGAAAGATTTCAGATAAGGTTACTAAGAGATATCCTATCTATGTGGCACTGTTCGTAGTTCTGTTATTCCCGGCTATTTACGGAAATAACCATACAGGCGTTTATTACAACCTGGATGAGACACTTCCAAAAGATCTTCCGAGTATCATTGCAAATGAGAAATTGAAGGAAGATTACGACATGAATACGACGCACATGATTCTTGTAGACAGCTCTACAGATTCAGCGGACGTAGGCAAGATGCTGAATGAGATGGATAAGGTAGACGGAATCAAATGGGCACTTGGACTTGACTCCCTGATCGGTCCGTCTGTTCCGGCAAGCATGATCCCAGATTCAGTGACAAGATCATTAAAGAATGATAAGTACCAGCTTGTACTGGCGAACTCAGAATATAAGGTAGCTACAGATGAACTGAATGACCAGATCAAAGAACTGAATACGATTCTTCATAAATATGATAAAGGTGGAATGCTGATTGGAGAAGGTCCTCTGACAGCAGACCTGATCGACATTACAGATAAAGATTTCAAGACAGTAAGTGCAGTATCAATCGGAATTATTTTCGTGATCATCATGCTTCTGTTCAAGTCAATCTCACTGCCGATCATCCTGGTAGGCGTTATTGAGTTCGCGATTTTCGTCAATATGGGTATTCCATACTACATGGGAACTAAGTTGCCATTCGTGGCATCCATTGTAATCGGAACCATTCAGCTTGGATCCACCGTAGACTATGCAATTCTTATGACAACTCGTTATAAGAGAGAGCGTAACCATGGCGCGAATAAATACGATTCCATCACAACTGCGCACCGCGTATCCGCACAGTCCATCATGGTAAGTGCGCTAAGCTTCTTCGCAGCAACGATCGGTGTAGGACTTTACTCCAACATTGATATGATCAGTTCCCTGTGTATCCTGATGGCGAGAGGAGCACTGATCAGTATGGTAGTCGTAATCTTCGTACTGCCGTCCATGTTCATGGTATTTGATAAAGTGATCGTGAAGACAAGTAAGGGATTCCTGCCACCGAAGGAATAATGGGGCGTGGAATAGAATGAGAGGGTAAAAAAGGAAGCGGTTCGCTTCCTTTTTTGCTTATGAAAATAAAAAGATAAGAAATGGGCATTATTTGGATAATTATTTGGTCGATAATGCCTTTTTGAGTTGCTAAAATGACCATAGAAACAAACGAAACAGGAATCAGAAGAAAATTCAGGAGGACATCATGAAAATCCAGAATGTAACAGATGCATCTTTCCGAAAATACGGCAAGATCATCACGGAATACTCTTTTGAGAAGATCTTAAAAGAGATGGAACACACACCACTTCCGAAAGACGTTGTCTATGTACCGTCTGTTGAGGAACTGGAAGTACTTCCGGAAGCAGCTGAAATCTGCAAGAAAGGATTCGGCGGACTGCCAATCCAGATCGGATACTGTAATGGAGATAATCACAAACTGAATGCATTAGAATATCACAGAAGTTCAGAACTTGATATCGCACAGACAGATCTGATTCTGCTTCTTGGAATGCAGCAGGATATTGAAGACGGTGATATCTATGATACAGCCAAAGTAGAAGCATTCCTAGTTCCGGCGGGAACCGGTGTAGAACTGTATGCAACAACACTTCACTATGCACCATGTACTGCACAGGAAGGTGGATTCCGCTGTGTAGTAGTTCTTCCGAAAGGAACGAATGAAGAGCTTCCATTTGAAACAGCGAAAGAGGGAGAAAACAGACTTCTTGCAGCGATGAATAAATGGCTGATTGCACATGAGGATGCACAGATTGAAGGAGCATTTTGCGGATTAAAAGGCGAGAACGTCGAAGTCTGATTGAAAATGGATGCCGGGGTTTCCCCGAATCAGGATCGTGTTATTCACAAGGTTTCTGCATGATGTGTGGAAAACCAAATGAAATTACAGGAAAAGTGTGGATAACGTAACATGAGAAAGATAGAAATAATAACAAGTATAAAGAAAGCGAGGATTTTATTATGAGTAACATGCCAGAATTAAAAATCGGTGTTGTAGCAGTGAGCAGAGATTGTTTCCCGGAGAGTCTTTCCGTGAACAGAAGAAAAGCATTGATCGATGCCTACACAAAGAAATACGGTGAAGGAACTGTTTATGAATGTCCGATCTGTATTGTAGAGAGTGAGATCCACATGGTACAGGCTCTGGAAGATGTAAAGAAAGCAGGATGTAACGCACTGGTTGTTTATCTTGGAAACTTCGGACCGGAGATTTCTGAGACACTGCTTGCAAAACATTTTGACGGACCGAAAATGTTTGTCGCAGCTGCAGAGGAGACACAGGATAATCTGACACAGGGACGTGGAGATGCTTATTGCGGAATGCTTAACGCAAGCTACAATCTGAAACTCAGAGGAGTAAAAGCTTACATTCCGGAGTATCCGGTAGGAACAGCAGAGGAATGTGCTGACATGATCCATGAGTTCGAACCAATCGCGAGAGCAGTTGTCGGATTAAGTGACTTAAAGATCATCAGCTTTGGACCGCGTCCGTTAAACTTCCTTGCATGTAATGCACCAATCCAGCAGCTTTACAATATCGGAGTTGAAATTGAGGAAAACTCTGAACTTGACCTTTTCGAGGCTTATAACAAACATGAAGGTGATGAGAGAATTCCGGCCGTTGTAAAAGAGATGGAAGAAGAGCTCGGAGCAGGAAATAAGAAACCGGAGATCCTTCCGAAACTGGCTCAGTATGAGATTACTTTGAAAGACTGGGTTGAGGAGCACAGAGGATACAGAAAATACGTTGCAATCGCAGGAAAATGCTGGCCGGCATTCCAGACACAGTTCGGATTCGTTCCATGTTATGTGAACAGCCGTCTGACAGCACAGGGAATCCCGGTATCCTGTGAGGTTGATATTTACGGAGCACTCAGCGAGTTCATCGGAACTGTTGTCAGCCAGGATACAGTTACACTCCTCGACATCAATAATACAGTACCGGCAGATATGTATAAAGAGAGCATTGAAGGAAAATTCCCATATACACAGAAAGATACATTTATGGGATTCCATTGTGGAAATACAGCTTCCGGCAAACTTGCTTTCTGCGAAATGAAATATCAGATGATCATGGCAAGATCTCTTCCAGTCGAGGTTACACAGGGAACACTTGAGGGAGACATCAAACCTGGAGATATCACATTCTACAGACTGCAGAGTACATCTGACAATGTACTTCGTGCTTATGTTGCACAGGGAGAAGTACTTCCGGTTGCTACAAAATCCTTCGGATCTATCGGAGTGTTTGCAATTCCGGAGATGGGAAGATTCTACCGTCACGTACTGATCGAAAAGAATTATCCACATCACGGAGCAGTTGCTTTCGGACACTTTGGAAAAGCATTGTTCGAAGTATTTAAATACATTGGTGTGCCGGTTGAAGAGATCGGATACAACCAGCCGAAGGGTGTAAGATATCCAACAGAGAATCCGTGGGGTTAATTACATAGAAAGTTATAAGCATAGAAAACGGGCAGAGAGCCGTGCCGGAAACGGCAAGGCTCTCTGTCTTTATACAGGAGGAACAACATGTTATTTGTAGGAGTAGATCTTGGAACATCCGCAGTAAAACTTCTTCTGATGGATGAGAATGGAAAGATCAAGAATATCGTATCAAAAGAATATCCGTTATATTTCCCACATCCGGGATGGTCAGAGCAGAAACCGGAAGACTGGTTTGCACAGAGTATGGAAGGGCTGAAAGAGCTTCTTGAAGGCTTTGATAAGGATCAAGTAAAGGGAATCAGTTTTGGAGGTCAGATGCACGGTCTTGTTATTCTTGATGAGAATGATAATGTAATAAGACCAGCAATTCTTTGGAATGATGGAAGAACAACTAAGGAATGTGATTATCTTAATAATGAGATTGGAAAGGATAAGCTTACAGAATATACAGCGAATATAGCATTTGCTGGCTTTACGGCTCCTAAGCTTCTCTGGGTTAAGAATAATGAGCCTGACAATTTCAAAAAGATTGCTAAGATAATGCTTCCTAAAGATTATATAGCCTACAGGCTTACAGGAGTACATTGCACAGATGTATCGGATGCGTCAGGTATGCTTTTATTAGATGTTAAAAAGCGTGACTGGTCAGAAGAGATGATTAACATATGCAAAATTTCAAGAAAACAGCTTCCGGCTTTGTATGAAAGCTACGAAAAGGTTGGCTGTATTACTAAAGAAGCTGCTATGGAGCTTGGACTTCCAGACAATGTATGTGTAGCTGCTGGAGCAGGTGATAATGCTGCTGCGGCAGTAGGTACTGGAACTGTTGGGGACGGAATGTGCAATATTTCTCTTGGAACAAGCG
>ERZ841116.6-NODE-6-length-175380-cov-6.100995_pt1 | contig 175380 bp, 170 predicted proteins | sample MGYA00519875_ERZ841116 | MGnify/ENA primary metagenome ERZ841116 (study PRJEB31850, sample SAMEA3708889) | human gut metagenome | biome: human gut; feature: human-associated habitat; material: faeces | place: China | collected 2014 ... | reverse complement strand
TGGCTTTGTGTTTGTCACCAGCCGAGCCAGTTTTGAAATGGTGCAAAAATGCGTTGCAGTAGGCATTGAAATGCTATGTGCCATTTCCGCCACCACCGAAATGGCAGCCAAAATGGCACAAGAAAACGGATTTACTTTACTCGGCTTTACCCGAAAAGGCAAAGCAACGGTTTATTCGGGAATTGGGCGGTTGATTATTTAAAAAATAATAGGCTGAATGCTACAAAATATAGTATCCAGCCTTTACATTGAGTAAATTCTTTTCGCTACTCTTCTTTAATGTGACCAATCTCCAAATGCACCACATCAACTAAATCAGATGGGCTCACTTGGAACGCTTGACCGAACCCTTTAACGAATAAGCCTTGACTTGGTGTGAAGCCGAAAATTTTAAAGTCGGCATTTTGTGCTAATTCATCAATTAAATCACCGTGGCGGGCTTTAAGTTCTGCTAAACAAGCCTGACCTTCTTCTGAAAGTTTATCAATCACTTGCGAAGTTGCATCAAAACTTAACCGCTTGCGGGCAAAAATTTGGCGACTTAAGTTCTCATCTTCAATCAACATCAACGATACTTTCGATACTTTTTGTAGATTGCGAGCGTGACGTGCAATTTCTGAAATTAACACCACATATTTGCCATTATGAATTACAAACGGTGCATAACTGACGTTTGGGTTACCTTCTTCATCTAAGGTTGCCAACATAATCGTACGGCATTGTTCCTTCAACTCTTGAATTTGTGGCCCTAAGCGGTTCTGTAGTACTTCTTGACGAGCAGTCATTGTTTTCTCCTTAATAAAAATCCCTATTGAAAGGCATTGAATTTTTCCACTTGTTCAGGGAAAAGTTGGCGTTGCTCATCACGCCCTAAATATACTTTAAAAATAGTTTCGCCATTATGAGCAATAAAGGCGATGTTGTAGCTCTCTTTACCACGGAAAGGCAGGCTAACAAAGGCAATTTGAGCAATGCCATCTAATTTCAAATGCCCGTGCAACGCACCTTGATCGCCTTTCATATTGAGATTGTAGTAGCCACGCCCTACAATACCTTCTGGGAAACGATCTTTAATTTCAAAGATCGAACCGCATTTTTCAATAATTGTGGTAAACGTACCCCATTGGGCGATTTGGGCGAAAATCTCTTCGGCACGATTTGCCTCAAACACACGCACAAATTGTTCTGGCAGTGCCACCAAAATTTTACCTTCAGGCAGCCCAAAATGGATTGCCATATCCAGTGTGATCGCCTGTGGATTTTCCGCAATATAAGCGGTGATCTTTTCTGTAAGATTTGTCATTTTTTAATAAAATCCTACCGCTTATTGAGCTGCTTCTTGTTTGATTGCACCAAATACACCACGTGATTTGTCTGCATCATTGGTGTAAATACCTGATAATTCTTTCGCATTTTCACCGAAGAAACCACCTTGGGTTTTGATTCCATTTACTTCGCCCGCAAAACTATTGCCTGTGATTTTGCCGCCGAATTTCATTTCAGGTACTTGAACCGTGTTGTAATAAGTATTTACTTTTTCGTTAATTGTAATATCAATTATTTTTTTATCGAAATCAGCTGTCGCATTCATTTTTGATGTTCTTGCATATGAAACGCCATCTTTCACATAAGCAGCTCCGCCTGTGTATTGAATTGTACCTGAAGTAGGAATTTGAGTTACATCGGTTGGTTTACCTTGTGCATAAATCATTTTTTCAGTTGGGTTGTATGGATCAGTTGCATAGATACCAAAAGTAGTTGATTTGAAATCACCTGTGTTAGCAATATTTGAACTATATTCAACCTGCCCGATATAGTCATTATATTCTGAATCAGCTAAAGAAAGTAATTGATCTTTAACACCATTGCTATCAACAATTGTAAGATCACGAATATCTCGAGCTTGGGTACGCTCAACAGTTGCTTTACCATCTTTTAAGTTAATGACACCACCAGATACAGCATCACTCATCACACCAGAAATTCCGCCGAATACTTTATCGCTAAGTGGAATTCTTGATTTTTCATCTGCACGAAGATTTTCTAGCTGTTTAGCATATTCTTCGGCTTCTTGGCGTTTTTTCGCTTGTTCAGCTACTTTTGCATTGAGTTCTTCAACAGATTTGTTTGCTACTTCAGCATCTTTTTGAGCTTTCTCTAAATTTTGCTTTGCGTTAGCCAGATCTTCAGCTGCTTTTTGTGCTTTTTCTTCTAGTTTTTTTAACGCGTCTTGATTTTCAAGGTTTTGTTTTGCGTTAGCTAGTTGGGAATTAGTTTGTTCAGCTGCTAGTTCAGCTTGTTTTTGATTTAATTCAGCTAATTCTTTAGTAAGTTTGGCAACTTCAGCAGTGAGCTGAATTACAGTAGCTTGGGCTTTATCTACTTCAGACTTAGCTGTATTGTAATTTGATTGATTATTTTGAGCTTGTTGTTGAGCTGTTTTTACTTGCTGAGTAAGATCCGCAATTTTTTGCGTTAATGTGGATTCTGTTTTACGAATTTGATCAGAATTATCTGCACCTCCTTTAGAGCTTGATGAGCAAGCAGTTAAAAAGGCTGCACAGGATACAGCAAGTAAGGTAAGTTTGAATTTATTCATAAGAGTGACCTATTTTATGTGATTAGAGTGGAATAAAGTTTCAATTAGATTAAACCAAATAAAAATGATTTTCAATACTCTTGTAAAGTTTATTAAATTTTCGTAAACTGAATTCATATCTCGTTTACATTTTAGGTGAAAATATGTCCCGTAAATTTACCCTATCCTTGGGGGCTGTTTGTGTTGCGATGGCATTAAACAGCTATGCCCAAGAAGAAACTACTTTAGATACCATTCGCGTTGATGGCACTCAAATCAAATCGAATCAAATCAAGAAAACACGTAAAGCAATTCAGGAGGAATTGATTGCGGACAGTTATGATTTAGTGCGTTATACAACAGATGTAGGTATTAGCGATAATGGTCGTCGTAAGAAAGGCTTTGCTATGAGAGGTGTTGAGGGAAATCGCGTTGGTATTAGTGTAGATGGTGTAAATCTACCTGATTCTGAAGAGAACTCCCTTTACGCCCGTTATGGCAACTTCAATAGTTCGCGTTTAGGAATTGATCCTGAATTAGTGCAAGGGATCGACATTATGCGAGGTTCAGACTCCTTTAATTCAGGAAGTGGGGCGTTAGGTGGATCGGTAAACTATCGTACTCTAGGTGTAGATGATATTATCTTGCCAGAAAATAATTGGGGTGTGTTACTCAAAAATGGCTACGCAAGTAAAAACCGTGAATGGACCTATACTGTTGGAACGGGTTATAGAAATGAAAAAGTAGATATTGCCTTGCTTTATTCCCACCGTAATGGGCACGAAATGAAAAGTAGTGGTAGTGGAGAAGATATTACAGGAAGTGCAAGAGGAATACCTGACCCAGCTCATCATAAAAATCACAGTTATTTAGCAAAAGTAGGATATTTTATTACGCCATCTCATAAAATCAGTGTTTCTTTTAATGGTCAGAAACTTAACAATGAGGTAGATGAAAAATCATATAACTATACTGAAAGTAGCTGGCGTTTAGTTAATGATATCAATTCACGCTATACCGCCAATTTTGCGTATGAGTATTTCCCAGAAGATAGTAAATATTTAAGTTATTTACGTGCAGATCTCGATTGGCAAGAAACAGATATTAGCTCTAAAAATTATAAAGGTCTTTATAATAGAGATGCGAATGAAAGACTTATCTATATTAAGCGTGCAGATGAGCTTCAAGATACTCATATGTTAACTAAAGTAAAACGAGCTTCTATTCGTTTAGATTCTGCATCTTGGGAAACCAAATGGGGTACACATATTTTTACACTTCGTTCAGGTATCTCTCAGAAAGATTTTGATAACCGAAACGACAAAGAGCTTTATCAAGGTGGTAAAACGTTAAAAGAAAATGGTTCAATTCAGCATCCAGTAATAACTAGAGCATTTTATAGCCAATTACAAGATAAAGTTGTATGGAATGATATGTTTTCTAGTCAGTTAGGAGTGAGATATGATTGGGAAGAACTCACGCCACAACATATAAAATCGCCTTGTCAAGCATGTACTGCAACACCAGCATCTAATACATTCCAAAGCTTAAGTGGTTCATTAGGACTAGATGCTCAGTTAAACGATACTTGGAAAGTCGGCTATAATGTTTCTACTGGATATCGAGTACCAACGGCATCAGAAATGTATTTCTCTTTCACTAATAAATTAGGTAACTGGTATCCAAATCCTAATTTAAAAGCAGAACAAGCACTTAACCAATCAATTAATATTCAAGCTGAACATCGAGTAGGCTTGTTTGGTATGAACATCTACCATAGTCGCTATAAAGATTTCTTAATTGAACAGGAAACAGAGGATTTGGTTGCAAATACAGATTACAATGAATATTCTGCTTATTATGGAGCACAGCCATTTGAATACCAACTAGGTCAACAAATGGTAAATATTGATAGAGCAAGTATTTCTGGTATTGAACTAAATAGCAAAATGAATTTAGATCAAGTATTCTCAGTTATTCCTGAAGGATGGAAGCTCCTTGCTAATTTAGGTTATTCTAAAGCTCGATTAAAAGGAAGCGAGAACAGTTTACTGTCTATTCAACCATTAAAAGTTATTGTAGGTTTTGGTTATGAAGATCCTGAAGAACGCTGGGGCTTAAATGTAAGAGCAACTTATTTAGGTGCAAAAAAAGCGAAAGACGCACAAATTCTGTGGCGTAAACGTGTTCAAACATACCCTTATTTGAATGGTTCGGCGACTTTATTTGATGTTTATGGATTCTATAAAGTCAATAAAAATATAATTTTACGTGCAGGTGTATATAATTTATTGAATCGTAAATATCATACTTGGGATACTTTACGTGGTATCAATTATATTAGCACAACCGATGCCGTTGACCCACAACGCAAAGGCTTAGAACGCTTCTATGCCCCAGGTCGCAATTTTGCAGGAGCGGTTGAAATTCGTTTCTAGTTTGCAAATTGCATAAAAAATAGCTAGGAAATAAATCCTAGCTATTTTTATTTAATCTTTACTGAAATTATAACGCTTGTTCAACAAAAGCTGCTAATTGAGATTTTGGTAATGCACCTACTTGTGTTGCAACTACTTGACCATCTTTAAAAAGAATTAATGTTGGGATTGAACGAATACCGAATTGGGCTGGCACTTGTTGATTTTCATCTACGTTCACTTTGGCAATTTTCGCACGACCTGCAAACTCTTCTGCTAACTCATCTAAAATTGGAGCCACCATACGGCAAGGACCACACCAAGGTGCCCAGAAATCTAATAATACTGGTACATCTGATTTTAGTACTTCTTGTTCAAATGTTGCATCGGTAACTTGTAAAGTCATAATTAATTCCTTGTTTACATTATTTAAATAAAAGAAAAACACCACCGAGAAATCAGTGGTGTTCGGTTGGCGTTAAGATAAGGTTTCAACCAACCGATTTCAAGTCTATTTTTCCAATTGCTTTGATAATTTTACTCTTTATCTTTAGGCAAAATCAGGTTAAGCACAAGAGCTAACACTGAACCTACGGTAATGCCTGAACCAAAGACTTCTTTAAAGAAACTTGGCAATTTATCAAGCAATTCTGGACGAGTGGTGACCGCTAAACCACAGCCGATGGAAATCGCAATAATTAAGCCATTGCGTTTTGAGCGCTCTACTTTATCGAGCATTTGAATACCAGCGGCGATAATCATTGCAAACATCATCAAGCCAGCGCCCCCTAATACAGGACTTGGTATAGAAACGATTAACGCTCCAAACCAGGGGAAAATACCTGCGAAAATGAGCAATACACCCATTACTGTCACGACGTGGCGGCTTGCTACACCCGTTAATGAAATCACGCCAATATTTTGAGCGAATGATGAAAATGGCGTGGTAGACATAATTGCTGCAAAGGCTGAGCCTACCCCATCACACAATACACCACCGCGTAAATGCTTGCCTGTAATCTCTGTTTGAGTGGCATTACCCAATGCTAAGAAGTTACCACTTGATTCCACAATGGTAACTAAATAAGCAATCGACATCCCAATAATCCCCGAAATTGGGAACGCTAAACCAAAGTGCAGAGGTTGAGGAATTGCAACAATTTCTGCATTTTTGACCGCTTCAAAGTTGATCCAACCTAAAATTAATGCCACCACATAACCTACCATCATCCCAATAACGATAGCCGCAGCCGAGAAAATTCCTTTACCCCATTGCACCAAAATAACCACGAGCACAAGCACAAAAGTTGCCATCGCAAGATTAGCGGGATCGGCATAATTAACATCGCCTTTTTGACCACCTGCAAACCAGTCTACCGCCACAGGAATGAGGCTTAAACCAATCATCACCACCACCACGCCAGTTACTACTGGTGGAAATAATTTACGCACATAAGGCATAAAGAAGCTACCAATGATCATCACAAATGAGCCCACTAATGAAGCTCCTAAAATGCCCGCTACACCGTGCTCACTAAAACCAATTGCCAATGCCGCCGCGACGAACGTAAAACTGGTGCCCATTACGCTTGGCAAACGCAAACCGATAGGGCCAATCCCACGGCATTGAATAATGGTGACAATGCCTGAAACTAACAGAGCAGCATTCACAAGTACAATAGTGTCTGGCGTTGGAAGTTTTAACACGTTGCCAATAACAAGAGGAACTGCGATGATGCCGCCAAGTGCAGCAAGAAGATGTTGAAGAGCTAAGAGAAGAGTTAATCCGAAAGGAGGTTTTGAATCAACAGGATAACGTAAAGTTTGCATATAAGCCTCAAAGTAAAAAAACTGAGGCGGATTATACGGATTTGCAACCTTTTAAGCAAACGGTTACGCAAACGATTGCTAGCATTGGCTAAAAAATAGCCCTTTACGGGCTATTTTATTCAACGAATAAAAATAGATAGTTTACTCTTCCGATGTAGTTTCATCTATTTCTTCGTCATCCGCATCACAAATGCGCTCAAGACTTACCACTTGCTCGTCTTCTGAGGTGCGAATAATACGAACCCCTTGGGTGTTACGACCAACAAGGCTTACTTCTGAAACACGAGTACGCACTAATGTACCCGCATCGGTAATCAACATAATTTGGTCAGTTTCTTCCACTTGAACTGCTGCAACCACTTTACCGTTACGTTCATTCACTTTGATAGAAACCACACCTTTGGTTGCTCGAGATTTTACAGGGTATTCTGCAAGTACGGTACGTTTACCATAACCATTTTGTGTGACGGTTAAGATGTTGCCTTCAGTATGTGGAATGACAAGTGAAACAACCTTATCGGTGTTGAGATTGATGCTTTCATCACTCTCTTCGCTTTCAATATCAACGATTTCCGCTTCTTCCACTTCATCGCTGATTTCTGTGGTTGCCAGTTTAATACCGCGCACCCCTGTTGCGGTTCGTCCCATTGCGCGCACAGCTTTTTCTTCGAAACGAACCACACGACCTTGCGCAGAGAACAACATAATTTCGCTTTCGCCGTTGGTAATATCAACACCGATAAGCTCATCGCCCTCGCGGAGTGTGAGTGCGATAAGACCGTTCGCACGCACATTACTAAATGCATCTAATGCAACTTTTTTTACTACGCCACTTGCGGTTGCCATAAAGACAAATTTATCTGCCGAGAACTCACCGTTTGGAATTGGTAAAATTGCGGTAATACGTTCATTTTCTTCTTTTACAAGCGGTAAAATATTCACGATTGGCGTACCACGTGCCCCTCGGCTTGCTTGCGGTAATTGATACACTTTCAATTGATATAAGCGACCACGGCTTGAGAAGCAAAGGATGGTGTCATGGGTATTCGCCACCAATAATTTCTCGATGAAGTCATCCTCTTTCATCTTCGTTGCTGATTTACCTTTGCCACCACGGCGCTGTGCCTCGTAGTCTGAAAGTGGTTGATATTTCACATAACCTGCGTGAGAAAGAGTTACCACTACATCTTCTTGGGCAATTAAATCTTCAAGATTGATATCACCTGAAGCTGCCGTAATTTCTGTACGACGTTCATCACCAAAGCCTGCTTTTACAGCTTCTAGCTCTTCACGGATCACTTCCATTAAGCGATCTGCACTATTTAAGATGTGTAATAATTCCGCAATTTCAGTGAGTAATTCTTTGTATTCATCAACAATTTTTTCGTGCTCTAAACCTGTTAAACGGTGTAAGCGTAATTCTAAAATTGCACGAGCTTGTGCTTCAGAAAGGTAATATTCGCTACCACGCACGCCTAAATGTTCAGGTAGATCTTCAGGACGAGAGGCATCAACACCGGCTGCATCTAACATTGCCGCTACATTACCTAATTCCCAAGAGCGAGAAAGCAAACCTTCGCGCGCTTCTTCTGCCGTTTTTGAATTACGGATCAAGGCGATAACTGGGTCGATATTCGCTAATGCAATTGCCAAACCTTCTAAGATATGTGCGCGCTCGCGTGCTTTACGAAGTTCAAAAATAGTACGGCGTGTTACTACTTCGCGGCGATGTTTGATAAAGGCTGCAATGATCTGCTTGAGATTCAATACTTTTGGCTGACCGTTGTCTAGTGCGACCATATTGATACCAAAAGTCACCTGCATTTGCGTGAGCGAGTAAAGATGGTTTAATACCACTTCCGCAACTGCATCGCGTTTTACTTCGATAACAATGGAAATCCCTTTTTTGTCGGAATAGTCATCAATTTTGCTGATACCTTCAATTTTTTTATCTTTAATGAGCTCAGCAATCTTTTCAATTAATTTGGCTTTATTAACTTGATAAGGTAACTCAGTCACAACAATATGCTCGCGACCTTTATCGGTCGTTTCAATGCTTGCTTTCGCTCGCACATATACTTTACCACGACCAGTTTGATAAGCGTCTACAATCCCTTTACGACCATTGATTAACGCCCCTGTTGGGAAATCTGGGCCAGGAATATATTGCATCAACTCATCAATCGAAATTTCTTCATTTTCGATATAAGCCAAGCAACCATCTAACACTTCATTTAAGTTATGTGGAGGAATGTTAGTTGCCATACCCACCGCAATCCCTGATGAACCATTGACTAACAAGGCTGGAATTTTGGTTGGAAGCACATCAGGGATCATCTCTTTGCCATCATAGTTTGGTGAGAAATCCACGGTTTCTTTATCTAAATCAGTGAGCAATTCCTGCGTGATTTTTTGCATACGCACTTCGGTATAACGCATCGCAGCTGGTGCATCGCCATCGATCGAACCAAAGTTACCTTGCCCGTCAACCAACATATAACGAAGTGAGAACGGCTGTGCCATACGCACAATGGTGTCATACACCGCTAAATCACCGTGCGGGTGGTATTTACCGATTACATCACCTACCACACGTGCAGATTTAACGTGTGGGCGATTGTAAGTATTGTTGTTTTGATCCATCGAAAACAACACGCGACGGTGAACAGGTTTTAATCCATCACGCACATCAGGTAATGCACGCCCAACAATCACGGACATTGCATAGTCGAGATAAGACGTTTTCAGTTCGTCTTCGATACTGACGGGGGTAATATCTTTGGCTAATTCGCTCATTGAAATTTCCTAATCAAGTTTGTGAAAAAGATAGCCTTCATTTCATTTATTTCTAAAGGCGAAAATTGAGCGGATTATAGCATAAAAAGGGAGCAAAAGGGGATTTTATATTATAGAAAACACTGCTGTTTCTGAGTATTAGGCAGATAAAAAGATTATTTATGGACGAGAATAGAGACATCGAGAATGGATCACTGAAATAACAATAATATCATTACTTTGTTATTGATAAACAATACGATATCCACGGCAAAATGCTTCTCACTCTCCATCTTCTCGTTTTCTACCAATAGCCGTAGGCATAAATGCAATTAGTTCAAAAGTTTTATTAAATTCTGCGAATAATTTTTGTAGGGTAAAAAACAAATCATGTAAAGTCGTAAACATTAGCTAAAATTTCATCATAACCTTTTTCTTTAAACATAAAAATGCCCTCCGTTATTTGAGGGCATTGTATTATTTATATAACTTAATAGAGTTAATTTGCAAACTACTCTGCTTTTTCAACCGCTTTCACACAACAAACATAATAGATTATCGCAGCTAAAACTACGCAAAGAGCCATCGCATAAAGCATTGGTTTAGCACTAATTACTGCAATTTGTGAAAGCAATGCACCAACAAGAGAGCCAATACCAAATCGCATCGTACCCGCAACCGCATTTGCCGTGCCTGCCATTTGCGGAAATTTATCTAACACCGCTGCCGTTGCATTACTGCCGACGGTTGAAAGCATCCCAACATAGAACGGTACAGCTACCACCATTAACCAGAAATTCAATTCAAAGGTTGCTACAATCGACAACCAAATACCTGCTGTTAACATAGTGATTAAACCAATTCGGAGCATGGTTTCAGAGCCAAGTTTAGTGACTAACTTACCGTTAATTGCCGTCATGGAAATCATCACCACCATATTGAGCATAAAGAAGTAACCAAAGTGCTCTTGCGAAACACCGTAGATTCCAATGTAAACCAGCGAGCCAGAAGTTAAGAAACAGAACATTCCCGCAAAAGTAAGCCCGCCTACAATCACATAACCCAAAGTTGGTTTATGCGAAAGCAGTTTTGCATAGTTGATGAGAACCTGTTTGAAATTTATCGATTGGCGTTTTTCTGGCACTAACGTTTCTGGGATTTTCCATGCCACCAACACCACACAAGCAATCCCCATTGCAACTAGCGTATAGAAAATAGAGTGCCAATGCAGATATTTAGCAATATAACCGCCCAATACAGGGGCAACGAGCGGGGCAAGCAAGGTAATAATCATAATCACCGACATCATTTGTGCAAAGCGGTTACGCTCAAACAAATCTCGAACCAACGCTCCAAGCACTACCGCAGGTGCAGCTCCAAACAAACCTTGGGTTAAACGTAAAAAATAGAAGGTGTTAATATCTTCTACTTGCGTTAAAAAATAGGCGGCTAATGCTGCCCCTGCTAAACCAATCAAAATAATCGGTTTACGCCCGAAGCTATCGGCAACAGGCCCCCAGAAAAGCTGACCGACTGCAAAGCCAAAGGTAAAGACCGCTAAGGTGGTTTGCACCTTTTCTTGGGAAACAGCTAAATCTCTCGCAATATCTAAAAATGACGGTAAATACATATCAATGGCAAGCGGTGGAAGCATTGCCATCATTCCTAAAATAATAAAAAAACACGGATGCGGTTTTTTCTCACTCATTAAAAACTCCCAATTTCTTCGTTTGTAAGCGTGCGGAATTCGCCTTCTTCTAATGTTTCATCTAAAACCACATCGCCAATTCGCCAACGGTGCAAGGCTTCCACCTTATTACCCAAGGCTGCAAACATTCGTTTTACTTGATGATAACGCCCTTCGCTGATGGTTAAGTTCACGTTATAGTCATCAATAATTTCTAATTGAGCAGGCAAGCACGGATCTTTCTCTCCACGTAGCAAAATCCCCTCTGCTAATTTTTCAGCATAAAAATCTTCAACAGGATCAGCCAACGTTACCAAATAGGTTTTCTCACAATGATGCTTTGGCGAAGTAACACGGTGCGACCATTTACCATCATCGGTTAAAAGCACCAAGCCTGTGGTATCAACATCCAAACGCCCAGCTGTATGTAGTTTCGTCATCAGCGGATAATCAAAAAATTGATAAACGGTTGGATATTCGCCATCATCATTCGAACAAATATATCCCTGTGGTTTGTAAAGCATAAAATATTGTCCTTCGTCCATCCATTCAAGCGGTTCGCCCTCGTAGCAAATCCGATCTTGTTCGGTAATTTTAACTGAACCAATTTTCACAATTTCATCATTCACGGTCACTAAACCGCTTTTCAACACCTTCGCTGCCTGTGAGCGGGTTAAGCCTGTGTTTTCTGCAATAAATTTATCTAAACGCATTGTATTCTCTTATTTTTATTTCAATTGAATTTATTATACGCCCTAATCTTCACTTTCTAAAATTAAACGCAAAAATTCGCTGTTTTCCTCAATTAAAGGCAAATCTGATCCTTGCCATTGACGTAACAATTGCCACTGCATCAAATGTAACGTATCCAGCCCTGCCACCATGTCAGGCGTATATTGTTTAGCAATGCGTGCCAACTGCGTTAATCCCAAACTGCTTTCAATACTGGAGCTAATTACCGCACTTATCCCTTGCGAATGGGCTTGTTGAATGAGTGAAACGCATTTTTCAAGCGAGCCTGTTAATGTTGGTTTAATCACTATAGCGGTCAAATTAGGTTTGTCTTTTACCAAAAAATGAGGTTCACGTACACTTTCATCCCACGCAATATGGATGCCCGTCATCTCTGCAAATTGGCGGGAAAGAGCGGGTGTTTGGCAAGGTTCTTCAATAAATTGAATGCGAGATCGCAGTGGTTTTGCAATTTTCTCGGCAAATTTTACCGCTTGCTTGAGCGAGAAAACACGATTTGCATCTAATCTGAGTTGTAAATCAGGAAACTGCATAAGCAACAGGTTGGCAAGTTCACCCTCTTTCTCCGCATTAAACCCGATTTTGATTTTGCCTAAATGAGCCTGACAAGCGGTTAATTTTGCCGAAAATTTTGCAACATCACCATCGCATAAAATCGCAGAGCGGAAATTACCTTCGGGCTGTAATGTTCCGTTTAATTCTGCCAATGCACAGCTGATGCCAAAGGCAACAGAAGGAGCGAAGTTATCCATCAAGTCAGTTGGCTTTTTAAGCCATTGGCGAACTTGGGCTTCACATTCTGCCAAGGTTTCACGGCTAAAAGTTGGTAGTGGGGCGATTTCTCCCCAGCCGATATTGCCATTTTTCTCTAGGCGAATAATCAAGCCTTGCCGCTCGGTTAAAGGCTGTTTGCGAAGCACGACGCCTGTGCGACAAGGGATAGTGTAGTGGTAGAGTTTTATTTTCATTTGATAAACTTGTGAATATCTACTATTTACAGAGAAATGAGTTTAATTTACCCATTCTGCAACGTATCAAAAATTACTTCCGCCAAGGCTTTGGAAATTCCTGGTACAGATTCAATTTCTTCCAACGTTGCCGATTTCACACCTTGCATTCCACCTAAATATTTCAACAAGGCTTGGCGGCGTTTGGCTCCAACGCCCGCAATGGCTTCTAATCCGCTTTCGGTAAAGGCTTTTTGGCGTTTTTTACGGTGTCCTGTAATGGCATGGTTGTGTGACTCATCGCGAATATGCTGAATTAAATGCAATGCAGGGCTGTCAGGTGGGAGATGAATTTCCTTATCCCATTTACTAATCAACAAGGTTTCCAAACCCGCTTTACGTTCAACACCTTTTGCCACACCAATTAAAAGTGGTTTTGATTTATCCCACGACACCTTCAAATTGGCAAAAGTTTCCAACGCACGGTTTAGTTGCCCTTTGCCACCATCAATAAAAATAATATCTGGGATTTTCTCTGGCTCAAGTCGCTTATCATAACGCTTCAGCAAGGCTTGTTCCATTGCAGCGTAATCGTCCCCGCCTGTGATACCTTCAATATTAAAGCGGCGGTAATCCGATTTTAGTGGCCCATTTTCATCAAACACTACGCAAGAAGCGACAGTTTGATTGCCCATCGTATGGCTAATATCAAAGCACTCCATTCTTGCAATTTTCGGTAAAGAAAGTACCGCTTGTAAGGCTTCGTAGCGGGTTTTAATGTGAGCATCTTGTTGTAATTGCAGTGTCAATGCGGCTTGTGCATTCGTTTTCGCCAAGGCAAGATAACGGCTTTTTTCGCCCCGTACATTCGCGGTAATGCTCACTTTATGCCCTGCTTGCTCAGACAGCACTTCTTCCAATGCCTTCGCTTCACTCACTTTATGGTCAATAATGATCTGGTGCGGAATAGTACGATGCTGGTTCATCTGCAAATAAAATTGCCCAATAAAGGTATCACTCAGCTCTTCAAATTCGGTATGGCTTGGCACTTTCGGGAAGTAACTTCGATTTCCTAAAATCTTACCCTGACGCACAAATAAAATATGCACGCAAGCCATGCCGTGTTGGTAGGCAATGGAGATAATATCCAAATCGTCTAAACGTTCGTTTGAGACAAACTGTTTCTCTTGCACCGCTCGCACCTGTTGGATCTGATCGCGAAAACGTGCGGCTACTTCAAAATCCAACTCTTCCGCTGCCTTTTCCATTTTGCCGATTAAATGCTCAACCACTTGGCTATCTTTGCCTTGCAGAAAGAGTCGCACCAGATTGACTTGTTGATCATATTCCTGTTGCGAATAATAGCCTTCCACACAAGGTGCAAGGCAACGCCCAATTTGATATTGCAAGCAAGGGCGGGAGCGGTTTTTGTAGAAATTATCTTCACATTGACGAATCGGGAAAATTTTTTGCAGTAAATTCAACGTTTCTCGCACTGCACCTGCGTTCGGATAAGGGCCAAAATATTCGCCTGCAATTTTTTTACTACCACGGAAACTTGCTAATCGCGGATGCTTATGTTTGGTAAGCAAAATGTAAGGGTAAGATTTATCATCGCGGAGCAATACATTGTAGCGAGGCTGATTTTCCTTGATGTAATTGTGCTCTAGCAACAGGGCTTCTGTTTCGGAATGGGTAATGGTGGTTTCAATATGGGCAATTTGTGAAACTAATGCTTCCGTTTTTCGGCTGGCGAGGTTGGTGCGAAAATAGCTCGACAAGCGTTTTTTCAGATCTTTAGCCTTGCCCACATAGATAATCGTACCTTTGCTATCATACATTCGATAGACCCCTGGCAGATGCGGCACATTAGCTAAAAACGTTTTGGCATCAAATTCGCTCATTTTTCCCTCGTTCAGCAATTGCAAGATCGTTAAAAGCGGTCATTTTAGCGGGATTTTTTGCAATAAAATATCTTTAAATTACATTATATACTTCACAATCGGATAAACGCCCACTAAAAGTACTATATAACGGGCAAATTTTCCGATCAAAATGCAAATCGTACTTTGCAGAATGGGTAGGCGTAACCAACCAGCTAATCCACATAGCAGATCGCCAACAATGGGTAACCAGCTTAATAAAAGCATTAACGTGCCATAGCGATTTAGCTTGTCAATTGCCCAATCAGCATATTTATTTTCTTGTGCTTTAGGTTCTGGCAATAATTTTCCCATCGCAAAAGTAATCAAGCTTCCTAATATGTTGCCAATGGTTGCAACCGCTATTAGTCCAAATAATGAAAAAGAGTAAAGTGAACGTTCTGAAATAATAAGTTGGCTTGCAATAGTGGTAAATACGATCTCAGAATTTCCTGGTAATAATGATGAGCTAATTAGGCTACTGACAAACATCACGACAAATTGATATTCGCTTGAAAAAAGCAAGCTAAAAAGAGAAGTGAGGTAATCTGTGATCATAAAGTTGGTTAAAAGTTAATAAAAAGTTAAATAAATTTTAACAAAAGTTTGATATTTTTTATAAAGTTGAGATACATCAAAAAAAGATGCTCAAATCCCCTTAAATAGGTAAGTTTTTGATTTTCAGACAAGCGGAACAAGTCTATAATTCCACACAAATCTTATTATGTCTTCAATTTTAGTTTATTCAGAAGTGTTTTTGAATAATCGTCAATATTAACACAAAGGGATTATCCATGTTTTCTCCTGCTGAAATGGCAAAAATTACCGAAGATGGTGCAGTTTATAAAGCAACTAAACATCAACTCTATTCTTTTATCTCTGCAATTTTAGCAGGCGGTTTTATCGGTCTGGCTTTTGTTTTTTATACCACAACGCAAACAGGTACAGCTGATGTTGCTTGGGGCTTGTCTAAATTAGTCGGTGGTATCGTGTTCTCCCTTGGTGTAATTATGTGCGTAATTTTTGGGGCAGAACTTTTCACTTCATCTACATTAACTGCTGTCGCAAAAGCAACACATCGTATTACTTGGTTTCAAATGTTTAGAAACTGGTTTGTCGTTTATGGCGGTAATTTTGTTGGCGGTTTAAGTGTTGTGGTATTGATTTGGCTTTCAGGTCAGATGATGGCAGCGAATGGGCAATGGGGCTTGACTATTTTAAAAACAGCCCAACATAAAATTCATCATACTTGGATGGAAGCTTTTACCCTCGGTATTTTGTGTAACATTATGGTGTGTATTGCAGTTTGGATGGCTAATGCAGGAAAATCATTGACTGATAAAGCATTCATCATGATTTTACCTATCGCATTATTCGTTTCATCTGGCTTTGAGCACTGTGTGGCAAATATGTTTCTGATCCCGATGGGAATAGTGATAGCTAATACTTCAGATGCATCATTCTGGACAGCGATTGGTGTTGATCCTATGCAATATGCAGACTTAGATTTATATCATTTTGTGGTGAAGAACTTAATTCCTGTTACCTTAGGTAATATCGTAGGTGGCGTATTCTTTATCGGCTTAGTGCAGTGGTTCTTATATATTCGTAAGCACTAAAAATAACCTATTTATAAATCTGGCGAGAAGTTGAACAGAGATGTAAGCGGTCAAATTTCGCAGAGATTTTACAAACTCCGATGTTTCGGCATCACAAATTTCATTTAAAACAAATAGAGGATTTAAAATGACTCAATTAACAGAAGCTCAACAAAAAGCATGGGAAGGTTTTACTGCTGGTGACTGGCAAACCGAAGTAAACGTGCGTGATTTTATCCAAAAAAACTATACTCCATATGAAGGCGATGAGTCTTTCTTAGCGGGTGCAACTGCTGCAACCACTAAATTATGGGAAGAAGTGATGGAAAAAATCAAAGTTGAGAATAAAACGCACGAACCGTACGATATCGACTGCGATATTCCTTCTACGATTACTTCTCACAAACCAGGTTATATCGACCAAGCATTAGAAAAAATCGTTGGTCTTCAAACAGATGCTCCATTAAAACGTGCCATCATCCCATTCGGTGGTATCAAAATGGTTAAAGGTTCTTGCGATGTTTATCGTCGTACGTTAAATCCTGAAGTAGAAAAAATCTTTACTGAATACCGCAAAACTCACAACCAAGGTGTATTCGATGTTTATACGCCAGACATCTTACGTTGCCGTAAATCAGGTGTTATCACAGGTTTACCAGATGCGTATGGTCGTGGTCGTATCATCGGTGACTACCGTCGTTTAGCAATCTATGGTGCAGATTTCTTAATGAAAGACAAACAACGTCAATTTGCATCATTACAACCTCGTTTAGAAGCAGGTGAAGATATTCAAGCAACCATTCAATTACGTGAAGAAATTGCTGAACAACACCGTGCTTTAGGTCAAATCAAACAAATGGCTGCTTCATACGGTTTCGACGTTTCACGTCCTGCAGAAACAGCACAAGAAGCGGTTCAATGGACATACTTCGCATACCTTGCTGCAGTTAAATCACAAAACGGTGCAGCGATGTCATTCGGTCGTGTCTCTTCATTCTTAGATATCTATATCGAACGTGACTTAAAAGCAGGCAAAATCACAGAAGAAGAAGCACAAGAATTAATTGACCACTTAGTAATGAAATTACGTATGGTGCGTTTCTTACGTACGCCTGAATACGATCAATTATTCTCAGGCGACCCAATGTGGGCAACTGAAACTTTAGCCGGTATGGGCTTAGATGGTCGTACATTAGTAACCAAAAACAGCTTCCGTATCTTAAATACCCTTTACACCATGGGGCCATCTCCAGAGCCAAACTTAACCATCCTTTGGTCTGAACAATTACCAGATGGCTTCAAACGCTATTGTGCAAAAGTTTCAATTGATACTTCATCAGTTCAATATGAAAACGATGACTTAATGCGTCCAGACTTCAACAATGATGACTACGCAATCGCGTGTTGTGTATCACCAATGGTTGTGGGTAAACAAATGCAATTCTTCGGTGCACGTGCGAACTTGGCGAAAACAATGCTATACGCAATCAACGGTGGTATTGATGAAAAATCTGGTGCACAAGTGGGTCCTAAAACAGCACCAATTACATCTGAATACCTAGACTTTAATGATGTAATGAGCCGTATGGATCACTTCATGGATTGGTTAGCAACACAATATGTGACTGCATTAAACATTATCCACTTTATGCACGATAAATACAGCTACGAAGCAGCGTTAATGGCGTTCCACGATCGTGATGTATATCGTACAATGGCGTGTGGTATCGCAGGTCTTTCTGTTGCGGCTGACTCATTATCTGCAATTAAATATGCGAAAGTGAAACCAATTCGTGGCGACATCAAAGATAAAGATGGCAACGTGGTGGCTACAAACGTAGCATTAGACTTCGAAATCGAAGGTGAATACCCACAATTTGGTAACAACGACAACCGCGTAGATGACATCGCATGCGACCTAGTTGAACGTTTCATGAAAAAAATCCAAACGCACAAAACTTACCGTAACGCAGTACCTACTCAATCTGTTCTTACTATCACTTCTAACGTGGTATATGGTAAAAAAACAGGTAATACCCCAGATGGTCGTCGTGCAGGTGCGCCATTCGGCCCAGGTGCAAACCCAATGCACGGCCGTGACCAAAAAGGTGCGGTAGCGTCATTAACTTCTGTGGCTAAACTTCCATTTGCGTATGCGAAAGATGGTATCTCATATACCTTCTCAATCGTACCAAACGCATTAGGTAAAGATTACGAATCACAAAAACGTAACCTTGCAGGCTTAATGGATGGTTACTTCCACCACGAAGCTGAAGTAGAAGGTGGTCAACACTTGAACGTAAATGTATTAAACCGCGAAACCTTATTAGATGCGGTTGAACATCCTGAAAAATACCCACAATTAACAATTCGTGTTTCAGGCTACGCAGTACGTTTCAACTCATTAACTAAAGAACAACAACAAGACGTAATTACTCGTACATTCACAGAATGTATGTAATACGGAGGTTGTTACCGTTTAGTGTTATAAGCTAAATTAAGCGGTCAGATTCTGCAAAATTATTGTATAATCTGACCGCTTGTTTTATTTAGATGAAAAGTTGTCAAGACGGTTCCTGAGCCTATCGAAGGATAAGTCGAAACCATATTCGCAGTATCTTGAAATAAATAAGTTCGCACAGATTATTTATTTCAACATATTACGAAAGAATTAGGAGAACAGTATGTCAGTGATGGCTAGATATCATTCTTATGAATCTTGCGGTACCGTAGATGGTCCAGGTATTCGCTTTATTCTCTTCTTACAAGGCTGTTTAATGCGTTGTAAATACTGCCATAACCGCGACACTTGGGATTTAGATGGCGGCAAACTGATTAGCGTTGAAGACCTAATGAAAGAAGTGGTTACTTATAAACACTTTATGAAAGCAACAGGCGGTGGCGTTACTGCATCAGGTGGTGAAGCTGTGCTTCAAATGGAGTTTGTCCGTGATTGGTTTAGAGCGTGTAAAGCTGAAGGCATTGATACCTGCTTAGATACCAATGGCTTTGTGCGTCATTATAGTCCTGTTATCGATGAAATGTTGGAAGTAACCGATTTGGTAATGCTTGATTTAAAACAGCTCAACGATGAAATTCACCAAGATCTCGTCGGTGTATCAAACAAACGCACTCTTGATTTTGCTCGTTACCTACAAAAACTTAATAAACGCACATGGATTCGCTATGTGGTTGTGCCAGGTTATACTGATGATGATGATTCTGCTCATCGTTTAGGAAAATTTATTCAAGGTATGGAAAACATTGAAAAAGTTGAACTTCTTCCTTACCACCGTTTAGGGGCTCATAAATGGGAAACTTTAGGTTACAAATATGAACTCGAAGGCGTATTACCACCACCGAAAGAGACGCTAGAGCGCATCAAAGGCATTATTGAAAGTTACGGGCATACGGTGAAATATTAGAAATGAAGACCACATTGAGAAATGTGGTCTTTTTCATATAGAGCTTTGTTACCCAATATCCATCGGATCAATATCCATTGCCAGCTTAATTGAACTTGGTACAGCTATCTGTTCTTTTTCAGCATCAAACATGTTCAGTAGTTTTTGCAACGCCATTCGGGATGGATGTTGAATGAGCAGTAACCAACGGTAATAGCCAGCCTTTTTCGCGAGTGGTGCAGAAAAAGGTTGGCGGATTTGCAAATCTCGTAAGCCCAAGTTATTTGCTTTTTGAGCAAAGAAATTTGCCAGTTCTTGTAAAAATTGTACCGCTTGTTCGCTGTTTTTGCTCGTCGCTTTAAACAACACTTGTGAAGAGAATGGCGGAAGCATCATCAATTTACGCATTTTTAGCGCTTCTTCTGCAAAAGCTTCGTAGCCCTTTTCCACTAAACTTTTTAGCAAAGGATGGTCTGGATAATGGGTTTGCAACACAACTTCCCCCTGTTTTTCAGCACGTCCTGCCCGTCCTGAAACTTGCAAATAAAGCTGCGCAAGTCGTTCTTCTGCTCGAAAATCGGTTGAAAACAATGCTGAATCTACGTTGATAATCGCCACCAAAGTCACATTCGGAAAGTGATGCCCTTTTGCAAGCATCTGCGTGCCAATCAAAATCTGGCTTTTGCCCTCACGAATATCGTTGAGATGTGTTTCTAACGAACCTTTGCGAACGGTCGAGTCGCGGTCAATTCGGCTGATTTTATAATCGGGGAATTGTTCGATAAGTACTTGTTCAAGCTGTTCCGTGCCTAAGCCAGTTGTTACTAAATTGGTTGAACCGCAATGACCGCATTGGCGAGGAATAACCCGTTGCGAAGAGCAGTGATGGCAACGTAACACACGCTGTTTTTGATGGTACGTGTAGGGTTTATCGCACGCCTCACACTGACATATCCAACCACATTCGTGGCAGAGCAACACAGGAGCAAAACCGCGACGATTCAGAAATAGCATCACTTGATTGCCTTTGGCTAAATGCGATTTCATTTTAGCAAGCAACTGCTCAGAAAGCCCAGCTGTCACTCGCTGCGTTTTTAAGTCAATAATCTGTTGCTTGACCTGCAGAGCATTACCCGCCCGAGTAGTTAAAGTAAGCTCAGTAAACTTGCCTTTCTGTACATTTTGAACACTTTCTAAACTTGGCGTGGCTGAACCTAAAATGATTGGAATCGCCAGATTTTTTGCACGAATAACCGCTAAATCACGAGCGTGATAACGCCAGCCCTCTTGCTGTTTGAATGAGCTATCGTGCTCTTCATCAATAATAATTAAGCCCAAATTTTGGAATTGAGTGAAAAGTGCTGAACGCGTACCGATTACAATCGCACTCTCACCATTTCTTGCACGAAGCCACGCATTCAGGCGTTCAGTCTCATTCATATTGGAATGCAGCACATCCATTTCCACATTAAAACGAGCTTTAAAACGCTGAATGGTTTGCGGTGTTAAACCAATTTCAGGCACCAGCACAAGCACCTGTTTGCCGCGATTAAGTACACTTTCAATCGCCTGCAAATAGACTTCGGTTTTGCCAGAACCTGTCACACCATTGAGCAAAAAAGTTTCAAACCCGTTACGAATACTCAAACGGCTGACGACTAAAGTCTGCTGCTTATTCAATACCAAGCGATTTTGGCTATTGACAAGCAGCCTATTTCCCAATTTTTCTTGCCAAGATTGCGGTGTGAATGGAAGATCGACTTTTTCGATAAAGCCTTTTTCAATTAATCCTTTCCAAGCCGATGGGCTACAAGCGGTCGGTTTTTCAAATAAATTTGCCAATTGTGCCAATTCATTTAGCAAATCTTGCTGCTTTTTCGCCCGCTTAAGCTTGCCTAATTCAAGGGTGGAATGCCCGAGCTCAGTAACAATAAAGTAATCAGGTTGTGTACGCTCGGTCGAATCGCCTTGTCGAAGTTTAATAGGTAACGCGCTACTTAATACTTCACCAATCGGAGCATGATAGTAGTTTGCAGCCCAGTTAAGCAGCTTAAACATCTCTTCATCAAAAATCGGTTCTAAATCTAATACTGCTTTGATTGGCTTGAGTTTTTCGTCTGGAACGTCACTTATTTCAGGAAAATCCATCACAATGCCAACTTTGGTTTGCGAACCAAAAGGCACAGAGACTCTCGCACCTTTTATTACTGAGAGAAAATCAGGCAAAAGGTAGTCGAAATAGCGATTTAATGGCACGGATAAAGCAACGCGGATTAGTTTCATAAGCTTATTTCATCGGCTCAAAAGAGAAAAGGCAATAGCGTTATTATCTATTGCCCTTTTAGAATTTTCAAAAGATTTTGAAAGGAATTATTTCACTTCACGAATCATAATTTCAGACGGAATAACCTGACCTTGCCAGTATAATTCAGAAGCCACTTTGCCAGCTAACTCAATATAGGCTTGGCTGATTTCGTGAGTTGGATCTGCCTCAACGGTTGGCATTCCTGCATCTAAATCTTGACGCAAGCGAATATGCAACGGCATTTGCCCTAATACTTGCGTGCCGTAGCGTTTCGCAATTTTTTCTGCTCCGCCTGTGCCAAAAATATCTTCGTGATGCCCGCAATTTTGGCAAATATGTACGCTCATATTTTCGATAATCCCCAACACGGGCACTGACACTTTTTGGAACATTGAAATCCCTTTAATTGCATCAAGTAATGCAATGTCTTGTGGAGTTGTCACCACAACCGCACCTGTCACAGGAATTTGTTGCGAAAGGGTAAGTTGAATATCGCCTGTGCCTGGTGGCATATCGATAACCAAATAATCTAACTCATTCCACCAAGTCTCGTTAAGCAATTGGCTTAATGCACTGCTCGCCATTGGCCCGCGCCAAATAGTTGCATTATCTTCCGCCATCAAATAACCGATAGAGTTTGACTGAATGCCATAAGTTTCAATTGGTGTGATGTGTTTATTATCTGGCGAAATCGGACGCTGATCTTTCGCGCCTAACATATGTGGAATAGAAGGGCCGTAAATATCCGCATCCAAGATCCCCACTTTAGCCCCTTGTGCTTTTAACGCTAACGCCAAGTTTACTGACGTAGTTGATTTTCCTACACCACCTTTGCCTGAAGTTACCGCAATGATATTTTTCACGCCATTCACTGCTGGGTGATGATTTGCACGTTTTAAGGTCGCGATATTGTAGTTCAGAATCCACTTAATTTCGGTTGCACCAGTGACTTCTTTTAACTTTACTTCCGTTGCTTGTTTTAAGGCTTCAAAACCACTATTCCACGCAAAGGGCATAGTGAATTCAAGACGTAAAATGCCTGCACCTAGCTCCGCTTTTTTAAGCGTATTCAGTGCAATTAAATCTTTCTGTAACGTTTCATGCGTGAAATTTTGGAGAACGAACTTAATGTCGTTTAGTTGTTGTTCAGTGAGTTGGTTCATAATAATCCTTAATTGATACAGGTAATCACCGCAAAGTATGCGAATTAATAAAGAAAAACAATCCCTAAAAAGGGCTAAAAATTTTATTTAGAAAATTCATATAATGGCAAAATTGCCACATCTTGTTCTAATAGCTCAACAATTTGTCGAATCACTGCCTGACGTTTAGATTTACTCAATTTCTGCCGTTGTAGTTTTGAGAGTAATTTATCCACCTCTGGATTTGCATAACCATTCTTATTTTCTGTGCTTTTTGAATAAAATCGCCATAAGAACAGTGTAGGATCAGGTTTGTCGATACATTGCTCATTACGGATAAGCTGATAATTACCTTTATTTCGCTGTGCCATCAGTTCAGATTTTTTGACCGCTTGTGGATTTACTCGAATAAGATCCGATTGTGCTAATGCACGGCTAATTTGCCTTCCAATCACATTATGCGGTTTTTCATTTTCAAACAGAATATTTAAATGCAAGGACGACTTGGGGCGTATGCCACTTTGTATCAGCAACTGCTCGACAACGGCAGGAGACCAATAACTTTCGGTCTCTACTTGTAACGATTTAGGCAAAATATGATGATTGGTTTCGCCATTTTCGTATTTAATTCGATTTGAAAAGATCATTGCTTTAATGGCTCGGCGAACTTCAGGCTTTTTTAACTGCAGATCGTGAAAATTAAAATCGTAAAAATAAGTGCAAAGTTTAGCTGGCGAAGCGGCTTTTTCCACCGTTTTGGCATTTGCAGGCAAAAAGAAACAAAAACAAGCGGTAAAGATTACAAGATTTTTTGCAAATTTCACCGCTTGAGATTGAAAAAGAGAATAAGCCATACAAATACCCGAGTAGATTTCTAAACTATGGCTATTATACGCTAATTTGGGAAAATTGATAAAGAAAAGGACGGAAATTATCTCCGCCCTAAAATAACGCAATAGCTGATTACTGCGCTGTAGAATTTAGTTGTTGCATAAACTCTTCATTCACATCAATTGAGGCACGCTCACGTAAATTGTTGATTAAATCAGCACGTAACGTGGTGCGATTTGCTTCATCAAATTGAGCTTGAAGTGGTTTAAATTCACTTAATGAACCATCTTCGACTTTATCTAATGCCACCAATAGCACATCGCCTTGAGCATTACGGGCGACACTGAAAGTTGGTTTATCTGTCGGTTTTGGCATTGCAAATACTGCTTTAGCAAATGCAGGTTGTTCTGCTTGTGCTTGAACATAAACCAGTGTTTGAGCTCCGCCGAAAGTAACTTCATTTTTGCCTTCGCTTAACGCTTTTACTTGAGCCTCTGCTTGAGCTAATAATGCCGTTTCCGCTTTTTCACGTTTTACCATTGCTTCCACTTCTGATTTTGCTTCATCAAACGTTTTCTCACGCTGTGGCTGATACTGTTTTACGCGAAGAAACATTGTACGAGAGGCATTTTCATTACCCACTTCTAACGCTTCTGAATTTTGACCTGATTGAGCTAAATCACCCTCAAATAGCACTTTAGTTACCGAATCAGATTTTAATGCTTCTGGTAATGTCTCACGAGTAAACATAGGGGTAGTTTGAACTTCAACACCTGCCACTTTTGCTACAGCCTCCAATGAGCCCGCATTTTCATACGCGGAAGTTGCCATATCACGTGTCACCGTTGAGTACTCAGCCCCCACTAATTCTTGACGTAAAGTATTCACAATGTTTTCTTTCACTTTTTCAAGTGGTAAAGCTGTCCCTGGTTTACGATCTAACACTTTAATAATGTGATACTCGTTGCCCATTTTAACAGGTTGGCTAACTTGCCCTACTTGCAATGCATTTGCTGCCTTTTCAAATTCAGTTGGGAATGTCCCTACTTTTGCCCAACCTAAATCGCCACCTTTGGTTGCTGATAATTTATCTAATGATTTTTCTTTTGCAAGGGTTGCAAAATCAGTACCTGATTTTAATTGCTGTTCAATGGCTTGTGCTTCTTTTTCATTTGCTACTTGAATATGTGCAAGTTGAGATTCGCTTTTAGTAACATATTGTGCTTTATTCGCCTCATAATAAGTTGCAATTTGCTCATCCGTAATCTGCACTTTATTTTCTACTTGTTTTGGCGATAAGGTCACATATTCCACCACAAACTGCTCTGGCAACACTAATTGCGCTTTATGCTTATCGTAGAAAGCTTGCAACTCTTCTTGTGAAGCGGTCTGTTTTTGCACTTCATTTGCTAAAGAGTAAGAAGCTAAACGCACTTGGCGTTTTTGGAATAACAATTTGGCTAAGGTTTCTTCTTGAGCAGGCACATTGAAGTTCGTCCCTAAAACGCCCTCTTCCATTTGAGAAAAGAGAATGCCTTGTCCTACAATTTGAGCATATCCGTCAGCGTTTAAGCCCGCGTTACGTAAAGTTTGTTGATATAAATTATTATCAAACTTGCCATTATTTTGGAAATAAGAGCTGTGCACAATTTCCGATTTAATTTGATCTACACTCACGCCCAATTTTAATTCATCAATATATTGGCGAAGCAATTCATCATTAATCAGGTTATTCAGAACGGATTGATCAAACTCCGCAGCAAATTTTGGATCATCCATTAAATCCCAGAATTGAGATCCCATTTGGTTCGCCATCGTTTGTTGCTGACGATTTTTTGCATCACTAAATTCACGCTGAGAAATCTCTTTACCATTCACTTTCACCGCTGAGGTATTTACCCCAATAAATCCAGTACCTACACCCGCTAACACAAACGAAAGCGAGACAAGGGCAAAAATAATTTTGAAAGCAATCCCGTTGCTTTTTTCATGCCATTTTTCAATCATAGAAGTTTCCTAAGTTTAAAATCAGAAAATGCTGTGAATTATACTGTAAAGTCAACTTTTCTCAAATCTGATTTTTCCATTCTTTATCAATTGATTTGTGATAGAATGCACCCTCTTTTCATTTCTCTATTCAGAAACATACAGGATTTTCTTGATGAATATTTATGCCTATATTTGCTTTCTGGCAGCACTTTCTATCTTACTTGGATTCATTACAAGCAAAATTTCCGCTCGCGTACAATCAACCATCGCTATTACTGCAGCAGCAATGGTTTGCTCGCTATTAGTCTGGATCTTAGGTTCTTTCGGTTGGTTTAAAATTGACGTTATCGCCAAAAATGTGATGGAGCAAATCGATTTTAAAAGTTTCTTGCTCAACGGAATTTTAGGCTTCTTGCTTTTTGCGGGCTCTTTAGGGGTAAAATTACCCGTGCTTAAAGACCAAAAATGGGAAATTACCGCATTCGCTCTTATCTCAACCCTCATTTCCACTTTCCTGATTGCATTATTGATTTGGGCACCTGCCAACCTTATCGGCTTACCAATTGACTTTATCTACTGCGTAGTTTTCGGTGCATTGATTTCCCCAACCGACCCAATCGCAGTGTTGGCAATTATCAAAAATCTACGAGCTCCCAAACGTCTTTCAATGCAAGTTGAAGGGGAATCGCTATTTAACGATGGTGTCGGCTTAGTGATTTTTGTGACCGTTTTTGCGGTGGCTTTTGGCGGTCAAGATGCTTCAGTTGGCAATATTTTTAGTCTTTTTATGCATGAAGCCATTGGCGGGATTTTATTCGGCTTCTTGCTCGGTTTTATTGCCCACGTGCTGATTTCCTCAACCGATGATGGCTCGATGGAAATTCTCATCACTCTTACCATCCCAACCGCTGGCTTTATGTTTGCTTCCAACATCTTGCACGTATCTGGTGCTTTGGCAATGGTTGTTGCAGGGATTATGATTGGTAACTGGACGCGCCGTTCAGGTTTCTCGGAACAGAGCCAACGTTATCTCGACCACTTCTGGGAAATGATCGACCACTTCCTAAACTCATTGCTCTTCTTTCTGATCGGCTTTGCGTTATTGTTAGTAGACTTTGAATTCTACGGGATTGTGCTGATGATTATCGCGATTCCTGTTTGTTTGATTTCGCGTTATCTCAGTCTCTGGATTCCATTTAAAGGAATGCAGCAATTCAGAACCTACAACCCTTACACGCTTAAAATTATGACCTGGGGTGGTTTACGTGGTGGCTTAGCATTGGCAATGGCGCTTTCCATTCCAAGCAAAACTGCGTTTGCTGGCTTCATTGATGTGAAAGATTTGATTTTGGTGATGACTTATGCCGTCGTAATGTTCTCAATTCTCGTACAAGGTTCAACCATTGAACCGATGATCAGAAAAGCAAAAACGGTTGATCCAAATCGAGAGGAATATTTGCAGCCTAGCAAACATTAACTTAAAGGGTAGCACTGATCTGCTACCCTTTATTTTTGCAAAATTTTTTTAAACTCTATCGCTTATTTCATATAGAAAACGATAGGTTTACTCCATCTCCACCACAACAGGCTCAAACTCTGCCTTGCGGTTTACGTTTACCTCCCTAAAGTTAATCGGAAAATGGCAGGCAAATTCGCGTTGTTTGAACTTTTTAAGCGGTGGTTTTTGAATGCATTTTTTCTGCGCAAAAGGACAGCGTGGTCCTAAGCGGCAACCAATTGGCATCTCTTGTAGCATAGGAATACTACCTTTGAGCGTGTTTAAATGGCTTTTGCTTACAAGCGGTTGCGAGAAATCAGGAATGCTATTGAGCAACGCGGATGTATAAGGATGCAAAGGCTTGGTCAGAATATCCTCTTTATCGCCAATCTCGACCGTCTGCCCACAATAGAGCACGTTAAACGAATCTACCCACGGGGCAATATTTTTCATATCGCTGCTCACTAGCAAAATTGATGTGCCAAGGTTTTTATTCATACTGGAAAGCAAGCGGTAGATTTGTAGCTGCGTGGTTGCCTCCATTGTATTGGTCGGCTCGTCCGCCACCAACAATCGAGGTTGGTTGGCGATTGCCATTGCAATCATCACTTTTTGCGCTTCGCCTTCGGTAATATCGCTTGGGTAGCTTCGCATAATGTCTTTGTGATCACGAATCCCTACACGGTGCAATAGCTCAATGGATCTTCTCCTTTTCCAGCCAAACCATTGCCACCATTTGCCTTTAAATTGCACGCTTTTAATGAGCTGTTTGCCGATTGTTTCACTCGGATCTAAGCTTAACAACGCATCTTGAAAGACCATTGAAATCTGCTCACCTACCACTTTTCGGCGTTGTGCTACAGGCAGTTTGAGCAATTCAATATCATTAAAGCGGAAGCGATCCGCGCTGACCACCCACTCATCTTTGAGTACACCGCAAATCACTTTGGCAATCAAACTTTTACCCGAGCCCGATTCGCCCACCAAGCCGCACACCTCGCCTTCATCTAAAGTCAGGTTGATGTTATCTACCATTTTCACGCGTCCGTTTGGCGTGTTGATCTCAATACTGAGATGTCGAATATCTAAAAGAGCCATTCATCACCATCCATTCTCGATTAAAAATAGGAAGATGCTCGATGCTTTTTGAGCACGCGGATCAAGCTGTTGCTTAACAACGTAATAATCAAAATGCTAAAGGTAATCGCAAGCCCTGGGAGCACAATCGTCCACGGAGCGATGTACACCAATTCAGCTGAATCGCGAAGCATAACACCCCATTCTGGTGTGCCACTTTTTGCCCCAATGGCGATAAAACTCAGCGCGGTAATATCCAGAATGCTAAAGATAAAATAGACCGAAATTTCCTTGATTACTACCACAGTTAAATTAGGCAAAATCACCTCACGAATAAGTGTTTTTTTGTTCGCACCATCTAAGCGTAAAGTCACCGCATATTCACGCTTTAACTCCAGTTGGGTTACCTGATAAATCCGATGAATAAAATGCGGCAGAAGTGCTAAAAAAATCGCAAACATCGCATTGGGTAAGCTGGCTTCCATTAGTGCTGCGATAATAATCGTAATCAGCAATACAGGAATAAATGAGAAAATATCGAATAAATGACTCAAAAATGACACCGATTTCCCTTGGTTCAAGCCAGCGAAAATGCCAATAATGCCACCAATAACTCCGATAGCAAGGCAAACCAGCAGCGAAGCGCCAACCGTATAATAGAAACCTGCAATGATTCGGCTGAAAATATCTCGCCCTAAATCGTCTGTGCCAAAAAAGTGGCGAATTTGACCGCTTGCATCCCACGAAGGCGGTTGCAATTCCAACCCAACAAACTGTTGCTCGTAGTGATAAGGTGCAATAAATGCCCCGCCAAATACTAACACTAACAAAGCAAGAAAAAGATAGAGGCTGATAAGGGCGATTTTATCTTCGCGAAAGCTCTGCCAGAAGGAGAGGAAATAGTGGCTTTCGCGGAAATATTCTGGTTCTTTATTTTGCATTGCGATCATTTTGTGTACCAATCCTTTTTCTGTGAGGGATCTAGCAGCGTTTTGAGGAAGCTGGTGAAGAGATCAACCAAAAGCACAAAGCCACCGATGACCACCACACCTGCCGAAATCGCATTGTAATCTTGTACCGCCAAAGCGTTAATCAGCCAGCGCCCAATACCGCCCCAGCTGAAGATATTTTCAATCAACATCCCAAAGGCAAAAATCACGGTAAAATGGCGGGCAATGGTTGGAATTAACGCAGGTAAAGAGTTGCCAAGCACGTGACTACGAAAAATCCGAAATGCCGACCACCCCCGCGTTTGTGCTACTTTGATATAATTCTGCTTCATCACATAATTCGCCCGTTCTTGGGTAAAGCGCATCACTTCCAAAATGGACGGAATACCAAGCACCAATGTTGGCAAAATCAGATGGTGTAAAGCACTTTGCATCATTTTAAGTTGATGAGGCGAGTCGGTTGAGAGAATATCCAAAATACGAAAACCTGTAAGCGGTTGAATTGCATAAATGGGATGCAAATCACCGACAGAGGCAATTTCCCAGCGGTTGATGGAAGCGCTGTAAAGCAACAATAACGCCAGCCAAAACACGGGCATTGAAAAGCTTAATGAGCCTAACCAAGTCATCACCTTGCCCAGCGTACTTTTTTGAATATAGGCCACCCAAAAGCCAAGCGGCAAGCCAATTAACAACGAAAGCAATAAGGCTGACACGCATAGCGTAATGGTCGCAGGAAACACGCTCAACATTTGCACCGTTAAAGGTTCGCCATTGATGTAGCTAATGCCTAAATCCGCTTGCAACAGGCTTGCGACATAGCGGAAATAGCCCGTCATTACGCCGATACCATTGAGTGAGTTCAGCGGATCTCGAAGTAAAATGTTGTAGCTGATAATCGAGAGAATGATGAGCGTAATCAGCGTTAATAAGAATTTTCGTAAGAGAGCAATAAGCATTGTTTTATCTCTTTATTTCTGATGTTTTTTCAATCGAATTTCCGATAACTTCACCTGCCCCATTGAGTTAATCGCCATGTTGCTCACTTGAGGGTTTACTAACAACAATCGCTTGGCATTCACAAGCGGTAAAATTGGCAGTTCTTGTTGCAAAATCGATTGACTGAGATGGTAAAGCATATTTTGTGTTGCCTTGCTTGATGTGGTTTTAGCTAGGTTAAGCAACAGGTCAAAATAAGGGTTACACCAATTCGCTAAATTGGTCACATCACGTTTGGCATCGCACGATAAAATGGGTTTTAAAAAGCCATTTAAATCCGCATTATTCGCAAGCCAGCCCGTTAAAATCAGATCGTAATCCGCCTTGCCATTTGCCAATTGTTGTGCAATATAGGCTCGATTCACAGGAATGAGCGTGGTAGGAATCCCTTTTTGAGCAAGGTCGAAGCGGAGCATTTCTGCCATTTTCATTGGGTGTAAATTAAACACCCGTTTTTCATCTACTACCCAAAACTTAAGCGGTTTTTGCAACGAAGGCTGCGCATGGCTTGTTGCGTAATCAAAAGGCACTTTGCCGTATGGATCTTGCCATAACACTTCGGGCAACACTTGATCGGCGACGTGGGCTGTGCCAAAAAAGAGACGCGAAACCAAACGATGACGATCAACAGCTTGGGCAATCGCTTGACGAAGCGTGATATTTTGCATCACCGAGCTTTGCATATTAAAGGCTAAAAACGCTAAGTTTGCCCCATCATTTTCAATGCGTTGCTCAGTTGGAATTTGCGAAAGCTGGCTTGGTTCAGGGAACGCCACCACATCGCACTCGTTGTTTAAAAATTTTGCCAATCTGCCCGTACCATCAGAGGAAAAATCGACCACTATATTCTCAATATGTGCCTTTTTACCCCAATATTTTGGATGCGGTTGCAGGCGGATGTAGTCCGATTGCGTCAGGCTTGCAAGCTGATACGGACCTGTTCCAACAGGCAAAAGATCAAGCTGAGGTAAGTTTTCATCCGCATTAAGTTGCAATGCGTATTCTTTCGATAAAATCACCGCATATTGACTCGCCAAGTGCGATAACAACGCTTGGTCAGGCTCGGTTAGCGTAATTTGTACGGTATGAGTACTAATGTCTTTTATTTGAGCAATTTTTTGCTTTAGCGCAATGCTCTCAAAATAGGGATAGTGCGCCAAATTCGCTTTAGTGCGATATGCCATCGCTTGAGCCTGATGAAATTCACCACTTTCGCTACTTTCACGGTTTAACGCAGGTAAATCGCCTGCAATGCCCATCATTCGATTCAGTGAAAAAATCACATCTTCCGCATTGAATTTGCGCGTTGGCGTGAACCAACGCGTGCTGTGAAACGACACGTTTTTACGTAAATGCAAGGTGATTATCAGCCCATCCGAGCTAACATTGTAATGCTCGACAAGCATTGGCTTGAGCTGATTTGTTTTTGGATCAAGCTCAAACAGTTTGTCATACAGTTGATCGGTCACTACATTCACGTTCGTGCCCATATCTGCCTGTTGCGGATTGAGCGAAAAGCTAGAAGCATTGGTGCAATAAATCAAGCTACTCTCACGCAGCTCATCAGGTATGCTAGGCGCGGAATAAGCGGTCGGATTTAGCCCAAGAATTGCAAAACTACAGAGAAATTTCACCGCTTGAACAAGAGATTTCATAACTACCCCATCCTATTTGCTGTTGATTCCATACGCACGCAATTTATTGGCGATAGCGGTGTGTGAAATGCCAAGCCGTTGGGCGAGTTTTCGTGTACTTGGATATTCAGCATAAAATTTACGTAGTAGCTCAGCTTCATACCGTGCCATCATTTCATCTAAGGTGCCTGTTTCGGGAAGATGAGTGGCGACTTCTGCCATGTTCAAGGTTGTATTGGGTAAATTGAGATCTTTAACAAATAAACGATATCTATGTGACAAGGTGCAAGCTCGGTAAAGCACATTGTGCAACTCACGCAGGTTGCCTCCCCAGCTATAGAGAGAAAGGGCATTTAAAAAGGCGTGATCGTACTCTAATTTTGAGAAACCCAGTTGATTGCTGATTTCGCTTACAAAATGCTCTACCAATAACGGTAAATCGCCCAAGCGCTCACGCAATGGCGGTAACTTAAGAGTGAGTACATTTAAGCGATAATATAAATCCTCACGTACTTTCCCCTCAGCCACTAACTGATTAAGCGGTTTTTGACTAGTGCAAATCACACGAATATCCACTTTGCGTTCTTGATCTTCGCCTACGCGACGAAATGAACCATCATTCAAAAAACGTAACAGCTTCGCTTGCATTTCAAGCGAAAGTTCCGACACGGCATCAAGCAACACTGTGCCGCCATTCGCATATTCAAAAAAGCCCACACTCTCATTTAGTGTCCCTCGATGCCCAAACATCTCCGTTTCTGCCTCTTCTTCAGGCAAGCCCGCACAATTCACAGCAATGAATTTTTGTTCTGCACGATGGCTAAATTGATGGCAAGCTTTAGCAAGTAAGTCCTTGCCCGTTCCTGTTTCACCCTCAATTAACAGCGGCGCATTGAGCAGAGCAAACTTTTTAGCTTGCTCAATCACATTTTGCATATTCGGAGATTGAGTTAAGATTTGGTCAAATGGCGTAGTGTTCTGAGTGGCATACTGAGTTGTGTTCATAGTAAAATCCTCAAAATTGATGAGCAGATCATACTCTGAAAATCTATTTTTGGAAAGTTTTGTTTACAGCAAGAACACCAAAATTTATATTTACATTCCAAGCCTAATCCCCTAGACTTTTCCACAATCATTTTGCCCTACAAGCGGTAAAATTTTTTCTCTTTTTTACATTGTTAAGGAACTTTTATGTATTTAGATCAAATCAAAGCCGAACTACAAGAGGCTGCAGATGTGCTAGATAAATTTATGCACGATGAAAAAAACATTAAGCTTATTCAAGAAGCGGCATTGCTTATCTCAAACAGCTTCAAACAAGGCGGTAAAGTGCTCTCTTGCGGTAATGGTGGCTCACACTGTGATGCTATGCACTTTGCAGAAGAATTAACCGGCCGTTACCGAGAAAATCGCCCAGGTTACCCAGCTATCGCGATTTCAGATGTGAGCCATTTAAGCTGTGTAAGTAACGATTTCGGTTATGAATACGTGTTCTCTCGCTACGTTGAAGCAGTTGGTCAAAAAGGCGATGTGCTTTTCGGTTTATCAACCTCAGGCAACTCTAAAAACGTCTTAAATGCAATCAAAGCAGCCAAAGAAAAAGGAATGAAAGTGATTGCAATGACGGGTAAAGATGGCGGTCAAATGGCAGGTCTTGCGGATGTTGAAATTCGCGTACCACACTTCCGTTATGCAGACCGCACGCAAGAAATCCATATCAAAGTCATCCACATTTTAATGATGTTGATTGAGTTTGAAATGGCGAAAGCAGCGTAAAAAAGAAGGCATTGTGATGAAAACAATGCCTTATTTTTTCTTAAATAACAATATTATATATATCTATTATTTCTCATTTTTCATATTTGAGAAAATATTCGCCAGAATTGGCCCTGAAACGTTGTGCCAGAAACTAAATAAAGCACTTGGTACAGCAGCAATTGGATTGAAATGTGCGGCAGCTAATGCGGCGCCTAAACCCGAGTTTTGCATCCCTACTTCAATGGCAATTGCTTTGCTATCAGCGACATTTAATTTAAAGAGTTTAGCTGCCCAGTAGCCGATTAAATAGCCTAAACAGTTGTGCAATACCACTACAGTAAAAATCAACAAACCTGATTCTACGATCTTATCTTTGCTTACCGCGACGACAGCCGCCAAAATCAATACGATTGAAATAACTGACACTAACGGCATGGTTTGGCTGGCTTGTTCAATTGTTTTCTTAAATAATGCACGCACAACTAGCCCCAAGAAGATTGGAAAAAGCACCATTTTTAATACGGATAAGAACATGGCGGATGCATCAATTTCTAACCATTGGCTGGCAAGAACGTAAAAAATTGCAGGTGTTAATAATGGCGAAAGCAATGTTGAAATCGTTGTACAAGCAACAGAAAGTGCTGTATTTCCTTTAGCAAGGTAAGTCATTACATTTGAAGATGTACCACCAGGGCAAGAACCAACCAAAATCACACCAACGGCTAAATCAGGTGGTAAGTCAAAGGCTTTAGCGAGAACAAAAGCGATAGAGGGCATAATCACAAATTGTCCAACTACGCCAATCGCGACTGATTTTGGGTGTTTTGCCACTTCACCAAAATCATTGAAGGTAAGCGTGATGCCCATACCAAACATAACCAAGCCTAATAAGTAAGGAATGTAAGGCGCGAAGATTTTAAATTCAGCGGGGAAGTAGAACGCAAGAACAGCAAAAACGATCGCCCAGAGCGCGAAGGTTTTGCTGACGAATTGTGTAAGTTTGAGAAGAGTTTGCATATAAGTCCTAATGAATTGTTAAAAGGACTTTTTATTCTAATCGGCTTTAGCCAAAAAATAAAGACATAGCACTACACTATGTCTTTCGTTATTAAATGATTTTGTAAATTATTTTACATTTTTCTTCGCCCAGTCTAAGAAACGTTTTTGGGTTTCTTTATCAGCTTTAGAGAAGAGTAATTGCAATTGTTCTTCTTTAATATTTTTGGTTTCTACCACAATTTGACCTTTTGCTTCAAAAGTCGCATTTACAAATTCTGGCACAGCTGCTACGCCTTTGCCAGCATTATATTTGGCAAGGTTGTCTTCAATTCGGCTATTTGGAGCAAAACCTTCTCCTTTTAACATATCTTGTTTAAACGGGATTTCTTTGCCTGATGCGGTTTGAATTTTAAAGGTTGGATTTGCTTGGAATTTATTGACATCGTGAGATGAGCGGAATTGAGGCACAACAAGTGTCATTTCTTCAGGTGTTCCCTCAAAAGTTAATACGATTGGATTCATTGAGAAATATTTACCATCTACAATGTCTCCTACACTCACCACCACTTGGTGTGTTTTGTTATCGTTAATTTGGACATCTTCCCAACGTTTTACCGACTGACCATCTAAGGCTAACATTTCCACGGTATTAGGGGTTTTTAACGTGCCTGCAGTCGCAAAAGTTGCAGCTAAACAAGCGGTTGTAGTCATCATCAATTTTGCTAATTTCATAATACTTCCTTAAATTGCATGGATTTGAAAAAAGTTATGTCTATGCTATGCTAAATTAAATAAAATAGAAATAATTTTATTATCAAAGCGTTATTTTTGTGGGAAAATCACGCTAATTTTTTAACAGGAATAATTATGAGTGATGAACATCAGAGCCTCGGCTCAATAGAAAAAACAGAGAAAAAGAATTTAATTCAGTCGTTTTTAGGTATTTTCCAAACAGAACCTAAAAATCGTGAAGATTTGGTGGAAGTGATCCGTGATTCGGTCGAAAATGAGTTGATCGATAGTGATACCAAAGAGATGATTGAAGGAGTGATGGAAATTTCCGAACTTCGTGTGCGTGATATTATGATCCCGCGCCCTCAAATTATTTCGATTGATTCAAAACTGCCACTTGAAGCCTGTGTGGATATTATTATTGAATCTGCCCATTCGCGTTTCCCTGTGATTTTAGATGATGGCAAAGATAGCATTCAAGGCATTTTGCTTGCGAAAGATCTACTCAAATATCTCCGTTCTGATGCGGAAGAATTTAATATGGAGGCTATCCTTCGCCCTGCGGTGATTGTGCCAGAGAGTAAGCGCGTGGATCGAATGCTCAAAGAGTTTCGCTCGGAACGCTTCCACATGGCATTGGTGGTCGATGAGTTCGGTGCGATGTCTGGCTTGGTCACCATCGAAGATATTTTAGAGCAAATTGTGGGCGATATTGAAGATGAGTTCGATGAAGAAGAAGTCGAGCCAATCCGCCAGCTTTCTCGCCATACTTATGCCGTTTCTGCTTTAACGGATATTGAAAAATTCAATGCGTTTTTCGCCACTGAATTTACGGATGAAGAGGTAGATACCTTCGGCGGTTTAGTCATGCAAGCCTTCGGACACTTGCCACAACGTGGTGAGCAGATTGAGTTTGAGCAGATGGATGTAAAAGTTACTTCTGCAGATAACCGTCGTTTGATTCAATTGCGTGTAACCGTTTCAGACGAGCAATTAGAACGAATGGAAAGCCGTCAGGTAGAATCAGAAGAATAGTGTTATCATATTAATGTAAACGTAGAGGCGGGGTTTATCCCCGCCTATTTTCATATATGATTTTTGGGCAGTCCTACGTGAAGAGTAGCATAAATTATCATACATTTTTCAATTTGCATTTGAGTTCTTCATTATGTTAAATTCTATAAAAAATCCCCCACATTTAATCGCTTGCATCATCAGTTTTCTCTTTGGTGCAATCGGCATGCTCGCCTTTTCGCCTTTTGATTACTGGATTATCGCCTTTGTTTCCGCCTTTGGCTTAATCTGGTCAACCACTTTATCACAACGTAAAACCGCATTGTGGACAACTTTTGCTTGGTCGATTGGCTATTTTGCGATTGGCGTAAATTGGATTCACGTGAGTATGATCCAATTTGGTGGTGTGCCTGTCGTGATTAGCTATCTGGCAGTTCTGCTGCTTGCTTGCTACCTCTCACTCTACAATCTGCTCTTTACTTGGGGTGTGCATAAATTTAAGCCGAAAAATCCGTTTGTGCTTGCAAGCCTTTTCACTGGAACGGAATATCTCCGAGGCATCGTTCTCACTGGTTTCCCTTGGCTTCAGCTCGGTTATAGTCAAGTTGATAGCCCTTTTGCCCATATCGCCCCGATTTTTGGTGTAGAAGGTGTTACTTTCTTCATTATTGTGATTGCTACCTATCTTGTTCAATTTATTTTGCAAGAAAATAGAAAAATTAAACCGCTTGCGACTTTTACATTGCTCATAGCGGTCGGCTTTGCCACACGTTTTGCCAATTTCTGGCAAATTGATGCTGAAAAACAACCGCTTACTGTGAGCCTTGTACAAGGCAATATTGAACAAAAAATGAAATGGGATCCTGCTCATTTCGACTATTCGGTGCAAACCTATGTGGATCTTATTCGTCCATTGCTTGGAAAAAGTGAGGTGATTATTCTGCCTGAATCGGCAATTCCCGCATTGGAAAATCAGATTTCCCCATTGCTTAGCTCAATGCAAAATGCGTCTGCGGAAAGCCAAAGCGACATTATTATCGGCACGCTTTATCAAGATAATCAAAATCAACTCTTTAACAGCGCGTTATTACTGAATGAACAACCTTATGATGCTGAACAAGCACCTCGCTATAAAAAGCATCATCTCGTGCCTTTTGGCGAATACGTGCCTTTTGGCTCAGTATTAGATTGGATGCGTGAGGTCTTTATTCTGCCAATCAATTTATCGCAAGGGGAATTTGTTCAGCCTGCATTACAGACGAAAAATACCCGTTTTAATTTAGCGATTTGCTATGAGATTATCTTTGGCGATCAAGTGCAGCAAAATCAAAAAGCACACAATGCCGATTATCTTTTAACCATCACGAATGATGCGTGGTTCGGCACATCAATTGGTCCGTGGCAACATTTCCAAATGGCAAGAATGCGTGCTTTAGAGCTTGGCAAACCACTTCTTCGCTCTGCCAATACGGGAATTACTGCAATAGTGGATGCAAACGGCAAAGTGGTTCAGCAGTTGCCGCAGTTTGAGAAAGGAGTGCTTACCGCTCAGGTTTCTTCTGTCATCAGTAAAACGCCTTTTAGTTTATGGGGCAATACGGTGCTTTATAGTTTGAGTACGTTGATTGTGGCATTGGCTGTGATGAGACGTAAAAACTAGAAGCAAGGGCAGTTTGGTTATGTCAAACTGCCCTTTATATATTAACTAAACAACAAATCCATTCCATCAATCAATGCCTTGCTAGGTTTATCGAAATACACGCCGCTATTCGGTTCACCATTCATTCCACGCAAGAATAAATAGGCAACGCCGCCAAAATCTCGGCTATAGTCGTAACTATCACCTAAGCGAGCACGTAGGTAACGATGTACCGCAAGGGTGTAGAGCAAGTATTGCAAATCGTAGCGATATTGCCTCATCGTCTCCGCAAGGCGGGCTTGGCGGTAATCTTGTGGCAAATAGCCTAAGAAGTTTGATTTATAATCCATCACATAAAATTTGCCCTCTGCTTTGGCAATGCAATCGATAAAGCCTCGCACATAGCCTGAAAGTTGTGGCAATCGCAATGGCGGTAATTGGCGAGCCAATTCGCTATGTTCTTGTAGAAGTTGATTGAGCTTGCGTAAGCCCTCTTCATTTTTTAAGCGTAAGAAGAATTGCCACTCATTTAAACGCTGTTCATTGGAAAAATCGCTCAATGCTAAATTTTCGGCAAATGGCGTAGTGCGAACTTCTTCCATCCATCGCTGAACGGGTTCTTGCCACTCGTCGCCTAAATTAAGCTGTTCACAAATTGGCAAAACATCTTCAATTTTAACCGCTTGTTGGAAGTCGCAATGCTCCATAAAACGGTGCAAAATATTCCCTACTTTAGTGCTGTGCGGGAATTGGTAAGCGTTCAAACCATTTGCAATCTCCTCCACAAAATCGCCCGCTTGTTCAGTTTCCATCTCAAATAATGGCTCGTTGTAAGCGGCCTGATTATCGTAATCTTGTGCAAGATCACTAATTTCAGTGAGGTAATCTGTTTGAGTATTGTGATAATTTTCTAATGCCCATTCATTATAGTTGCTTAATGCACTAAAACTCGTGATCTGCCCTTGATTTGTCGGGATCGTGTGGTTAAATTCACGTACTTGTAACAATGAGGTTATCTCTTGCTCCGGCGGCCAAAAATGTTCTTCAGCTGTTTCAGCAAGCGTTTGTAACGTGCAATTTAATCCTTTCTCTGCAAAATAGGTTTCTGTGCTACTGCTTGTTTCAGTACCTGTTAAACCGATTTCGCCATTGCTGAGCAAATAGTGAATGCTATTCCAACCTTTGCCAAATTGAGCTGGCAAAATCAAGTTCAGTTGCGATTCTGCACGGGTTAAGGCAACATAAAGCAAACGTAGATCTTCCGCATATTCTGCTTGGTTTTTAAGCTGTTGGATGGCTTCCTCTCTTCCGCTAAAATCCCATTGCTTTTGAGCATTCTCATCGTGGTAAATAGAAAGAGCAGATGCTTTTACGCTGGTGCTATTTTTACCAATGAATGGTAGCCAAACGACAGGATATTGCAATCCTTTGGAGCCGTGAATGGTCACAATTTTAATCAAAGCCTCTTCGCTTTCTAAACGCAAAGTATGAGTGTCGTCGCCATTTTTGGCATCGTTTAACGTCTGTTCATACCAACGTACTAAGGCACTCTCATTTTCTACCTCTTGCATTGCCGATTGTAAAATTTCCGCAAGGTGGAAGAGGTCGGTTAATAAACGATCCGCATTTGCTCGTGCTTTCAATCGTTCGATCACACCTTCTTGCAAGAAAAGTTGATGCAACATCGGTAGCACGCCTTGCGATTGCCAAATCTGTTGATAATGAACAAATTTATCAACATAGTTTTCCCATTGCTGCTCATCATTTTTAAGCTGATAAATCTCTTGTGCAGTTAAGCCCCACAAGCTCGAACCCAAGGCACAGAGCAAGGTTTTCTGTTGATACGGATTTAGGCAGGCTTTTAATACCCACGCTAATTCTGGTGCAACTTCACTCTCATAAACACGGCTACGCTCAGACAGGAAAACAGATTTCAAACCTCGTTTGGCTAGCGTACGTTTCACCAATTTGGCTTGATTATTGCTTCGCACTAAAATTGCAATATCTTTCGCTTCAAAAGTTGTCTTGCTATTCTCTTTTGCATTTTGCAGATAAATTTCGCCCGCTTGCATCGCCATTAATTGTTTCTGAATTTGATCGGCACAATGTTCAGCCGCCTCATTCTCGTTAAATTCAGGCTGCAAATAGCACACCACATTTTCACTACCGATTAATTCTACCTCTGGCGTTTTGGCTTTTACCGCTTGAAATGGAATGCCTTGATATAAAAACGGATGATTTCCGCTATTTTCTGGGAAGCTAAAAATCTGATTTACTGCTTCAACAACCTTCGGCAAAGAACGCCAGTTTTTATCTAAGGTGCGTTTTTCATCCGCTTGCTCCGAGGCCTTCAAATAGGTAAAAATATCCGCCCCACGGAATTTATAGATCGACTGTTTGGGATCTCCAATCATAATAAAGCCCTGATTTTGAGCCTCTTCTGCCATATAGATTTGGCTAAAGATTTCATATTGGGTTTGGTCCGTGTCTTGAAATTCGTCAATCATCGCAAACGGATATTGTTGGCGGATCTGGCTTGCCAACTGCTTGCCACGCGTGTTTTTTAAGGCGTGATTGAGCATAATCAATAAGTCATCAAAACTTTTTTCAGTATGTGTGGCTTTATAAGCTGCCAATTTTTCCCGCAAACGCATTAAGAATTGATAAAGCAAGACTGATTTCTGTTTTGCTTCAAATTGGCTTTGATAAGCGGTCAAAAATGCTTGATTGGTTGCGAAATGCGTTGATGTTAGCGGTTCTGCTCCATCTTCTGCTTTTTCAATAAGGCTTGTTTGGCAAAAGCATGAAAAATGCTCTGCGGGGAAATAAATGGCTTCACTTTCTGCCCACTCGTCTACCGATTTTAACCAATTTTCCACATAGCGCATTTGATAAGAACGGCGATTTAATGCTTTTTTTACGCCTGTTTTGTACTTTTTATTCAGCTCATTGATGATAGGATTAACAATCTCTTCACGGTTAGCAAGCCAATATTGGCGAACTTCGGCCAATAATTGTTGATAGGCTTTTAAATGCTCGGCAAAAGGTTGGTTAATGCCTTGTTGATCGTCGTTTAACTCAGGCAAAGTTTCTGTCAGATAAGCTCGCACCGCATCCAATGCATCTTGTGGTGTTTTGAGCTCATCCACAACAATGCTTGTTTCGCTCAAATTCATCGGGTAGAACTGCTCACGCCACACTTCTTGGGCAAGACGCTCAAGCAATTGCTGTTCGTTTTTTTGCAGTTCAAACTCAAAACTGATACCCGAATCGAATGCAAATTGATAGAGCATCTTTTGGCAGAAGCTGTGAATGGTAAACACACTCGCCAAATCAATCTCTCGCTCGGCAATTCGCAAGCGGAGCAACGCTTCCTCTTTCTTTTCGACTTTCTCGAAAAGTTCTGCAAAAAAATCATCATTTTTCACCGCTTGCTCGGTGAGTTTTGCCGAAAAATAGGCGTAGCAATCTTGAATATTTTGGCGGATACGGTCTTTAAGTTCTTCAGTTGCCGCTTTGGTGAAAGTTACTACTAAGATTTGTTCAACTGTTAATGGTTCTAGTGGTTCACCATCGTGGCTGATGCCCAGTAATAAACAAAGATAGAGGTTTTTGATCGTATGTGTTTTGCCCGTGCCAGCCGAGGCTTCAATCAGGCTGGCACAGTTAAGCGGAAGTGTGAGGGGGTTGAGCGTTTGCATAGATTATTTTATCCGTTCCAATTTCTGAATTAACACTTCGTGCGGCACTTTCTGAATTTTGCTAATTTGCCAAATTAATAGACCGCTTGCAAGGCTTAAGCTGATGCAAAATGTTGTCCAGAAGCCTTGTGCCGCCATCGGTTCAGTAATAAAATCCGTTCTGGCGAGAAGATAGCCGAGCGGCATGCCGACAATCCAATAACAGATAATGGTGACATACAAAATTGGTTGCGTGTGCTTGTAGCCACGTAATACCCCATTCGCAACGGCTTGGAGTGCGTCGGGGATTTGGTAAACTGCTGCAAATAAGAGTAAGTGAGCAGCAATCGAAATCGAAATCGGATCGCGTGTAAAAGCAAGTGGAATGTATTGGTCGAGCAACACAATAACTACCGCCGCCATCGTTGCAAAAACTAAGCCTGTAAGCAGGGCGTGATAACTTAACACTTTTGCATCGTCTAAGCGTTTTTGTCCTAAAGTTTGCCCGATTACAATCGTCGTTGCGATGCTAAATGACATCGGGATCATAAAAAAGAGCGAACTGGTTTGTAATGCTGCTTGATGGCTTGCCACTACTTGTGCACCTAATGGTGAAAGGAAAAGCGCTGAGGTGGAAAACAGCATCACTTCGGTGAAAGTCGCAAAACCGATGGGTAAGCCGAGTTTGCAAATTTTTAGCAAAGTTTGACCGCTTGGCATTTCCATCAACTTACTGAATAAGCCGATGTCACGTTGTGATTTGTTGGTGTAGGCGTAGTAGAGCATCATCAAGAACATTACCCAGTTCACAATAGCAGTTGCTACACCACAGCCGACCGACCCCATTTCAGGCAAGCCGAATTTACCGAAAATAAAGATGTAGTTAAGCGGAATGTTCAGCAATAAACCGAAGAAAGTGATGATCATCGCAGGTTTTGGATTGGATAAACCATCATTCATACAGCGAAGATTGATGGCAAGCAAAGCAGGCACAATGCCGATTGCCATAATCATCAAATATTGCTGTGATTTGCTCGAAAACGATTCGGGCGTATGCATATAGTCCAAAATCAGATGGCTATTGCAGAAAATCAAAATCAGCGGAATAGACATAGTCAGCACAAGCCAAAAGCCTTGTCGCACTTGGTGAGCGATAAGGTGGCGTTGGTTCGAACCATTTAAATAAGAGACAGTTGGCGTAATCGCATTAAGCAAGCCGAGCACAAAGAGAAAAAGTGGGAAATAAATCGAGTTACTTACCGCAATAGCGGAAACATCGTCATCGCTGACTAAGCCTGCCATTACAATATCTGCAAGTCCCATACCTGAAGCGGAAAGTTGGGAGATAAAAATAGGAATAGTGAGTTTAAAAAGTTTTCTCGCGTTTTGCGGATATTTTTGCCACTGTAAATTCATAAAAACCTCAAATTAGAATGGCTTATTATAGCGAGCCTTACGCTTAAATGCCATTTTTGCCATAAGTTTTCGCCGCTTAAACGATTGGCTATTGCATAATCAATTCAGATCCGCTAGAATTTCGCCCGTTTTTGTCTTAAAAGGCAAACGATTTAAACAAAATCTGCTTTGATGCAGCTTACATATAAACTAACTAGAGGAATAATACTATTAAACCTGTAAAACGTGTTCAGTCAAATCGCGCTCACCGTCTTAACGAGGAAATCCGTGGCGTGAAGGAAGTTCGCTTAACTGATGAAAATGGCGAGCAAGTTGGTATCGTGTCAATTCAAGATGCTTTGGCGAGAGCGGAAGAAGCTGAGTTAGACTTAGTAGAAATCAGCCCGAATGCTGAACCGCCAGTTTGTCGTATTATGAACTACGGTAAGTTCATTTATGAGAAAGAAAAAGCGGCAAAAGAGCAGAAGAAAAAACAGAAAGTCGTTCAAGTGAAGGAAATCAAATTCCGTCCAGGTACAGATGAAGGCGACTACCAAGTTAAATTACGCAGCATTATGCGTTTCTTGGAAGATGGAGATAAAGTAAAAATTACCGTGCGTTTCCGTGGTCGTGAAATGGCTCACCAAGACATCGGTTTAGATGTATTAGAGCGTGTAAAACAAGATACCGCCGAAATTGCAGCTGTTGAATCTGCACCGGGTAAATTAGAAGGCCGTCAAGCAGTAATGGTTATCGCACCGAAGAAAAAATAATTTCTCATTACAATGAATTAAATGAATGCAAGCTGGTAGAAAATGTGAGCTTGCATTTTTTATTTCAAAAATTATCGCTTGCAGAACAGGCAATGTTTCTGTAAAATTAGCCCGTTTTCTTTTACTAGAAAATAAAGATGACAACAGGCACACTACGCAGCCTGAGTCGCTTTTGAATAATGCAATATATTTATTGCTTGAGATGTAATTAGTGCTTAACAAGCAGCATTAGCAATAATACTCGCCTAATTACTAATGATTAACAAAACAATGCGGAGTTTTTAAAACAATGCCTAAAATTAAAACAGTACGTGGTGCTGCTAAGCGTTTCAAGAAAACAGCTTCAGGCGGTTTCAAACGTAAACAATCTCACTTACGTCATATTTTGACTAAGAAAACCACTAAACGTAAACGTCACTTACGCCACAAATCAATGGTAGCGAAAGCAGACCAAGTATTAGTAGTAGCGTGTTTACCATACGCATAAGCGTTTGCGTGAAGACGTACTTTAGTGAATTTTAGTTTTTAAATATACATTAGGAGATTAAATAATGGCTCGTGTAAAACGTGGTGTTATTGCAAGAGCACGCCATAAGAAAGTTCTTAAGGCTGCTAAAGGTTATTATGGTGCACGTTCACGCGTGTATCGCGTTGCTTTCCAAGCGGTGATCAAAGCTGGTCAATACGCATATCGTGACCGTCGTCAACGTAAACGTCAATTCCGTCAATTATGGATTGCACGTATCAATGCTGCGGCACGTCAAAACGGTTTATCTTACAGCAAATTCATCAATGGCTTGAAAAAAGCTTCTGTTGAAATCGACCGTAAGATCTTAGCTGACATCGCTGTATTCGATAAAGTAGCATTCGCTGCATTAGTTGAAAAAGCAAAATCTGCACTTTAATTTAAAGCTTAGATAAAATTAGGGCACCTGTTGGTGTCCTTTTTTATTACCTAGCAGTATGAAAGGCATATAGATACATAATAACTAATTTAATAATAACTAATTTATAAGTAAATCAAGAATTGATAAAAGAAGAGAAAATCAAATGGTCCCCCCTACCGGACTTGAACCAGTGACCAAGCGATTATGAGTCGCCTGCTCTAACCGACTGAGCTAAGGGGGGATTGAAAGAGAGTTAGATTATAAAAGAAAGTACTGATTTCGTCTATCTTTTTCGGCTTGTTCGTTTAAAAAGCAAGCAACTACTCAATCCAAATAAGAGATGCCATTCTGCCCGTTTTCTTATCTCGGCGGTAGGAGAAAAATTTATCTTGCTCTGTGTAAGTGCAATGCCCTCCGCCTGAGATTTCAGTAATACCGAGCTTATTTAAGCGTTGAGTAGCTAGTTGGTAAAGATTGCCGAGAAATTTACCGCTTGTAGTGAGATCAGGTGTAAAGGCTAGTTTAGCATTAGAATCGAAGGCACAAAATTGTTCGATGATCTCTTCACCTACTTGGAAAGCTGTTGGTCCGATAGCGGGGCCTAGCCAAGCAATAATATCAGAAGTTGGGCATTTAAATTTTGCGACTGTTTCTTCCAAAATCCCATCACATAAACCTCGCCAGCCTGCGTGAGCTGCTGCAACTTCTGTGCCTTCTTTGTTGAAGAAGAGTACAGGCAAACAATCTGCGGTCATTACTAAGCAAACTTGATTCGCTTGTTGGGTGTAAACCGCATCAGCCTCAACATTGCTTCCCGTAAAAGGTAACTCAATGACTTTCGTACTGTGGGTTTGTGTGAGAAAAAGAGGCGGATGAGGTAAGTCAAATTTATCCACAAGTAAAGAGCGATTTTGTTGCACAGCTTTTGGATCATCACAAACGTGATCGCCTAAATTAAAGCTATCAAATGGCGGAAGACTTACACCGCCCGATCTCACGGTCGTGAGAGCTTTAATATTTTTCGGTGCTTGCCAATTTGGATAAATTGCGTTCATTCACACTCCCTTTTTATTTCTGCATTTTATTTTGAAAAAACAACCGCTTGTAAACTTATGGACGAACGGCAATTGCTTCAATTTCTAAGCCAACATCTTTTGGTAAGCGAGCTACTTCTACGCAAGAGCGAGTTGGGAACGCTGGGTGATTATTTTCACGGAAGAATTTTTCATATTCAGCATTTACAGTTGCGAAGTCGTTCAAATCTTTCACAAAAACCGTTGTTTTGATGATGTTTGCAACACTCAAGCCTGCTTGTTCTAAAATGGCTTTAACATTTTCGAGCGCTTGGCGTGCCTGCTCGGTAATATCTGCTGACACTTCACCTGTTTTAGGATTAACGGGGATTTGACCTGATGTGAAAACAAGATTACCTAAATCAACCGCTTGTACGTAAGGTCCGATAGCCGCAGGGGCATTTTCTGTGTGAATGACTTTAGTCATGGTATTTCCTTAATCTTAATAAAATAAATAAGCGATACGATTTTATGCTAAAAAATTCTATTTTAAAACAGAGAAAATATCTCTTTTTTATTTGCAGCTGTTGCATAACAGGCTACAATAAGTAAGAAGATAGGATAATAATGATTATTTCATTTAAGCATAAAGGACTGGAGCATTTCTTAACAGGCTCAACTGCAGGTATTCAAGCTGTCAATAAGTCAAAATTAGCAAGGATATTAGCTCGAGTTGATAGCACCCAAACACCCAACGACATAAATTTACCTGGTTGGGTGCTTCACCAATTAAGTGGGAATTTAGCAGGATGCTGGTCTGTAAAAGTAAATGGAAAACTGGCACATGACCTTTAAATTTAAAAGAGATCATGCTGAAGTTGTTCGTTATCAAGATTATCATTAGAGGAAATATGATGCGTATGTTTAATCCGCCGCATCCAGCGGAAGTTTTAAAAGAAGATATTTTGCCTGAACTTGGACTTACAGTGACAGAGGCAGCCAAACAACTTGGTGTAAATAGAGTAACACTTTCTCGCTTGCTTAATGGAAAAATGGGAATTAGTGCAGATATGGCACTTCGTTTGCATCAATGGCTTGGTAAAAATAGCCCATCTGCAGAGAGCTGGCTTTATCAACAAGCAAACTATGATTTATGGAAAGCAAGTCAGTCAGCTCATTTTAATATTATTCCTATTTGTGCGTAAATTTTAATAAACAGAAAAGAAGAGAGCCGATTTTATGAGCATAAATTTAGAAGAAATTGTTTTACACCAAATTCAGCATCACGTTGAAGGAGAGAATGTGGAACTCAAAACGGTATTGCGTGAGGAATTACTGCCTATTAGCCCTGCCGCCGAGCAAATGATGTTGCAATTACACCAAGCCTACCAGAGTAAAGCAAAAGGCTATGGTGTGTTCAAGAGCGAATCTGTATTTGCGCAACAGCTTAATCGTTTTCTGGAAAAAGAGACTGATTTTCTACCATTTAGCCACCAATCTGCTAATATGTTAGCGATTGAATTAGCGAAATATCCTTTTGCTTCAGGCGGGACTTTTATTCTCTGTCGATATAATTTTTTAGCGACTGATTATCTCTTTATTGCGTTAATCGATAGCCGTTCTTCCATCTTGGTAGATGACCATTTAGATGTAAAAAGCACTCAATATTTAGACATCACTCAATACGATATTGCTTGCCGAATTAACTTAACGGAACTTAGCATTAATGCCACCTCAAACCGTTATCTTACCTTTATTAAAGGTCGTGTAGGGCGTAAAGTTGCTGATTTCTTTATGGATTTCTTAAGCGCGGAAGAAGGGTTAAACCCACAAGTTCAAAACCAAACTTTATTGCAAGCGGTAAACGATTTCTGCGAACAAGGCGAGCTTTCAGTACCACAAACTCGCGAAGTTAAAAAACAAGCATTTGAATATTGCAAAGGACAAATCAATCAAGGTGAAGAGATTGCAATCAACGAGCTTTCCGAATCTTTACCAACCTTAAATGAGTTAAATTTTGCTCAATTTACTCAAGAAAAAGAGTATGGTTTGGAAGAGTCTATCCCACCAGTCCGTAGTGCTTTAAAAGGCTTAACCAAATATTCAGGTTCAGGTAAAGGGGTAACAATTAGTTTTAATGCAGAATTATTAGGTGAGCGTTTAATTTGGGATGAACTAAATGACACTTTAACAATCAAAGGATTACCCGCAAACTTGCGTGATCAACTTGAACGCAATAAATGATAGTTTTTTTCAGCCAATTTCGGTATGATCTGGACAAATTTCAATTTATTAAGGTATTGATATGAAAATGAAATCTCTTTTAGCGATAATTTTGCTTGCGATGGGCGTTACAGCTTGTTCAACAGTAAAAAAAGTGGTTTATCGCATTGATGTTCCTCAAGGTAACTATTTAGAGCAAGATAAAATTGATCAGTTACAAATTGGGATGAATCAAGTTCAAGTGCAATATTTACTCGGTACACCTGTGTTAAGAGATGTTTTTGCAGAAAATCGTTGGGATTATGTTTTCATCAAACGCGAAGGGCATAATGATCCTATCCAACGCACTCTGTTAGTTTATTTTGATAATAAAGGTATTGTGACAGATATTAAACTTGATGATATTAAAAATCAGAAAGTAGTTGAAAAAAAAGCACAATAAATGATAAGCGGTTAGATTTCTACAAAACGTTGTAAGAAAATAACCGCTTTCTTTTTGCCAAAATTAAACATTAGAATTTTTAATCATAAAATTTCTATTTATAAAATTTATTTCCCTCCCTTATTTTTGCTTAAAAAGGCTCCTTTTAAACCATTTCAATACGTTTTAAGTTCAAAAAACAACCACTTAAACCTAATTTTTCTAATTTATTGCATTATTTTTTATTATCCCTCTTTTCAAGCCAAAAAAGTTTTGATACATTGCGAGCCATTCCAAAACACAGCATTCTTAACAAATTTAAACTATCTTTACACAGGAGTACATCATGAGCGATTTAAACGCACTGTTCCAAAAAATCAAACAACGTGATCCTAACCAAGCACCCTTCCACCAAGCGGTTGAAGAAGTTTTCGGTTCTTTAGCGCCGTTCCTTGCAAAAAATCCGCAATATACTAAACACGGTATTTTAGAGCGTATTGTTGAGCCTGAACGTGTAATTACTTTCCGTGTAACCTGGGTGGACGATAAAGGTAACGTGCAAGTGAACCGTGGTTATCGCGTACAAATGAACTCTGCGATTGGTCCTTATAAAGGCGGTATCCGTTTCCACCCAACTGTGGATTTAGGCGTATTAAAATTCTTAGCTTTTGAACAAGTTTTCAAAAACGCATTAACGACATTGCCAATGGGTGGCGGTAAAGGCGGTTCTGACTTTGATCCGAAAGGAAAATCTGACGCGGAAGTCATGCGTTTCTGCCAAGCGTTTATGACTGAATTATCTCGCCACATCGGAGCAGACACAGACGTACCAGCTGGCGATATCGGTGTGGGTGGTCGTGAAATCGGTTATATGTATGGTCAATACAAAAAATTACGCAATGAATTTGCTTCTGTGTTAACAGGTAAAGGCTTAACTTGGGGCGGTAGCTTAATTCGTCCTGAAGCGACAGGCTACGGTGCGGTGTACTTTGCAGATGCAATGCTTGCAACTCGCGGTCAAGGTTTCGAAGGCAAACGTGTCGTGATTTCGGGTTCAGGTAACGTAGCACAATATGCTGCGGAAAAGGCAATCCAAAAAGGGGCGAAAGTATTAACAGTTTCAGACTCAAATGGCTATGTGTTATTCCCAGATTCAGGTATGACTGAAAAACAATTAGCGGATTTATTAGTGCTTAAAAATGAACGCCGTGAACGTTTATCAGTTTATGCAGCAGAGCAAGGCATTCAATACTTCGAAGGTCAAAAACCTTGGGGCGTGAAATGCGATATCGCTCTTCCGTGTGCAACCCAAAATGAATTAGATGGCGAAGCCGCGAAAGAGTTAGTGAAAAACGGCTGTATCTGTGTAGCAGAAGGTGCGAATATGCCAACCACATTAGAAGGTGTGGAAGTGTTCATCGCAGCAAAAATCCTTTACGCACCAGGTAAAGCGGCAAATGCAGGTGGTGTAGCAACTTCAGGCTTAGAAATGAGCCAAAACGCAATCCGTCTATCTTGGAGCCGTGAAGAAGTTGACCAACGTTTATTCGGCATTATGACCGCAATCCACGAAAACTGTGTGGAAAACGGGACAGAAACTGATGGTTATGTTAACTATGTAAACGGTGCAAACATCGCAGGCTTCAAAAAAGTAGCAACAGCAATGTTAGATCAAGGCGTTTTATAATGAACTAATCCTTAAGGTTGTGATTAAAATAACTTTGATACCAAGCCGAACTTCGTGTTCGGCTTGTTTTTATCTGATATTTTCCTTCCTCAAAAATAATCTTCACCATACCCACTTTGGATGTATCTAAAATCTGCACTCCATGCTTTTCTAGTCGTTCGACGACATTTTTATTCGGCATTTTCCACACATTCCAACGCCCAACTGAAATCACCGCAATATTAGGTTTGGTTGTTGCCACTAAAATCTCACCTGTGCTCGTTTTACTACCATGATGCCCGACTTGTAAGAAATCGATTTTTCCAATTATCGGAGAAAAAATTCGCTCTTGCTCTACGCCTGCATCGCCCGTAAAAAGCAATTTCAAGCGGTCTATTTCGACTAATAAAGTGCAAGAATGTTGGTTTTCTGCTCGCTTTGTTATTTGTTCGGGGAAAATTGCGGTCAGCTTTATGCTGTCAAATTGCCATTCTTTGCCTGCAACACAAGGCTCTGGAATACGCTGAGCATAAGCCATTTGTCCGCTTGAAAAAAGTTGGGCTTGCGGATAAGCATTGAGTAAGTCCACTACACCACCTGCGTGATCGTTATCATCATGGCTAATAAAAATTGCCTCAACTTGAATATCATTCCGCTTCAAATAAGGCAAAATTTCCAAGTTTGCCATCGAATTTTTCTGTGAGCCTTCGCCCCAACTTGCCCCAGTATCGTAAAAAATTGCCTGTTTTTGACCGCTTGCATCTTTATAAATTAAGGCTTGAGCCAAACCCTGACCAATATCAAAAGTAACCCATTCAATGTAATGATCTTTTTTCAGGTAGCAAAGCCCCGCTAGATAAATAGAGGCTAAAATCGTGCTGAATTTGGCAAAAAATTGCCAAGATTTCATCCAGCTTTTGGCATAAATTCCCACCAAAATAAGCACGTTAAACGCCAGCAAATGCCATTGGTTTTGCAAAGAAAGTGTTATCCAAGAATGAGAAAGCGGTTCAATTAACCATAAGCTAAATTGCGCTAACCAGTCCGCTAATTGCCAAGTGTGAAGCAGATTATCCGTTAAAAGAGTAAATAGAATAATCGGTACAAGCACAAGGCTGTAAAATGGAACAATCAATAAATTGGCTACAAAACCGAGCGGCGAATAGCCTTCAAAAAAGAAAAATTGTACAGGCGAGAAAAGGAAAAAGATGCCCGTTTGTAGATGCAATAACGATAAAATAGGCTTGAAAAAGGGACGGTTTAGCCAATGCGGAATAAGCCACTCAAACTGCTTTAGCGGGAAATAGCGATACCACAAAATCAGGCTTGCTACGGCTAAAATAGAAAGCCAAAAGCTGTCGGATAGTACCGTAATCGGGTCTAAAATCAGCAAGATCGCAACAATCCGCCACCAAAATTGGCTGGGCGTGTAATGCCTGCGTGCGAATTGGCAAAGTAAAATCAAACTAATTGCAAAAATGGCTCGAATGGTTGGAATAGCAAACCCCGCCAAATAGCTGTAACTCAATGCAAAAGCAAAGCCCATTAAGCGAGGAAGTAGATAAGAAAAGCTGATTTGTTGCACAAAATCATAACGACATTTTGTACGGAGCATAAGCCATTGCCCTAGCTTGGCAAACCAGAAGCCGAAACCAAAGGCAAGAGCAATATGCAGCCCTGAAATGGCAATCAAATGTGCGGTGGTGGTTTGTTGGAAAATTTGCCAATGTTCTGATTTCAACCAAGCACGTTCACCGAAAGCAAGGGCAAGTAACAATCCTTGTGTTGCTAAGGATTGTGTTTGCTCATAAGTTCGGTTAAACCATCGGGTTCGAAAAGGCAAATTTGTTTGATCAATCAATTCTGCTTTTCTAATGGTTGCAAGCCCATCAATATGATTAGCAAAATACCAACGCTGACGGTCAAAATTGCCGATATTACTTCGTCCAGAAATGGGTCGAAGATTAAACTCTGCTTGATAGACAGCATTGAATTGTAAAGGTGTTTTCGCTTGCCAATTCAGATAGATATTTTGACCGCTTGTAAGCCTGCCAATTGCGGTCTGATAATCTTGTTGCTTTAAAATTTTAACAACTTCAATCGGTTGTGAGCTTTTATAAGCGGTAAAATTTTCTGCCTGATTTACAATCTGTAACACTTGCCCGTAACTTATCAATATGACTAAGCCTAAAATAAACGGCAAAATCTGACGCTTAAAGCCAAAGTAAAGTATCAAGAGTGTGGCGAACAGCATCACAGGCAATAAAGCCTGTTGCGGCAGCCATAAAATGGGCAGGAAAGAGAGGCAAAGAAGAATGAAAAAGCGGTCAAGTGTCATAGCAATCTGTTTTTGCTAGACAGTATGCCGAGAAATAGAAAAGTGTGCAGAATTTTCTTTTAAATTTTCGAGCGCGATCGAAAAAAATAAAATCCGCATATTGAATATGCGGATTATGCAAAACTAGAATACTTTCTTAAACGGCTTAATAATCACATCACCGTAAACGCCAGCTTCTACATAAGGATCTTCAGAAGCCCAAACTTGAGCATCTGCCAGCGAATCAAATTCTGCAATTACAGTTGAGCCAGTCACACTTGAGCCATCTTCCGTCGGGTTAGGGCCTGCGGTTAAGAGTCTGCCTTCAACTTGCAATTTTTCAAGTCGTGCAAGATGAGCTGAGCGAACTTCAAGGCGTTTTTCCAACATATTTGGGTTGTCTTGGGCAAAAATTACGTAATACATCGTTATTTCCTTCTGTTAATGAATGTTTATTCTGTTTTTTCTTCGGCTTGGCTTGTTTCTAACAGTGCTAATGCTTCGTCTAATTCTGGGTTATTTTCACGTGGAATTGGGCGAGGTTTACCCTCTTTATCAATTGCCACATAAGTGAATAACGCTTCTGTCACTTTAAAACGCTCACGCGTGCCTTCATACACTTGTTTGATAAATACATCCACTTTTACTTGCATGGAAGTGCGACCTAAACGCACTAACGTACCGTAACAGCAAACGACATCACCGACAGAAATCGGAAGGTGAAAAATCATTTTATCTACGGTAACCGTCACCACTCGACCTTTTGCCAATTCTTTGGCTAAAATCGCACCGCCTAAATCCATTTGCGACATAATCCAACCACCGAAAATATCACCGTTGGCGTTGGTGTCTGATGGCATTGCCAGTGTACGTAAAATCAGCTTACCATCAGGAGTTTTTGTGTAAGGTTCGTTTTTCATTTGTTATTCCTTGTTCTGTTGGTTTTCTTGTAAATAGGGGTAAACCACCACACCCGTTAAAATTGTTGCTACTAGACTTAAGCCTGTTAAGCCGAAAACTTTGAAGGTATACCACGCATCATTCGACATAAAATGGCTTACATAGAGGTTAAGAAGCATACAAATAATAAAGAAGATCGCCCAACCCGTATTGAGTTTTGCCCACACGTTTTCTGGTAAGCAAATTTCTTTACCCAATAGATGTTTGATAATCGGATTTTTCAATACAAATTGGCTAATTAACAGCACTAATGCGAATAATCCATTTAAGAGAGTGACTTTCCATTTTAAAAAGGCATCGTCGTTAAAATAAGCGGTTAGCCCACCGAAAACAACGACAAAGCCAGCCATAAAAAGCTGCATTTTTTCAATTTTGCCATAGAGCATTTTTAGGACAATTAGTTGAATAAGTGTTGCGATGACCAACGTAATCGCAGCTTCTTGTGTGCCAAAAAATTTGTACACCACAAAGAAGAGAATAAGAGGAATAAATTCAAGCAATTGTTTCATCATTGATCCTTAATTAACCATTTTTGGGCGAATGGTTTGATAAAAACGGAAGCCGAAAATGGTGGTAAAGAGTGATAAAAAAGTGGAGATCACGAAAGATAGCACCATAATCGCGACATTATCGCCTAAGCGCCCAACTAGAGCGGTAATTAAAATGGGTAACAGGTTTGCTAATAAGGTATACGCAAAAAGTACAGCCATTTTACCTTTTGCAAGTTGCCACATAAATTTGACCGCTTGCCCAACACGATAATTTTCCACAAGAAAGACATAAGTAGAGAGATTTAAGCGTACAAATACAAAAATCCCAATAGCAAGTAGAGGTAAACTAAAAATGCTTGCCTGACTGCCTGAAATATTACCAAATAAAATCGACGACATACCGAAAGAAAGAGGCAACACCATAATGATGTAAAGCGAAATCGCAGGGAGCAGTTTTGCCAAGGCTTTGCTAGTATTTTGGAAAAACGATTGGAATGTGCCCGCATTAATATCGTTAATATTAAGCACTAAAAGCACAGAAATAAAAATATTTCCAATACCAATTAAGAGAGAGGAAAGCAATGAAACAGCTGAAGCCGAAACTATAAAATTAGAAAGCACAAAGGTTGCCAGCAATTGAATAGCAAGCAATAATCCCATAGCTGTTAGCGAAAACTGACTACGATTTCGGATAAAATTCCAACTATCTTGTAATAATTGCGGAAAATTAATCGACATAAAAATCCTTGTTTTTCGTTAATAAAAAGTAAAAAATTGCTCGTAAGTATATCAACAGATAGCTTGAAGTGCATTAAGTTTTACCTTAGGCTATTTTTATCTCCACTTTTTATAATTTTAAACTATGCTCGAAACATTCCAATCAGGACAACGCTATCTAAACACCTATCCTCAACAAAAGAAATTAAACGTGTTTATGATCGATTACCGCCTTATTCAGCTTATTAAATTTTCAGGCAAGTGGATGCCTGCTTTTGCTTGCTTTACAATCTTGTGGCAATACTTTTTTAAAGACCCTAGCCAATCTATTTTGGCAAATTCGGTAATTACCGCCCTTTTTGCGGTAAGTATTCCCTATCAAGGTTTATATTTTCTCGGCAAGCGGTCAAAATCGCCACTTCCTTTGCATTTAATGGGTTGGTATGAAGAGCTGCGTCAGAAATTAGTAAATGAAAAGGTAAAATTAACCGCTTGCCCCATGCAATCGGTGCCGAGCTATCAGGATTTTGCGAATTTATTGCAACTTGCAGAAAAAACGTGGGGCAATAAATACTTTGATGAGTTATAATTCCCCCAATTTTTTGGATGGCACTAGCCAATTTCTTGGCTTGTGCCGTTTTCTTTATTTTGACAGAAGAATTTTTATGACAACACAAACCGACAAAGAAAAAAAACAAACCTACAACCTTAACAAACTGCAAAAACGTTTACGCCGCAATGTAGGTAATGCCATTGCCGATTTCAATATGATTGAAGAGGGCGATAAAGTAATGGTCTGCCTTTCTGGCGGAAAAGACAGCTATACTCTCTTGGATATTCTACTTAATTTGAAACTCAACGCCCCAATCAATTTTGATGTGGTGGCGGTGAATTTAGACCAAAAACAACCTGGTTTCCCAGAACATATTTTGCCTGAATACCTAGAAAGTATCGGCGTGGAATATAAAATCGTGGAAGAAAATACTTACGGCATCGTAAAAGAAAAAATTCCAGAGGGCAAAACCACATGCTCGCTCTGCTCGCGTTTGCGTCGTGGGATTTTATATCGCACTGCAACTGAACTTGGAGCGACCAAAATTGCATTAGGGCATCACCGCGATGATATGCTCGAAACCCTCTTCCTAAATATGTTTTATGGTGGTAAATTAAAGTCGATGCCACCAAAGCTAATTAGTGATGATGGCAAGCAAATTGTGATTCGTCCATTAGCTTACTGCAAAGAGAAGGACATCGAAAAATACGCGGAAGCGAAACAGTTCCCTATTATTCCGTGTAACTTATGCGGCTCGCAACCTAACCTGCAACGCCAAGTGATTAAAGAGATGTTGCAAATGTGGGATCGTCAATACCCTGGACGAATTGAAACGATGTTCAGTGCCTTGCAAAATGTCACGCCATCGCACCTTTGCGATCCGAATTTATTTGATTTCAAAAATATCAAACACGGGCAAGTGATTGAAGGCATAGAAGGCGACCTTGCCTTTGATAAGGAAGAGATGCCAGCAATTCCTGTGGGTGCGGTCATGGATGAAGACGATCACGAATTTGCACAAGAAGGGTTAATCCAATTTAAAGCAGTTTAATCTTTAACATAATTTGCAAACATTTACGAAAAGGAGGCTTCATGTTTTCTAACGAAGTCGTGATTTCGATCATTGTATTACTCGCATTAAGTTTGATGCGAATTAACGTGGTCATTTCACTTATTATTGCAGCCTTGGTTTGCGGGGTTATCGGCAATTACGGTGTCGAAAATGCCACGCTTTTCCAAGCATTAGAGAAGACCATCGGTAGCTTTACAGGTGGTTTAGGAGGAGGTGCAGAAACCGCGATGAACTATGCCGTGCTCGGTGCGTTTGCGGTTGCTTTATCTAAATCAGGCGTAACCGATTTATTGGCTTACAAAGTGATTTCGCATTTTGGCAAACGCCCATCTGGTCGCTCCGTATTTTGGTTTAAATACATCATTTTGTTTGTATTGACTGCCTTTGCGATTTCATCTCAAAACTTGATCCCGATCCATATTGCGTTTATCCCGATTGTGGTGCCACCGCTGTTAGGTGTGATGAACCAGCTTAAAATCGACCGCCGTGCGGTGGCTTGTGGATTAACTTTCGGTTTAACCGCAACTTATATGTTGATTCCAGCAGGTTTCGGGCAGATCTTTATAGAAAGCATTTTGGTGAAAAATATCAATAATGTGGGCTCGCAATTTGGTTTAGTCGCAACTACTGCGGATATGACTAAAGCAATGTTCGTGCCTGTATTGGGGATGATTTTAGGCTTGCTCTTTGCCTTCTTGGTATCTTATCGCAAACCACGTACTTATGCCGAAGTGCAAGAAAAAAATGCGGATGATATCGCAGAGCGTGTCGCACACGTAAAACCATTCCACATCTGGTTAAGCATTTTTGCTATTATTGCAACCTGTTCAACACAATTAGCGACCAATTCGACCATTATTGGCGGTTTAGTTGGCTTAGTGATTTTTGCTTTAGGTGGCGTATTTAGACTTAAACAATCCAACGACATCTTCCAAGATGGCTTACGCTTAATGGCAATGATTGGCTTTGTGATGATTGCCGCATCTGGCTATGCAAGCGTGGTGAATTCAACAGGTGGTGTTGCCGAATTGGTCGAAGGTTTACGTGGTTCAATTGATAGCAAAGGTTTAGCCGCATTCTTAATGTTGGTTGTTGGTCTGTTTATCACTATGGGCATCGGTTCTTCTTTCTCAACCGTACCAATTATTACCTCTATCTATGTGCCTTTGTGTGTGGCTTTTGGTTTTTCATCGCTTGCAACGATGTCTATCGTGGGCGTAGCAGCTGCACTTGGCGATGCAGGCTCACCCGCATCAGACTCAACGCTTGGCCCAACATCAGGTTTAAATGCCGATGGCAAACACGACCATATTTGGGATTCGGTTGTACCAACTTTCTTACACTTTAACATTCCATTGTTAGTGTTTGGTTGGATTGCAGCGATGACATTGTAATTATTATAATGCAATCATTGACTGGGGCGTGTTGCACACGCCCTTTTATTTCGTTCAATATATAAAAATATTCTGAAAAAGGCTATTTATGAAATTTATCTCTTTTAATATCAATGGATTACGTGCTCGCCCGCATCAACTTGAAGCCATTATCGAAAAACACCAACCTGATATTATTGGCTTACAAGAAATCAAAGTTTCAGACGAAGATTTCCCTTATGACTTAGTTAATCACTTAGGCTACCACGTATTCCATCATGGGCAAAAAGGGCACTACGGAGTGGCTCTTTTAACCAAAAAACAACCGCTTGCGGTGCGTAAAGGTTTTCCAACTGATAGCGAAGATGCACAAAAACGAATGATTATGGCGGATATTGAGACTGAATTTGGCGTGCTTACGGTATTAAACGGCTATTTCCCTCAAGGCGAGAACCGCAAGCATGAAACTAAATTCCCAGCAAAAGAAAAATTCTACGCAGATCTGCAAAATTATTTAGAAACAGAATTGAAACCTGAAAATCCAATCGTGATTATGGGCGATATGAATATTAGTCCAACTGATTTAGATATTGGCATTGGTGAACCAAACCGTAAACGTTGGTTGCGTGATGGAAAATGCTCATTTCTACCAGAAGAACGCGAGTGGTTAGGGCGTTTGCAAAGCTACGGACTAGTTGATACATTCCGAGCAATGCACCCAGAAGCAGATGATAAATTCTCGTGGTTTGATTACCGTTCAAAAGGCTTTGATGACAACCGCGGTTTACGCATTGACTTAGTGCTTGCCTCAAAACCATTGGCGGAACGCTGTGTAGAAACAGGCATTGATTTGGAAATCCGCGCGATGGAAAAACCTTCTGATCATTCTCCTGTTTGGGCGGTGTTTAAGTAATCATTAAATAAATGATTAAGGCTTTTTAGCTAAATACGCTGCTAAAATCTTAACTTCTTCATCACTCAATTTCTGTTTGGCGGTGTTACCACCGCCATTTACTTTGCCATTTTTACGATCCATTAAAGCATTTAAAATCTCTTCTTGGCTCATTTGATTAATAATTTTAGATTTCCCCATCGCTGGTTTTTCTGCGGTTCTACCGTGGCAAGTGGCACAAGAACGGCGGTAAAGTTTTTCCTCTGGAGTTATATCCATATCAGCCCAAGCAGAAAAACTCAAATTACCAAGCAAAATAGCCAACATCCATTTAGCGTATTTCATACACTATCCTTTAAATAACTTCTCCAAATCTGCATCGGGAATCTTACCCTCATATTTGGCGGTAATATTGCCTTTTGCATCAATAACATAAGTGGTCGGTGTGCCAACAAGGTGATAGCGTTCGGCTGTGATTTTCAGCTGATCTTTCACGACAGGTAATGTAAGTTTTTGTTTATTTACGACCGCTTGCGTATCTGCTTTTTCGCCATCGACGTTGATTGCAATCAGTTGCACTCTGTTTGGATGAGCATCAACCATTTTCTCGAACATTTTTAGCTCCATAATGCAATGCCCACAGGTTTCCGACCAAAAAGTGAGTAAGCGGGTGCCTTGCCAATCCTCTAATTTCACAGAGTTGCCCTGCAAATCATAAGCCGCAATCTCAGGGGCGGCTTGACCAATTACCGCACTTTCTTCTTTGCAAGCGGTAATACCAAAAACAACCGCAAGTAAACTCAGTTTGAATAAGGTTTTTGTCATCATTTTAATTTCTCTCTTCTTTTAAAAATCTGCCGTGTTGCAGATAAATGGTGCGGTCGGTGAGTTTTCCGAGTTCTGGATTATGTGTCACCATCACGATGGTTCTTCCTTGCTTGTTGAGTTCTGTAAGCAGATCGAGCACCAATGTTTCATTTTTTTCATCCAAATTCCCCGTCGGTTCATCCGCAAAAATCACAGGCGGTTGATTGACCAAGGCACGGGCGATGCAAACCCGTTGTTGCTCACCGCCTGACAGTTGACTTGGGCGGTGAGCAATACGGTGCCCGAGCCCCACTTGTTCGAGCACGGCTTTGGCGGCTTCTCCATCAATCACACTGTGATAATGCTGGGCGAGCATCACATTTTCGAGAGCGGTTAAATAGGGAATTAAGTGGAATTGTTGGAACACTAAGCCAATTTTTTCCGCACGGAAACGCTGGCGACCGATTTCGTCCAGTTGGGCGGCATCTACTCCGTCTAAAATTACCTTGCCTTCACTTGCGGTGTCTAAGCCAGTGAGAATGTTCATCAGCGTCGTTTTGCCTGAGCCAGATGCCCCCATAATGGCGACAAATTCGCCTTGTTTGATTTGGATGTTGATATCTTCAAGGGCGGTTACCTGCCCGAAGCGTTTGTATAAATGTTGGGTTTCGATTACAAAGTTGGTCATACTATTCCTTTTGCCGTGGGTAAGTATACCCACGGTTACGCATAGTTATACCCCTTTGGGGTATTTCTAACTACCAACCCCAAAGGGGTTGAATTATGCCTAACCTAGGATAATTTGTTACCCTAGGCATAAAAATCATTCACCTTTTAAAACATTCGCCACATTAATATTCAACGCTCTGCGCGTTGGGATAATCACCGCCACGAAGGCTACCAATAACGACAACACAATCGTAATCGGCAGCACAGGCAAGCGCATATCAATGTAGGATTTAAACACCATTAAGCCGAGCACTTGGGCAAGCAAATAGCCTAAGCAAAGCCCGGTGATAATCGCACCGCTTGCAATGATGAAAATCTCGGTACTGATTTGGTGGATAATGTTCATTTTTTTCGCCCCCAAGGATTTTTGAAGCGCAAACTCTTTGGCACGTTCGCCCACAATCGCAATCAACGTGGTGTTTACGCAAAGGGTCGCAAGCACTAAAATAACCAGCGAAATCAAGCCCATTAAGCCTTTGATTTTATCCAAAATCTGCCCTTCGGAAGCGGAGACTTTACGGATTGGGCGAGCGGTTAAATCGGGGTTTTGTTGCATAATTTGTTCGGCGAATTGCTCCGCTTGGTTTGCGCCTTGCTCATTTTTCACGTTCAGCAACGCATTATTCGCCAAGTCTTCTTTTTCCAGCCAATTTTGGGCAAAGGCGAGATTGACTAGCAACATATTGTCGGTAGCATCGCCCGCTTCCACAATAGCTTTGATTGTGAAGCTGTGTTTTTCGACGGCATTTTTGGAAAGCTGAATGCTATCGCCCACGTTTAAATGCAACCGTTCAGCAAGGGTTTTGCCGATCATTGCGTTTCGGTCATCAAAGTTCACGTTGATTGCCGAGCCTGTGATTTGCCAATAAGGGGCAAGGGTTCGCATCGCATCGAAATTCACGCCCATCAGCACAATTTTTTCCAAATCGCTACGTGCCACGCCATAAAGATAAGGGCTGGATGCGGTTACTAAACCGTTCGGGGCATTTTGCAAAATGGCGTTAAGTTCAGTTTCGTTGATCATTCCGCCGTCGGCTGAACCAATATAGAAATTTGCCCCGAAGGTTCGGAGTTCTTGGCTCATTTTGGTGTTGATGTCGAAGTAAACCGCCGCCATCGCCGTCACGATACTCGCCCCCACGGTGAGTGCAGTGAAAATAATCAACACGCGTTGCAAGCGAAGGCGTAGAGCACGGAATATCAATCGCCAAAACATACTGCTATTTGCTACTTTATTGTCTGCTTTTTTATGCTCTACCATAGAGCACCTCCACAGGGTAAAGTTTTGCGATTTTATGTGCAGGGAACCAGGTGCCAATCACGGCAATCAGTATTGAAAGCACCAACACACAAGGTACAACAATCCAAGCGAAATCCAGTGGTGCACCGAACAATGCAGCACCGATAAATTTCGCCAAGCCCCAGCCAGCAATACAGCCAAACACACCACCAACCAACGCACTGAGCACCGCTTCGCAATAAAACAGCAGCGTGATTTGCCACTGATAAGCACCAAGTGCTTTCATCAAGCCAATCTCTTTGGAACGCTCGATAATACCTGCGCTCATCAATGATGCGATCCCCATTGCCGCGGCGATTAACGCAGCCACAGTCACCACCGCAAGCAAGAGCTGGATTTTGCCAATCACTACGCCTTCAGATGCTGCAACTTGCCAAATCGGGCGGACAATTGCCCCTGAAATCGCTTCTTCCAACTGGTGTGAAATGGACGACACATAAGCCGTGCAATACCAGCGGTCATATTCTTCCGCATCTAAGGCATCCGTATTAACACGTGCTTTGCGAGAAAGATCGTTTTCAGGCACAGTGAGCGCAGAAACACGAACGGATTGCACTTTGCCTTCCAAGCCGAGCAAGGTTTGTACAGGGTTTAATGGCATCACGAGTTGATTATCTTCTGAGCTGCCTGTGCTTAAAATGCCTTTGATTTCGACTGCTCTTTGTTGTGTTTCATTATTTTCATTGGTGTAACTGAGCGTTAATTTATCGCCAATCTGCCAACCGTTCGCCTTGGCAAGCTGTTCGCCTGCCAAGGCGGGGATAAATTCGCCAAACTCGCCACTAAAGTCGTCCACCCATTCGCCGTTCACTTTCCAAAATGGGCTGATAATGCGCTGCCCTGTATGGTAATCATCTTCATCGGGAATGGCGATTTGGTGATCGAAAAACGTACCCAACACGTTAATTGTTTTCGCTAAAAGAGCGGTCGATTTTTTAGGTGAATTTGCAGAATAGTCCGAAAATCTAACCGCTTGCACATTGGCAGAAAGCAACGGGGCGAAGCCAACAATATTGTTTCGCCAGAAAATATCTTTGATATTCGGCAGTTCTTTTTCATCCAGAAAATCTTGGCTGGAAAGTGAACTACTGTGGCTCAATTCATCGGGTAAAGCGGCATTGCTGGCAGGCTCCACCAAAATATTCGCGCCGTAAGATTTCAGCTCTTTCGCCATTTTGTCGCCAATATCAATTGAAACTGCAAGGAGCGCAGATACCAAGCCTGCTGCTAAGAAAATCGTGATAATGGCAAGCAATTTGCGTTTTAAGCCGAACCGCCAAGATTGAAATAACATTCTTGCCAGCATTATTCCCCCTTATTCTCGTTCTCTTTGCCGCCGAGATATTTTTCAGGGTCGTCACGGAATTGATCGAGATTTTTTTCGTTCTCGAAGAAATAAGTGTGCCCTTCGTGGCTATATTTGAACTCCGTTTTGGTATTTTTGAGTTTCGTGCCACTAATCGGATCTTGCACATCAATTTCCACGATGGTGCTGAACAAATTCAAGCCATCTTCCAAACTTTTGCGAGAAATAATGATTTCGCTGTCGGTTTGCTGCCAATCTTCAATCGGCACAGGGTTGCAGCCACCCGGTTTGCCGATGGACGGAATGAACATATGCACGCCACAGCCCACGCACACCACTTGGTTGCCTTGCATCACGTAACCTTGGTCGCCACAGAGTAGGCAGGCATCAAACACCGCCGCCATACTCACTTTATTGGGTTGACGGTTGATAATAAAAAATCGCACCGCTTTGCCGTCATCTGCAATCCATACGAAACGGTGCAACTTACCATCTTTGAGCGGTTCAAGGGCTAAATGCACTTCATCTTTTTCGTTAAGCTGCACAGGCACAGCTTCGGAAAGCTGCGGTGGTTGTGATGCTACTTTTTCCCAATAGAGCTGACTTACACCTACCAATAAAAGCCCGAAAACGCCCCAGCCGATTAAGCGTTTGGAAATCTGCACCAAGGCGAGTTTTTTGCGTTTTTCAATCGGATCGCTTTCTGCAGTAGCGTGTTTTAGCCGTTCAACATGCGTTTGAACGGTAAAAATTGCCAAAATGATCGCTATTAAAACCACGCAAATCGCATTCAACCACGCGGTGATTTCGCCCGATTTTGCGACAAAACTGAGTCGTGGTTTGGTGAGTTCGATAAGCTGTAGTTTCATCAGCGTGAGTAATAATTCAGCCACAAGCGGTAGAATTAAGGCGATAAAAAGCAAAAAGATCAAGGCTAAAAGTGCGGTGGATTTGCCTTGTGTTTTTTGTTGCTGTTTAAGTAAAAAATAAAGCCAAGCCGAAGCTGCAAAGCAGAAAATCATCCCAGAAATGACCGCACTTAGGTTCAAAATAAAATCGGTGTTAATAACATCGGTGTTGCTAAGTGCGGTGATATTCGGATCTTTCGCCCAAGTTGCGCCTGCGATGAGCATTAACGCAAATTGCCAAAAGCCCGCAAGTTTTGCGGATGGAAGCCATTGGCAGATCGCAAAAAGAAAAAATGCGATTAAAAAGCCAAGGGTAAGAATCAGGTTCTGCACTTGTCCGTTCGGCAGATTTAACCGCAAGACAACGCCACAAGCCAAGCCAAACAGGCTAAGCCAGATCAGTATTTTAGGGAAAATCGTGCCTTTTTTGATTGCCCACGAAGCCCCGAGTAAAAGCGAAATTGGCAATAAGGATTGGAGTAGGAAGATGAAGAAGTAGGTCATAGAATACTGTTTGTAAACGCCTAGGGTAACAAGTTACCCTAGGTTAAGCATAATTCTACCCCTTTGGGGTAGATATTGCTGGTTTCCCAAAGGGGAATAACTATGCTTAACCGCGGGTATACTTACCCACGGTCTAAAGGTTATTTCAAACCTGTAAATTTAAACTCATAACTCACATCAAACGGTTTCCACCAGCGACCTACGCCAGTTTCTTCGTCGGTGTGGCGGTGCATACCTGCTTTTGATGGTGGGTCGATGTGGTAAGTTAATTTGTAGTTACCCACGCCCATCATTTTCACGTTCGCGCCATAGTGTGGGCCGTCGCCTGCTACCATCGGCATAAAGGTACCCTCTTGTTTCGCACCTGTGTCAGTGTTCACTAAAGTATAGTTGATAGTTAAGTATGGCATCCATTCGCCTTCGCCGAAACCGTTTTTATTACCTTTTACAGCGTGGATGTCGGCTTCTAAGTGGATGTCAGATTTCGCTGCTGGTAAGCCCATTCCGCGTGGTTCCATATCGATTGGTTTTAGATACACTGCGGCGATTTCCATTTCGTTCATCGTCACAGCTTCACCAATAGGATATTCTTGGAAGGCATTTGCTGATGAAGCTGCAAACATTCCAGCGAGTAATGTTGTAGCAAAAAGTACTTTTTTCATAGTTTCTCTCCTGAGAGTGGTTTTAAATGTAGGGTGAGCATTCTTGCCCACCGATAAAAATCAACACAGTGTTAATGGTGGGCAGAAATGCCCACCCTACGTTATGCAGCTTTTTTGCTTTGATATTTCATCACAAACAACGCAAAAATTGCGGCGATGATTAAAATCACTTGTGGTACAAGGGTTTCGACGTAAGGGTAAATACCAAGCCACGAAATTTCTGGGACGCCGTTGACTAATGTTGGTTCAAATAATTTACCTTCAATAAGCTCAAGCACGGATTTACCTGCAAATACAAACGCCATCAAATACATAAACGAACCTGTGAACATAAAGAACGGTTTGAGCGGCAATTTTACCACGCCATAGCGCATAATGAAGTAGCAAATCGCGAGTAGAACCGCCCCTGTGATGAAGCCTGCGAAAAGATAAAATAAACTGACCGAGCTTTTCGCATCACCCACTAAGGCATAGTAGAACAATACGGTTTCCGCCCCTTCGCGATAGACAGCAAGGAAGCTGGTAAGCCATAAGCCAAATAGCGAACCTGCAGTGAGTGCTGTAGAAAGTTTCCCTTCAAGGTAGCGTTTCCAGTTTTGGGCCTCTACTTTGGAGAGTAGCCAGTAGCTCATACTAAACAGCATAAACACGGCGATGATCATCGTGAAACCTTCGAGCAATTCGCGGTTTTGCCCTGAATTTTCAAAAATCAGTTGGAAGATAAACGCAGTCACCACGCTGGCAGACAACGCCACGTAAACGGATTGGCGAATGACAGACAATTTGTCGTGATGATTGTTTTTCACCATATAAGCCACGATTGCTGCCACGATGAGCAAGGCTTCCAAGCCTTCACGTAAAATAATGAGTAGGCTATAAAGGAACATCGACCAGTCACTTTGTTCGCTACCTTGCAGCATATCAATGGCTTTTGCAAGATTTTGGCTTAAACCGACCGCTTGATCTTGCAATTTATCGCCTTGCCCTGCTTTCATTAGGCTGACTAAGCGGGTAAAATAGCCTTCGAGTTCGGCTTTGAAATTGCTATCACGCGAGCCAACTTTGTTTTCCATTCCCGAATTTTCGAACACGTCAAAATAGGTATCTTGCACGAAAAGCATCGCTTTTTTCGCATCGCCTTGATTGTATAAATCAATAGCTTGTTGAATGCGTTGATTAATTTCTGCGCTGATTTTCGCCCAGTCTTGATCGGCTGCATCATTTACAGTCTGCATACCAGATTGCACCGCTTGCATGTTTTGTTCTTCACGCGTAGTCGGTAAATTTGGCAGCTGTTCTTCAATATCTTGCAAAAGTTGCGTGCTTTGATAGGCTATTTCCGTCATTTGATCGGGTTGTTCGCTCAAACGGATCAAATTGTAGAATTGTTGATTGATGGCAGATGAAATCTCAGATGAACGGTTGGTTCGCACCGACATTTCCATTTCAGAATTTTTGTAGCCGTCGTATTGCGCTTGTTGGAAGGATTTTTTCGCGTTGGCAAAATCACCGTTTTCGTAGTAAGTGATAGCTTGAGCAACTAAATTGTCAATAGTTTTGAAGCTTTGTTGCCAGTAAGGTTTGATTTCTGCGTTATCGTAAACCCCGTGCTGCCCATCGGCGTTGAGTTGGTGTCCTTCAATCAAAGAAGGCAACACATCCTGCAATTCCTTTTTTAGCCCTTCGAGCTTTGCTTGAATTTCGCTCATCGGTTTGCCTTCGCCAATCATTTTGCGAATTTCACCAAAAGTAGCTTCCATTTGGTAACTTTTTTGTGCCGAGAAGTTAATGCGAATCGGACCTTCTAAATTTTCAAATACCTCAAAATACGCCATTTGCACTTCGGTTTTGGCATCTTCAATTTTGTTCTCTTTGAGCAGTTGCTCGGTATTGTTGAGACGATTAGTGATGTCGGATACCCATTGTTGGTAGTTGTCTTGGGCGAAAAGAGGTTGAGATAATCCCAAAATGAGAGAAAAAATAATGTAGCGAATAAAATGATGCATAGATCACTTCCAAATGAAACTAATTCTTAGTTGGCTATTATCCTCTTCTCTTAGGAAAGAGCAAGGGGAGAAGAGGTATTTTATGAAAATTTACTCTATCTCATCAAAACATACTCCCCCTTCACAATTCTTTATTTTACCTTTCATTCATCATAAAAAAATTTAACGCTTTATATTTTATAAAATCTGGATAGATATGCTAAGCAAGCGATTAAATTCAAAATTATTCTTATAAAAATCCAAACTTAGCCAATTTTAAAAATTTTATGCTGTTTTTAGCAAAACTTGACTGCTAGACAAACGCGAGAAACTCTTGCACAATGTTGCCAATTTCATCGTATATTTGAGTTGTGAATAACGTTCACAATACTATAAGAAGTTGGAGGATTTAATGAAAAAACTTTCTGGTGCAGAAATGGTTGTACAATCTTTGTTAGATGAAGGCGTAGAGTACGTTTTCGGCTATCCAGGAGGCTCGGTGTTAGATATTTATGATGCGATTCATCAATCCAGCCTTAATCACGTGTTAGTGCGTCACGAACAAGGTGCAGTGCATATGGCTGATGGTTATGCTCGCTCAACAGGAAAAGTGGGTTGCGTGTTGGTCACTTCAGGCCCTGGAGCAACTAATGCGATTACAGGGATTTTAACCGCTTATACCGATTCTGTGCCGCTTGTAATTATCACAGGTCAAGTACCTTCTTCGTTAATCGGTTCAGATGCGTTCCAAGAGTGCGATATGATCGGCATCTCTCGCCCTGTGGTAAAACACAGCTTTATGATTAGAGATCCGCAAGAAATCCCTGAAACGATCAAAAAAGCGTTCTACATCGCTTCAACAGGTCGCCCTGGTCCTGTCGTAATCGATATTCCAAAAGATATGGTGAATCCTGCCAATAAATTCGCTTATGAATACCCGAAAGAAATGGCATTGCGTTCTTACAACCCAACCGTTCAAGGGCATAAAGGACAAATCAAACGTGCATTAAAAGCCTTGATGGTAGCAAAAAAACCTGTACTTTACGTAGGCGGTGGCGTGATTTCAGCAGAATGTAGCAACGAACTTGTTGATTTTGCGAAAAAATTAAACTTACCTGTAACCAGTTCGTTGATGGGGTTAGGGGCTTATCCAAGTTCAGACCGCCAATTTCTTGGTATGCTTGGAATGCACGGCACTTATGAAGCAAACAATGCGATGCACGAAAGCGATCTGATTTTGGGTATCGGCGTACGTTTTGATGACCGTACGACCGCAAACTTAACAAAATATTGCCCGAATGCAAAAGTGATTCACGTAGATATTGATCCAGCTTCTATCTCAAAAACCGTTCAAGCTTACATTCCAATCGTTGGCTCTGCTAAAAATGTGTTAGATGAATTCTTAAGCTTGCTTGAAGATGAGAACTTGGTAAAAAATCAGGCAGATTTGACCGCTTGGTGGAAACAAATTGACGAATGGAAAGCGAAAGATTGCTTGAAATTTGAAGAGAGTTCAGAGGTCATCAAACCACAACAAGTAATTCGTTTAATTCATAAATTAACCAATGGGGATGCATATGTAGCATCCGATGTAGGTCAGCACCAAATGTTTGCGGCACTTCATTACGGCTTTGATAAGCCACGCCGTTGGATCAACTCAGGTGGTGCGGGCACAATGGGTTTTGGTTTGCCTGCTGCTATTGGCGTGAAATTTGCACATCCTGAAGCAACAGTGGTTTGTGTTACGGGCGATGGCTCAATCCAAATGAACATTCAAGAGCTCTCCACGGCAAAACAGTATGATACGCCAGTAGTTATCGTAAGCCTTAACAATCGCTTCTTAGGGATGGTAAAACAGTGGCAAGATATTATCTATCAAGGTCGCCACTCGCAAGTGTATATGAATTCCTTGCCAGATTTCGCAAAATTGGCGGAAGCTTACGGGCACATCGGCATTACGATTGACCATCCAAGCGAATTGGAAGAAAAACTCGCACAAGCCTTTGCAATTAAAGATAAATTAGTTTTTGTAGATGTGCGTGTAGATGAAACTGAGCACGTTTACCCAATGCAAATTCGTGGCGGTGCAATGAATGAAATGATTTTAAGCAAAACGGAGCGTACAGATGCGTAGAACATTATCAGTATTACTTGAAAATGAATCAGGTGCTTTATCTCGCGTAGTTGCCCTTTTCTCGCAACGCGGATTTAATATCGAAAGTTTAACTGTTGCTCCAACCGATGATGAAAGCCTTTCACGTATGACTATCGTAGCAAACGGTGACGAGAAAATTCTAGAGCAGATTGAAAAACAACTGCACAAACTTATTGATGTGTTTAAAGTGATTAACCTCAGTGCGTGCGAACACGTAGAGCGTGAAGTGTTGCTATTAAAAGTGCGTGCGACAGGCTCTGCTCGCGATGAATTAAAACGAATGACCGATATTTTCCGCGGTCAAATCGTGGATATCGCCCCAAAACTTTACACCATTCAATTAACAGGCACGAGCGAAAAACTCAACGCCTTTATTGAAGCGGTAAAAGCAGAAACCACCATCGTTGAAATTGTGCGTTCTGGTTTAATCAGCCTTTCACGCGGCGAAAATAACTGTCTATAACCTCCAACTTTAACCCCACGCCCTCATGGGGTTATTTTTTATATATTTACTGCTTTTATCCTATAAGAACCGTAAAATATTTTGTATAATTACTCCCAAATCTTACCGCTTAAAGCGGTTATTTTTCGATCAAAGTTTACAAAAGAAACAGGCCCGAGGTATTTATGAAAAAAGAAGAAGTAGGACACAATTTCTTAGCTCGTTTAGGCAAAACTCGTTTACGTCCAGGCGGTAAAATTGCCACCGATTGGTTAATCGCAAATGGCGATTTCAACAAAGATAAAAAAGTGCTTGAAGTGGCGTGTAATATGGGCACAACCGCGATTCAACTAGCCAAAGAGTATGGTTGTCATATTACAGGCATTGACTTAGACGAAGAAGCTTTAGAAAAAGCTCGTGCAAACATCAAAGAAAATGGTGTGGAAGAATTGGTGCAAGTACAACGTGCGAATGCCACTAAACTTCCCTTTGAAGATAACAGCTTTGATATTGTAATCAACGAAGCAATGCTGACAATGTTGCCAATTGAAGCAAAAGAAAAAGCAATTCGCGAATATCTCCGTGTGCTTAAACCGAATGGTTTATTACTCACCCACGATGTGATGCTAAATACTGATGATGCAGAAGGCGTAATCGCTGATCTGCGTGATGCAATTCACATTACCGTTACGCCACTGAAAAAAGAGGGTTGGAAAGAGCTTTTCCACCGTTGTGGTTTCCGTAATGTAGATACTTACTCAGGCGAGATGTCTCTGCTTTCACCAAAAGGGTTAATTACCGATGAAGGCGTGCTTGGTGCAATGAAAATTATCAGCAATGCACTTAAACCAGAAAACCGTGAAACCTTTACTAAAATGTTCAAAACTTTTAATGACCCAGAGAAAAAAATGGGATTCATTGCGGTATGTAGCCAAAAATAGCCTATGTTAGAACAAATCCAAACGTGGTATCGCCAGAAATTCAATGATCCTCAAATTGCCGCCCTTGCAGGGATTCTGTTGATTGGCTTTGGGATCATCTATTTTTTCAGCAATCTCATTATGCCTTTGCTGATTGCAATAGTTCTGGCTTATTTGCTAGAAGTACCGATTCGCTTGCTTGAACGCTTTATGCCAAGAACATTGAGTGTCGTTATTGTGCTTGGCTCAACACTTTCGCTCGTGTCATTTTTATTAGTCGTATTGTTGCCAAGTTTATGGAATCAAGCGGTCAATTTTATTCGCGATTTGCCTAATATGCTCAATCTCTTGAGTGAATGGGTGCAAACCTTACCAGAGCACTACCCTGAGCTAATTGATTATTCAATGTTGGATAGTGTCGTCAGTTCGGTAAGGGCGAAAATTTTAGGCTATGGAGAATCGTTGCTTTCCATTTCAGTGAACTCGCTGATTAACTTGGTTGGCTTAGGCATTTATGCATTTCTCGTGCCATTAATGGTATTCTTCTTGCTGAAAGATAAATCCCTCTTTCTAAATTCGCTTGCCAATTTATTGCCGAAAAACCGCCGTTTGGCAACCCGTGTTTGGGTGGAAATGCAAGAACAAATCGCGAATTATATTCGCGGAAAATGTTTAGAAATCGCTATTGTTGGCGTGGTTAGCTATATCATTTTCATCTTCTTCGATTTACGCTATCCGCTCTTGCTCTCAGTCATCGTTGGACTTTCCGTGCTGGTGCCTTACATTGGTGCAGTACTTGCGACGATTCCAATTGCCTTGATTGCTTTGATGCAGTTTGGTTTATCACCTGAGTTCTACTACTTAATTTTGGCATTTGTGATTAGCCAATTATTAGACGGTAATTTAGTCGTTCCATTTTTATTCTCTGAGGCAGTGAATTTACACCCATTAACCATCATTATTGCCGTCCTTATTTTTGGCGGATTATGGGGATTCTGGGGCGTGTTTTTTGCAATTCCATTAGCAACCTTAGTTAAAGCCGTATTTAATGCGTTTGCTTCTAGAGAAGAAAGTTAATTTTTAGACCAAATACGTTTTATTTAACGTAGGGGCAGGGTTTATTCCTGTCCTGTTTTATTTGAAGCGGAGGAATCCAGCCTTCCCTTCCAATCAAATTAAGCGGTCTAATTTCCCTTATTTTTACCAAAGAAGGACAATATGTTAGTTTCCGATTTCCAGTTCGATTTACCCTCTGAGCTTATTGCTCGCTACCCAACTAAAGAGCGTACTGCCAGCCGACTACTCTATTTAAACGGCAACACAGGCGAATTTGCAGATCAACACTTCACTGATTTACTCGAACATTTAAATGAAGGTGATTTGCTTGTTTTTAACAATACTCGCGTAATTCCAGCTCGTCTTTACGGGCGGAAATTAAGTGGCGGTAAGGTAGAAGCCTTGGTTGAACGTGTATTAGATGAACATCGCTGCTTAGCTCACGTACGTGCATCTAAAGCCCCTAAAGAAGGCACGGTATTAGTGTTTGGTGAAGATAAATTAGGCGAAGGTAATGGCTTAACCGTAACAATGACTGAGCGTCATGACACTCTCTTTGAATTGCAATTTGAAGGCGAAGCACCGCTTTTTGACTTGCTACAACAAGCAGGACATATGCCTCTGCCACCATATATTGACCGACCAGATGAAGATGCTGACCAAGAGCGTTACCAAACTGTTTATAGCAAAGTGTTAGGGGCTGTAGCTGCACCAACTGCGGGCTTACATTTCGACCAAAATTTATTAGCGAAATTAAAAGAGAAAGGCGTAAATACCGCTTTTGTCACGCTTCACGTTGGAGCGGGGACGTTCCAACCTGTTCGTGTGGAAAATATTTTAGATCATAAAATGCACGCAGAATATGCGGAAGTGTCGCAAGATGTCGTCGATCAAATCTTACAAACTAAAGCGAATGGCAAACGTGTTATCGCCGTGGGCACAACCTCCGTACGCTCCATTGAAAGTGCAGCACAAGCGGTCAAAAATCCTGAACATTTAATCGAACCATTCTTTTCAGACACTTCGATTTTTATCTACCCAGGTAAAACATTCAAAGTTGCCGATGCGTTAGTAACCAACTTCCATTTGCCAGAATCTACGCTCATTATGTTAGTTTCTGCATTCGCTGGCTATCGCACCACAATGAACGCCTATGCTCACGCAGTAGCAGAAAAATATCGTTTCTTTAGCTATGGCGATGCCATGTTTATTGAGAAAAATCCGAATGCATTGAAGGATGTGCCATAGGATTCAAAGCTGGCATATAAGAAATTTATCCTATATGCCTAATTATCCCTACTCTACTTTTAATTTTTTACCTACAACAATCTTATTATTTTTAATGTCGTTCAATTTGCTAAGTTTTTCTGGCGTTGTGTTGTAAGTTCGAGCAATAGAATAGAGCGTTTCATCTTGTTGAACGACGTGATAACCATTATTTGATTTTTGGATTTTACGTGAGGAATCTTCTTTTTTGCTCTCGTTTGTTTTTTCTTTTCCTTTAAGGTTATCTACTTTAGTCTCAGTACTTTTTGCTGATTTTTCGTTATTTTTGATCGCTTGCTTAGCATCTGTTTCATTGTCTACTTTTTTCTCTTCTTTAGATGCTTTTTCTTTAGGCTCTTTTTCAGCAATGGTTTTATTATCAGAAAGCCTTCCATTTTGCTTGCGGTAAGAGACTAATCCATCATAAATTGCTTTTGCAATCTGTTTGCGATAAGTCGCTGTTGAGAGCTTTTGTTCTTCAACGGCGTTAGATAAAAAGCCCGTTTCAACTAGCACTGATGTAATATCTGGCGAACGGAGCACGCTTAAACTTGCGTGTTGTGGTTGCGATTTTGCTAATGAGGTAATTATTGCCATTTTCCCAATCACATTTGAACCTAATGCGTATCCCGTGCGTTGTGCGTGTGAAAATTGCAAATCTAGCACTGTTTGGTTCAAATAACGTTCGTTATTGTGTGCCAAAATTCGTCCTGCACCACCCAACAGTTCTGACTTTTTTTCACTCTCTTCTAACCATAAACCCATTTCATCGTTAGCTCGACGGTTAGAAAGCACCCAAACGGAAGCGCCTTTCATATCATCAGAGCGAGGCGAGGAGTCGGCATGAATTGAAACCAGATAATTTGCACGATTTTTACGGGCAATTTCTGTTCGCTCAGGTAATTGTACAAAAGTATCGGTTTTACGTGTCATAACCGCTTTGAAATTCGGGTCAGCATCAAGCAAAGCTTTTAAGTCTTTGGCGATCGCAAGAGTAACATCTTTCTCTTTAATACCAAGCTTTTTACCAATGGCGCCGGGATCTTTCCCGCCGTGTCCAGCATCAATTGCCACAACTGTCTTCGCATAACTATTTACACTTAACAGACCGAATAATGCGATTGTTAAGCAACGGATAAACTTATTCATATCATTCCTTTATTTTACAAATATTACAAATTACAAGCGGTTAAATTTCTGTGATTTTGTGCAAAAATGAGGTGATTTGGATGCCTTTTTCAGATTTTGGATATAAGTGCAGATTTCTGCCCTCTTCAGCATAATCAATTTGCACCAGAATATCTGCCTCTGGAATCATCCCTTCGCCTTTTGATGCCCATTCTAGCAAACACAATGTTTGCGGTCGGAAATAGTCTCGAATGCCCATAAACTCTAGCTCTTCGGGATCGGCTAAGCGATATAAATCAAAGTGATACACAGAAATAGGCGAAAGTTGATACTCTTCCACTAAGGTATAAGTTGGGCTTTTCACGTTACCTTGATGACCAAACTGACGAACGATACTGCGAGTCAGCGTGGTTTTCCCAGCACCTAAATCGCCATTCAAATAAATCACTACGCCTTCACCTATATGTTGCGTTAAGTAATCTTGAATTGCAGTAGCAAATTGTTGCCCGAATTGTAATAAGGCTTCTTCGTAAGGAAGATAAAAAGCATTAGGTTCTGTCATAGCAAAAATAGTTTATTTAAAATAAAAACTAAAAGTAAATTGATATGAAGAAATTTGAAGAAAAAATGGAGCGGGAAACGAGGCTCGAACTCGCGACCCCGACCTTGGCAAGGTCGTGCTCTACCAACTGAGCTATTCCCGCATTTGAGGTCATTCAGAATTGAATGGGGACATTATACAAATTTCTCAGTACCTCACAAGCAAAATTTTTAAAAAATGTCGCAAATGAAGAAAAATATATCAATTCAAAAGAAATTTAATCAAGTTTGATAAAATGCTCGCGATAAAATTTTAGTTCGTTAATCGACTCTTTAATATCATCTAAAGCTAAATGGGTATTTTGTTTTTTAAACTGTTCTAAAATTTCAGGTTTCCAACGGCGAGCTAACTCTTTTAGCGTACTCACATCTAAATGGCGGTAATGGAAATAATCCGCTAAATCGGGCATATATTTGTATAAAAAACGTTTGTCTTGCGCAATGCTGTTACCACAGATTGGCGAGGCACCTTTTGGCACCCATTTTTTTAGAAAATCTATCGTTTGAAGCTCCGCAGCACGCTCCGTCAGCTTACTCGCTTTCACTCGTTTAATTAAGCCATTTTCGGTATGCGTTTTCACACACCAATCGCTCATTTTACCAAGTAGTTCATCAGATTGTTTCACAGCAAGAACAGGACCTTCCGCTAAAATATTGAGATCTTTATCGGTCACAATGGTCGCAATTTCAATAATACGTTCTTTTTCAGGATCTAAGCCTGTCATTTCAAGGTCGATCCAGATTAAATTTTGTTTATCTTGGCTCATTTTTATTCCTTTTCTGTTCTATTTTTTAATAAATCCATCACGCACCCGGGCACAAAAGGCTGAATGTCACCATGATGTTTATGAATTTCTCTCACCATGGTTGAAGAGAGATAACGCCATTCCACCGAAGGTGGCAAGAAAATCGTTTCTAGTCCGTGAGCTAATTTATCATTTAATTGAGCAAGCTGAATTTCATATTCCAAATCATCGCTACCACGAATACCGCGCACTAAGGCGGTTGCTTGGTGTTGTTTAGCAAAATCTGCAAGCAATCCAGAAAAACTGACCGCTTGTACATTAGCTAACACTTGGCAACTTTGCTCAACTAACGCTGTGCGTTCTTCAAGTGAAAACATTGGCTGTTTGCTAGAATTTTTCGCCACTGCCACAATGACTTTATCGAACAAGCTCGCGGCACGGCGGATAATATCTAAATGCCCATTAGTAATCGGGTCGAATGTTCCCGCGTAAATTACAATATTTTTCATCTTTATTTTTCTAAATAAGGCGCTAATAAATGCAAATGGCGAGCTAATGCTCCTTGGTTTTCTTTTAATACTTCAAAGCCATAACGAGCAATTTTTTCTCGAGCATTCGTATTTTCAAGTAAAAATGCAACCGCTTGTGCAAGTGCTTCTTCTGAACTTTCTACTTCAACGACACCGTGAACAGAACGTAGCTTCGCAAAAATTTCTGGGAAATTATAAGTATGTACACCAGAAATAACAGGAAGTTCAAACGCAATCGGTTCAAGTGGGTTGTGCCCCCCGTGTTTGACTAAACTTCCGCCAACAAATGCAATTTCCGCCAAACCATAAAGCACCATCATCTCGCCCATCGTGTCTCCAAGTAACACTTGCGTTGTCTGTTCAAGCATTGCAAATTGGGAGCGTTTTCGATAAGATAAGCCCGATTTTTGAATAAGCTCTTCCACCGTATTAAAACGTTCAGGATGACGAGGCACTAAAATCAATAGCAAGTCTGAATGCTTTTTAAGTAGCGCTTGATGCGCGTTTAAAATCATTTTTTCTTCGCCCTCGTGCGTGCTCCCCGCAATCCACACTAAACGCTGACTAATATTTAATACCTCTACCGTTTCAAATACTTTTTTTCTTAGCTGTTCGGTAATCTCAAGGTCAAATTTTAAATTCCCCGTGTTTACTAATTTTTCGTGCGGATAACCTAAATCCAAGTAGCGTTGTTCGCTGACTTTATCTTGAGCTAAAATCATATCGATGCGTTGCCACGTGCCTTTTAACGCCCGTTTAATCCAACCATAACGTTTAGCCGAGCGCGGAGAAAGTCGAGCATTGGCGACAATAAAGGGAATGTTCCGCTGATGAAAATGTGAAATCAGATTCGGCCAGAGTTCGGTTTCAATCACAATCATCAATTTAGGTTGCACAAAATCAATAAAGCGATCAATCGCATCAGGCAGATCGTAAGGCAGATAAAAGTGCGACACGCTCTCGCCAAATGCGCCTTTTACACGTGCCGAACCTGTTGGCGTCACGGTAGTCACCGTAATCGGTAATTCGGGATAACGTGCTTGAATCGCTTTAATTAACGGCGTTGCCGCAATAACCTCGCCCACAGACGCAGCATGCACAATAATGCCGTTTGGCGTAGGCCTCATTAAATTAGAATAAACCCCATAACGTTCACACAAACGTTTGCGATAATCAGACTGTTTTAAGCCTTTCTTCCACATAAAAAGCAAAATTAGCGGCTGAATGCAATAGCTCAATAAGGTATAACAAAAACGAAGCATTGATAAAGTCTCTCCAAGCGGTTAATTTTGCTGAACGTTTTACAAAAATTGGTCGTTATTCTAGCATAAAATCTGAAAGGCTGAGGGAAAGGCTGAAGAAAAGAAATAAAGAAAAGAGAAAAGAAAATAGAAAAGGCTAAGCTCGTAAAGAACTTAGCCTTTGATTTTGCAAAGCGATCAGCATTTTTGACCGCTTGTTTTTTTATTTAGATTTTTGGAATCTCCCCCCCAGATGAAAGCAAATCTTGAATATCCGATTTCAATACATCAGCTTTTGGTCCGTAGATAGCTTGGATGCCTGTGCCTTTGGCAATAAAGCCCATTGCTCCTACTTGTTTCCATTCCGCTTCTTTGCCCACTACTTCTGGGTTATGAACCGTGATGCGTAAACGGGTCATACAAGCATCGACATTCGAGATGTTATCTTTGCCGCCCAGTAAGTTGATGATTTTCACTACTTGTTCACTAGCGTTTGCCACTTTTTTATCGTCTGATGGCGCTTCATCTGAGGTTTTTGCATCATAGTTGCCGTTACGACCTGCGGTGGCAAGGTTAAATTTCTTAATCATAACATTGGCGATAAAGAACATGACCACGGCGAATAGGATTGAAACCCAGATGAAGTTCACTAAATCCATTCCAATGCCCGCTTTAATTGCCATTGGCGTACGGGTTAAGAACTCGATGTTACCGAATGAATGCACTCGTAAGTCCACAATATCTGCCATCGCGAACGCTGCACCTTGTATTACGGCATACACAAGGTAAAGCGGAAGTGCAACGAACATAAACATATATTCGATTGGCTCGGTTACACCTGTTAAGAACACCGCAAGGGCAGAAGAAAGAAAGATCCCTTTGTAAACTTTTTTCTTGTCGGCATCCACGTTGATGTACATCGCAAGGGTTAAGCCCATTAAGATACCGCTTGAGCCGATCATTTGCCCCACTTTAAAGCGAGCTGGAGTCACATTATTAAGTAATTCGTTGTATTGCACAAGATTACCTGAATCTTTTAAGTTGATGAGGTCAGAAATCCATGCAAGCCATAATGGGTCTTGACCGAATACTTGTTTGCCCGCTTGTGCACCGGTTAAGAATTCATAAGTGCCACCTAATGAAGTGTAGTTCATCGGAATGGTAAGCATATGGTGCAAGCCGAATGGCAATAAGAGACGCTCTAAGGTACCGTACACAAATGGTGCAAGAATTGGTGCAGAGCTTTGTGAATTGGCAATCCATTCGCCGAAATGGTTGATCCCTGTTTGTACGATTGGCCAGAATAAGGCTAAGAAAATCGCCACAATTACAGAGCGGAAAATCACCACAAAAGGCACGAAACGTTTACCGTTGAAGAAAGTAAGCACTTCAGGCAATTTACGGAAGTTGTAGTAGCTGTTGAACGTGGTTGCCCCCACAAAACCCGCAATAATCCCGACGAACACCCCCATATTTAAGGCTGGTTGTCCGAGAATATTCACGAAGTAGTGTGCAACTGGAATCTCGCCTGCGAATATAGTGCTAACGTGTGCAGTTGGATCGTTTAACATTTCCAATTTCACACCAAAGAAATTCCCTGTGATTAAGTTAATCAGGATAAATGCCAAGCCAGCCGCGAATGCACCGCCTGCACGTTCATTCGCCCAGCTACCACCAATGGCTAGCGCAAAGAGCAAGTGAAGGTTACCAATAATCCCCCAACCGATTTGGGCGATAATGTTCCCCACCATCGCGAGCCAATGGGCATCGCTAATTAACGGTAATGAGTTACCGATACTGACCATTAAACCTGCGGCAGGCATAACGGCAATTACCACCATTAAGCACTTGCCGAATTTTTGCCAAAATTCAAAACTGAGCAACTTTTTCATTTAGATCTCCTACAATAAAAGCTCAACTTCTACACCAAAATGGTCGGATACAATCGGTTTATTTTTACCGTTAAAAATCACCTGACTGGATAAAACCCTTTGGGCTTGATTTAAAAAAATGTAATCTAATCGCTTCTCTTGGCTATGCCCTTGCCAGCCGTCAATTGCTTTTTCCACCGTCACGCCACTGTCTTTTTGTTCTGCGAGCTCAAAGGTATCAAGCAAACCAAGCGATTGAATTTGTTGATAAGATTGCAAATCGCCAATCGCATCGGTGTTGAAATCGCCCATCAAAATTTTGAGATTGCTGCTTTGGCTGCGTTCGACAATGTTACGAATGTTATCGAGCTGATTTTCGCCTTCGCAGTTCGGCAAATTGATGTGGCAAGAGTAGCAATCAATCCGCTTGCCTTGATATTCCACGGTTAAGCCGAGAATTTTGCGGGAAAGAATGGAATCAAGACGTTGATGTTGGCTGCAATAAAACGGATCAACTTCACACACCGGCAAGCGGGTTAAAAAGGCGATACCTTCGTCATATTTGTCGTAACCAATGTGTGAATTGCTCCAAAAAAGGGAGTATTTTTGCTCTGCACTTTGGTTGATTTTATTGAGTAACATGACACCGTAGTTATCCGCTTTCAATTCCCGAGAAATGGCAGGAGATACCATCAATTGATTTACCTCCTGCAATGCAATTACATCGTAGCCTTTTTCCACAATGGTGTCGGCAAGAATGTCGATTTTTTCCGCTTGGTTATCTTCTAACCAAGCGTGTACGTTCAGGGTCAGTAATTTCATATATTCCTAGCCTTCACAATGCCAAATGTCGGCGTTGTATTGCGCAATGGTGCGGTCGGATGAGAAGAAGCCCGCCTTGGCAATGTTTTGCACTACTTTTTCATTCCAGCTATCTTGGTCTTCATAATCAGCAAGAATTTGCTCTTTCGCTTTCACATAAGCATTGAAGTCGATTAAGGTCATAAACCAGTCTTTATTCAACAATTCGTTGTAAAGGCGAGTTAAGCGCGTTTCGTTGCCCAATTTCACAATTGCAGGATTCAGAATAAAATCGACCGCTTGTTGAATGTTTTTGTCCGCTTCGTAGTAATCTTTTGATATATAGCCTGCAGTTTCATAAAGCTTGATGATGCTTTCTGAATCTTTACCGAAGGTGTAAATGTTTTCCGCCCCCGCTAATTCCGCGATTTCCACGTTTGCCCCGTCCATTGTGCCAAGGGTTAATGCACCGTTTAGCATAAATTTCATATTGCCCGTGCCAGAAGCTTCTTTGGAAGCAAGGGAAATTTGCTCTGAGATATCGGTTGCAGGAATTAATTTTTCTGCCACGCTCACGTTATAGTTTTCCACTAGGAACACGTTTAAATATTGATTTACCTCAGGATCGTTATTAATCAATTCTGATAAGCAAAGAATTAAGTGAATAATATCTTGAGCAATAATATAGGCAGGTGCCGCTTTACCGCCAAAAATCACTGTGATTTTACGTTTTGGTAATTTACCCGCTTTAATTTCAAGATATTTATGAATCACATAAAGTGCATTCATTTGCTGACGTTTATATTCGTGGAAGCGTTTAATTTGCGTATCAATAATAGAATGTTCGTCTAATTCAATGCCTTTATTTTCTTTCAGGTATTTTTTCAATGCGAGTTTATTATTGAATTTGATTTCTGCTAATTTTTGATGCACGGCTTTATCATCTTTAAACGCTAATAATTTTTCTAATTCTGTGGCATCGTGCAAATAACCTTCGCCAATTAATACTTTAATATAAGCGGCTAATTCTTGGTTTGAAAATTCTAACCAACGACGGAATGTAATCCCGTTAGTTTTATTATTGAATTTTTCAGGATAAATCGCATAGAATGCTTTTAATTCTGAATTTTTTAAAATTTCTGTATGCAATGCTGCTACGCCATTTACCGAATTAGAGAAGTGAATATCCATATGTGCCATATGAACTCGTTTGTGCTCATCAATAATTTGCACTGCAGGGTCTTTATATGCTTTGCGTACTAATTGATCTAATTTTTTAATAATCACCACAATGTGCGGTACGACTTCATTTAAATAAGCTAACGGCCATTTTTCTAAGGCTTCTGCAAGAATTGTGTGGTTGGTATAACCCACCATATTACGGACAATTTCCACCGCTTCATCAAATTTCAAATGATGCTTTTTGGTTAATAAACGAATTAATTCAGGAATCACCATGGAAGGGTGAGTATCATTAATTTGCACATAAGCATAATCTGCTAAATCGTGTAAATTACTGCCACGTTCAATCGCTTCATCAATTAATAATTGCGCCGCATTAGATACCATAAAGTATTGCTGATAAATGCGTAATAATTCACCGTTTTTATCAGAATCATCTGGGTAAAGGAATAACGTTAAGTTTTCTTTAATTTTAGTTTTATCAAATTCAATGCCATTTTCAATAAGGTTATAATTTAAGGCTTGAATATCGAATAAATTCAGATAGTTTTTGCTCTCTTTTTTATAGCCTAAAATATCTACACGATCTAATTTAGAGGTTAAAGTAAAGTGTTTAAACGGCACTTCATAGCTGATTTCTGTTGGAATTAACCAAGAATTCTCTTCAATCCAATTATTTGGCTCTGCGTGCTGTTCATTCTTTTTAAATACTTGTTTAAATAAACCGCAGTGATAATTTAAGCCCACGCCTTCTGCGTTCAAACCTAGAGTAGACATCGAATCAATAAAGCAAGATGCCAAGCGACCTAAACCACCGTTTCCTAAAGACGGCTCGGGTTCAATATCTTCAATATGGCTTAATGATTTCCCCGCTTTAGCTAATTCGGCTTTGATCTCTTGATAAATTCCAAGGTTAATTAAGTTATTTGATAATAATTTACCAATTAAAAACTCCGCTGAAATGTAGTAAACCTTGCGTTTTGCGGTATTTTTTGGCTTATCCGCAGAAATTTCTTTTACGTAATTTAATAATTGAACGTAAATTTCACGATCACTAAGTTGTTCTAATGTTTTATGAGTAGTGGTTTGTACAAAGGTACTAAATTGGGCCATTGTAATGTTCCTTTTTAAAATTAAGAATTGTGACACATTTTACTCCAACTCAAGTCTTAAGCAATAACTTTTACGTAAAAGTTTAGTTTTTTACGTAAAGTTGTGATATAGATCACATTTTTACGTATAACTTATCCGGTTTTATGATATGCTATAGGGCATCTAAAGGAATAATGAATAAAATAAGAATAAAAGAACGGATAAAAATGAGTAAATATAAGCAAGTTTACAATGAAATCAAAACTAAAATCAGTCAAGGGGTTCTAGCACCTAATCAAGAATTACCAAGTGAATACGAGCTGATGCAAAGCTATGGTTTTTCTAAGGATACCATTCGCAAAGCCTTGTCTTTACTTGAAATGGATGGTTATATTCAGAAACAACAAGGCAGAAATTCCATTGTTTTAGAACGTGATTTATTAAAATTGCAACCGCTCTCTGAACTTAAAACAATGAGCGAGCTTAACAATAAGTCTGCCCATCAAGTAAAAACAACACTTTCGAGCCTCTATATTGTTCAAGGTGAAGAGACACTTATGCAGATCTTTAACGTAAATGATCAAATTGACTTTTACCGTATAAGTCGCCTCCGTGAAATTGATGGCGAAGCCGTGGAATATGAGATCTCTTATTTTGATCGACGCATTGTGCCTTTTATTAGCCGTGAAATAGCTGAACAGTCTATCTACCGCTATTTAGAAAATGAACTCGGCTTGAAAATTAGCTATTCTCAGCGGGAAATTAGTTTCCGTTATGCTAACGATGAAGAAAAAGAGAAAATGGATTTAGGCGAATATGAGATGGTGGTCAGCGTAACCAGCACAACTTATCTTGCCGATGGTCGTCCATTCCAATACGGCTGCATCAGCTATCGCCCAGATAAAATCACCTTTGCTTCAACGGCGAAGCGTTCGGTGTAGCTTATAAAATCAAAAATATAATCTAGTAATAAAAATGCCAATTGAAAAATTAAATTCAATTGGCATTTGATAATATATTTAAAATTATTGCACTAAATTTTTGACTAAACCAATCACAGTTTGAATTTCCTCATTCGAAAGTTTACCTTCTTTCACAAACTTCACCTTACCCGATTTATCCAACACAATAATCACACTCTCTTTGCCTTTTAATCCCCACGCATTTTTCACTGCGCTTTTATCATCTAACACTACTTGGCTGTGTGGGTTTTCTTTTTTGCCATTTTCTGCACTGCTTTTTACAAATAACCCCGTGCCTACAATAGCATCATCAGCATTGATAATCGTCGTGGTTTGATATTGGATTGGGTTAAAATGAGCCGCTTTAATTGCATCAATGACTGCTTGGTTTTTCTCTTTGGCTGCACTTCTGCCTGCTAAGTGATGCACAATGCGAACTTTGCCATTTAAGGTGGTTGATTTCCACGGTTGAAATATTACTTCTTTGCCTTTCAATACGATTTCGCCTTCGTCTGAAATGCTTGCTGGCGGTAAAGATTGTTCTAATTTAAGGTTGTGTGCTAAAGCCATATTACCTAATAAGATTGCACTTGTTAAAAGTGTAAAAAGGGATTTTTTCATATTAATTCCTTCGTTGTTAAAATATATTATTACTCTCTTCCTTTGAGGAAGATGGGGAGAATTTACCAACTTCCGCCAGCACCGCCGCCGCCAGAAGATCCACCACCAAAGCTGTCGCCACTGCCACGGCTTCCGCCACCGAATTCGCCGCTAAATCCGCTATTTCGGTGAGATGCACGCATCATTTCACGCCCTAATTGCTCTAGCGTGCTTGGGCTAACATAACGGCTGTTGCCACGAGGATAGAAAATCACAAAGATGACCAACCCCATTCCTAAGAAAAAGAGTAGCCCGTCAATATCATCGAACGGTTGTTGTTCTTCACCATAGCTGTCGTAAGCAGCATATTCACCGTTGATGGCTGCCATAATTGCCGATAAGCCACTGGCAATGCCTTCCGCATAATGTTCTTGCTTAAAATAAGGTGTGATATTATGGCGGATAATGCTTGAAGCAATCGCATCAGGCAACACCCCTTCAATGCCTCGTCCTGTTGCGATAAAGAGTTTGCGGTCATTTTTGGCAACAAGTAATAATACACCATTATTCTCGTTATGTTTGGTTCGACCAATGCCCCATTTGTTGAATAAATTGGTCGCATATTGCGCAATCTCTTCGCCTTGCGTGGTGGGAATAATCGCCACAATAATTTGAGAGCTGGTTTTATTGCGGTTTTCAATCAACGCATTTTCCAGTGTTCGCCATTCTTGCGGGCTGAGTGTGTTGGTGTAATCGTTCACATAATAGAACGGATCGGGTGCTTTAGGATAATCAACCGCCCAGCTGTTTAAGCTAAAAAACAATAAAAATAGCCCAAACAAGCGGTAAAAATGTTGAGAAAATTTGCTAATCATTTAATTACCACCTCATTTGGGAGTTCATTCACATCATTCACTTGATAAGGGAAATAACGGGCGAGTTGTTCTTCAACTTGAGCAATGCCATCGCAAATTGCTTGGGTGTAATTGCCTAATTGAAGTTGTTTTTTCATTGCTTCATAAACCGCTTGCCAAAAATCTTTCCCCACTTTTTCGTAAATACCTTGATCGCCAATCACCGCTAAATGATGTGGTTTAAAAGCAAGGTAGATCAGCACACTATTACGATCTTGCGTTTCTCGCATATTTAGCTCATCAAAAAGCTGTTCGGCACGAGCAATCGCATCGAATTTGCTCGTGTTTTTACGCTCAACCACTACACGTAATTCAGCGGAGGTCTGTGTTTCTAAATGGGCAATAGCTTGTTCGATTTGTTTGGTGCTAATGGGAAGTTTTTTGGAGAAGAAAGGAATTGAGGGCATAAAAGTTCCTTTAATATTTGTAGAGTATGGAAATTGCTAAATCCACGCACGCATTGCGATATTTCTCAGAAAATCCACCGCTTGAGTGCGTGAAATTTCATTTTGCACACCCTACTTTCTTTAACGATTAATTAAAATTTACCACAGGTGCTTTTTCTGCGCCCGCTTCGGCTTTAAATTGTGGCTTAGCTTTAAAGCCCATAATCATTGCTGCAATTTTGGTTGGCATTTCACGCACTTGTTTATTGTACTCTTTCACTGCCGCATTGAAGTTATTACGTTCAGTATTGATGCGGTTTTCTGTGCCTTCAAGCTGAGCTTGTAAGTTTAAGAAACCTTCGTGAGCTTTCAATTCTGGGTATTTCTCAACCGTCACCAATAAACGTGAAAGTGATGAATTTACATCTTGTTGAGCGGCTTGGAATTTCGCCATTTCATCTTCGGTTGCGGTGTTTGGATTAATCGTTACCGCTGTTGCTTTTGAGCGAGCATCCATTACCGCAGTTAGCGTCTCTTTCTCAAAATTCGCTTGCCCTTTTACTGCATTAACTAAGTTTGGAATGAGATCCGCACGGCGTTGGTAAGCCGATTCTACATTCCCCCAAACAGAGTTAATATCTTCTTCGGCACGCATTAAGTCATTATATTTAGTCAGAGAGTAGCCACCTAAACCTACGATTGCGATAAGTACGATCCATAAAATTTTCTTCATTGAGTTATCCTTTTAAAAGTTGGTTAAGAAAACGGGGATTGTATAGCACAATCCCCAAAAAACAACAAAAATTACCTAGCTTTACAAGCGGTGATTTTTTGCCTTATTTTTGCGGTGCATTCGCCAATAATTTGGTGAGTAATTCCCAATAAATTTGTACCGCAGGAATATGCACTTTTTCATCTGGTGAGTGTGCGTTGCGAATGGTTGGCCCGATAGAGACTAAATCCATATTTGGATATACCTCTTTGATTAAGCCACATTCTAAGCCTGCATGAATGACTTTGATTTGAGCTTCATAGCCTAACACTTCATCATAGATTTTTTTCGTGAGAGCCGTAATTTCAGAATTTGGTGCAGGTTCCCAACCAGGGTAATTGCCAGAATATTCAACCGTTGCTCCTGTTAATTGTGCTAAGGCATTTAAGCGACTACGCACCTCTTCTTTGCCGTGTTCAACTAATGAACGAGATAAAATCGTGCATACTAATTGCTCATTTTGAAGTGAAAGCACGCCAATGCTGAGTGAGGTTTCCACCACGTTTTTTACCGTATCACTATTGCGGATCACGCCGTTTGGCAACAGCGTTAAGAACTGCAATGCGGTTTGGGTTGCTTTTGCAGTAAATGCTTTTTCGGCTGAATTTGTAGCTTCCGAAACCACTGTTAAATTCGGTTCTGCTAAGTGATATTCTGCTTGGAATTTTGCTTGTAGTTGCTCAATGCAAGCGGTAATTTTTGCCACATCTTTTACCAAAAGGGTAGCGTGAGCTTCGCGTGGAATCGCATTGCGTACCGAACCGCCCGCAATATTTACCAGTTGGAAGGCTTCTACTTGGTAAAGATCTGAAAGGATTCGCGTTAATAGCTTGATGGCATTCACACGGTTGGTGTGAATATCGCAGCCAGAGTGCCCACCGCGTAAGCCTTTCAGCGTGATTTGCACTGCTTGACCTTCTGCTTTTTCAAACTTAACAGGCAAATGGATTTCTACGTTTTCACCACCTGCACAACCGATATAAATTTCGCCGTTATCTTCAGTATCAGTGTTGATCATAATGTTAGATGTTAGCCAGTTTGGACGTAAGCCTAATGCCCCCTCCATTCCTACTTCTTCGCTCATTGTAAGAAGCACTTCGATTTCTGGGTGAGCTAAATTGGTTGAGGAAAGCACGGCAAGACAAGAGGCTAAACCGATGCCGTTATCCGCACCAAGGGTTGTGCCTTTGGCTGTGACCCATTCGCCATCTTGGTAAGGTTGGATCGGATCTTTCAAGAAATCGTGCACCGTGCTTGCGTTGGCTTGTGGCACCATATCTAAGTGTGCTTGCAGGGCGAGAGTTTGGCGATTTTCCATACCCTTTGTGGCGGGTTTACGAATCAAAATATTACCTGCATCGTCACGCTCAACGAAAAGGGATTGAGATTTTGCCCAATCTATAATGAAATTAGCAATTTGCTCTTCGTGATAAGAAGGGTGGGGAATAGCACAAATTTTATCAAACCATTGCCAAAGCGCTTGTGGATTTAAAGAAGCAATTTCAGACATATAACACCTCATTTGTTTATTTCTGTTAAATATCGAGAAAATTCTACCGCTTGTAAAATATTTATATTCAAAAGCGAGAAAGAATATGAGAGAAATAATAGCACGAATGTCATTTTTAGGTTAGAATAACGCAATTTTTTTATTCGGCGAAACCTCAATTCGTCGATTTTTTATATTTTGGGATCTAGTTATGAGCGAAAAATACACAAATGAAAAATATGTTGTGACGTGGGATATGTTCCATATGCACGCACGCAAATTGGCAGAGCGTTTATTACCTGCTTCACAATGGAAAGGCATTGTTGCCGTAAGCCGTGGTGGTTTATTCCCAGCGGCAGTGCTGGCACGTGAATTAGGCATTCGCCACGTTGAAACTGTATGTATTGCAAGCTACGATCACGATAACCAAGGTGCGTTAAAAGTATTACACGCAGCACAAACGGATGGCGAAGGTTTCATCGTCGTGGATGACTTAGTTGATACGGGTAACACCGCTCGCGAAATTCGCAGAATGTATCCAAAAGCGAAATTTGTGACCGTGTTCGCAAAACCAGCAGGTGCACCGTTAGTAGACGATTATGTTATTGATATTCCTCAAGAAACTTGGATTGAACAGCCTTGGGATTTAGGCATTCAGTTCGTTCCACCTCTTGCGAAAAAATAATCATTAAAATGAGTAATGAAGTGGATTCGTTACCCATTTTCTCTTTTTACCCACTTTATCTGATTTCTTCTTGAGGTTGTTATGAGTTTAGGTAATTTATATATTTTATCTGCCCCAAGCGGTGCAGGAAAATCCTCTCTAATCAATGCGTTACTTGCCGATTTACCTCGCAACGAAGTACGTTTATCGATTTCTCACACCACCCGTAATCCTCGCCCCGCGGAAGAAGATGGCGTGCATTATTATTTCACTACTCACGCTGAGTTTGAGGCTTTGATTGAGAAAGATCATTTTCTTGAATGGGCTGAGGTATTTGGTAACTATTATGGCACATCTTTGCCAATGATTGAAAAATCACTTGAGCAAGGCGTAGATGTGTTTTTAGACATTGACTGGCAAGGGGCAAGACAAATTCGCCAAAAAGTGCCGAATGTGAAAACCATCTTCATTCTGCCACCTTCACGTGAAGAGTTAAAAAATCGTTTAGTGGGGCGTGGTCAAGATTCAGAAGAAACCATTGCAAAACGTATGGCGGAAGCGGAATCAGAAATGAGCCACTATAACGAGTTTGATTACGTGATTGTAAACGATGATTTCCAGCAGGCCTTGGCGGAACTTAAAGCGATTTTAACTGCCGAACGCTTGAAATTATCCTCTCAAGAAATTCGTCATAAAGCATTGATTGAGCAGCTTTTGGCGAAATAATCACAATGTTGAACTTAGGGCGGGCTTTAGTCCGCCAAATTATTATATGTATTCATGGTGGACTAAAGTCCGCTCTAGGTTATATAAATAAGGAAACGGAATGAAATTATCTAAATTAACTTTTGCCGTAGCATTAGGTTTAGCCGTATCTGCGTGCTCAAATATGAGTAGCGATAGTTCGTTAAACCAAGCCCAAGAAACTTACCAAAATTACGAAAATATTAGTAAACAATTCTCAATTGACGAGCAGTGGTGGCGAGGTTATAACGACCCGCAGTTAAATGCGTTGGTTGATCAAGCGATTAAAAATAACTTAGATTTAGCGAAAAGTGCAATTTCAGTAAACCGTGCACTTTATAATGCGAATTTAGTGGGAGCAAACTTAGTACCAACGTTTAGTGGTTCGGGTTCATCTTCTGCATCAAAAGGTATTGGCTCAAGCAATAACACCAACTCTGTAGGTACATCAACTGTAAGCAATACTGCAAGCTTTAAATTAAGCTATACCGTTGATTTATGGCGTCGTTTAGCGGATACCGCAAGTGCGGCAGAGTGGGAGCATAAAGCGACACAAGAAGATTTAAAAGCGGCTCGCCTTTCATTGATTAACTCTGTGGTGGCAACTTATTACCAAATTGCCTACTATAAAGATGCGATTGCGGTAACAAACCGCACCATCAAAAACTATGAGCAAATCAGCAGTATCTTAAACAATAAATTGAAAGTGGGTGCAATCGATCCATTAGCGGTAGAACAAGCTCAACAAGCAACCCTAAGCGCTCGTAATAGCGTGGTTGGCTTAGAAACAAGCTTAAAAACCGCTGAACAAACGATGCGTAATTTGCTAAACCTTCAGCCAAATCAACCGCTTCCATCTCGTTATCCCAACATTCTTAACGTGAAATTACAAGGCGTTGATACTAATGTGCCTGTTTCAGCCATTGCAAACCGCCCAGATGTTGTCGCACGTTTAAGCCGTTTACAAAGCGCATTTAAAACCTTAACAGCAACCGAAAAAAGCTGGTTCCCAACATTAACTTTAGGTGGAGCAATTTCAGGTAGTGCACGTTCAGCATCTAACATTGGCAATAACCCAATTGCAAATGGTATGTTCTCATTCGATCTACCATTCTTAGATTGGAACCGTGTGAAAAATAACGTGAAAATCTCTGAAGCAGATTACACTACCGCTCGTATCAACTACGAACAAACGATTACCGCTGCATTAAACGAAATTGACAGCTATTACTACACTTATAACCAAGCACGTAGCAGTTTAGGTTTATTAGAGCAAACTTACGAGAAAAATCGTAAAATCAGCACTTACTACCAAAACCGTTACAATCAAGGTGTAGCAGAATTCCGTGATTGGATTAGTGCAATGAATACTGAGCTAAGTTCACAAATTTCTGTGTTAAATCAAAAATATATGATTTTAACGAATGAAAATTTAGTCTATCAAGCGATGGCGGGAAAATATAGTCGCTAATAAAAATGAATAAGAGGTGTGCATAAATAATAGTTTGCACACCTTTTTCGTTTTCAAAAGAATGAAATGCTAATAAATTTGTAAAAAATCCTCTTATTTTTACCGCTTATTTGCTACACTTCTTCTCATTTACAAGCGGTTGATTTTATCAAACCGTTTGCAATCCTTTCTTTATTTCATCAACGAGGATCTTATGCTCAAAATTTACAATACGCTAAAACGTGAAAAAGAAGAATTTAAACCGATTAACCCCAACCAAGTTGGGATGTATGTCTGTGGCGTAACGGTTTACGATCTTTGTCATTTTGGGCACGGTCGTACTTTCGTTTCTTTTGATGTGATCGCACGCTACCTTCGCTACTCTGGCTATAACTTGTGCTATGTGCGAAACATTACCGATGTGGATGATAAAATTATCAAACGTGCGATTGAAAATAATGAAACTTGCGATCAGCTTGTTGATCGCATGATTGCTGAAATGCACAAAGATTTTGATGCGTTAAATATTCTTCGCCCAGATGTTGAACCGCGTGCAACCCATCATATTTCTGAAATTATTGCAATGGTTGAAAAGCTTATTGCCAACGGACACGCTTATGTTGCTGCAGATGGCGATGTAATATTTGATGTGGAATCTTTCCCGAAATATGGGGCTCTTTCTCGTCAAAATTTAGATCAGCTACAAGCGGGTGCGCGTGTTGAAATCAAATCGGTAAAGAAAAACCCAATGGATTTCGTGCTATGGAAAATGTCGAAAGAAAACGAACCAAGCTGGGAAAGCCCTTGGGGAAATGGTCGTCCAGGTTGGCATATTGAATGTTCTGCAATGAATAGCAAAGAGCTTGGCGAACATTTTGATATTCATGGCGGCGGTTCAGATTTAATGTTCCCACACCACGAAAACGAAATCGCCCAATCTTGCTGTGCAAATCACGGTAATTATGTAAATTATTGGCTCCATACAGGAATGCTGACGATTGATAAAGAGAAAATGTCAAAATCGCTCGGTAACTTCTTTAGCATTCGTTATATGTTGGATTTATATGACGCTGAAAGCTTACGTTATTTCTTCTTAACAGCACATTATCGTAGCTTGCTTGACTACAGCATTGATAACTTAAATTTAGCACGTTCAGCACTAGAACGTTTATACACCGCATTGCGTGGGTGCGATCTAACTGTTCCTGCAAAGGGCGGAGAGCAATATGTGGAAGCGTTCAAAACCGCAATGGATGATGATTTCAACACACCAGGTGCATTAGCCGTTTTATTCGAAATCGCTCGTGAAGTGAATAAACTTAAAACAGAAGATGCCGAAACAGCAAATGGTTTAGCAGTTTGCTTAAAAGAGTTGGCAGGCGTGCTTGGTTTATTAGAGCAAGATCCAGAAACTTTCTTAAAAGGCGATGCGAATGATGATGAAGCGGCTGAAATTGAGGCATTAATCAAACAACGCAATGAAGCAAAAGCAGCAAAAAATTGGGCTGTAGCGGATGAGGTACGTGATAAGTTAAAAGCAATGAATATCGTGCTTGAAGATACGCCGAATGGCACAACTTGGCGTAAGTCCTAAAATGTCATACTAAACAAAATTTTTTATTTTATCTATTATGCCTACTAAAACCTCGCAAACTATATAGTTTGCGAGGTTTTCTTTTTAGATGGGACTATTCCACGCCAATCATTACTGAAGTTGCTTTAATGATTGCATACGCATCCTTACCTACTTCTAACCCCAATTCTTTAACTGCTGAGATAGAAATGGTTGAAGTAATTACATTACCGCCACCAATATCAATATGTACAATTGCATTTACAGAACCAGTTTCGATTGAAACGATTTTACCTTTTAATTGATTTCTTGCACTAATTTTCATTAAATATCCTTATTTGAAAAAGATTAAAAGAATCTACCAACACGGTAGAATCCCATAGTAGCACAAAAAAACACCACTCGTATAATCTTTTAAGGTTATTTATTTTGGTACCCATTTATAAGCGCTTGCCAATTTTGCTCACTAAAATGAATATTTAGTCGATTTTGTTCTTTATGAAACGATCTTAACAATCGGTCTAAATTACCTTGCTTCCAACCATTACCTGGCTGAATATAACACTTATCGAAATCAATAAGCCAAAATTGACCGCTTGTATCTTGCAAAATATTATGAATATTAAGATCAGTATGGTGAACTTGATGATTATGCAGCTGACGAATCAGTTTTCCTATTTGCTGATATTGTTCATCAGTCAGTATTCTACTTTGCAAGATCTGACTTAAGTCTCGAGTGTTCTCCACTTTTTCAATTATAATATCAGCACGATAACAGCAAAATCGTTTCTCAATTTGAATGGCAATTGGACGAGGAACGGGCAAACGCCAAGCGCACATTTTTTCTAGCAAACTAAATTCTTGAAAAGCCCGAGTATGTTCAATACCACGAAAAAGATAGCTATCTTTGATAACCTTGCCAAATAAGCCCCCTCTTCGATAATGACGTAAGACACTGTTTACCCCTAATTCCGCTTGCGTATTTAAAAACCATGTAATGCCTCGCCCTTTTGCAAAACCAAGCAAGCGGTCTGATTTTTTAAAATTTTTGCAAGTAAACATTTTTTCGAGCAATATTTGTTGATTTTGAGGTACAAGATTTGCGTTAAAATGATAGTAAAACATACGAGAATACGAATCCTAAAATTAATTTCTTAGATTTATTTTTTAATGTCAAAGAAAACTTCCTAAATATATCAGAAGTTGAAAATAAATAATAAACCTTAAAAACCTACTATATACATTTTTTGTTATCTTACTTTTCAAGTCCAATCTTCATTGATAACCCAACAAAAATGGTGCCACAAATTTTATTTAACCAGCTACCAATTGTTTGATTATTTCTTAATAAACAACCCAATGGGGAGGCTGCTATCACTAATATGATGCACCAAACGGTACTTGTGCCGAGCAAAGTTAAGCCCAGTAATAAAAACGGTAAAAAGGTATTTTCTAAGTTTGAGGTAACAAATTGTGGCAATAATGCCAAGAAGAATAACACTACTTTAGGATTTAATACGTTAGTAATCACCCCTTGACGATAAATTTTATAGAGTGGTAATTTCTCTAAATTTGGATTATCAATGACCAAAGGTTCACACCACATTTTGATGCCTAAGTAAAGCAAATAAACTGCACCAGCATATTTTAGAATGGCAAATAACTTTGTGGAGTGAGCAACAACACCCGCTAAACCTAAGGAAACCGCTAACACGTGAAATAGCATTCCCGTTTGAATGCCGAGAGCGGAAACAATGCCCGATTTTTTGCCTTCCGCAATGGTGCGGGTAATAATATAAATAGTATCTGAGCCAGGGGTAAGATTTAATAAAATACAAGCGGTTAAAAATCCCCAATAATTTACAATGTCATTCATCGTTTTAATCTTCCCTGTCTGAAATTATCAATAGTTAATAATGTGATCGCAAGAGCTAAACATATCATCAATATATAAGATTTCGAATCTAAACTTTCGCCAATAATAAATGAAATGGCAAGCATCACTAAAGGTTCCATATAGCCTAATAGCCCTAACACATTTACAGGCAATAAATTACTAGAAGCGATATAAGCAATAAATGCAATACCATTTACCAACCCAAACAGAGCAAGAATCGCATAAAGATAATGATTTTCTATTAAGATTGGCTGCATCTCTGTTTGAGAAATAAAATATAATGCAAAGGGAGTGACTAATAATAACTCAATAAAAAATGTAGCAAGATTATTAATATCAAAATAGCGACGTAATGTAATATAAAGTGGATAGCCAATGCCTGAGACCAATGTTCCCCAAGAAAAAGCCCCCGTTAAAATAAGATTTGTACCAACACCAATAATCGCAAAGATTAAAGAAAGCCATTTCAATAAGGTAAAATGTTCTTTAAATACGATTTTACCTAACGCAACAGCAACGATAGGTAACAATAAATAGCCAATAGATACGGGAATTGCCTGACCATTATTGGGAGCCCACATAAAAAGCCAAAGTTGCACGCCTGTATTTAGTGCAAGCAATAATAAAATAAAGATAAGCGGTGGATTTTTCTTTATTTTTTGCCAAAGCTGTGTAAATTTTGGTGTCTGTTTAAATAATAAAATCGCTAGTAAAATAAATGGAATCAATACAATAATTCGAAAACCAAACATACTTTCGCCACTTAATGGGCGCAATAAAATAGCGAAATAATACCCCAAGCCAAATAAAAAATTAGCTGTGATACAAAAAAAGACACCTTTTAACATTATTTTACCTTTATTTGCGCTTTATATTTCCGATGACTACGCCGAACAGCCTGAATACCATCTAATATCAATAATAAAATCGCGATTAATAAGCAAGACATTAAAATATAAGCATCTGGATTTAATTTTTCACCAATTAAAAATGAGATAAGTAACATCACGCACGGTTCAACATAACCTAATAAGCCTAATAAATTAAAAGATAAAATAGTGCTTGCCAACGTGTAAGAAATTAAAGCTGCCCCACTAATAATGCCTAATAAAGCAATAAAAATATAAATATGTGGATTCACCTGTTGAACTGCTTGCATATCAATTTTAGAAATAAAATAAATTGCCACAGGAATTAAAAATGCAATTTCAAATATAAAACTGTGTAAATGACTTAAGCCAAATTTTCGGCGTAAATAAAAATAAATCGGATAACCCGTACAAACAAACACGCTTTCTAAAGAGAGTTTTCCTGCCAAAATAATGTTACTCACCACGCCAATAAAGGCAAAAATAATTGCCAGCCATTTATTTCTTGAAAGCGGTTCTTTATAAACGATTTTGCCAAAAGCGACCATAACAATAGGCATTAATAAATAGCCCATGGAAACTTCAATCGCTTTCCCGCTATTCGGCGCCCATAAAAATAGCCACATTTGCCCACCGACAATCACAGAAGTGATGAAAATCACCAGAAATAATTTTGGCTCACGTTTTAATCGTTGTAGAAATAAGCTAAACTCGTTCCATTTCTTAAATAACAATAACGCCAAAAATAAGCAAGGCAGCGTCAAAACCATACGAATACCGAACACGCTTTCTCCTACAAGAGGTCTTAAGTGAATGGCTAAATAATATAAACAGCCAAATAAAAAAGAGGCTGTTAAAGAAAAGAGTACGCCTTTTAACATAAAGAATTGAAAATGAAAAATAGAGAGGAGTTTATTAATTTAGAGCAAATTTGCTACATTTGTATAGGGGCGAATTAAATTCGCCCCAAAATATTAACTTTAAGGGAAAAGGTAATTTACCCCTATATCAATCGCAACACCATTGTGTTACAAAATGTTAGTCTTGCTTATACGTTTTCAAAAACTTCGCCAATCTGCCAATCGCTTCTTCAAGCTGATGGACATAAGGCAATGTCACCACGCGGAAGTGGTCTGGTTTATGCCAGTTAAAGCCAGAACCTTGCACCAGCAACACTTTTTCTGCTTGAAGCAAATTGTAGATAAATTTAGCATCGTCTTTAATGCCATACATCTCGGTGTCGATTTTCGGGAACATATACATCGCACCTTTTGGCTTCACACAGGTAATGCCTGGAATTTGTATCAATAACTCCCACGCTTTGTTGCGCTGTTCGAGCAAACGTCCACCAGGGAGGATAAATTCATTGATGCTTTGGTAGCCGCCCAGTGCCGTTTGGATCGCATGTTGCATTGGTGTATTTGCACACAAACGCATTGAAGCCAACATATCCAAGCCTTCAATAAAGCCTTTCGCTTGGTTTTTCGGACCGTTCAATACCATCCAACCTTGGCGGAAACCTGCCACGCGATAAGCTTTGGATAAACCATTGTAAGTGACTGTCAATACATCAGGTGCAAGAGCAGCGATGTGGTGATGAACTGCACCATCATATAAGATTTTTTCGTAGATTTCATCAGCAAAAATAATCAACCCGTGTTGGCGAGCCAGTTCAGCAATTTCTAATAAAATTGCACGGCTATACACCGCCCCCGTCGGGTTGTTTGGATTGATGATCAAAATCCCTTTGGTTCGTGGGCTAATTTTTGCTTTGATATCTTCAATATCAGGGAACCACTCGTTCTCTTCATCGCAAAGGTAATGCACCGCTTTCCCGCCTGCTAGCGTTGCCGCTGCCGTCCAAAGTGGATAATCAGGCATTGGAATGAGGATCTCATCGCCTTCATTCAAGAGCGCTTGCATTGACATCGTAATCAGTTCTGATACGCCATTACCGATATATACATCATTCACGTCCATTCCACGCATACCTTTTGATTGGTAATACTGCACTATCGCTTTACGTGCAGAATACAAGCCTTTGGAATCACAATAACCTTGCGCAGTTGGCAGGTTACGAATAACGTCCACTAAAATCTCATCAGGGGCTTCAAACCCAAATGGGGCAGGATTGCCGATGTTGAGTTTGAGAATTTTATTGCCCTCCTCCTCTAATCGAAGCGCCTCTTTGTGAATCGGACCGCGAATATCGTAGCGAACCTGTGCTAATTTATCTGATTTTGGAAAACGTTCCATAATGCTTCCTGTGTTGTGTTTAGATTTAAAACGGATTTTTGAACTTTACTCTGATTTTTAAGGAAAAAAAAGAGGATTTGAGCTAAAATAAACACCTTTTTTACAAATAGCGGTTTGATTTTCTGAAAATTTTGCGTATGTCAGTTTTTACTCAATTAAAACAACAACTTAACGAGCAACTTTCACAGCTGCAATTAGCTCAAGAATGGATTCAACTTAAAGCAGATGTCGATTTGCTGGCAGAAGAATCTTCGTTATTAGGCTGGCTAAAATCGCAAAATCAGCATTTTCCGCACTTTTTCTTTGAAAAGCGAGATGAAAATCAAACGATTGCTACTATCGGGGCGGTAGAAACTTTTTCTTCGCTAGAAGAGGCACAAGCTTTTGTGCAATCTAACTCACTTTCGCTCGTCGGTGGTATTCAATTTGAAGGGCTTTGCCAATTTGTCTTACCCCGCTTAATGTTAGTAAAAAATTCGCAAAAATTGACCGCTTACCTGACATTAAATATAAGTGAGCAAGCTGTTGATTTTACTGATATTTTTGCAGAGCCAGGTACAGCTTTCTTCGTTCAAAATCCTCAAATACTTCCTCCTCAACCTGCTTGTACATTTGAGCAATGGAAAGCCAATATTGAACAGGCTATTATCCAAATCAAATCGGGTGATTTACGTAAGGTAGTGTTAGCAAACGCCACTCAACTTACCTTTGAAAACCACATTTCTGCTTATGATTTAGTCGAACAGAGCCGGGAAATCAATCTTGGTTGCTACCATTTTTTATGGGCAGAAAATGCACAGAATGCTTTTGTGGGCTCAACGCCTGAGCGTTTATATTATCGCAAGGGAAATCAACTTTTTACTGAAGCATTGGCAGGAACGGTTGCTGTTTCTGATAATCCAATCGAAACGGAGAAAAATGCCCAATGGTTGTTAAAAGATACCAAGAATATCTATGAAAACCAGCTTGTAGTGGAAGATATTGAGGCGCATTTGAATACTTATGTGGAAGCATTTGAGATACATTCACCAGAAATCAAACGCTTACACAATGTGCAACATTTAAGAAGACAGATTGAGGCAATCTTAAAAGCTGATGTACTCGATCAAGATTGCTTACGCCAAATTCATCCAACCGCAGCCATTGCAGGCTTACCGCGTGCTAAAGCAAAGCAATTTATTGCTAAAAATGAACCTTTTAAACGAGGTTGGTATGCGGGCACATTAGGCATTTTTAATCTACAAGAAGCAGAATTTTGCGTAACCCTTCGTTCAGCCAAAATTGAACATAACCAGATCACACTTTATGCTGGGGCAGGCATTGTGGCAGAATCAGAATCTGTTTCTGAGTGGCAAGAAATTGAGCGAAAATCGCAGGCATTGGCTAAACTGCTATCATAATCTATTATGATTATAAAATTAAGAGAAAAATAAACCGCACTTTTGTGCGGTTTTGAGCGTTTAAGTGCGGTCTATTTTTTGAAAAATTTGGCCACCACTGGGATTAGGATTAGGTACACAATTTGCGCGCCGATACCTTGTGTGGTGGCGTAGAAACCAATATCTGGGATATTTGGTAAGTGTTCTACGATGGTGCTTGGCAAGGTGTTAGTGAGCTGTAATGCGTGAACGCTGACGCCAAGGATTTTGAACGCGAGGAAATAAATCAACAGGGTCATCACTTTAAATAAATGATGAATTGGCAAGCGTTTGGTGAATTTGGTCATCACTAACGCAATGACCGCTAATGCTACGAACGCCAAGCCGATACCTAAGATCAAATCTTTCAGTTCAATCAGCGGTAACATTCCCACATAGAACAGCACGGTTTCTGCCCCTTCACGGAATACAGAAAGGAAACTGAGCGACATCATTGACAATAGGCTACCCGTAGCCAATGCTTGCGCCACTTGTTTATCCATAAATTTTTTCCAGCCTGTGATGGAGGATTTGCTGTGTAGCCACGCGCCGACAATCAACATCATTGCAACGGCAATGATACCGACACCGCCTTCGATAATCTCACGGTTTGAGCTAGCAGAGACCATTGGGAAAAATTGTTGTAAGGCAACAGCGCCCAATAAACTTGCCACAATGCCTAAGCCTGCACCCGCGTAAACCCAGCGTTTGGCACGCGGTTGATTTGCCGCTTTGAGCGTGGTGAGCAACGCCATAATGATTAGTAAGGCTTCCACACCTTCACGCAGCAAAATCAACATCGCGTCAATGTAAGTGTAATTGCCGCTGCTGATTTGGCTGAGATCGTTAATCAGTTGTGAGAACTGTTGCATATTTGCCTCATCATTGCCTTTCACCATAATCAGTGGCAAATTGCTTTCTACGCGCGTGTAAAGAGAGCCGTCGCGGGTGCTTACTTCACCTTCAAAAATCGGCCATTGTTGAATAAACAACGCAAGGTCATTTTTTCCTTGATCGAGCTGATTGCTTTCAAAGGCGGAATAAGCGTGGTTGAGCAAATTAATGCCTTGCGCCAAGGTGGTTGGTGCATCTGCTGCGGTGGAGGTTTGCGGTTGCAGAACATTGCCCGCTTTGAAGTCCTCTAATGCGGCGCCAAGTGCGGTGGATTGTTTTTCCATTTCCGCGTAATTGACAGGATCAGAAAGCATCGAGATACGTAAATAGGTCATTGCGGTTTCGATTTGACCATAATGTCCGAGGCTGCTTTCACGTACAGGCATTTCATTGATTGACCAAGTGGTGTTGAAACGTTTGTATTCATTTTGCACCGCCTCTAAATCGTGTGCTTTCACCGCTTTGTCGAGTTGTGCATAAACGGGCATTACGCGTTTCGCAAATTGAGCGCGTTTGGCGGTGTAATCAACAGGGTTTTGTTCTTTCTCAAAAGCGATTAAGGCTTTGGAAAGCTGTTCAAGATTATCCAAATTAGGTTGCTGTTGTGAGCGTGCAAGAGTCGCTGCAACTTCTTTGCCCATTGACGAATCGTGATTTTCAAAAGCATTAAATTCTTGTTGAAGTGTGGTCAAAATTGGCAGAGTTTTTTCCAACTCTCCCTGTTTAACTTGTTCCATCGCATCCGAAACTTGGATAAACAATGGGCTTACATTGACTTTAGCATAAGCGCAAACGCTCAGCGTAAAGCTGAGCGTGAGTGCGGCTAAAATAGACTTAAATGGCGTCAAATAACGCTTTGCCAAGATAGTCATTTTGGTCTTTTACTCCTGCGAAGCAAGCGAATAAACCGCTGCCGATGTGGGTAATGTATTCGTTCAATTTGTCATCATTGCCGAACATTTTTTGAATTTTGATGAAATTTTCAGGATCTTTTTGGAACGAGATAAATAATAATCCCGTATCAAATTGTCCTGTTTTTGGATCAACACCGCTGGCATAAGAGAACGAACGACGCAAAATTGGCACGATGGCTTTTTTCGCTAAGAAAACGTGTGAGCTTTCTGGCATAACAGGATTGCCTTTTTCGTCTTTCTTATTGATGTCCACAGGATCGTGTTCGTGTTTTTCTCCGTAAGCTGCGCCAGATAGGCGATAGCGACCAAAGGTGTTTTGTTGTTCATTAAGGCTAGTACGATCCCAAGTTTCCAAATGAATTTGGATACGGCGCGCCACTAAATAACTACCGCCTTTCAACCAACCGTCGCCTTCATACCATACTTGCTCATCAAGTTTTTTGCCTTGTGCATTGGCTGTACCGTCTTTGAAGCCCATAAGGTTACGCGGTGTGTCGTTGTGTTCAAAGGAATTGAAACCAGATTGGCTCCATTTCATTGTGATGTTAGTACGGGCTACGCGCACGAGATTATGTACTGCGTGGAATGCCACTTGCGGATCGTCCGCACAAGATTGGATACAAATATCGCCGCCAGTATATTCAGGGCGTATTTGATCACGCGGGAAGTGCGGTAGATCTTGTAATTCTTTTGGCTTGAGATGCGCAATATTCAGTTTCTCAAAGAAACTTGGACTCACGCCGAAAGTGAGAGTTAAATTGCTCGCGTTGAGGCTAGCTGCTTCGCCTGTATCTTTTGGTGGCACATAACCGTTTTTGCCGTAAGGTTGAACTGGTTTTCCTTCCGTTAAGTTGGCACTGTATTCTGTCCAAGTTTTGAACATATCTTTGATGGTTTCAAGATCGGTTGTGTGTAGATCTACCACCATAAAATAAATATGTTTTTGTGCTGGAGTGGTAATACCTTCTTGGTGTTGACCGTAGAATGGATATTGATTTTTGGTTGAGGTGGAAAGTTTTGTTTGGGTTGCCGATTTTGACTGCTCAGCATAAGCAGTGCCAACCGCGAGGCTGGCACTGAGGATTGTAGCTTGTTTCAGAAAATCACGGCGACAATTACAAGATGATCCGCTCATAGTTTTTCCTTATTTTTCTAATAATTCGCCCATTTGCGCAAGCGGTTCGCCTAATTTGTTGATCGCTTCTGCTAATTCTTTCACATCAGCTTGGCTCAATTCATTGTAGGCTTTGTAATCGTAACCATCTTTCGCTTTGTTGTGTTTCGCTAATAATTTGTTTACCGCAGCAAATTCAGTTTCGATTTGTTTAGCTAATTTGGCGTTTTTCTTCACTAATTTTGCTTTGAATAAATCAAAGATTTTTTCTGCGCCTTCAACGTTTGCCTTGAAGTCGAATAAGTCAGTTTTTGAGAAAATGTCTTCTTCGCCAGTAACTTTAGAAGTTGAAACTTCGTTTAACAAATCCACCGCACCAGTAACCATTAATTCCGCAGTTACTTCAGCTGTTGGGATTTTTGCGCGAAGTTCTTTCACGTCTTTTAATAATTGATCTGCAGTTTCTTCAGTACCTTTAGTGGTGTTTTGTTCCCAAAGTACTTTTTCAATTTTGTGGAAACCAGTCCATTCTTTTTCGATGTCAGCTTCTTTTTTGTCTTTTGCTTCTTCTTGTAAATCAGCTAAACGAGCATCAATACGCGGGTCTAAATCACCAAAACTTTCTGCGATTGGCTCAGAACGTTCGTAGTACATACGTGCGATTGGATAAAGTGCTTTTGCTTTTGCTACATCGCCTGATTTTAGTGCATCAACGAATTTAGTGGTATCAGTCACTAACATATCAATTTGTTCAACCACGAATTTTTTGTAATCAGAGGTTTCTTTTGATAGATCAACTGCGAAGCTAGAAGTTGCAACAAAAAGACCAGAGATGGCAAGTGCCACAGATTTTAAACGCATTAGATGCTCCTTAAAAAATCAAGATGGATAAATAGAGGATTGAATAAAGCCTAAATGAGATTTATTCGCGCCAAATTCTATTGGTTTTTGTCTTGGCTAGCAATAAAAATCATCCTGATTTGTGACGTGAGTCAAATTTTATGAGATGCAAATTTACTGAGCGTAAGGTAAAAAAACGTCTCTTTGTAGGGGAGAGGCGTGGATAAAAAAGGGCAATTTTGATTAGAATTGCCCTTTTAGTTTATAAATTTCTCAACGCTTCAATGCGTTTTTCAAGCGGAGGGTGACTCATAAAGAGCTCTTTTGAACGTGCACCGTTAATCATAAATGCAGCCAGTGAACCTTCCATTTCTTGCGGTTCATGAACGCGTTGTAAACGTTGCAATGCCATAATCATTTTCTCTTTGCCCACTAATTTCGCTGAGCCTGCATCCGCACGGTATTCACGGTAACGAGAAAACCACATTGCAATCATGGTTGCAATCACACCAAATACCATTTGTAAAACAATATCTGCAATCCAGAACACCATCGTGTTTGTGCTTGAGTTGCCATTTTCATCTTTGGTGCTTGCCACTGCAGTTGAAATCATACGAGAAAGGAAGATCACAAAGGTATTTAACACGCCTTGTAATAAAGTCATAGTCACCATATCGCCATTTGCAATATGAGCAATTTCATGAGCTACAACCGCTTCAGCTTCATCTTCAGTCATATTGTCTAACAAGCCTGTACTTACTGCGACAAGCGAGTTATTTTTGGTTGCCCCTGTTGCAAAAGCATTCACATCTGCTGAATGATAAATTGCAATATCTGGCATTGGAATGGCCGCTTGTTGTGACTGGCGTTGCACTGTGTTAAATAACCATTCTTCTGCGTGGTTACGTGGCTGTTTAATAACTTCTGCGCCTACTGAACGTAACGCCATTGTTTTTGATAAAAACAGGGAGATTAAAGAGCCTGAAAAACCAAACACAAGCGATAACACCAAAATACCTGCGGTGCTTTGGCTTTGAATCCCCGTTACTTTAAAAATAATGTTTAACACAATCCCTAATACGAAGGTAATCGCAAGGTTGGTTAATAAAAAGAGAATGACACGTTTTGCCATTGAATAAACTCCAAACAAAGGTGAAAAAACTCCCTCTATAATGAGGGAAATGTGTGAAAATTCAAGCTGTCAGACAACATTTATTCCCATAAATTTAACTGATTCGTTACTTTTTTGCTTGGAAAATGTACGTTTAAGCCAATTAAACGAATATTTCGTTCATTTCTACGTCCCCAAACTTGATGTAGTAATTCTTTAAATCTATCAAATTCTAGCCCATCAGTGGTTCGTTCAATCGTCGTTTGGTTGAAATCTTCAAATTTCAATTTGATACCCAGTTTCTTAAATTCCTGCAAAGGCGTATCCGCCCAATTGCGTTGAATGCGAAAAAGCAGTTTGTGATAAAGCTCATCAATAATCTGTTCTGCCTGTTCGAGCGTATTGATGTCTTGCAAAAGCGTGTTTTCAACCGCAAGGGATTTACGTGGGCGATCTACTTCTACTTCACGAATATCAATACCGTGGCAGAAATCCCACAAGCGTTGTCCAAACTTGCCAAATTCTTGATAAATCATCGCTTGCGAGTTTTGTTGAACATCTTGACAAGTAAGCAAGCCCATTTGTGCTAGCTTTTCTTCCGTAACTTTGCCCACACCCGGGATCTTTTTAAGCGGTAGATTTTTAACAAAGTTTTGTACTTCTTCAGGAGGGATCACAAATTGTCCGTTCGGTTTATTCTGATCGGAAGCAATCTTCGCCAAAAATTTAAGCGGAGCGACACCTGCTGAAGCCGTTAAATGCAATTCATCCTGAATAGCTTGGCGAATATTTTCCGCAATCCAAGTCGCAGAGCCAGAATGCAGCTCACAATCGGTTACATCTAAATAGGCTTCATCTAGGGAGAGTGGTTCGATAATTTGTGTGTAACGGCGAAAAATCTGATGAATTTGTGCGGAAACTAATTTATATAATGGCATATTCACTGGCAGTAAAATCAAATTCGGGCAGAGTTTAAAGGCGGTCGCGGTTGACATTGCACTATGTAACCCAAATTTTCGAGCTTCGTAATTACAAGTGGTTAGCACGCCACGCTGATTTGCCTTACCTCCGACTGCAACAGGTTTGCCTTTAAGTGAAGGATTTTCACGCATTTCAACCGCAGCATAAAAACAATCCATATCGATATGGATAATTTTTCTTGTTTTCTGCTCTGTCGTCATTTGTAAAATGTCCTTCAAAATCTACCGCTTATAAATGGATATAAAACCAGTTTTATTTTAACTAAACACTGGTAAAATTTCCACAATAATTCACTATTCGAGGCATAAAATGTTATACGGCTTGGCAATTGTACTCATCCCTCTCTTTCTCGGTTATTTTTCACGCATTTCTCACCCAACGATTTTGCACTGGGTTAATCGCATTGTGAGTCTTTGCCTCTATCTTATTTTACTTGTGATCGGAGTTTCGCTTGGTCAGCTAGATAATATTGTCGAAAAACTGCCGCAAATTGGCTCCGCAGCTTTGGTGCTTAGCCTTTCCATTCACGCCTGCAATATTGTTAGCCTTGCGATTTATGATAAATGGTACCCGATGGTTCGCGAAGCCGTTGCACAAGATAAGCTACCTTCTCGCTTGGCTTCATTGATGATGTCATTAAAATTGATTGGTATAACAATTTTAGGTGGATTATTTGGTTTTTTGACTAAAGATTTCTTCATGTTCCCGTCACATGCAAGTTCTGTCGTATTGGTCGTCATGATTTTAGGGGTTGGTATTCAACTCAGAAATAGCGGTATTCCGTTGCGAGAAGTGTTCTTGAATAAACGAGGCATTCAAACCTCAATTGTCTTTATGATAAGTAGTTTGATTGGTGGCGTTATTGCTGCTTGGTGGCTTGATTTTCCAGCCATAAAAGGGCTTGCTTACGCCTCTGCATTCGGTTGGTATTCGCTCTCAAGTGTTTTAGTGCACGATGCGTGGGGAGCATTTTATGGCAGCATTGCCTTTTTTAACGATCTTTCGCGGGAAATTTTATGCCTCTTTATGATCCCATTTTTTATGCGAAGTTTTCCATCCACCGCGGTGGGATTAGGTGGTGCAACCTCGCTAGATTGCACCTTGCCGATCATTCAAAAATCAGGCGGAATGCAAGTTGTGCCATTAGCAATTAGCTTCGGCTTTATCGTAAACCTTGCAGCGCCATTGTTATTAGCAATTTTTATTGGATTGGCTTAATAAATTTCTCATATTCTTCTGTTTGTTATAAAAATAAAAAATTGACCGCTTGTATTATGGTACTGAAAATCGTCTTTCCAATAGCAAATAAGTGCCTTGAATAATCCAGCCAACGGTTAAAGCAAAAAGGATTGTGCTGATGCCAAAAGTTCCCCCCATAAAAATGCCGAAACAGCAAACACTAATTTCAATAGCTGTCCGAACACGACCTACATTCCAACCAAATTTTTGGCAAATACCAACCATTAAGCCATCACGAGGGCCTGCACCTAATTTGCAAGAAAGATAGAAGGCTGTGCCGATACTAAAGATGATGATACCGAAAAGCATGTAAAAAATGCGAGTAGATAAGAGTTCAGGCGGTTCTACCCATTTGGTTGTTTGATCGATAAAAAAGGAGATGATGAGCACGTTGAGAATCGTCCCTAAACCAAATTTAAGTTTGAAAGGGATCCAAAATAGGAGAACAATCAGACTAATTAATGCAATTGCCCAACCAATGGACATTCCTGTTTGTAAGGCTAAACCTTGCGAAAGCACCGTCCAAGGTGCATTACCCAATTTAGCAGAAACAAGCAAGCCTTCGCCAATGCCCATAATTGCCATAGAAATAGAGATAATCAGCAAATTGGCAGGTTCGATTTGCCATTGATGTTTGGCAGCCCAAGGCATAAGTGGAATAGGCGTTTTTTTCGACATAATGTGTAGCGATAAAATTGTTTTAGTCGTTGAAAACAATATAGCATAAACAAATTATGTTTTTATAATATTTCGAAATAAAAAATAATTAAGATTTTTTAATCAATAGCACAAAAGTTTGATAAAAATCAGAAGATTTTTTTTAAAAAAGCCGTTATAGTAACCAAACTTTTTTTACCACTTCGTTTTTTAAGTAAAAAACGATTAATATTTCACTTTTTGAGGTTTTTATGGGTGCTTTAAATAGTCTTTTAGGTATTGTAGTACTATTATTAATTGCCTTTTTACTTTCATCAAATAAGAAAGCAATTAATTATCGAACTGTATTAGGTGCGTTAGGTTTACAATTTGGACTTGGTGCATTAATTCTTTACGTTCCTGCAGGTCGTCACGTGTTACAAACGTTAGCAGATGGCGTAAATAACGTGATCGGTTATGGTTTTGAAGGTATCAAATTCGTATTTGGTGGCTTAGCAAGCGATAAAATTTTCGAAGTAATGGGCGGTGATGGCTTTATCTTCGCAGTTCGCGTTCTCCCTTCAATTGTATTCTTCTCTGCATTAATCTCTCTTCTTTATTACATTGGCGTAATGCAATGGATCATCAAAATTATTGGTGGTGGCTTACAAAAACTACTTGGCACTTCAAAAGCAGAATCTATGTCTGCAGCAGCTAATATTTTCGTAGGTCAAACAGAAGCACCATTGATTGTTAAACCTTACATTAGCAAAATGACTGAATCTGAGTTATTTGCAGTAATGGCAGGTGGTTTAGCCTCTATTGCTGGTTCTGTAATGGCAGGTTATGCAGGTATGGGCGTACCATTAACTTACTTAATTGCAGCGTCATTTATGGCGGCTCCAGCAGGTTTATTATTTGCGAAAATCTTAGTGCCACAAACTGAGCAATTCAACGACGATATGGCGAAAGTTGAAATGGAACAACCTGCAAATATCTTAGATGCTGCAGCTGCTGGTGCAGGTGCTGGTATGCAACTTGCTTTAAATGTAGGTGCAATGTTAATTGCATTCGTTGCGTTAATCGCTTTATTAAATGGTATCTTAGGTGGTATAGGTGGTTGGATTGGTATGTCAGAGCTTTCATTAGGTATGCTATTCGGCTATATTTTCAGACCGCTTGCGTGGGTAATTGGTGTGCCGTGGGAAGAAGCTCACATTGCAGGTCAAATGATCGGTACAAAACTTGCTATCAATGAGTTTGTTGGTTATTTAGAATTCTCTAAATATTTATCGCCAGAATCAGCAATTCAATTGACCGATAAAACCAAAGCAATTATCACTTTCGCATTGTGTGGTTTTGCAAACTTCAGTTCAATTGCAATCTTAATTGGCGGTTTAGGTGGTATGGCACCAAATCGTCGTGGTGATATTGCTCGTCTTGGTATCAAGGCGGTTATTGCAGGTTCATTGGCTAACTTAATGAGTGCAACCATTGCAGGCTTGTTTATCGGTTTAGGCGGTTCGATCGCATAATCAAAATTTAATCTACATAACACCACGGTTAACGTGGTGTTATACTTTATAGCAACCGAAAACGTTTGCTTAAGTTTTCATCAATTCTCACTTGAGAATGTTTTTATACATAAAGAGGAAAGAAAAATGACTCCACATATTAATGCTCCTGAAGGTGCTTTTGCTGATGTTGTAATTATGCCAGGTGACCCACTTCGTGCTAAATACATTGCAGAGAAATTCTTAGACGATGCTAAATTAGTCACTGATGTTCGTAATATGTTTGGTTACACAGGTACTTACAAAGGTCGCCGCATCTCTGTAATGGGACACGGTATGGGTATTCCTTCAGCATCTATCTACACCAAAGAGTTAATCACCGAATACGGTGTGAAAAAAATTATCCGTGTTGGTACTTGTGGTGCAGTACGCCCAGATGTACACGTTTATGATGTAGTAATCGGTTTAGGGGCTTGCACAGACTCAAAAGTAAACCGTATCCGTTTCAAAGATAACGACTTCGCACCAATCGCAGACTTTGGTATGACTATGGCAGCGGTTGAAGCGGCAAAACAAAAAGGTATCGAAGTGAAAGTGGGTAACTTATTTAGTGCTGATTTATTCTACACACCAGACGTTGAAATGTTCGACGTGATGGAAAAATACGGCATCGTAGGTGTTGAAATGGAAGCTGCTGGCGTGTATGCGGTAGCTGCTGAATACGGAGCAAAAGCATTAGCGATTTGTACAGTATCTGACCACATTCGCACTCACGAAGTAACCAGTGCAGAAGAACGTCAATTAACCTTTAACGGTATGATTGAAATCGCATTAGAATCAGTGTTAATCGGTGACCAACAATAATTGATTGCATTATCCCTCAAACGCAAGTTTGAGGGATTTTTATATCTTCTGTTATTCATTCCACATGCCGCATAATCATGCACTTTTATTGAGATGAAATTCACTTCAGTATAAACTACCCAAAACTCAAAAAAACAGGAAACCAATATGAGCAAATACAAAATTTTCGTCGATGGTGCTGTAGGCACGACAGGTTTACGTATTTTCGATCGCTTAGGGCAAGCGGACGATATTGAATTATTGACCTTACCAGAAGAACAACGCAAAGATTTGAATGCTCGTGTGGAAAAAGTAGCTGAGTCGGATTTAACTTTTCTTTGCTTGCCAGATGAAGCCTCAAAAGAGCTTGTGGCTCACGTGCCTGCGAACTCACGTATTTGCGACACTTCAACTGCTCATCGAGTGAATCCTGATTGGGTGTATGGTTTTGCAGAACTTTCAGGACAGCGTGAAAAGCTGACCACTGCTAACCGTGTTGCTGTGCCAGGCTGCCACGCAACAGGCTATATTGCATTGGTTCGTCCACTGATTGAACAAGGCATTTTGCCTGCAGATTACCCGCTCTCTTGCTACTCTTTAACAGGCTATTCAGGCGGAGGTAAAGGGATGATTGCGGAATATGCAGATGAAAAGCGTGCCGAAAAATATGATGCCCCACGTGTGTATGGCCTGAGCTTAAAGCACAAACACTTGCCTGAAATGCAAGTGATAACAGGGGCGAGCCAACCACCAATCTTTACTCCTGTAGTGGCGGACTATTACAGCGGAATGTTGGTAACTGTTCCTGTACCATTGAATGCTTTGCAAGCGATCAAATCTGGCGAAGAAATTACAAAAGCGTTGGCGGAGTATTACCAAGGCGCAACACTCATTTCTGTGCATAACTATGCAGAAATGCCTGAAGATAATATGCTCGCTTCTAATCAGTTAAGTGGCAAAGATAACCTCGAAATTTTTGTTTATGGTAACGAGACTCAGCTGTTATTGGTTGCTCGCTTTGATAATTTGGGCAAAGGTGCTTCGGGGGCAGCAGTGCAATGTATGAATATTATGCTTGGGCGTGAAGAAACCGCTGGGCTTGAGATCTAAAATAGGAATAATTATGCAAACCAACGATATCTACCAACTTGTAAATCTTTTAGAAAAATCAACCGCTTACCTTTCGAAATGGCAAGGCAAAACTATCGTCGTGAAATACGGCGGCAACGCAATGATCAACGAAGCATTAAAACAAGCGGTGATGAAAGATATCTTGTTGCTTAATCAACTTGGCGTGAAAATCGTACTGGTACACGGCGGAGGTCCTGAAATTTCTCAAGGTATTAAGTTACTCGGCAAAGAACCGCAATTTATCAACGGATTGCGTGTTACCGATAAAGAAACCATCGACATCGTGCTACAAATGTTGGCGGGAAAAGTTAATAAAAGCCTTGTTGCTTTGCTTAAAGGCAAAGGCGTGGGGCTTTGCGGAGCAGATGCTTCAATGATTGAGTGCGAGAAATTGCAAGCGGAAGTAGATTACGGCTTTGTGGGCAATATCACCAAAGTGAATACTCAGTTGTTGGAACTCGCACTGAACGCCAACCTGATTCCCGTGATTTCAACGGTCGGTGTAGATACAAGCGGTCAAATTTATAATATCAATGCCGACACCGCCGCAAGTAAAATTGCAATAGCATTGAAAGCGGAAAAATTAGTGAGTATGACCGATATTGCAGGCTTATTGCGTGATCGTTTTGATGAGAGTACGCTTATTCCCGAAGTGAATGTCAAAGACATACAACCCCTCATTGATGAGGGAATTATCGCAGGCGGAATGATCCCGAAAATTGCTTGTTGTACGGATTTTATTCTAGCGGGTGGCAAAGAGGCTTCTATCATCGATGGACGTGTAGAACACGCTATTTTGCTTGAAATGTTGAGCGAAAAAGGGAATGGAACAAGATTTTATGCGTAAAAATCTCCCTCTTTAGAAAAGAGGGGAGCTATAAACAAGCGGTGAAATTTTAAAGGAAAAAACACAATGACAAACACAACCAGCAATGAAATAAAACAATTAGACAGCGATTACATCGCCCAAACTTACGGCAGATTTAACCTTGCTCTCTCACACGGCAAAGGCTGCCAAGTGTGGGATTTTGAAGGCAACGAATATTTAGACTTTACCAGTGGTATCGGCGTAAACAGCCTTGGTTGGGCAGATGAAGATTGGTTAAAAGCAGTTGTACACCAAGCAAGCTCGCTTGCCCACACTTCAAACTTATTCTTCACAGAACCTTCTTCTCGTTTAGCTAAAAAATTGGCAAAAGCAAGCGGTCTAAAACGAGTCTTCTTTGCCAATTCGGGGGCAGAAGCGAACGAAGGGGCGATCAAAACTGCACGCAAATATAGCCACGATAAATATGGAAAAGATCGTGCAACCGTTTTAACGCTGGTCAATTCTTTCCACGGACGCACTATTTCAACCCTTTCTGCTACAGGACAAGAGATATTCCACCAACATTTTTTCCCATTCACCAAAGGTTTCGATCACACGCCAGCCAATGAACTACGAGTGCTTGAAACGCGTTTAGGTCAAAAAGATGTATGTGCCATTATTTTGGAAGTCGTGCAAGGTGAAGGTGGGGTTTGCTCGTTAGATCACGAATATTTACAAGGCGTGCAAGCTCTCTGTCATCAATATGATGTGTTGTTGATCATTGACGAAGTGCAAACGGGGATTGGTCGTACGGGCACAATGTTTGCCTACCAACAATTTGGTTTAACACCAGATATCATTACGCTTGCCAAAGGCTTGGGCGGTGGCTTACCTATCGGGGCGTTTGTATTGGGCGAGAAAGTACAAGATACACTTGGCAAGAGTGATCACGGCTCCACTTTCGGGGCAAACCCTGTAAGCTGTGCAGGAGCAAACGCCGTGCTTGCGAAAATTGATGATGCATTTTTAGCTGAAGTCAAACGCAAAGGCGAAAAATTGCAAAAAGCATTAGCGGCATTACCAAAAGTAAAATCCGTTTCAGGCTTAGGCTTGATGATTGGTGTAGAGTTTGAAGAAGGCACAAAAGCTGCGGATATTGTGGCAAAATGTATCGAAAAAGGCGTGCTTTTCTTAACGGCTAAAACCAAATTACGCTTATTACCGCCGTTGATTATCAACGATGAACAGATTGAGAAAGGGATTGCACTCTTGAAAGAGGTGTTAGAAGCCTAACAATCAGGTTAGCTAGATAGCATAGTAAAACAAAAACGTAGAAATTATTGAAATTTCTGCGTTTTTTCTCTTAAGTATTGAATAACATCAATTCTTAGTTTTTGAAAATCACATCTTCTCTCGGATCGTAATCTATTGCTTTCAATACTTTATTTTCTTCAAAGTATTTTTTCAACATTTCTGCATCAATAAAGCCAGTGTTTATATATCGGCCGTTTGAATTGGGTTTTCAAACACTACTTTGCCCACAACATCAGGATTCCCCAATTTAGCGGTATCTTCCATAGTTAAACCTACAACGGCTACTTTTAAGCCATTTTTGTTTAACATTATGTAAGGTTTTACTAATGGTTGTTCAGTTTGTTCACTACATTTGCAGAAATGAACGGAAATTTTACCCATTTTTCTTGCATCGTTAAGATTTGAAGTGGTGAATCAAATTCGTGGTTACCTAATACCATCGCTTCATAGCCGATTTCATTTAAGCCTTCAATATCAGGGCGGGCATTTTGCATATCTGATTCTGGCACACCTGTATTGACATCACCCGCATTAAGAATGATTACTGAACTGCCTTTTTTCTCCACTTCATTGCGAATTTGATCGACAACATTTTTTTGTGCACTTAAGCCATATTCGCCCTTGTTATTCCAGAAGTGACCATGTATATCATTTGTGTGTAATACGGTAAATTTATAGGTCTTGTTTGCTTGATAAGCCATTGCCGAGGTAGAGGTTGCTAAAGCTAATGCTAAAAGTGTTTTGTAAATTTCATAATAAGGCTTTTAAGGTGAGTAAAAAATCGTTGCAAGCGGTCAAATTTAAACTAGATTTTGCAAATTAAAAGAAGAGGATTAAGCCCCAAGTAATGGCAAAAAGTACCATTGCCATAAATACAGCGGCCGAACCAATATCTTTAGCCCTACCTGAAAGCTCGTGATATTCCGAGCCAATGCGATCAACCACAGACTCCACCGCACTATTGAGCAATTCTGCAATCAAGACAATAAAAATGCTACCAAGAAGTAAAATTTTCTCGATAGCACCATTGCCGAACCAAAACGCCAGCGGAATTAAAATAATCGCCAACCAAACTTCTTGGCGAAAAGCAGCCTCATTGAGATAAGCCGATTCCAAGCCTTTCATTGAATAGCCTGCAGCACGAATAACACGTGCAAAATTTGCTTTATTTTCAGGTTTCATAACTTAATCCAAAAGAGAAAAACATGCAGTATTTTACCTAAAGAAATTATTTGCAACAAAGACAAAATCACCGTTTATACAAAAAATAACCAGTTATAACGCAAATAAGCTTAATTTTTTATCTGAATTGAACTTTTCCCTATTCCATTAAAAGGCATTTTCGGCTAATCTGACAGCTCATCATTTTTCGATGAATAATTGGTCTTTTATTTTTTCAGAAGTGAAACATTATGAGTAATTCTTTATCTTCAAAACTACTCGGCGGTAATCTTGTATTACGCATCGCAGTAGGTCTAATCTTAGGGGTAGGTTTAGCCCTTGTGAATCCTGAATGGGCAAAAGATGTTGGCGTTTTAGGTCAATTCTTTGTGAAATCCTTACGTGCTATCGCACCTATCTTAATTTTCGTATTGGTTATGTCAACCATTGCCAATAAAGAAGTCGGTTCAGATAGTAAAATCAAACCAATTCTTGTGCTTTATGCACTAGGCACATTCGTTGCAGCATTAACTGCTGTAGTGTTGAGCTTTATCTTCCCAACCACTTTAGAATTAGTAGCAAGCCCTGATGGTTTAGCACCACCAGATGGCATCGGTCAAATTATCAAAACCGTGGTATTCAACCTCGTGGATAACCCACTTCAAGCCCTTGCAAACGCAAACTTCATCGGTATTTTAGCGTGGTCTATCGGTTTAGGTATCGCATTACGCCACTCTTCACCAAGCACTAAAACATTCTTAAGCGACTTTGCAGATGCGGTTTCAGCGGTGGTTAAAGTTGTTATCGCATTAGCACCAATCGGTATTTTCGGTTTAGTTGCAGATACTTTTGCAACCAACGGTTTAGATGCTTTCATCGGTTACGGTCGTTTATTATTAGTATTACTAGGTGCAATGGCGATTGTGGCATTCATCTTAAACCCACTTATCGTATGGTGGAAAATCCGTCGCAATCCATATCCTCTAACTTTCCTTTGCTTACGTGAAAGTGGCGTGATGGCATTCTTCACCCGTAGCTCAGCGGCGAACATTCCAGTGAATATGGGCTTATCAAAACGTTTAGGTTTACGTGAAGAAATCTATTCTCTTTCTATCCCGCTTGGTGCAAACATCAATATGGCGGGTGCGGCAATTACCGTTACTGTATTAACACTTGCAGCAGCTTACACACAAGGCATCGTACCTGATTTCTGGTCTGCATTATTATTAAGCATTGTGGCTTCAATCTGTGCTTGTGGTGCATCTGGTGTTGCGGGTGGTTCACTCTTATTAATTCCATTAGCATGTAGTTTATTTAACATCCCGAACGATATTGCAGCACAAGTAATCGGTGTGGGCTTTATTATTGGGGTTATCCAAGATTCAGCAGAAACTGCGTTGAACTCTTCAACAGACGTATTATTTACCGCAGCGGTAAGTATGGCTGAAGATAACAAAGCAAATTCATAAGGAGAACAAAATGGGTACATTTGGTTACGCAATGATGACTGTTGTTGCATCACTTGCTATGATCTGTTTTTTAGCATTTAATATTTTCTAATGGCTCTCATTTAAATAAAGAAAAACCTGCATATCAAAGTTATGCAGGTTTTATTTTATGTCTTTATTTCTTATTTTTCTTCGTCATCTTCACTCGCATAACCATGCTCTGGCAATGCTTTTCCATCTAAATACGCGACATTATCTTTAAGCACCAATCGCCCTTCGGTAAACCATTTAATCACAAGCGGGTAGATTTGATATTCTTGCTCTCGTGTTCTAGCTTCTACATCTTCTACGTTATCTTCAGGGAAAATTGGTACTTTTGCCTGCAGCACAATCGCGCCGCCATCGACTTCTTCATTAACAAAGTGGACGGTTGTGCCGTGTTCGGTATCGCCCGCTTCAATCGCTCGTTGGTAGCTGTTTAATCCCGCATATTTTGGCAGAAGAGAAGGATGGATGTTGAGAATTCTTCCTGCAAAACGTTGGGTAAATCCAGGCGTGAGGATTTTCATATAACCTGCAAGCACGATCAAATCGACAGATTGCTTTTCCAAATAATTACCAATCGCCTCATCCATCGCGAGGTTATTTGCAAAATCTTTGCGAAGAAATACCGATTGTGGAATGAGGGCTTTTTTAGCTCGAGTTAAGCCATAAGCATCGGATTTATTGCTTACCACACAAGCAATTTGGGCAGGGATATAATCTGAATAGCAAGCATCTATAATGGCTTGAAGATTATTTCCTTGACCAGAAATCAGAACAGCGATTTTTTTCATTTTATAGACCCATTAGTGATAATCCGTGGGTAATAAATTACCCACGGTTAGGCATAATCATACCCCTTTGGGGTATATAAAGAATCAGCCCCAAAGGGGCTGAATTATTTTTTTAATTGACGCAGTTATTTCAATATGATGAAGAACTATTCAATCTCAACTTGTGTTTCGCCTTCGCCAAGATGAGCAATTTTACCAATTACCCACGCTTTTTCATCCGCTTGTTCAAGCAATGCAAGAGCCGTTTCAACATCTTTTTCTGGTAATGCAATCACCATACCTACACCACAGTTGAAGGTGCGGTACATTTCATAACGGCTGATATTACCCTTTTCTTGCAACCAGTTGAAGATTGCAGGCCATTGCCAGCTTGATTCGTCGATCACCGCTTTGGTGTTGTCTGGCAATACGCGAGGAATATTTTCCCAGAAGCCACCACCTGTTAAGTGAGCAATGGCGTGAACTTCAGTCTGTTTGATAAGTTGTAAAATAGACTTCACATAGATTTTGGTGGGTGCTAAAAGGTGTTCGCTAAGCGGTTTGCCTTCTAATAAATCCGCTGGATTTGCACCACTCACTTCAAGCACTTTGCGAATTAACGAATAACCGTTTGAGTGAGGACCACTTGAACCGAGAGCAATAAGTGTGTCGCCTGTTCTCACGGCTGTGCCGTCAATGATTTCTGATTTTTCTACCACGCCCACGCAGAAACCTGCTAAGTCGTAATCGCCTTCGTGATACATTCCTGGCATTTCAGCAGTTTCGCCACCCACTAATGCACAACCAGACATTTCACAACCATCTGCAATGCCTTTGATTACATCTTCTGCCACATCTACTTCTAATTTACCTGTTGCATAGTAATCTAAGAAGAAAAGCGGTTCTGCCCCTTGCACGATTAAATCGTTCACACACATCGCCACTAAATCTTGACCGATGGTATCGTGTTTTTTCAAGTCAATCGCAAGACGTAATTTTGTGCCCACACCATCTGTACCCGATACTAAAATTGGCTCTTTATATTTGGTTGGTAAAGCACATAATGCACCGAAACCACCCAATCCGCCCATCACTTCAGGGCGGTGAGTACGTTTTACATCGCCTTTGATACGCTCGACTAATTCATTCCCAGCGTGAATATCTACGCCAGCATCTTTGTAGCTAAGTTGTGTGTTGCTCACGATTAACCTCGATCAGTTGAAATAAAAATCGGGCAGATTATACCATTAAGCAAACGTTTGCGATATTGTTAAATTAATTCATTTGATGACATTTTTAAAATTAAAATGAAATTGCTTGCAATCAAAATTTATTTGTACTACTTTAATAGTACAAATAAGCTCAGACTCTAGGAGAAAAAATGAGAACCACAACCGCATTAGTAACAGGTGCAACCGCAGGCTTTGGCTTGGCAATCTGTAAAAAATTGATCGAAGCAGGCTATAAAGTGATTGGCACGGGCAGACGTGCAGCCCGTTTGGCAGAGTTGCATTCGCAATTGGGCAACGATTTTCTACCGCTTACATTTGATATTACCGATTTAGAAGCCACCAAACAGGCATTAAACCAACGCCCAGAAGGCTGGCAAGCGGTCGATTTATTGGTGAATAATGCAGGTTTGGCATTAGGCTTAGAACCTGCCCACCAAGCTGATTTAAACGACTGGGCGCAAATGATCGATACTAATGTGAAAGGCTTAGTGAACATTACACGCCTTGTGTTACCTGAAATGGTGGCTCGTAATCATGGGCATATTATTAATTTAAGTTCAATTGCGGGTAATTACCCTTACCCTGGCGGCAATGTCTATGGTGGCACCAAAGCATTCGTCACTCAATTTAGCTTGAACTTGCGTGCCGATTTAGCAGGCACAAAAATTCGTGTGAGTAATGTTGAACCTGGGCTTTGTGGTGGCACGGAATTCTCCAACGTACGCTTCCACGGTGATGATGAAAAAGCCGCAAAAGTGTATGAAAATGTGCAATCGGTTCAGCCTGAAGATATTGCCAACATTGTGTTATGGCTGAACCAACAACCTGAACACGTTAACATTAACCGTATTGAAGTGATGCCAACGGCACAAAGTTTTAACCCTTTAAAAGTCACCAAAGAAAATGAATAATCAACCTAATAAACTTTCTCATTATTTAACGGAAATTACCGAACCCTATTTAGCTTTTTTGCGTGGTTTAACCCCAGCATTACTCTTTTTTGTACTTTATATGGTGATGACGCAATATATTAAAGATCCCGCTTTTGCCAAAGAGCTATTCTTTTATATTGACGATCCTAAATTATTAAGTATTACTTATTATTTTATTCGTTTCTTAGTGGTGATTCCGTTATTTATTATGCTCTCTGCTTATTTATTGAGTTTGCGGAGTTTTTATTTAAAACAGCAAAAAATTTTAGAAGAGGTCGGATTTAATTTCTTTATTAAATTAACCTTGTGGATTACTTTCTGGTTAATTCAAATTATCTCTGGAATTTTTGTTTTATTATTTGCTTGGGTGAACTTTTATAAAGTTTACGATAATCTCTTTTTAATGTAAGAAATATAAGGAAAAATATGTCAGACACACTCTTAAACCCTTATTTCGGTAAATTTGGCGGAATGTATGTACCAGAAATTTTAGTGCCTGTTTTAAAACAGTTAGAACAAGCATTTGTAGAGGCACAAAATGATCCTGCATTCCAAACAGAATTTACCGATTTACTCAAAAACTACGCAGGCAGACCCACCGCTCTCACCCTTTGCCGCAATTTAACCAAAGGCACTAACACCAAACTTTACTTAAAGCGTGAAGATTTATTACACGGTGGTGCGCACAAAACCAACCAAGTCTTAGGGCAAATTTTGCTTGCCAAACGAATGGGTAAAACCCGCATTATTGCCGAAACAGGTGCAGGGCAACACGGCGTGGCAACCGCACTGGCGTGTGCGATGCTTGGTATACCGTGCGTGGTTTATATGGGTGCAAAAGATGTGGAACGCCAATCGCCAAATGTATTCCGTATGCGTTTGATGGGTGCAGAAGTGATTCCCGTGCAAAAAGGCTCTTGCTCATTAAAAGATGCCTGCTGCGAAGCGATGCGTGATTGGGCGGCGAACTATGAAACCACCCACTATTTAATCGGTACGGCAGCAGGTCCGCACCCTTTCCCAACCATTGTGCGTGAGTTCCAAAAAATGATTGGCGAAGAGACCAAACGCCAAATTCTGGAAAAAGAAGACCGCTTGCCTGATGCGGTGATTGCTGCGGTGGGCGGTGGCTCAAACGCGATTGGTATGTTTGCAGATTTCATTGAAGAAACCGCTGTGAAACTCATCGGCGTAGAACCTGCGGGCAAAGGCATTGAGACAGGCGAACACGGTGCACCACTCAAACACGGCACTACAGGCATCTATTTCGGAATGAAATCACCAATTATGCAAGATAAAGATGGGCAAATTGAGGAATCCTACTCTATTTCTGCAGGCTTAGATTTCCCGTCTGTCGGACCACAACACGCTTACTTGAACGCCATAGGCAGAGCCGATTATGTTTCTATTACTGATGATGAAGCCTTAAATGCGTTCCAAGAATTAGCCAAACACGAGGGCATTATCCCAGCCCTTGAATCTTCACACGCCTTAGCTTATGCGTTGAAACTAATCAAACAAAACCCTGAAAAAGAGCAACTCTTAGTCGTTAATCTTTCAGGACGAGGCGATAAAGACATTTTCACGGTCGATAAAATTTTAAATGGAGGAGCCGCATAATGAGCCGTTTTGATACCCTTTTTGCGAACTTAAAAGCCAACAACGAAGGGGCTTTTGTGCCGTTTGTCACGCTTTGCGATCCTGATTTTGACCGCTCGTTAGAAATTATCGACACCCTCGTTGAAAATGGTGCGGATGCCTTAGAGCTTGGCTTCCCATTTTCTGATCCCTTGCTCGATGGACCTGTTATCCAAGCCGCCAACAAACGTGCTTTAGATGGTGGTTTCAGCACCGATGCGTGCTTTGAACTGATTACTAAAGTCCGTGCAAAATACCCAGAAATGCCGATTGGCTTATTACTTTGTGCCAATTTAGTGTTCGTCCCAACCCAAGAGGTATTCTTCAAACGTTGTGTCGAAGCGGGCGTTGACGCAGTGTTAATTGCCGATCTTCCCGTTTTAGTCGCGGAAGAATTCGTCCCAACAGCGAAAAAACATGGCATTCAGTCTGTGTTTATCTGCCCACCGAATGCGGACGAAGAGACAGTAAAACGTGTGGCAGAACTGACTGAAGGTTACACTTACCTAGTCTCTCGTGCAGGTGTTACCAGTGCAGAGAACCAATCTCACGCTGCAAACTTAGACAACCTTGTTGAAGCCCTCAAGCGGTCAAATTCCGCCCCTATTTTGCAAGGCTTCGGTATCGCCAAACCTCAGCAGGTTAAAGAAGCCTTAGCATTAGGTTGCGATGGCGCGATTTCAGGCTCAGCGATTGTAAAAATTATCGAACGCAATTTAGATAACCAAGCAAACTTACTTAAGGAATTAGGGGAGTTTGTGAGTAGAATGAAAGCAGCGATACGAGCTTAATTTGACAAGCGAGCAAGCAGTTGAATCTTACGTTTTTTTGCAAAACTTCTCTTTGCAAAACTCTCTAAAGATTTAACCGCTTGTTTTCGTTATAATATCCACAATTTTATCAAAAGTTTATCAAGAGAGTTTTGAATGGCGAGTATTGCACAAAATCCGCTGGTGTTGGTGGATGGTTCTTCCTATTTGTATCGTGCGTTTCACGCATTTCCACCGTTGACTAACCGTGAAGGCGAGCCAACAGGGGCGATGTATGGCGTGGTGAATATGTTAAAAAGTTTGATTTCGCAAGTTGAGCCAAGCCATATTGCGGTGGTATTTGATGCGAAGGGGAAGACTTTTCGTGATGAGCTGTTTGAACAATATAAATCGCATCGTCCACCAATGCCTGATGAATTACGTTCACAAATTCAGCCGCTGCATGCCATTATTCAGGCATTGGGGATTCCACTCATTTCGGTTGAAGGCGTGGAAGCTGATGATGTAATCGGCACGCTCGCGGTGCAAGCTGCAAAAGAGGGCAAACATGTGTTGATTAGCACAGGCGATAAAGATATGGCGCAATTAGTGAATGATCATATTATGCTAATCAACACGATGAACAATACCTTGCTTGACCGTGAAGGTGTGATTGAAAAATATGGCATTCCACCTGAGTTAGTGATTGACTGGTTAGCGTTGCAAGGTGATTCGTCGGATAACATTCCTGGTGTGAAAGGCGTGGGCGAGAAAACAGCACTTGCCTTGTTGCAAGGTATTGGCTCAATTAAAACCATCTATGAAAATTTAGATAAAGTGGCGGAATTAAGTTTCCGTGGGGCAAAAACTTTCGCACCAAAATTGTTAGCTGAAAAAGAGATGGCGGATCTTTCTTATTTATTGGCAACGATTAAAACTGATGTTGAGTTGGACGTTACTCACGATCAACTTACCACTTCACCGCAAGATCGCGATAAATTGGTGGAGCTTTTCGGCAAATATGAATTCAAAAAATGGCTCAATGAGGTGATGAATGGCACAAATCCTGTGACGACTAGCACCAAAGAGCGTATGCCGAACAATTATGCTGCAACGCAAGCGGTGGAAAAAACAGAAAGTTTTGCGAAAGTAGAGATCGATCGTTCAAAATATGAAACGGTAACGACAGAAACACAACTTACAAAATGGATAAAGAAAATCCAAGCGGAAAAATTGGTTGCAGTCGATACCGAAACGAATGCGTTGGATGTAATGTCGGCAAAGCTTGTAGGGATTTCATTTGGTTTAGCTTCTGGAGAGGCGTGCTATATTCCATTAACTCACAAAGAAGAAGTGAGCGAACAAGCGGGGCAGGGCGATTTGTTTGCGAAAAACACCGCAATGGTGGGCTATGAATTAGTAAAAAATCAGCTTGATTTAACCGCTTGTTTAGCACAATTAAAGCCGATTTTAGAAGATGAGCAGATCAAAAAAATCGGGCAGAACATTAAATATGATTTAACGGTATTTGCTAATCACGGCATTGAAGTGCAAGGTGTGGCGTTTGATACAATGCTGGAATCTTACACCCAAAACAGCACAGGGCGTCATAATATGGACGACTTGGCAGAACGTTATTTAGGACATAAGACCATTGCATTTGAAGAGATTGCGGGCAAGGGTAAAAATCAGCTGACCTTCGATAAAATTGCGTTAGATGTTGCCTCTGAATATGCGGCAGAAGATGCAGATGTAACGATGAAATTGCATCAAACCTTATTCCCAGAGCTTGAAAAAACGCCGACTTTGTTGAAACTATTTAACGAGATTGAAATGCCACTGGTACGTGTGCTTTCGCATATTGAACGCAATGGTGTATTGATTGATCCGCAAAAATTGTTGGCACAATCCCAAGAGATTGAACAGCGTTTGGCGGAAGTGGAAGCAGAAGTGCATCAAGCTGCGGGGCAGGAGTTTAACTTGGCTTCTACGAAACAGCTACAAGAAATTTTGTTTGAAAAACTCGGTTTGCCTGTGAAGAAAAAAACGCCGAAAGGTGCTCCATCAACCAACGAGGAAGTGTTGGAGGAATTGGCTCAAGAAGGGCATATTGTACCAAAATTGTTGATAGAACATCGTGGATTAAGCAAGTTGAAATCGACTTATACTGATAAATTACCGCAGATGATTAACCCAAAAACAGGACGAGTGCATACCTCTTATCATCAGGCAGTAACCGCAACAGGGCGACTCTCTTCGAGTGATCCGAATTTGCAGAATATTCCAATTCGAAACGAAGAGGGCAGACGTATTCGCCAAGCCTTTATTGCTCGTGAAGGCTACAAAATTGTGGCGGCGGACTACTCGCAAATTGAACTTCGCATTATGGCACATCTTGCTCACGATGAAGGTATGCTAAAAGCCTTTACAGAGGGTAAGGATATTCACCGCTCAACAGCCGCGGAGATTTTCGGTGTGTCGCTTGAAGAAGTGACTAACGAACAACGTCGCAATGCGAAAGCGATTAACTTCGGCTTGATTTATGGGATGTCGGAATTTGGTTTATCGAACCAGCTCGGCATTTCTCGCCAAGAGGCAAGAAGTTATATGGATGCTTATTTCAACCGCTATCCGAATGTGCTGCAATTTATGACAGATATTAAAACCAAAGCTGCAGAGCAGGGCTATGTGGAAACACTTTTAGGTAGACGCTTATATTTGCCAGAGATTAAATCAAGTAACGGAATGCGTCGCAAAGCGGCAGAGCGTGTGGCAATCAACGCACCAATGCAAGGAACGGCAGCAGATATTATCAAAGTTGCGATGATCGGTATTGATAAAATGATTTTTGGTGATGAGAATATCAAAATGATTATGCAAGTACACGATGAATTGGTATTTGAAGTGAAAGCCGAGAGGGTTGATCATTACAGCCAGTTGATTAAGGCGGAAATGGAAAAAGCGATAAAATTGCACGTACCATTGATTGCAGATGTGGGCGTGGGCGATAACTGGGATGAAGCACACTAGTTTATGCTTTTGACTAGTTTAATAGTACAATGTTGTATAATGGGGAAACTTTCAAAGAATTGGCTGTCCAAATAGCAAATTCTTCCCTCTATTTTAAGGAAACACAATGACTCAATTTGTAAAAAAATCATTATTTGGTTTAGCAATTTTTTCGATGATTTCAATCGCTTGGGCAGATGAAAAAGCGGTAGCAGAATTGCAAAGTCGCTTAGAAAAAGTAACACAATATAGTGCGGATTTCGATCAAACTGTGCGTTCTAGCAAAGGTAAACAAATTCAATCAGGTAAAGGCAAGTTTATGGTAAAACGCCCTAACTTGTTTAGAATGAATACCCAACAACCGCAAGAAAATCAGATTATCTCTGATGGCAAAAATTTATGGTTCTATGATCCATTTGTTTCACAAGTGACGGTAAACACCGTTGAAGATGCGGTGAATAATACGCCTTTTGTGCTTTTAACCAGCAATAATAAAAGCCATTGGGATCAATATGATGTGACCCAAAATGCCGATACTTTCGTATTAAAACCAAAAGCAAAAAAAAGCAGCATTAAACAATTTGATGTCCGCATTGATGCAAATGGCGTAATGAAAGGCTTTAGTACTATTGAACGCGATGGGCAAAGTAATCTCTATTTATTACGGAATATTGCATCATCAAATTTATCAAACGATTTATTCAAATTCAGCGTGCCAAAAGGCGCTGAGCTTGATGATCAACGTAAAAAATAATGAACTTAACAAGCGGTTATTCTTTCATAAAATTTAACCGCTTGTTTGCAAACTAAATTTAAAAAGATAATGAAAACGGTTTATTTACAGCGTGATCCAGAAGAATGGCAACAGTTTGTTGAACTGCTTGAGCAAGCAGTGAAAGAAGACAAATTAGAGCAATTCTTTTCACTTTTCTTAACGCCAGATGAACGTGGTTCTTTAGGCTTACGTACCCAAATTGTGAGACATTTGCTAAGTAATGATTTGTCTCAACGTGAAATTCAGCAAAAATTGAATACCAGTGCAGCAACGATCACACGTGGTTCGAATATGCTAAAAACGCTAGATGCTGATTTCTTAGATTGGACGAATGAGAAACTCAATGGTAAAGCGTAGAGAAAGCCGAAAGCGTCGTTCATCGGGTTTATTTAAAAGAGCCAAAAAGCTCTTTAATTTGCTGCTAAGTTTTTATATACCTAAGGAAATTTCGACTAAATTAGGTTGGGCGTGGTTTGGCTCAAGTCGGATTTTTGCACCAATTTTTGTGGCTTTATTAAGTGTAATATTGTTATTCAGTACGGTTCCCGTTCCTTATTCCGCTTATATGGTGCAACAAAAAGTAGGACATTTGATAGAAGGAAAATCTTACGACATTAAGAAAAAATGGGTAAGTTTAGATAAGATTTCTTGGCAAATGCAAATGGCAGTCATTGCTTCTGAAGATCAAAAATTTGAAAGTCACTTTGGGATTGATTTAAATGCCATTCAAATTGCATTGCAAAAAAATGCGAAATCTAAGAAAGTGCGAGGCGGTTCGACGATTTCCCAACAAACGGTCAAAAATATGTTTCTTTGGCATGGGCAAAGTTGGATTCGTAAAGGCATTGAATTACCACTAACCTTTGCTATTGAACAGTTTTGGGGCAAAGAGCGGATTTTGGAAGTCTATTTAAATATTGCTGAATTTGGTCACGGCATTTTTGGTGTGGAAGCCGCTGCCCAAACTTTTTTCAAAAAATCAGCAAAAAATCTGAGCTTAAATGAAGCAGCTTTATTGGCAGCATCACTACCAAATCCAAATATTTACCGCGTAGATCGTCCAGGGCCTATTATGAAAAAACGTCAAGCATGGATTATTCGACAAATTTCAGCGTTGGGTGGGCAGCAGTATCTGGATCGATTAGAGTAGGTTGTTAGATAGGCGGATGATAATCTTACCGTTATCAGAAATACGCGACATACCCAATGAGATACCGCTATTTTGCAATTGATCTACATTTACATCACTGGGGCTTTACCCCAAGCCACGTTAGAAATCACTATGCCGCCTATGCCTTGGTCAAGTCTGTTATCTTTCAGATATTGAACTTTCACCCCATCTTCAGCCGTTTTTCTTGCTGTAGGGCGTATACAATACCCGCTAAATTCATAGCAAACACCTTAAAATACAATAAGTTAGTTAATTTATTATAATCCATCTCTATGAGATTATTACATTCTTTTACTATCTTTTAACAAATAAAAAATACTTTTAAAGAATATTTCTTTAAAAGTATTTCAATATTTTAAAAATAACAAGCGATTGTTTTTTATGATTAATTTGCAAATCTATTCTGCAAATTCCTGCATAAATTCAACCGCTTTCTCAACCATCTCTTTTGAACCTGTAAAGAACGGCACACGTTGGTGTAGCGTGGTTGGTTTAATGTCTAAAATAGGGTTGATGCCATCAGTTGCCAAACCACCAGCCTGTTCGGCTAAGAATGCGATTGGGTTACCTTCATAAAGCAAACGTAATTTACCGTTTGGATAGACGGTTGAAGTTGGGTAGATGTAAATTCCGCCTTTAAGCAAATTACGGTGGAAATCAGAAACCAATGAGCCGATATAGCGAGAAGAGTATGGACGTTTGGTTGCTTCGTCGCTTTCTTGGCAATATTTAATAAAGCGTTTCACCCCTTGCGGAAAAGTGACATATTGCCCTTCGTTAATAGAGTAATATTTCCCTTTTTCTGGCATTTGCATATCTGGATGAGAAAGAATAAACAAGCCAAGCGATGGTTCGTAAGTAAAGCCGTTTACACCGTTGCCTGTAGTGTAAACCAGCATTGTGGATGAGCCATAGGTGACATAACCCGCGGCAACCTGTTTTCTTCCCTCTTGCAAGAAATCTTCCATCGTAACAGGTGTGCCGATTGGAGAAACTCGTTTGTAGATAGAGAAGATCGTTCCCACAGATACGTTCACATCAATATTAGATGAACCATCAAGCGGGTCAGTCATTAAAATATATTTTGCATTACGAGAACGTTCAGTATCAAATGAAATGAAAGTGTCATCTTCTTCAGAAGCAAATCCTGCCACTTCTTCACGTGCAATAAGTGCTTTTTTCATTGTTTCGTTGGCAAAAACATCCAATTTCATTTGGGCTTCACCTTGAATATTTTCTGAGCCCGCAACACCTAAAATATCTTTACTCAAGCCTGCATGGTTAATTTCACGGTGGATAAATTTTGCTGCCAAGCGGATAGAAGAGAGAATACCACTTAGCTCGCCTTTTGCTTGTGGATATTCCGCTTGTTTCTCAATAATAAATTCGCCTAATGTTTTCATAATCACTCCTTTTTATGAATTTTTCAGTTAATCAAGTATGGCTTATCAGCTTTAATTATAGAAAGGATCTTTAGAAAAGATGTAATAGAAATGTTGAAAAATGTGAACTAGATCACACACTTTTGGCTATAAAAAGAATAGGCAGACTTTCGTCTGCCTATTATATTATGCGATAACTTCAATACCTTTATGTTGTACAAGGCTAAGTAGTTCGAAAACCATCAAAACGCCCTTGCCCTTTTCTAACTATAACGTTGTTTTAAAGCTCCTCACAACACTCCATTGTAATCTCTAGCCTGATAGACAATAACATGATTTTTACTCATAAAAAAGGACGTATTCTCATACGCCCTATACATTTATTTTAGATTAAATCCAACCAAACTCATACGCAATAAAGAGTAGCGTAAAGCCTGTTAAGTAAGTTAAACCAACAACGGCCAACCAGAATAGGCCTCCTTTCACACGATGCTCACCTTTTAAAACCAGTGAGAAGTTTAACCAAGCAAAAATTGGTGTAGAAACGAAAGAACAGATCATCGCAAATGAAAGTAATTTTGCTACATCGCTCATAAAGAAGAGAATGATGATAATGCCGATGGCTGAAGCGGCTGTCATCCAAATATTTAAGCTTGCTACTGAACTCTCTTTTCTGCCTAATAAAATACGCAATGCTTCGTTGTTTGCACGTGAATAGCCGTCGATTACGGTAATGGTTGTGCCGAACATACACATAAAGGCAATCAATGCGATGAGTAATTTAGACCAATCGCCAATAGCAAAGGCATACATTTTGATAAGCTGTGCAATATATTTTACGCCAGCTTGTTCAACCACTTCACCTGAACCATATTGCACCAATGCACCGAGTGCTAAGAAAACAATCGCTAAAATTGCTGTGCCGATAAAACCGATGTTGAAGTCTAAAATACCGTCTTGGTAGCTTACTTTGCTTAAACGGCGTTTTGCGATCACCCACATTGAGTTGATTGCTGAAATCTCAATAGGGGCAGGCATCCAACCCATCAATGCAACGATAAAGCCAAGAGAAGCCAAATTCCACGGTGACGGTTCAATAAAATCAGGTGCAACTTGTACACCACCTTTTGATGCAGCGATAACTACCGCAGAAACCGTTGAAATTGTTAAGGCAATCATAATGAGCTTAGACAAGCGATCTAAAAATTTGTATTGACCGAGTAAAAGAATGCCTAGTGTGCCTGCAATAATAATGACACTTGCAGTTGGAATGCTGATGTCCGAGTTCAGTCCTAACGCAGAAATAATAAATTTGAGAATTGCCGCCGTCACAATACCCACCGCAGCGGTGTTAATCATTGTAGCGATCACATTCAAGATAAAGAAAACAACTAAGTAGATGCCACCTTTTTCTTGATAACCTTCAAGCAAGGTTTTGTTCGAACTAAGCGTATATTGCACGCCGAAACGGAAGAAAGGATATTTGAAAAGGTTCGCTAAAATAATGATGATTGCAAGTTGCCAACCATAAATTGCGCCTGCTTGAGTTGATGCCACGATATGCGAACCACCAACTGCCGCAGATGCCATTAAGATACCAGGCCCAAGTGCCTTAAACTTTGAAACCCAAGTTGAGCATTCTTCGATTTGTTGTGTCATAAAAAGTCCTACATTATGTAAATTAAAGTCTTGGCGATTTTAATTTAAATTTTTAATAAAATATAGTCTTTTAGATAGCGTTTTTAGGATTTAAAACTATTAAAGAGAGTAAAAATGCGTAAAATGGAAGTTATACTAGAACTTGATTCTGGTTTTTAAATCAAAATTAGATATTTAAACTAAAATAAACAAATGTTACAGAAGAATAAAATTTGTAAAACTTTTATCAAATGATATAAAAAAGCTAGCTTTGAAAGCTGTTCAAAACTAGCTTTGGTTTACTTTAAATCTAAATTAGCCTTTTTGTACGTTATATGCTTCCAACGCACGTAGTGAATAAGTGTAAGCTGCGCCCGCATTTAATGCGATAGACATGGCAAGTGCTGCAGCGACTTCATCTTCTGTCGCCCCCGCTTTCACTGCTTCTTCAGCGTGCACGCCAATACAACTTTCACAACGAGTAGTTACCGCAACAGCTAAGGCAATTAATTCACGTGTTTTCGGATCTAAAACATTGCCTTCTGCTGCTGCAGAGCCTAATGCTTGATAGGCTTGTAGCATTTTTGGATATTTTTTACCTAAGCCACCAAAAGATTTTTTCACATGTGCTACGTCATTTTTCCAATCTGCAAACATAATATTTCTCCTTAAATTTATGATGATGTATGTTTAACTGATGTGTGCATTATAAGAAAAATGAGCTATGATAATTGTCAAATCATCTCAACTGTTTTCGTAAAAATCTCAAAATGGAAATTTCTCATGGATTATTTAGATAAACTCACTCAGCTTGCACAAGTGCAAGGTAAAATTAATATTCGTTGTTTATTTCAAGGCGATTGGCGAGTAGAACACAATGTGAAAACCGTCCAAGATGAAGGCATTTTTCATATTATCGAACAAGGCGAATGCTGGCTAACTTTGTCGGATAAAACCTTTCATTTGCAAGCTGGCGATCTGTTTTTCTTACCCAAAAACTGCCCACACCGAATGCATAGCTCTGCAAAAGTTTCCACAAAATCGACCGCTATTACCACCTCGCAAGGTTTATTTGAACTTCGTCAAATCGGGCAAAAATCTCCTGATCTCAAAATGTTCTGTGGGCTATTTTTATATCAAAAAGAATCGCTTTTAATTGATGCCTTACCCGAGTATTTGCATTTTCATCTGCCCGAAACACCTGTTCAGCCACTGCTTCAGCTTTTTCTTAAAGAGGCAAATGAAACAAATCAAGGCTCAAAATCGGTAATTGATGCATTGGCGAATGTGCTTTTTATCTATATTTTACGCCACGCATTGCAGATGGGATGGGTTGAATCAGGCTTGCTGGCAGCCTTTGAAGATAAACGGCTTAGCCATGTACTGATTAAGATGTTAAATGAGCCGCAAGCAGAGTGGAATATTGAACAATTAGCCGAGCTTGCATTGATGTCTCGTGCTAATTTCTGCCGTGTCTTTCAACAAAAAATGCAGATGCCTCCAAAGAAATTTCTCAATCAAATTCGATTGCAGCAAGGGGCTTATTTGCTCAAACAAACCCCAAAAAGTGTGCTAGAAGTGGCATTGGAAATTGGCTATCAATCGGAGGCACATTTTAGTAAAGCGTTTAAAACCGCTTATGGCATCACTCCGAGTCAGTATCGGAAGTAGCTTTTTAATTCAGTGAGTCTAACTAGTGTGTTTTGTGACTGGTACTATAAAGGATTTTATCCGTATAAGCCAATGCAATTGCCGATGCTAAAAAGCCGAGGTGTAAAAACAACTGCCACATCATCGTTTTTTCAGGCATATTATTTGCATTTACAAAAGTTTGAAGCATATGAATAGATGAAATGCTAATAATTGACATAGAAAGTTTCACTTTCAGCACAGTCGCATTAACATGGCTAAGCCATTCAGGTTGATCTGGGTGATTTCGAGTGCGAAGCTTAGAAACAAAGATTTCATATCCCCCAATCGTTACCATAACTAATAAGTTAGCAATCATTACTACATCAATCAGATTAAGCACTGCCAACATAATGGTGTTGGAATCCATTACATGGATATTTGTAATAAGCTCCCAAAGCAATTTCATAAATTTATAAGCATAAATACCTTGTGCTGCAATCAATCCTAAATAAATAGGCAATTGCAACCAACGGCTCATAAAAATCAGCTTACTGATTGCATTTGTTTGCGCATTATATGTTGCATAAGGATCTTGAGTTTTTGTCTGTTCCATAGTTACCACGATAAAATTTAATAAACATTGTATAAAAAAGTTGCACGAAAATAGCAGTTTTATAAAAATTTTCAATCATTTTTCAAATAAATTTGAATAACGCTATTTTCTATATGCAACAAAAACGACCGCATAATGATCCAAGTATAAGCGGTCGTTAAAGTAAGAAATTGTACGTTATTCTTCTAACGAATACGGCAATTCACAAATCTGCAACGCAATACCATTCACGCGGAAATTCGCCTCTTGTTCCACATCTTTGTTCATTACCACTTGCAGCCACAATTTACCTTGGTAATGCACAGCAGAAAGAATTGTCCCCATCGCACGCCAGTTTTCGCCGAGTTGCATTTCAATACTCGAAGCAATTTCTGGTAAGGTAATTTCTCCTTCAGCTTGACCAACCAACGTAAACATCGCGCGTTTATTTGCGCCACGATATTTCGCTCGTGCCACGGTTTCTTGCCCGATGTAACAACCTTTGGTAAAAGAAATTGCATTTTCGACCGCTTGTAAATTTGCTGCTTGCGGAATCAGTTCAAACTGGTTTGCTTTAAACAAAATCGGCAAGCCGTCTTGAATATCTATCAGATCCCAAAGTTTCGCCGAACCATTTGTTTCTACATTTTCGCCCCAAACAATCGCTCGTTTTTGCCCTTGTGGGAACACTAAAGCGGTCGAATTTTCGTGAAGTGTTGCTAAAATCTCACCACTTGTTATGCCATAAAGCGGGGTATCTAATTCAGTGAAAGTTACTTTTGAGAACACCGCATATTTTTTGAGCTGAGTTAAAGCTTCAGGCAATAGATCTTGATGCATAATCACAAAAAATTGCTCTTGACTGGCTCGATATAAGCGGAATAAGGCACTCATTTTGCCTTTTGGATCGCAGTGGCAAGTCAGTGTGTGGCTTCCTACTTCAAGCTTTGCCACATCGCACGTTAATTGTCCTTGCAGATATTTTTCCGTATCCACGCCTGCAATTTCAATCAAGCGATATTGATCAAGTAATATGCAAAGATCGGGATGAATTTTGCTGATTTGGTTACATTCGCATTTCATTTTAACGTCCTTTTTTCAAGCTATTCCAAATTCTGAATTTGCTCACGCATTTGCTCGATAAGCACTTTCAATTCCACCGCTGAATTGGTAATGTCGGCATTGATCGATTTTGATGCAAGCGTGTTGGATTCACGGTTCAATTCTTGCATCATAAAGTCTAATTTACGCCCAACAGCCCCACCTTTTTTGAGAATAGAGCTGGTCTCTTTCACGTGCAATTGCAAGCGGTCCAATTCTTCGGCTACATCAACACGCTGTGCGGTGAGCACCATTTCTTGCTCTAAGCGTTGTGGATCAAGTTGTAGATTAAGCTCCTCAAAGCGTTGTTGCAAGCGATCTTTTTGCCATTGCAACACTTCTGGCATCTGCTGTTGCACGCGTTGTGCAATCTCAGCAATGCTGTCTAAACGCTGTTGAATAATCGCTTGCAGATTCTCCCCTTCGCGTCCACGCATTGCGATAAAGTCGGCTAAAATCTGTTCAAAACCCGCTAATAAATCTTGGGTGATTTGGTCTAAATCTTGGCTTTGTGCATCCACCACCCCTGGATAACGTAACACATCTACCAAATTAATTTCGCCTTCTCCCGCAATGCTTTGCAAGGTTTTGAGTGAAGCGATCACTTGTTCTGCATAATCATTATTTAATGCGATTTTATTGTTGCTTGCTTGTGCTAATTCTACACGTAGGCTACATTCCACTTTCCCGCGGGTAAGCGAGTTACGTAGGCGTTCGCGTAAGCCCATTTCTAAATGGCGGAAGACTTCAGGCAGGCGGAAATAGGTTTCTAAAAAGCGTTGATTGACAGAGCGAATTTCCCACACTGCATTGCCCCACTCTTTTTTAATTTCTAAATGGGCAAAGGCGGTCATACTATAAATCATCTTGATTGTCCTGTTTTATAATGAAAATTAGCTTATTGTACTGTAAAATAGCTAAGAATTTTAGTAGAAGGAAAGAAAAACTATGCGTCCGAATAATCGTGAATTAAACCAAATCCGCCCTGTAAAAATTACCCGTCACTACACCAAATATGCTGAAGGCTCCGTGTTAATTGAATTTGGCGAAACCAAAGTGCTTTGCAATGCAACCATTGAAGAAACTGTACCACGCTTCTTAAAAGGACAACAACAAGGTTGGGTAACTGCGGAATATGGTATGCTCCCACGTGCTACTCATTCCCGCACCCAACGCGAAGCGGCAAAAGGCAAACAGACAGGCCGAACGATGGAAATTCAGCGTTTAATTGCTCGTTCTTTACGTGCAGTGGTTGATTTAAAAGCCCTTGGCGAACGCACCATTACCGTAGATTGTGATGTAATTCAAGCCGATGGCGGCACACGTACTGCTTCCATTACAGGGGCTTGCGTAGCATTACACGATGCGATTAACCATTTAATCGAAAATGGTACACTTAAAACCAATCCACTCAAAGGCTTAGTGGCTGCGGTTTCTGTTGGGATTGTGGATGGCGAAGCAGTTTGCGATTTGGAATATATGGAAGATTCAAATGCGGAAACCGATATGAACGTGGTAATGGTTGAAGATGGCAGAATGGTGGAAGTGCAAGGCACCGCAGAAGGCGAGCCGTTCTCACACGACGAATTATTACGTTTGTTAGGCCTCGCCAAACAAGGGATTAACCAGTTAGTTGTAGCACAGCGTGAGGCGTTAAATCTATAATTTTCCATTATTTATTTGGTAGGGCGGACTTCAGTCCGCCGTTTCATTTCTTTAACTGGCGGACTGAAGTTCGCCCTACATTTAGCACCTATGACAATCGATCCAATCTGGCTCTATATCAGCTTAATTTTACTCAGCTTTCTCTCTATTATTCTCTTTTTCTTACATTCTCGTTCAACCAACGAAGCTCAAGTATTGCTACAACAAAGCGAAGAACAAAAAGCGCAACTGACTCAACTTTCACAAAAAGCAGAACAGCTTGCGACTGAAAAATCACAGGTAGAACAATGGGCGGTGCAATATAAAGTTCGCTCTGAAAATGCCGAAAATCGGGTTAGCGAAAAAGAGAGCGAAATCCACCGCTTGCAAGCAAAAATTGAGCAGGCAGCTCAGTTAGAAGATCAACAGGAGAGCTACATCAACGAGTTGAAAGAACGCATTGGTGCATCTCAAGCAAAAGCGGAAAGCTTGGAAGAGCAACTAGCTTTTAGCCATCAACGTTTAAACCAAAAAGAGCAAGAATGCCAGCGTTTGAATGGACAGTTTACCCAATCGCAAAATGAACTGACCGAATTACGCACAACGCTTAATGAAAAACAGGCAAATTTTGAAGAGCAACAACGCAATTTTGTGCAAGTAAAGCAGCAGCTGAATGTAGAGTTTCAACATCTAGCACAGCAAATTTTAGAAGAGAAAAGCCAGCTTTTCGCCCAAAGTAACCAATCTTCATTAGATGCATTACTCAAGCCATTTAAAGAGCAAATTGAGGGCTTCCAAAAACGGGTAAATGAAGTGCATAGCGAATCTCTCAAAAGCACGGTGAATTTAGAAGCGGAGATCAAACGCGTGTTGCAAATTGGTGTGTCGATGTCAGAAGAAGCACAAAATTTGGCAACGGCTTTGAAAGGTAACAATAAAATCGCAGGTAATTGGGGTGAGGTGCAACTAGAAAGTGCGTTGCAATCAGCGGGCTTATTAGCAAATGAGCATTATGTGGCTCAAGAAAATTTTCGCGATGAAGAGGGCAAGCGTTTTGCTCCTGACTTTGTATTGCATCTGCCTGATAACAAGCATTTAATTATCGACAGCAAAGTCTCGCTCGTGGCGTATGACAAAGCCATTCGTGCCGAGAATCAAGCTGAAATATTGCAAGCCTTTGATGAGCATTGCCGTTCGTTGCGGGCACATATTGACGGGCTTTCTAAGAAAAATTATAGCTCACTTTTAGGCGTGAAAAGCCCTGATTTTGTGCTGATGTTCGTGCCGATTGAGCCTGCTTACATTGAAGCAATGAAGCATGATCCGCAGCTCTTTAACTTTGGTTATGAACGTAATGTGATCTTGGTTTCGTACACTACGCTTATGCCGATTTTACGCACAGTCGCAAACCTTTGGCGGATTGAGCGAGGTAACAGCGAAGCCCGTGAAATTAGCGAAAAAGCGGGTGATATTTACAATCAAGTATGCACCATTGCAGAGCGTTTGAGTAAACTAGGTAACACACTCAACACTGTGAATAATCAGTACAATCAGACGGTTACTTCACTCGTTGGACGACAAGGTTTGCTTGGTAAAGTTGAACGTTTCCAACAGCTTTCAACTAAAGCCAGCCAAAATGTGCCGCAAGTGGAATTTCTGCAAAATGATTTGGATATAGCGAGATTAGAATTGTTGGTGGAGAGAGAAGAGACAACATAAATAAATTCTCGTAAAAATTACATTGAAGTAAACATAACCTAGCCTCGTGCTAGGTTTTTTATTTGAGTGTGAGTGTGCTATCCTAACACTATTCTTTATTGAGTGAATTTTTATGACCTATTCCGATTGGCTAACTTATGCCACCCAATTATTAACCGAAAAATTAAGTCAAGATCCTTATCTGAACGCGAAATTAGATGCTAATTTGCTATTACAAGCGGTGACAAAACGATCGCGTTCTGCAATTTTTGCATTTGGAGAAACAGAGCTGAATGAAACTGAACAAAATCAGCTAAATCAGATGCTAGAACGCCGCACGAAAGGCGAACCGATGGCATATATTTTAGGCGAAAAAGAATTTTGGTCGTTGCCATTAAAAGTTTCGTCTGATACTTTGATCCCCCGCCCAGATACGGAACGATTAGTGGAAGTAGCGTTAGATTGGGCAAACAAGCGGTTGGAAAATCAAGAAAGTTTGCAAATTTTAGATTTAGGCACAGGCACTGGGGCTATTGCACTGGCACTAGCTTCCGAATTAAAGCAGAAAGCACAAGTGTTAGGTGTCGATTTTAAGCCTGAAGTGGTAGTACTTGCGGAAAGTAATCGCCAAACGCTGCAAATTGAAAATGCTCGTTTTCAACAAAGCGATTGGTTTTCCACATTAGTAAATCAGCAGTTCGATTTGATTGTAAGTAACCCACCTTATATTGATGCGGAAGATGAAAATTTGCAAATTGGTGATGTGCGGTTTGAGCCTTTAACTGCATTGGTAGCAGATAATCACGGTTTGAGCGATTTGCAAAAGATTATCGAAAATGCACCGCTTTATTTGAAACCGAACGGGGCGTTATTCTTAGAACACGGTTGGCAACAAGCACTCGATGTGCAACATATTTTCCACCAAAATCAGTGGCAAGCGGTTGAAACTTTCAAAGATTATGCCAATTTAGATCGCATTACAAAGGCTGAGAAATAAAGCTAGAAGAGTAAAAAAGAAGGACAAAATGGACGATATTATTAACGAAATTTTACAAGAGCTGGAGTCACCGAAAATCACGATAAGTGATGAAAAACTGCAGACTTTTTTATATGAAGAGATGGACCGAATTGGCGGAATTGTGGATGAAGGCGTAACACCTCGCCAACGTAGTGCACGAGCTTCAGCTTTGGTACGGAAAGTTCGACCGCTCATTACAGCTAATAATGAACTCGACAGATTACATCAACTACTAGATGTGATTTACCGCCAAATGAAATTTTCTTACCGCTACACCGACTATTTCAACAGTGATAATTTGCTGCTACATAAAGTGTTGCAAACCAAGCAAGGTATGCCGGTTTCTTTTGCCGCCATTTTGCTTTATTTGGCGGCAAAATGTGGCATTCCACTGTTTGCGGTAAACTTCCCAACACAAATTATTTTACGGGCGGAAATCTCGCACGATGATGGTCGTCAAGAAACGCTTTTTATCAATCCAGCCGATGGTAAGTTTTTAAGCATGGATGATTTAGAAAAATGGTTGGATGGTGAGCCGATGGCGGGGCTTTTAGTCACACCAATGCTTATTCGTCGTGCTGAGCCATTTGAGCTATTGGAACGAGTGGAAACACTGTTTAAAATGGCATTAACTAAAGAAAAAAAATTTCAAGAAGTGCTAGAAATGATAAACTTCCGCCTGATTTTTTCGCCTGATGATCCGTATGAAATTCGCGATCGTGGGATGATTTTTGCAACAATGGAATGTTTCCAAGCGGCTTATGAAGATTTGAGCTACTTTATTGACCAATGCCCAGATGATCCATCAGCACGCATGATTAAAATGGACATTAAACAGCTGGAACAAAAAAGCAAAGAGATGATTTTACACTAATTTTATTAACTAAGGAATCAAGATGACCGATAAAATCGTAAAAGTAGGCAACGTTGAAGTTGCTAACAACAAACCATTCACCCTATTTGGTGGAATGAACGTATTAGAAAGCCGCGATATGGCGATACGTGTGTGTGAAAAATATGTGGAAATCACGCAGAAATTGGGCGTACCTTACGTATTTAAAGCCTCATTTGATAAAGCAAACCGCTCTTCTATCCACTCTTACCGTGGGCCTGGTATGGAAGAGGGCTTAAAAATCTTCCAAGAATTAAAAGAGACTTTTGGTGTGAATATCATCACCGATGTGCACGAAATCTACCAATGCCAACCTGTTGCGGAAGTAGTGGATGTGATTCAGTTACCCGCTTTCTTAGCTCGCCAAACTGACTTAGTTGAAGCGATGGCCCGCACGGGTGCAGTAATTAACGTGAAAAAACCACAATTCTTAAGCCCGGGGCAAATGGGAAATATTGTCGAAAAAATCGAAGAGTGCGGCAATGACAAAGTGATTCTTTGCGACCGCGGGACTAACTTCGGTTACGATAATTTAGTTGTAGATATGCTCGGCTTCAACATTATGAAGAAAGTATCAAAAGGCTGCCCAGTCATTTTTGATGTGACGCACTCATTGCAATGTCGCGATCCATTTGGTGCAGCTTCTGGCGGACGCCGCGATCAAGTAACAGAATTAGCTCGTTCTGGTATGGCGATTGGTTTAGCAGGGCTTTTCTTAGAAGCGCATCCTGATCCAAACAACGCAAAATGTGATGGCCCATCTGCGCTTCCACTTTCTAAATTAGAATCCTTCGTTTCTCAAATGAAAGCGATTGATGATTTAGTGAAATCGTTTGAAGAGATTGATACTTCTAACTAATGTAAAAAAGGTTGTTAGCTAAAACTAACAACCTTTTTCATATTCTGTGGAATTATTTATATTCAACTACCACATCTTTCTCACTAATCGTATCACCATAAACAGGCAATAATGTTTTATCGTATGCTTGTTTTAACACCCCTTCTTTACCTAATTTTTGGATCTCTGCATTTAACCAATTAAGTAATTCAGTGTCGCCTTTTTTCACAGCTGGGGCGATGGTATCTTGATCACCTAAATTTTTAATGCCCACGGTAAAACTTGGGTTTTCTTTTGCCCAAGCAAAGAGCAAGGTGTTATCGTGTGCAAGTGCATCACCTCTACCATCACGCAGTGCCTCAAAAGTTTCGGTATTTTGTTCGAATTTTAAGGTTTTGATGTTGGGATAGTTTTTAGTGAAATACGCATCAGCCGTTGTGCCTTTGTTTAATAACAAGGTTTTATCTTTAAGCTGTTCTACATCGGTAATTACGCTACCATCTTTAGACACCACACCCAATGCCACTTTCATGTATGGATCAGCAAAATCAACCACCTCTTTTCGTGCTGGTGTGACGGTAAAGTTAGCAAGGATAATATCCACTTTGTTAGAAACCAAGTATTCCGCACGGTTTGCCGCTTCTACGAGCACAAATTCGACTTTGTTCTCATCTCCCAATAAATCTTTAGTAATTGCTTTGGCAATTTCTACATCAAAGCCTTGGCTTTTACCATTGGCATCAACATAACCAAATGGCGGTTTGTCACTAAATACGCCAATACGTACTTTGCCTGCTTGTTTTAGCTGCTCAATGGTTGAGGTCGGTTTTTGTGCCACTGGCTCATCTTTATCGTTGCAAGCGGTCAATCCTGTGGCAAAAATTGTAGCCGCGATGAATGCGCCGATTTTTTTGAAAGTTTTAGATGTTGTCTTCATAGTTTGTTCCTCTCGGTTCGTAATTTAAAATATTAAGAAATGCTTTCGCCCGATCTGAGCTCGGATTGGTAAAGAAATCTTCTGGTTTGGCTTCTTCAATGATCTTCCCTTTGTCCATAAAAATAATGCGGTTCGCAACTTGACGAGCAAAACTCATTTCGTGAGTGACGATCAGCATTGTTAATCCTTCTTTTGCCAATCCTAAAATGACATCTAATACTTCGCGCACCATTTCAGGATCAAGGGCTGCGGTCACTTCATCAAATAAAATCACTTCAGGATTCATACAAAGGGTACGAACAATGGCAATCCGCTGTTTTTGACCACCCGATAATTCACGCGGAAAGGCATTTTTACGTTCGTATAACCCAACACGTTTAAGCAACTCATCGGCTTGTTTTTCTGCTTCAGCTCGATCACGATTTTGCACTTTAAGCGGACCGAGCAAAATATTGTCAATTACTGATAAATGAGCAAAAAGTTCGTAACTTTGGAATACCATCCCAATGCGTTGGCGGGCTTTCGCCCAAGAAATATCTTTGCCAAGCTCTCCGTAATTTTCTAGCAAAATTTGACCGCTTTTAATCTCTTCTAAGCCGTTAATACAACGTAAAAAAGTACTTTTGCCACAGCCAGAGGAGCCAAGGATAACCAGCACTTCGCCTTTTTCAACAGAAAGATTGATACCTTTAAGGGCGGTGACTTCGCCGTAGTTTTTGATTAGATCTTTGATTTCTAAAAGTGCCATTTTTATTCCCACTTATTCTCTAAAAACTTCGATACCAACGACAACGGGTAACAAATCACAAAATAAAGCCCGAAAATTACGCCGTAAATCCATAATGCCGCCGTTGGATCAGTAAAGAGCGACGTTTCAATAATTTGTTGTCCTACTTTGATAACTTCTAAAACACCAATCAACATTGCCAGCGAGCTGGTTTTCACCATACGAGTGAAAAGGTTAATTGCACTAGGGGTGACGCGTTTAATACTTTGCGGTAGCAAAATGTAGCGGAAAGTTTGTAGCTTGGTAAGCCCCAATGCATAAGCGGATTCCACTTGATGCTTTTCAATTGAGGTTAATGCACCTCGTACCAAGTCGCCCATTTCTGCCGTGCCCCAGAAAATAAAAACGATAATACAAACGGTAATACCACTTAGGTGCACATCGAACCATTTTGCTAAGCCGAAGTAAGTAATAAACAATAAAGCAAGCAATGGAATGATGCGGATAAATTCTAAGTAGAAATGGCTGATGGCTTGCACGAGCTTGTTTTTGCTAGTCATTACCACACCAAAAATCACACCAAAAATGCAGGCAAAAAAGACCGAAATAAAAGCGATTTCTGCGGTAATAGCTAAACCGTTCAATAATCGCTCAAGATTGTTACCTTGCCACAATAAACTAAGCCCCATATTTTGCTCTCCGTGTGCGACGTTCTAAATAACGGATAAAAATCGACATTGGTAACAGAATAATGAGATAGAAAGCGACCAGTAAAAATAAAGCTTCATTGGTTTTATAGTCCATCCCGATAATCTCTTTTGCCATAAACATTATCTCAGCGACAGCAACGGCACTGATGACCGAGGTCTCTTTCATTAAAAAGAGCATGTTTGCCCCAATTGCAGGTATAGCAATGGCAAAAGCTTGAGGGAAAATCACATAGCGAAATGCTTGAAAAGGTGTAAGCCCAATGCTGAGTGCTGACTCAATTTGCCCTTTAGATACAGCTTCCAATCCACCTCGAATTGCTTCTGCCATATAACTACCACCCAAAAATGCTAAGCCAATCACGCCGCACGTAAAACCATCTAACTTGATCCCAATTTTAGATAAACCAAAATAAAGAAAAAATACTTGAATGAGCAAAGGCGTGTTACGTGAAAGCTCGATATAGCCTTTCACTAGCCAACTCAGTGCATTGACTTTATAAGTCATAATTACCGCACAGAACAAGCCGATAAGAAGCGATAACACGATACCCCAAAAAGCGAGATGAAGTGTCATAATGCTCGCATCCACGAAGCGTGGCAAGGCTTGCAAAATATATTCCCAGTTCATGGTAATTTTCCGTAATAGTTTAAAAAATAGTTAAGTAATCGTTTGTATGAAAAAGATGTTAGAGGAGATTGATAAGAAAAGGAAAGAATGGAAAACTATTTTTTATGCTAAAAAATTATAAAAAAGCCATCATAGACAAAAATTGTTACTAAAAAAAATAGCTACCTATTTACTTTTAGTAACATTCTAATCTGCTGATTATTCTGACTTTCATCTAAAATATCTATTGCTAAATTTTTACATAGTTGTTTAATATCAATGTAACTTTCTGTGTTTAGTAATAGGCAAAATTGAGAAGGCCTACTACAATTTATAAATGTTTGCTTTGCTATCAATAAAGGCATTGGGCAACGATAGCCTGTTAGATCTAATGAATAAGTTTGCATTGTTATATAAAAAATAACCGCTTAACATTAAAATAAGCGGCTATTTTATTTATTCCTCTGAAATGATTTTATTATCACTATATTCAATAATACGCGCAATTTTATAAATTTTAATTGTTTCTTTTGTATTTAAGAAAATAGGTCTAAATTTCTCATCAATTTTACCAAATGGTATTTGTAAATTGATAGGAATCATTTGATTTGGCGGAAGTGGACTATCTAATTCCAATTGCATATCTTGGCTATAAATCACTTCACGATTATGTGTATAGATACTAAGCCATTGAATACTTTTAATCGGTTTTGAGCCTTTGTTGATTACCTCATAAGGAAATTGAGATAAAGCCTGCCCGCTTGCATCAATAATTGTTTCACGCTCTTTTACATTAATTTTAATAACATCATCTAATGTTGGATTACTTTTCGTCTGCTCAACTGATTTTTGAATGGACGCTGTTGAATCCTTTTTTACTGGTACATCTGATTTTGGTGTAGAAATTACAGAAGGCGTTAATATCATTAAAAAGAATGCTGTAGCATATTTTAATAAATTCATAATTTCACCTCTTAAACCTTACGGCGTTCAGCCATAATTTTTCCCATTTCCGTTAATGTTTCTTGAGCAATATATTGTTTACCTAATTCGAACAGCGGTTCTTCAAGTGGAATATGCAAATCGTAACCAGAAACAAACCGCTTGATGAGTGCTTCATCAATTTGCGTACGTTGGTTTTCCAATAATTCGGTTAATTGAACCGCTAAATCTGCCCAACTTTGATGCAAAGTTTCGTGTTGGCTTTCTAATTGATCAATGTTTTCTTGTGCTTGTGGGTAAACTTCAACCAAGGCAGGAAAGAAATCTTTTTCTTCGTCATCATGATGCAATGGGGCGGAAATGTTGAAGTAGTTTAAAATTTGTTGCACATCATTTTTAACCGCTTGATTCACACCGTGTTCTGCTAAATAAACGGGTAAAATTTGCAATTGTTTGCAAAAGCGTTTTACTTTGCTATGGCAAGCATAAAGCATTTCAATCGGCTCAGCCCAAGTGGCAAAGTGTTGAGGTTGGAGTTGTTGCATATTAATTCCCAAAGTAAAAGAAATTTACCCTCTCCCCTTGTGGGAGAGAGACAGACAAAATGACATTTGGTCATTTTGTCAGAGAGAGAAAGATAATCTTAAGCCTTTTGCATCGGCGGTACTTCTTTGCCGATTTTAGCATAAAATTCCACCACAAAATCATCAAAACGATCTTCATCAATCGCTTGGCGAATGTGTGCCATCAGGCGTTGATAGTAACGCAAGTTGTGAATGGTGTTCAAACGTGCGCCCAAAATTTCGCCGCATTTATCTAAGTGATAAAGGTAGGCTTTGGTATAGTTTTTGCAGGTGTAGCAATCACACTCTGGATCAAGCGGACTAGTGTCGCTTTTGTATTTCGCATTGCGAATTTTCACCACGCCATCGCTCACAAACAAGTGTCCGTTGCGGGCATTACGAGTTGGCATTACGCAATCGAACATATCGATCCCACGGCGAACCCCTTCTACCAAATCTTCTGGCTTACCCACGCCCATTAAGTAGCGCGGTTTGTCTGCTGGCAATAATGGTGTGGTAAATTCTAAAATGCGGTGCATCTCTTCTTTCGGTTCGCCCACGGCTAAACCACCTACTGCATAACCATCAAAGCCGATATTGACCAAACCTTCAGCGGAAATTTTGCGTAACTCTTCATAAGTACCACCCTGTACGATACCAAACAACGCACGCGGGTTTTCTAATTCATCAAAGCGATCACGGCTGCGTTTTGCCCAACGAAGTGACATTTCCATTGATTTTTTTGCATAATCAAAAGTGGCTGGGTATGGCGTACATTCGTCGAAAATCATCACAATATCAGAACCTAAATCGTACTGAATTTCCATTGATTTTTCAGGTGAAAGGAAGATTTTTTCACCATTGATTGGATTTTGGAAGGTGACCCCCTCTTCTTTAATTTTGCGTAATTTGCCGAGGCTGAACACTTGGAAGCCACCCGAGTCAGTTAAAATCGGACCGTGCCACTGCATAAAATCGTGCAGATCGCCGTGCATTTTCATAATTTCTTGCCCAGGGCGTAACCATAAGTGGAAAGTATTGCCGAGCAAAATTTGTGCACCTGTGGCAGTTACTTCTTCAGGGGTCATTCCTTTTACGGTGCCGTAAGTACCTACGGGCATAAATGCAGGGGTTTCAACGTGGAATTCACCTTTGGGGCGAGAAAAAGTTAAGCGACCACGACGAGCATTACCGTTGGTCTTTTTTAATTCATACTGCATAAAAATCCTTAATAGAGAAACAGTCTATTATTTTTATTCAAGCGGTCAAAAACCGCCACACTTTTGCTAAATGCAAATTTAAAAACGAATGCCAGTGCCAAGCCCTAATCCAAAGCCTACGCCGTTTGAACCACCGCCGACATTTGCACCGCCAGAAAAGCTACAGCCTGCTAATAAACAAATTAAAAGCAAGCTTATTGCAAATTTTTTCATTTAAAAATTCCTTAATTTCTCAGAACTTGCTATATTTCTGCCATTCTAAAAACTGACTATTTTACCTGTTTTTATTCTGAACAGCCAATAGAAAGGAGAAAGTATGAAATTTATTTACAGAATCGTGGCGTTTTTCGTAGTTGCAATTGGTGTAGTGGCAGTGGCTTCCGCCAATTTGCTTAGCATTTCAGAGAAAGAGATTAACGATTATTTACACACGCGTCTTGCTGAAAAAGTTCCGCTTGCTGATAGTGTGGGGATACCAGGTTTAATGCAACTCGATTACCAATTGCATGATTTAGTCACGCAAATTGGTCAAACCAACGAGAAAAAAGTTGAAATTCAAGGTATCGTGGATGGCTTGTTGATTGCTCATGGCAAAAAGCACGAGGCACAAATTAAGCTGAATTTAGACACAACACCTTATTTAGAGCCAGAAAAAGGAGCTCTCTATTTAAAAGATGTTCGTTTACTCAGCTGGGAAGTTTCGCCTGAAAAATATAAAAATAATGTGCAAATGTTTTTGCCTGTATTGATGGATGGATTAACGAATTTACTTAACAATACACCCGTTTATACGCTAGATGAAACTAAAACCAAAGAGGCATTAGTAAAAAAATTTGGTAAAGTAATTATTGTGGAAAAAGGTACGTTACGTTTAGAAACTAGCCTTTTCTAACCATAAATAAAAGGAGAAAAAATGAAAACAATTGAACAACTGTTTGCCAACAACCACGCCTGGGCAACGCAGATGAAGGATGAGCAATCTGACTATTTCAAAGAGCTTGCGGAACATCAAAATCCAACCTACCTTTGGATTGGCTGTTCCGACAGCCGAGTGCCGGCCGAAAAACTTACGGGTCTTGGGCCAGGTGAACTCTTTGTACATCGTAATGTAGCGAATATGGTAATCCACACCGATCTTAACTGCCTTTCTGTAGTGCAATATGCCGTTGATGTATTAAACATCAAGCACATTATTATTTGCGGACATACCAATTGCGGGGGTATCAAAGCCGCAATGGGCACAGTGCAAGATTTAGGCTTAATCAGTAACTGGTTGCTACACATTCGTGATCTTTGGTTTAAGCACGGACATATGCTTGGTAAATTATCCCACGAACATCGAGCCAATATGCTGACACGGTTAAATGTTGCCGAACAGGTTTACAACTTAGGCTGCAGTTCCATTATTCAAACCGCTTGGGATAAAGGCAAAGAACTTTCTATCCATGGTTGGGTATATGACGTGAATGATGGATTTTTAATCGACCAAGGCGTAATGGCTACTAGCCGTGAAACGCTTGAAATTACCTACCGTAATGCCATTGCCAAATTGATTGCAGAAGCGGATGAGCTTGCAGAGAAAACAGCTTACAAAAAAGAAGTTGAGCAAGAAATTGAGAAACAACTTGAAGAGATTGCAGAAAAAACAGTATCAGAGTAACATTTTTCTATATAATTTATAGGAAAGATTGCTAGTTACTTTTATTTTAAAGGAATAGTAGGCGGGCATAGTAGACAAAAAAACACAGAAATTTCAATAATTTCTGCGTTTTTGTTTATTCAAAGCAACATTAAGCCGTAATCACGTCTGTTCCACCCATATATGGACGCAACACTTCAGGCACAGTAATTGAACCATCAGCATTTTGGTAGTTTTCTAACACTGCAACAAGGGTACGACCAACCGCTAAACCAGAACCGTTTAAGGTGTGAACCAAACGGGTTTTCTTATCGTTTTTCGCTTTGCAACGAGCTGCCATACGGCGTGCTTGGAAATCCCACATATTTGAGCAAGAAGAAATTTCACGGTAAGTATCTTGAGCAGGTAACCACACTTCTAAATCGTAAGTTTTACAAGAACCGAAGCCCATGTCGCCCGTGCAGAGTAATACTTTGCGGTACGGTAAGCCTAAAAGTTGTAATACTTTTTCAGCATGCCCCGTTAATTCTTCTAATGCTTCCATTGATTTTTCAGGTGCAACGATTTGTACCATTTCCACTTTTTCGAATTGGTGCATACGGATTAAACCTCGAGTATCGCGACCGTAAGAGCCCGCTTCTGAACGGAAACAAGGAGTGTGAGCGGTCAATTTTAACGGTAATTTTTCTTCTTCGATGATTTCATCACGCACCAAGTTGGTTACAGGCACTTCAGCAGTTGGAATTAAACTAAATGAGCGTTGAACTTCGTTAGGATCTTGGCCTGTTAATGGTTGAGTGTGGAACAAATCTTCACCAAATTTTGGCAATTGACCTGTGCCGAATAAGCTGTCGTGGTTTACTAAGAATGGTACGTTTGTTTCCACATAACCGTGTTGTTCGGTGTGTAAATCCAGCATAAATTGTGATAACGCGCGGTGTAAGCGGGCTAATTTACCTTTCATTACCACAAAACGGCTTGCGGTTAATTTTGCACCAGCACCAAAATCTAATCCGCCTAAGTTTTCGCCTAGGGTTACGTGATCTTTAATTTCAAAATCAAATTGACGTGGTTCACCCCAACGAGCGACTTCTAAGTTTTCGCTATCATCTTTACCTAATGGCACTTCTTTAGCGGGTAAGTTTGGCACAGATAAAAGCAATTCTTTGATTTTAGCTTGCACTTCATCTAAGGCAACTTTTGCTTCATTGAGCTCATTACCCATATTATCCACTTCTGCCAATAAAACAGAAATATCTTCACCACGCGCTTTTGCTGCACCGATATTTTTAGAACGAGCATTGCGTTCTGCCTGTAAAGTTTCCGTTTTCACTTGCAATACTTTACGTTGTTCTTCTAACGCTTTTACTTGTTCAACGTCTAAAATAAAATTACGTTTTATTTTTAATGCGTTTGCCACTTCATCTAAGTTGGTACGCAGAAGGTTTTGGTCGATCATTATGTGTTCCTTTTGTTTAAAATGTTAGCTACGAGCAGCGTTTTTCATAATGCGTTGTTTTGCAACTTGCCACTCGCGATCTTTAATATCTTCACGTTTATCGTGCAGTTTTTTACCTTTCGCCACACCAATTTTCACTTTTGCCCAAGCTGCTTTCCAGTAAACAGAAAGTGCCACAACGGTCATTCCATCACGATTTACTTTACCGAATAGCGAATCTAATTCACGTTTGTTAAGCAACAATTTACGAGTGCGAGTTGGATCTGCCACGATATGGGTAGATGCCACGTTTAATGGGGTGATGGTAGCCCCAAATAGAAAGGCTTCTCCATTGCGGAAAGTCACATAGCTATCGCCAATATTTGCCTTTCCTGCACGTAAGGATTTCACTTCCCAGCCTTGTAGCTCTAAGCCTGCTTCAATTTCTTCTTCGATAAAATATTCGTGACGAGCACGCTTATTTAGTGCGATGGTATTCGAAGCTACTTTGGGTTTCTTTGCCATAATTCAATTCTTGTTAAAAATAAAACCGATTTTACCCTAATCTAACATATCAGCCAATAAAAACTGTAGCACTGCATCCATCCGTAAATGTGAAATAGGCTCATCATATTCAATATGTTTCGGTTCAAACTGGTCAAAATCGAACTGGTTATATTGCCAATAACTTGCATTCGGCAAACGGCTCGGTACGCTACCTGGATAAGTGACCGACACTTGTGATGGATTATTGGAACGCACACCTTTTACCGCTTTGAAAGATTGCCCATCTTTGGTCACATTCACTACATCAGTTGCTTTGATGCTTGAAATCGCATAATAGCCTAGTTCTTTAATGCCCTCAAAAGCGGTGTGATTTCCCCCCTCTAAAACCAATTGTCGCATTAAGCTTTCCAAATTTGGAATTTGCTCAGGCGTAATATGATCCGCTTTGGTAGCAAGAAATAACAGCTTATCGATATGGGCAGAAAACAGGCGTGAAAACAGGTTTCTCGTGCCATAATGAAAATGTTTAAATAATTGCTGTAAGCCGAGTTTCATCTCCATAAATTCATGATAACCGTGATTTAACGGCGTTAAGCAATCCGCTAAAATTACTTGACGATCAAAACGAGAAAAATAATGATCATAAAACGGTTTTACTATTTTTTGCTGGTAATGGTAATAGCGTTTTTCCAACATTTTATAGGTGCTATTTTTATCTGCTTTTTCTAATTTTTCCCAATCCATTTCCGTTAAATTTAATAATGGAAAGAATTGTAGAACAGGCGCACCTTGCATATTTTGATCTGGCAATACAAATCGTCCAGGTTGAATATATTGCATCCCGCTAGCTTTGCATTCCAATAAATAAGCGGTATATTTTTCACTTAAATTTGCAAGTTGGTTTTCATCGGCTTTTGCAAAAAGATCTAAATGTTTGACCGCTTGTAACCATTCTTTCGCTAACTCGGCACGTTTTCCAGTGTGTACTAATTGCTGTGCTTCGCACCACTCTTTGAAGGATTGATGTAAAATTGGTAAATCCAGCAACCATTCACCTGGGTAATCAAAAATATCCAGATAGAGCGTATTTTCTTCCGCTAAATGGCGAGAAATTCCCTTACGTTTATAGCGAATGGCTAAGCGAATTTCACTGATACCACGCGTGGAATCGCACCAACGTGCTGGCATTTCTTCTAAACATTGACGATTTTTATCATATTCAAAACGTGGAATGGTTAAATTACCTTGTTCAATACGTTTGACCGAGACAATTTGTTCCGCTTTTACTGCCTGAAACAGAGGTAAGTTTGCTGTTTGATAATGTAAAAGTTGATCAACAAGGCTAGTAATAAACGCCGTTTTTCCGCTTCGGCTTAACCCTGTTACTGCCAAGCGTAAGTGGTTATCTAAGCCACGTTGAACTAAGGTTTGGAGTTCATTTTTAATTCGATTAAACATAATAGGTTTTCTGATAAAATAATCTTCCGATCATATCAAAAATAGGCAGAACAAAAAATGGAAAATGAGATTGAATTAAAGATTATGCTTGAGGCACAAAACATTGTGCCAATTACGCAATGGCTTGCAATGCAAAAGGTTCTAGATGAAAGTGAAATGGCATTAGGCAACACTTATTTCGATACACCAGAACAATATTTTGCTCTTAATCAAATGGGCTTTCGTGTGCGATCGAAAAATCAGCATTATGAAATGACGCTCAAAACTAAAGGCGAGATTGTGGGCGGTTTGCATATTCGCCCTGAATATAATTTACCGTTAAATTCCGCTGAGCCTGATTTCAAGCGGTTGATTTCTCATTTTAATTTGCAAATTGAACAAGCAGAACAGATTTCAGCAAATCTTCAACCAACGTTCAGTACCGATTTTCTACGCCACCAATGGCTAATTGAGATAAACCAATCACAAATTGAAGTGGTGCTCGACCAAGGCGAAGTAAAAAATCCATTCGGTTCGGAAAAAATTTGTGAGCTTGAATTTGAATTAAAAACAGGAGCATTAGCGGATATTTTTCAGCTTATTGAGCAAATGCCCAAATTAGATGGAATGTGGTTAAGTAGTTTAAGCAAAGCACAACGCGGTTATATTGTTGGCAGGCCTGAACGTTTTAAACAAGAAATTTTACAAGCGGTCAAAAAAGAAAAAAATTATACACTGGAACAGCAATTAGCTGATTATTTACGTCTTTATCCAGATGAAGAAATTTATCAAATTTTTGTGAGAGAATTTTATGGGGTTAATCAATATAAAATGGAGGAATTACAGAAGTATTTAAAAAGTAAAATATATCTATGTAAAAATATTGAAATCCTAAATAATACTATTGGTAGTTGCTTATAGTTTTTTCAGATATATGCCTAAAGCCTTTTTACTGTAAGGCTTTAGACACTTTTTTAGCAATTTATCCTATTTTTACAACCCAGCCTTAAGACTAGCTTCAATGAACTTATCTAAATCTCCATCAAGCACAGCTTGGGTGTTGCGGTTTTCCACACCTGTGCGTAGATCTTTGATACGGCTGTCATCTAACACATACGAGCGAATTTGGCTGCCCCAACCGATGTCAGATTTACTCTCTTCCATCGCTTGTTTTTCGGCATTTTTCTTCATCATTTCCATCTCAAACAATTTCGCTTTTAGCTGTTTCATTGCCTGATCTTTATTTTGATGTTGTGAACGACCGTTCTGACATTGCACCACAATCCCCGATGGCATATGGGTAATTCGCACCGCAGATTCGGTTTTATTCACGTGCTGACCACCCGCTCCTGAAGCACGATAAACGTCGATACGTAAATCCGCAGGGTTGATTTCGATATCAATATCATCATCAATTTCAGGATAGACGAACGCCGCTGCGAACGAGGTATGGCGGCGGTTATTAGAATCAAACGGGCTTTTACGCACCAAGCGATGAATCCCAGTTTCGGTACGCAACCAACCAAAAGCGTATTCGCCTGAAATGCGAATAGTTGCCGATTTCAAGCCAGCCACATCACCGTCTGAAACCTCGATCAACTCAGCCTTGAATCCTTTGCTTTCTGCCCAGCGTAAATACATACGTAGGAGCATTTCCGTCCAGTCTTGTGCTTCCGTACCGCCCGAACCTGCCTGTAAATCCACATAGCAATCAGACGCATCGTGCTGACCGCTGAACATTCGTTGAAACTCTAATTTTGCAAGTTTTACTTCTAAGTCGCCCGCTTCTGATTGGGCTTCATTGAAAGTTTCTTCATCTTCTGCTTCAACAGCAAGTTCAATTAAGCCTTCCACATCTTCAATGCCTTGATCGAGTGCTTTAATAGTATTGACCACCATTTCAAGAGCGGAACGCTCTTTACCTAAAGCTTGAGCTTTTTCTGGCGTGTTCCAGATTTCAAGTTGCTCTAATTCAGCATTCACTTCTTCTAAGCGTTCAACTTTGGCATCAAAGTCAAAGATACCCCCGAAGCACATTGGTACGTTCAGCGAGATCGGCAAGTTGGTTTTTGATTGGGTTTAATTCAAACATTATTTTTCCTTTTATGGAGAATAAATGCTCTCTATGAAAAAAATTGTAGGAGCGTGTGCAATACGCCTCTACATAAGAGCAATACATTAATACAAAGTTGGTAAATTATATCTCAAGCGGTTATTTTTTGAAAAATTTTGCAAAACAAAAAGGCTGGCTTGATTTTCACCTTGCCAACCTTTTGAAAACTTGCTTAAAAATTAAAACAATTTTCTTGATGTTTCAAACAATTCTTCTTTGAATGGACGACGCATATTGTTGATTGCATCGATGATGTCGTGGTGAACCAGTTTTTCGTTTTGGATACCCACGCAACGTCCACCAAAGCCTTGAAGTAATAATTCTACCGCATAAACCCCCATACGTGATCCTAAAATACGGTCGAAAGCACAAGGCACGCCGCCACGTTGAGTGTGACCTAATACGGTTGCACGGGTTTCGTGACCAAAGCGATCTTCAATTTCACGAGCTAATTGATGCACATCTGTCATTAACTCAGTAATCGCAATGATGGCGTGGCGTTTGCCTTTTTTCAAGCCATTTTCGATGTTACGCATTAACGATTCTTTATCTAAGCCTTTTTCTGGCACAACGATATATTCACAACCACCAGCTAATGCGGCACTAATAGTTAAGTCACCACAGTGACGGCCCATAATTTCTACAATAGAAATACGTTGGTGTGAGCTTGAAGTATCACGTAAGCGGTCGATTGCTTCTAATGCCGTTTCAAGTGCTGTTTGGTAACCGATGGTGTAATCCGTACCCGCTACGTCATTATCAATGGTACCAGGTAAACCGATACAGTTAATGCCTAACTCTTCCGTTAACAGTTTCGCTCCCATATAAGAACCGTCACCGCCGATAACTACTAAGCCATCAATATCATATTTTTTCAGCACTTCAACACATTTTGCACGAACTGCTGGATCTTTAAATTCAGGGAAACGTGCAGAACCTAAGAATGTACCACCGCGGTTAATTACATCTGATACAGAGTGGCGCTCTAATTTCACTAATTTATCGTGATATAAACCATAATAACCATCGCGAACGCCATAAATTTCTAGTCCATAGCTTAATGCTGCACGTACCACGCCACGAATTGCAGCGTTCATACCTGGTGCGTCGCCACCGCTTGTTAATACGGCAATACGTTTGATTTCTTTAGCCATTTTGACACCTTATTTAAAAATTAAAAAATCCAATTGGGCGGAAGATTACGCTTTTTTGCAGGCAAATTCTACCATAAAATCGTTATTTTTTGATCTAATCCAATAAAATTGCTAATGCCTTGTCAAGGGCTGTGAAAAATTGCTCCACATCCGCATCAGTATTGTAATGAGCCAACGAAAGCCGCACCGTTCCCGCTCGATTTAAGTAGCGAAGATAAGGTTTCGCACAATGCTCTCCACTACGAATTGCTACTTTGCTCTCTGTGAAGAAAGACGCCAAATCAGCGTGGTGAATACCTTCAATTACAAAGCTCATTGTCGGGCTATTTTGACTGCCTAGAATATGTAAATTTTTATAGCTTTTTAACCGCTTGCGAGTATTTTCCGCAAGCTGATAGAGCGATTGATTTAATGCATCAAAATCCCATTCTTTTAGCCATTGTAACACTTCGCCAAAACCAATAATGCCTGCAATATTAGGCGTACCCGCTTCTAAACGATAAGGCAGCTCTGCTAACGTAAGTGCGGTTTCGGTCACATTATGTAACATCTTCCCACCATAAAAGAGCGGCTTTAACGCTTGCAAGCGGTCAAATTTGCCAATTAAAATACCAACGCCATTTGGCCCATACATTTTATGAGCTGAAAATGCATAGAAATCTGCTCCGATTTTTTGCACATCTACCTGTTCAGAACAAACCGCTTGAGCCATATCTACCACAATTTGAGCAGAAGAATGTTCACGAATAATGGAGACAATCTGTTCCGCTGGTTGGCGAACGCCTGTTACATTTGAGACTAAATTAAATGCCACAATTTTGGTTTTTACTGATAAGACTTGTGTTAAAACCTGCTGATCGATCTGATAACTTTTATCCAAAGGCAACACAATCAATTTTGCCTGTTTACGTTCGGCAAGTTGCTGCCACGGAATAAAATTGGCGTGGTGCTCGGCAACAGAAATCACAATCTCATCATCCGCTTGGATTTGATCTTCTATTCCATAAGCGACTAAATTCAGACTGTGAGTTGTGCCACTGGTCCAAATGACCTCTTCGCGTTTCGCATTAAATCGTTCAGCGATTAAACTACGAGCTTGTTCATATTGTTGAGTTTGAGGCAAATCATATTGACTGCGATGTACCGAGCCAGCTGAACTGTAAAAATGCTGCGTCGCATCAATCAACACTTGCGGTTTTAGCGTAGTCGCAGCACTGTCTAAATACGCCCAATCAGGAGATTGGCTAAAAAACGGAAAATATTGGCGAAATTCACAGTTAATTTGGCTCATCGGAATTTTCCTTATTGATGTTTTCTCATTTTGTTATAGAGGCTATTGCACGGAATGTTGTCGCCATCACCGTCTAATCTTTTGGCATTGCATTGGCGAAAATAGCGCTCCGCTTCCGTGTAATGTCTGAAATCCTTGCAAGTTAATTTTTGCGAGCAATCAACACCGCTCATCACGCCAAAATATTCAGGTTTGTAGGTTTGCACAACATTGCTATCATTTGAGCGCTGATAACCAATACCTTTAGTTTTGCGCCATTCCGTTGGCTCAATCGGGCGAGTATCATTCCATAACCCAATTCGGCGACTTCTCGCTTGCTCTTGAGTTTGTTCATAAATCAGCTGAGTTTGGCGATACGCCCACGCTATTCCTTGCTCAACTAATTTGAGGTTGATGTTTACATTTCGGTCATACACCACAGCAAGCACTCGACCATATTTATCATACCCAATGCTTTGCAGGGTAACTTGCTTTTTAAATGCTAAGTTAGACAAAGCTTGCTTCGCTTTATTACCAAAGGGTTGAGAGGATTCAGGGGCATCAATATGCAGTAACCGAACCTTTATTTGAGTTCGCTCTTTCAAGCACGTAAGCGTATCACCATCGCTAATTCCAACCACTTTACAGTCAATGGTTCGCTCTATTTTCGCCAGTGCAAGCGGCGAAATTTGCCAGAAAAAGAACAAAGATAGTAGAAAAGAAAGTTTTTTCATAATTTAAAAACAAAAATGCTGAATTAACTTGGTTAATAATTCCCTTGTTGGCTCAATAAACTTCGTTTCTAAAAATTCATCAGGTTGATGAGCTTGCTCAATCGAACCAGGTCCAAGTACAAGTGTTGGGCAAAGTTGTTGGATATAAGGTGCTTCGGTGCAGTAGTTTGCTGATTCGCATTTTTCGCCTAACAATTTTTCAACCACTTGCACGATTTGAGCGGAATGTTCGCACTCATAGCCTGGAATACCACTGTGCAATTGGCGGATTTCAATTAAATCGCCATATTTTTCAAGCATTGGAGCAAGGTGTTCAAGCATTAAATGATGTAAATCTTCCACCGCTAAACCTGGCAACGGGCGCATATCCAATTGCAACTCACAGCAAGCACAAATGCGGTTAATCGCATCGCCCCCGTGAATGTTACCAAAATTCATTGTTGGATAAGGCACTTTGAAGAAATCGTTGCGGAATTTGGTTTTCAGCTCATTACGCATTGTAATCAAGTGAGCCGTTGCTTCGTGCATCAATTCGATCGCGTTAATGCCACGTTCTGGATCGCTTGAATGTCCACTTTTTCCCGTAATGCGGATCGCTTCGCCCATATGTCCTTTGTGTGCACGAATGGGTTTAAGCGAGGTTGGTTCGCCAATAATGGCACAATCAGGGCGAATATGGCTGTGCTGTGCGAAAGTGCTTGCTCCTAGCATCGTGGTCTCTTCGTCAGCGGTGGCAAGAATACGAATTGGCTTTTTCACTTGGCTTAAGTCAAGCTGACTGACTACATCGACTACGAGCGCAAAAAATCCTTTCATATCCGCCGTGCCTAAACCGTAAAATCTCCCTTCTTTTTCGGTAAGATTAAACGGATTGAACGTCCATTTTCCGTCATCAAAAGGGACAGTGTCGGTGTGCCCCGCCAGCAATAAGCCGCCTTCTCCTTCGCCATAAGTTGCCAATAAATTGTATTTATCTCGGCTATTTTCAACCGCTAAAATCTCGCTATGAAAGCCCAAATCATTGAGCCAGTTTGCCAATAATTCAATCAGCGGTTTGTTCGATTGATCCTCAAATGCTTCAAGGCTCGAAATAGTCGGGATAGCAATCAGTTGTGAATAGCGATCAATAAATTTCATCTTCACCTTCCTCTTGTTGGCGATGGCTTATGATATTTCTCATAACGGCAAATCCCGCAATTACTTCCCAAATCATTATCGTATAAAGGCTGATACGCTCTAATATTGGCGAAAGTAACGTTGGATAAACCATTGTAATACTTACGCAAATCAATCCAATAAAACCAAGCCAGATACTCGATTTTTTAAGGCGTGGTGTAAGGGTTTTGTCTAAATCTAGCCCAATAAAAAGTAGCATTAAGTTACCAATAATAATAGAGAGACTTAAGCCGAAATTTTGCAAACCTCCTTCTGAATATCGACCGCTTGTAATCTCAGAAACTAATGCCGTACCGATAGCAAAAAGCAGTGCGAGCAGGAGCTCAACTAGCCAGAGACGTTTATGTGAAATCGGATAAAGGCAAATTAAATAGAACGGCACAACGATGTAACTTTGGTAGCTAAATAGGATTCGCATAATATGCGGTAAGTTGGAAAGCGTACTTTCTTTACCATCAATCACGCTCCCAATGGGGAAAAAAAGTTCTAGTGTTGAATGATGAAAATAAGCGGTGATGGAACGCCCACTAAATAAAATGGCAACGTGTTCGCCGAAAAGATAAAAGACGCCTGCATAAGCCATTAACCCACCGAAAATAACGGTTAAAATCATCGCCATTTTCTTAAAGCAAGGATGCATTAAATAAGGATAAACCGCTATCGCAAAAGAGCCACTTTTGAAATAGTGGCGAACGTTTTGCGAAAGCGAAACCAAGAAATTTAAGATTAAAGTGAGATATTTCATCTTACAAACGCGTACTACAAAAAGGCATAAATAGAGCCGATGGATAAAATAAAGGTACAGCCAAGTGCGACCGTTTCATTACGTGAAAAATCAAATTTGCCCGATTTCTGGTAACGCGTGTAAAAAAAGAGGATTGCCCCAGGCGTATATAAAATTACTGAAAAGAGCAAGTATTCTATTCCCGCTGCGTAAACCAACCAGAAACCATAAAGGGTTGCAATAATGCCAGCCAGTTTGATATACCAAGCGGCACCAATGTTAAATACGAGTCGAAGTAAATAAGTACCAACTAAGAAATAAGGCACTAAAATCATCGTGGTTGCCAACTGAATAAGCACATCATACCCTTTGCTAGTGAAAAAAACGAGTACCAAGATAATTTGAATAACAATGTTAGTAAACCAGAGTGAGCTAATAGGTGTATCGTTCTCATTCTTTTTATTCAGAAAACGGGGAAACACTTGCGTTTGGGAAGCTTGATACATCACCTCTGCCGAAAACATTGTCCAGCTCATATAAGATGCAAGTACAGATACAATTAAGCAAAAAGTAATCAAAATTTTACCGCTTGTGCCGATCATATGCTCCATAATGCCTGTCATTGAAGGATTCGGCATAGCAGCAATCACTTCACGTGGCAAAATACCTAGCGAAAGTGCAGTAATCGCTACATAAAGAATCAGGGCGATTAAAATGCCGAGGATGGTCGCAATGCCCACATCGTTTTTCTTTTTCGCGTGAGCGGAAAGAACCGTTGCACCTTCCACGCCAACAAAAACCCAAAGGGTAATGAGCATTGTGCTTTTGATTTGATCCAATAATGGCATTTGCAAACTTTCTCCGTGGAAATCTTGCATAAATTGAGTAGGCGAGAAAAAGGTTATGGCTAATACAATAAAAATAATTAACGGAAGTACTTTAACGATCGTTGCAATCAAATTCACATAGGCGGCCTCTTTTACACCCTTTGCGATCAAAATATGGATCAACCATACCACCAAAGAAGCAGATAAAATCGAAACTAGCGACGTGCCATCGCCAAAAATAGTAAACTGTTCGCTATCAAAAAAGAGCCCAAACCCACTGAATGCGACAACAAGATAACTTACGCTACCAATAGAGGTACAAAGCCAATATCCCCAAGCTGCAAGCCCACCGATAAAATCACCAAAACCTTCTCGTGCATAGGTATAAATGCCACCATCTAAATCAGGACGTAATCGAGAGAGGAAGAAAAAAGAAAGCCCAAGGAAAATAATCCCAAAACCTGTGATTGCCCAACCCGCGAGCAAAGCTTCTGCACTTGCAACCGCTGCCATATTTTGTGGCAGGCTAAAGATGCCCGAACCAATCATCGAACTCAGTACTAGTGCAGTAAGTGATACCAATCCGATTTTTCCTTTTGACATAAAATGCCCTTTATTTATTTCGTTAATTATTCAAAAAATTTGAATAATTTATCATAAAAAGCGGAGATCATCTAATTAAAAGGACAGATTTTGGGTGAAAAGATAGCCAATTACAGATAAAAATAAAGCCCTGATAAACAGGGCTTCATTTTTTAATAAACTAAGTTTCTATAAAAGAAGTAGAAATTAGTATTCTAATACTGCACGACGGTTTTTCGCGTAGTCAGCTTCAGTATGACCTAAAACTGCTGGTTTTTCTTCACCGTAAGATACAGTTGCAACATTTGATGCACCTTGTTGTGCTAAGTAGTTTTGTACTGCGTTTGCACGACGTTGACCTAATGCGATGTTGTACTCTGGAGTACCACGTTCATCAGCGTGACCTGCAACAGTTACGTTTGCTTTAGTTGCTTTTAATAATTCTGCGTGAGCATCTAATAATGTACGGTATTCGCCTTCAACATTGTATTTATCGAAACCGAAGTACACAGTGTTATAACGAGTTTGTAAATCTTGTGCAGACATACCGCCGTATTGAGCTCCTGCATTTGTGTTTGCATTTGCTGCTGCGTTGTCTGAAGATGAGCTACATGCCGCTAATACGAAAGCTGGCGCCGCTACCATTAAAACTTTAGCTAGTTTTTTCATTTTATACTCCTAAGAGAAGATTATTGTTTAGTTAAATACGGTGACCAAGCAGGGAACTTATATTGCCCTCCTGCACCAGGCAGATTTGCTTTAAAACGACCGTCTGCGGACACCAATTGTAGCACTTTACTCGTACCTTTGGTAGAGCTATAAATAACCATAATGCCGTTTGGTGAAATACTTGGGCTTTCATCTAAAAACGTTGAACTTAAGACTTCCGTGCCACCCGAAGTGAGATCACGTTTTACCACTTTATCTCCAGCAATCATGATTAAATTCTTGCCATCAGCAGATGACTTAGCTGCATAGGAAACACCGCCTCCTACATTACTTACACCACCACCTGATGCACTCATTCGATAAACTTGTGGTGAACCTGAGCGGTCTGAGGTAAAGTAAATGAAACCACCATCTGGTGACCAGCTTGGTTCAGTATTATTTCCTGCATTTGCAGTTAATTTGCTTGGCGTACCACCGCCAGCACCAACAACATAAATATTCAATTCACCATCTTGATTAGACGCAAAAGCAATTTTTGAACCATCTGGTGAGAACGCTGGTGCACCATTATGCCCTTTTAATGCAGCTACAACACGACGGCTACCCGAGCGAAGATCATGAACAACAACTTGTGCTTTTTTATTTTCAAAAGTCACATACGCTAATTTACTGCCATCTGGCGCCCACTCTGGCGACATTAACGGCTCTTTACTTCTAACTACGGTAAAAGCATTGAATCCATCATAATCAGAAACTCGTAACTCGTATGATGATACACCACGTTGTACTACATATGCAATTTTTGTTCTAAATGCACCACGAATTTGCGTGATTTTTTCAAAGACCAAATCACTCACAGTGTGAGCACCTTGACGCATTTGTGCCGCCGGCACATTAAATGCTCCTTGATCTAATACCGCAGCAGGTGAACTTAAAGTATCAACTAATTGGTATGCGACATTATAACCACCGCTAGCTGGCGTTACTTGTCCGACCACTACCATATCTACACCAATATCAGTCCATTGCTGCGAATTAATTTCAGCAGCTGAACCTGGCTGTGCTGGTAATTTAGCACGATCAATTGGAGAAAATTTACCACTGTTGCGTAAGTCATCTGCTACGATCTGCGCTACATCTTCGTTTGCACCACCTTTAAAAGGTACAACTGCAATTGGCTGAGCCATACTTACGCCTTCATCGACTGAAATCACAACATCTGATTCAGCTTTTGCCACATTACCACACAGGAAGGCAAACACGGCCATTATACTCGCTACATGCGATTTAAACTTCATTTTTTAACCTCTAGGTTATTATAAAACTTTTAATCCAAATTTGATGATTGGCGATTTATAAGTATTATAAGTCGGATCATCTTTTGCCCTTGGCACACTTTGTGCACGAGTAATAGCTGCCACCGCAGCACGACAAATATCTGGTGGGCCAGAAATCACTTCATGACTTGAAATGCGTCCATCTCGTTCAATATTGATTTTTACACGACATTCACGACCACTAAAACTCGGATCCACTTGATACTCGCGTGATAATTTTTGTTTAATTAAACGTTCATAACCACGGTCAGCCGTACCTTGTCCATCGCCCAGTCCTTTACCGTTACCATTACCCGCAAGACCAGCTGAATTTTTGTTTCCACCTTTCGTGGCTGAGCCACCACCAATATCGCCACCTGATAAGAAATCATCTAGTGCTTTATTATTTTGGGCTCTTGCTGCGGCTGCTTTTGCTTCTGCATCTGCTTTAGCCTTAGCATCAGCTGCTGCTTTGGCTTTCGCTTCTGCAGCAGCTTTCGCTTTTGCCTCTGCTGCCGCTTTTTCTGCATTCGCTTTTGCTTCTTTTTCAGCCTTCTCTTTAGCCTCTTTCTCAGCCTTCTCTTTAGCCTCTTTCTCAGCTTTTGCCTTTGCTTCTGCTACGGCTTTTTCTTTGGCTTCTTTTTCGGCTTTTAGTTTCGCTTCTTGAGCTGCTTTTTCCTTAGCTTCTTGTGCTTTTTTCTGCTCTTCTAATTTCTTCTGCTGCTCTGCTTTTTGAAGGGCTTCTTTCGCTTTACGCTCTTCTTCAGCTTGTTTTGCTGCTGCCTCTAAACGTTTTGCTTCAGCTTCCGCTTTTAGACGAGCTGCTTCGGCTGCTTTTTTACGTGTTGCTTCTTCTTTCTGTTTCTCAAGCTGCTCTTGTTTTAACTGCTCTTGACGCTGCTGCTCTTTTTTCAACTGTTCTTGCTTGATTTGCTCTTGTCGTTTTTCCTCTTCTTGTTTTTGCTGAGCTAACAATTGAGCCTGACGTTGTTCTTCTAAAGCCTTTTCTCGCTCCTGTTTTTCAACAAGTTCGGCTTTAGCTTGTTTAACTTCTTCAGCAACCTCTTCTTTTACATCTTCGACAGGTTTTGTCTCTTCCACAGGTTTAGGTTGAGCATTCCCTTTTCTATCTGATTGTAATCGACCATATTCTGCAGCCACTTGCCCTGTATCAACCATTACCGCTTCAAACTCTTCACCATCTCCACCATTACCGCCTGCAGCAGGAGGTAATGTGATATTTGTAAACAAAGAGCCTAATAGAAGCAACCCAATTAAAAGAGCGTGCAATAGTAGGGAGAGAATTATTGCAAATTCAAGTCTATCGTTTTGAGATCTCACACGTTATCCTTGATGATTATTGACCTTGAGTCATTAAGCCTGCTTTTTCAATACCCGCTTCTTTTAATAATACAATGCCTTTGATCACTTCTTCATAAGGCACAGTTGCATCACCTGCAACTAAAAAAAGCGTGTTTTCATCTTTTTTAAATTCTTCACCAGCAAACAAAATCACTTCTTGATCGCTTAGTTCTTCGCCATTACTACCAGTAACAAAGTTGCCACCAACTTTTAATTTATATAAACCCACACCCGCCACTTGTAAAATCACGGGGGTCTTATCTTCATTGGTTACTGATTGGCTATGCTTATCTTCTGGTAAATTAACTTCTACGCTTTGGCTAATAATGGGCGCTGTTGCCATAAAAATAAGCAAAAGCACAAGTAATACGTCCAAGAATGGTACAATGTTAATTTCAGATTTAATGTCCTTACGTTTGCGACGGTAAGACATATTTTCCTCTTTTACTAAATTCAGGTTATCACTAACATTTCACGACAAGCGGTCAGATTTTTATCTCTTTTTGCAAAAAATTGAATAAAAATGACCTCTTGTTCTCATTTATTTTTTAGAAAATGCTTGACGGTGTAAAATTGTCGTAAACTCATCAATAAAGTTTGCGTAATTTTGTTCTAACTTATTTGCACGTAAGCTTAAACGGTTATAAGCCATTACTGCAGGAATAGCCGCAAACAAACCGATAGCTGTTGCAATCAATGCTTCTGCAATACCTGGTGCTACCGATTGGAGGCTTGCTTGTTTCACTGCACTTAATCCCATAAATGAGTGCATAATTCCCCAAACAGTACCAAATAAGCCGATGTATGGGCTAATAGAACCAACAGTACCTAAGAAAGGAATATAGCTTTCGAGCGTTTCCACTTCACGGTTTAGCGCGAGGTTCATTGCACGACTTGTGCCTTGAATATTTGCAGAGGGTGCATCTGGGCTTACTTGTTGCAAACGAGTAAACTCTTTGAACCCAACATAGAAAATTTGTTCTGAACCGCTTAATTTATCACGACGATTTTCTAATCCTTCGTGTAAACGATTTAAATCTTCGCCTGACCAAAATTTATTTTCAAAAGCGAGTGACCCTTTTGCTGCATTAGTCAAATAATGACTACGTTGAATAATCACTGCCCAAGATAATACCGAGAAAGTGATAAGAATAAGCATGACGATCTTAACAACGATACTTGCTTGTGCAAATAACGAAATTAAGTCAAAGCTAGTTTCTTGCATTGAAAACTCCAATAATGATAATGAATTAGTGAGATGAATCCATTGCATCACGAATATTTTTCGGTATTGCAATCGGTTTCATTTTAAGTAAATCGACACTTGCCACACTAACTATTGCGTAGCTTATACAAACTTGATCACGCAAAAGTTTCTGTTCAAAAATAATCGTCGCTTTCTTTATTTCTTTAATTTCTGTTTCAACAGAAAGCAAATCATCTAAACGAGCAGGCGTTTTGTAGTCTATTTCTAACTTCTTCACAACAAAAGCAATATTTTCCGATAACAATGATTGTTGGGAAAAGCCTCTGTTGCGTAAAAATTCCGTTCTTGCTCGTTCAAAAAAACAGACATAGCTTGCATGATAAACCACACCACCCGCGTCTGTATCTTCGTAATAAACTCGAATAGGAAAATGCATATTCCATCCTATTTTATTCTCTTTCGTAAACGCCCACTTTTTAGACGATCACAGCTGTCTATTTTATTCAGTTAAAAATGCCAGTGCAATAGCTTTTGCAATTTATTTTTTATTTAAAAATAAAAGTACACTTTCTTTTTATAATTTAACTCAAAAAAAGGATACAAAGCGAAGGGATAACAATTGCATAACCGATTAAAGGTAGGAAAACCAATTGCCAAATTTTACTACGGATTTCAAAGCCGATGCCGTGAATCCATAAAATCCCCATGCCATAAAAAGCCAATAAAGCAAAGTAAGGAATTTTACCGCCAAAATAGAGCCCAAAAGTGGTCGATTTTAATAAAATCATTGCAAATAGACAGCTTGCAAGAAGAAAAGAAAGGGCTTTTAGCAAGCCCTTTGAAGTTAAGTTATATAACAAATGAATCATAGATTATTCGTCAAATTTACCTGTTTTCTCAATCTTTGTCGTAACAAATACGGCAAAGTAAATTGCGAGAAACATACCAAAAAACCAAGTTAAATAAAACATAATTGCTCCTTAGTATGCTGTTGCGTGGTTTTCTTCAATGAATTTTGCATCAAGACGACCAAACATTTTGATGTAAGACCAAATAGTATAGCACAATACGATTGGTACAAAGAAACACGCTGCATAGAACATAACGGTTAAGGTGTTAAGGCTTGCAGTTGAATCCCAAACAGTTAAGCTCATTTCTGGATGAGAAATTGAAGGCATAATGAACGGGAACATAGAAACTGCTGCGGTTAAAATAACACCGATTTGCATTAAAGATGATGCAAAGAACGCAGTACCTGAGCGGTTTGCTTTAGATGCAACGATGGTTAATAATGCACCGATGACTGCAATTGCAGGTACAATCCAAAGCACAGGCATTTCAGCATAGTTTTTAAACCAAGCAGATGTTTCAACAGCTACAGTTTTGTTGGTTAATGCGGAAACTGCGTTGTGATCTAATTGGCTTGTGATCACAAAACCTTCTTTGAAGTATAACCAAACACCCGCTAATACAAATGCAACTAATGTTACGGTTGCCGCTAATTGTGATACGCCACGTACGCGGTTGCGTAATTCAGCCGTGGTTTTCATTTGCAACCAAGTCGCGCCTTGAGTAGTTAGCATAAATAAACTCACCACGCCGCATAATAATGCGAATGGATTTAATAAGCCTAAGAATGTACCCGTATAAGTTACTTGATTGATGTTATTAAACTCAAATGGTAAACCTTGTAATAAGTTACCGAACGCCACACCGAAAATAAGTGACGGCACGAAACCACCGATGAATAATGCCCAATCCCAAGCATTACGCCATTTCGGTGAGTCGATTTTCGCACGGTACTCAAAGCCCACTGGACGGAAGAATAATGCTGCAAGCACTAATATCATTGCCAAGAAAAAACTTGAGAATGAGGTTGCATATACAGTTGGCCACGCTGCGAAGATCGCACCACCACCTGTTAATAACCAAACTTGGTTACCATCCCAGTGAGGTGCAATTGAGTTGATCATCACACGACGCTCTGTATTGCTTTTACCCACCACAGGTAAAAGCGTTAATACGCCCATATCAAAGCCATCGGTAATTGAAAAACCGATTAACAATACAGCAATTAAGATCCACCAAATAAAGCGGAGAACTTCATAATCTAACATTGCCTACTCCTTATTTCGCAGATTGCTCAAAGTAGTATTTACCTGTTTTTAATGCACTTGGACCTAAACGACCATATTTGAACATTAAATACATTTCTACTACTAAGAAGATTGTATATAAACCACATAATAAACCAATTGCAGTCCATAATTCAGCCACAGTTAAGTGAGAAGCTGAAATACCTGTTGGTAACACTTCATAAACTGCCCAAGGCTGACGTGCGAACTCAGCTAAGAACCAACCAGCTTCAATGGCAATCCATGGTAATGGCATAGACCATAATACCACTTTAAGTAACAATTTGTTTTTACCTACTGTACCACGGAAGTTAAAGAAGAATGCTAAGCCAATGATTAAAGACATTAGCATACCAGAGCCAACCATCATACGGAACGCCCAGAAGTTAGGACCTACATTTGGAATAGTTGCATCTGCTGCTTTAATAATTTGTTCTTCTGTTGCCGCTGTAATATTATCGCCTACGTATTGTTTTAACAATAAACCAAAGCCAAGATCTTTTTGAACTGCTTGGAATGCTGCTTTTTCTTCTTCTGTATAGTTACCAGAACGAAGTTTTTCTAATAAAACAACTGCTGTAGCACCGTTACGTACACGCTCAATGTTTTCTTTACGAATATCATTTAAGCCTTTGATTTCAGTATCTAAAGAACGAGTTGCCACTAAACCGCCAAGGTATGGGATTTGAATTGCAAAGTCATTTTGACGAACTTTAGAGTTTGGAATTGCAATTGCATTAAATGCCGCAGGTGCTGGGTGAGTTTCCCATTCAGCTTCCATGGCTGCTAATTTAACAGGTTGTGCTTTACCGATTTCATAACCAGATTCATCACCCATAATTAATACAGCTAAAATAGCGAATAAACCAAAACTTGCACCCACCGAGAATGAACGTTTTGCAAAGCCTAAATCTCGACCTTTTAAGATATAGTAAGCACTGATGCTTAATACAAAGATCGCACCACAAGTATAGCCTGCAGTTACAGTATGTAAGAATTTACTTTGAGTCACTGGGTTTAAAACAAGATCAGTAAAACTGGTCATTTCCATACGCATTGTTTCAAAGTTAAATTCTGAACCGACTGGGTTTTGCATCCAGCCGTTCGCTACTAAGATCCACATTGCAGAGAAGTTAGAACCAAATGCAACACAATATGTCGCTAATAAATGTTTTTTCTTAGAAAGGCGATCCCAACCAAAGAAGAATAAACCCACGAAAGTTGATTCTAAGAAGAACGCCATCAAACCTTCTAATGCTAAAGGTGCACCGAAGATATCGCCCACATAGTGAGAGTAGTATGACCAGTTTGTACCAAACTGGAATTCCATAGTAATACCAGTAGTTACCCCAAGAGCAAAGTTAATACCGAATAACTTACCCCAGAATTTGGTCATATCTTTATAAACTTCTTTTCCTATCGTTACATAAAGTGTTTCCATCACTACAAGCACAAAAGAAAGACCTAATGTAAGCGGTACAAATAAGAAGTGATAGAGAGCAGTTAAAGCAAACTGCAAACGCGAGAGTTCAACAAAGTCTAACATCTCAAACCTCTTCATCTTGATAATATGAAATACGATTAATTATTCGATACCGAATAATGCCCCACAAAACTTTGACCCAAAGCAAAGATCTACCCCACATAGGTAATCAGAGTTTCAGGCGACTATTCTACCTGTTATTGAAAAAATAAAAAACCGCCCCTATTAACAGGAACTTAACCTTTGTATTGAAATAATTCAACTTTTAGCAAAATTTTTTAATAAATTAAGAAAAAAGATCAAAACATGTTACCTCTTAAGAGGTAAAATTAAGTTATTCTTTTGAGAAAGATCAAAAGAAATCTGATTTTTAGCTATCTGCTCTTGCTGACTTTTTCATTTAGGCGTGCTAATCTCTTACCAATTTAAGTCATTCTTATTTAGATTGAAAGCTTTTAGCTATAATAGAAAAAGGTAAAACTATGCTAAAAAAATATTTTCTTCTCTGTTTTCCAATTTGTACCAGTGCATTATTTTCCACAAGCGTACAAGCCCAAGTGAAAACCTCGTCTCTTACTATTGAAAAACCAGAGGTTATAAAACTTATTCCACAATGTGAAAATATGTTTAACGTTGCAAATACGCTTATTAAAGATGCAGAAAGACAACCAGGTACACACACTCAAGTAAAGCGTTTAAAAAGTAAGCTAACAGAAACCCAAAAACAATTGCTCGCAATGGAAGACAGCTTACAGCAGAAAAGTTGTGAGAAAGGATTAAATGCATTAAATACGTTGAAGCAAAAACATTAATTTCAGATATAAAAAATACGGTAAAATCATATTTTAGTATTTGATTTTACCGTACCATAAAATTCCTATAAATTACTTACCATCCCATGCTTGAATAGCATCTAAACGAGCTTTAATTTTGCTTTGTGCATCGCCTTTAAAGTAATCTTTAGCTAAACCGCCTTCCCAGCCACCATAGTTCGGGTTAGGTAACACAATGTAAGTTTTACCAAATTTTGCTTGGTTTTCTTTTACAAATGCACTACGTTCTACGTTTAATTTACCATACACAGCATCTCCGAAATCATCTAAGTTATCACCGACATAAAGCACGATTTCATAGCCTTGTTTTTCGATTTCAGCAAAACGGGCAGCTTTTGCTGATTTATCTTTTTTCAAGTAAAGTGCTGATTCGTCGACACCTTCAAAGCCTAAGCGTTTCATATCGTCAATGGTACCTGCTTTTTCGGTGCTATCTTTACGGTTAGTCACATAGAACATTTTACCTTTGTGTGAATTAACGTAGTTGTTAAATTCTATCGCACCTGGTACTGCACGAGACTGGCGAGCATCAACCCAACGAGTCCAATCTTTACCATCAAAAGCTTTGTTGTTTTGTACTTGCCAGCCAGCGTATGGACTGTTATCTAACATTGTTTCATCTAAATCTACCACCACCGCTTTTCTCTTACCTTTCGTCACTTTTGCGTGATCAAAAGCCACTTTAGCCGTGTTATAAGCTTGGTAAGCAAGCGCTTTATATTCGCCAGAATCTTGCATCCAGTTAATACCCATTACCGCTTGTTGTTGCAATTGAGCTTCTGCATGCGCTTTCGCATCCATTTTATGATGAGCACAGCCTGTTAATACTAATGCAGATAAAGTCGCTAATACGCTTACTTTTAACGTCATTTTCATATTTTGTTCCTTTTGAAATTGAATAGACAAATTAAATAAATAGAGAGCAGTCACATTTTTACGGGAATTTGCAAATGTTCCAAGTAGAAATATTTAGATTTGTGATTTAGATCACATTTTATAGTGTTTTAGCTAAAAAATTTTTTTAAAGACACGCTAGAAAAATTCTTGTTAAACCGCTAAAACTACACCTAATAAAAAACTATTGCTAACATTTATTTTTAAGAATAGTTCAGTTCGGTAAATTAAGCCGCAACCATTACCATCGCTGGGCGTAATACACGGCCTTGCAATGTGTAGCCTTTTTGTAACACTACGCTGATGTGGTTTGGCTCAATACCTTCAGCTGGTTGCATTGAAATCGCTTGGTGAAGCTCAGGATTAAATGCTTCTCCAACAACGCCAACTGCTTCCACTCCAAATTTAGCTAAGGTCAAAACAAATTCTTTGTGGGTCATTTCTACGCCATCAACTAACGCTTGTGTTGTTTCATCAGTAACAGCATTATCTAATGCGGCTAAACCACGTTCAAGATTATCAACAACAGTTAGTAGCTCTTTTGAAAATTTTTCTAATGCAAATTTATGAGCTTTTTCGACATCTTGCTCAGCACGACGGCGAATATTTTGAATTTCTGCTTGGGCACGTAATTGAATATCTTTTTCACGGGCATCAATTTCTGAAACGTAAATTTCTAATTCATTGATACGAGCGTAAGCTGCGGCTAATTCTGCTTCTACAGGTTGCTCTTTTCCATTTTCTGATTGTACTTGCTCTTCAACCGCTTCAGGTTGTTGGAGTTCTACATTTTCTTGTTCTGTGCTTTGCTCTTGTGCTTTTTCTTGTTGAGTAGTCATACAAAATCCTCTTAAATTCAGTGAAATAAAATCAGATTTAATATAATAGCAAATTAGCGAAATTCAAGAAGAATAGGAAAATAAATCCTTCTTCAGGGCAAAAAAGGCTTGCAAAATGTGGGGGGTAGCTTAAAATCCCTTCGATTTCATTGCCATTGATTGGTGTGGAAGATTCGTCAAACTTCGGAGAAATCCGACCGCTTTTATCTTTTTTCTTAACGGAGAAAACTAAATGAAAAAATTCGCAGGTTTATTCGCTGCAGGTGTGGCTTCATTGGCATTAACAGCTTGTAATGAAGAAAAGGCAAAAACAACTGAGGCTGCTGCCCCAGCTAATGCTGGCACTGTTCACTTATATACTTGGACTGAGTATGTACCTGAAGGTTTGTTAGATCAATTTCAAAAAGAGACTGGTATTAAAGTTGAGGTATCTAGCCTTGAATCTAACGAAACAATGTATGCGAAGTTAAAACTTCAAGGTAAAGATGGCGGTTATGATGTAATCGCACCTTCCAATTACTTTGTGTCTAAAATGGCAAAAGAAGGAATGTTAGCGGAGCTTGATCACAGCAAATTACCCGTTATCGCAGAATTAAACCCTGACTGGTTAGACAAACCTTACGATAAAGGTAACAAATATTCATTACCTCAACTTTTAGGTGCTCCAGGCATTGCATTTAATACTAACAACTACAAAGGAGACCAATTCACCTCTTGGGGGGATTTATGGAAACCTGAATTTGCGAACAAAATCCAATTGTTAGATGATGCACGTGAAGTGTTCAATATTGCATTATTGAAATTAGGCAAAAACCCGAACACAACTGATCCTGAAGAGATCAAAGCGGCTTATGAAGAATTGAAAAAATTACGTCCAAACGTACTTTCATTCAGCTCTGACAACCCTGCAAACTCATTCATCTCAGGTGAAGTGTCTGTAGGTCAATTATGGAACGGTTCTGTGCGTATTGCGAAGAAAGAACAAGCACCTATTGATATGGTGTTCCCAAAAGAGGGCCCGGTACTTTGGGTTGATACTTTAGCTATTCCAGCGAACTCAAAAAACAAAGAGAACGCACATAAGTTAATCAACTACTTATTAAGTGCTAAAGTTTCTGAGCAACTTACGCTTGCTATCGGTTACCCAACTTCAAATATGAAAGCATTAGAAGTATTACCGAAAGAGATCACGCAAGACCCTGCGATTTATCCAACACAAAAAGTGTTACAAGAATCACAATGGCAAGATGATGTAGGTGATGCAATCGAACTTTACGAGAAATATTACCAAGAGTTAAAAGCGTCTAAATAATTTAGATGTGTAAGAAGAGCTGGATTTACCAGCTCTTTTTTTACATACAGGGCAAAACATAATCTACCATCATTCCAGCAATATCTTTACCTGAAACCTTTTCAATTCCTTCTAAACCAGGGCTCGCATTCACTTCTAAAATCATCGGGCCTTGGTTTGTGCGAATCAGATCAACCCCTGCAACATCTAGTCCAATAGCTTTGGTCGCTTGAATCGCAATCATCTTTTCTTCTTCTGTTAGGTCAATGCTTTCAGCTTTACCACCTTGGTGCAAATTGGCACGAAAATTGCCATTGCCTGCAGTGCGCTGCATACCTGCAACGACTTGCTTACCAATCACAAAAGCACGAATATCCTGCCCTCGGGTTTCTGCGATAAAATCTTGTACTAACGCTTTTTCTCCCGCTTGTTTTAACGTTTCTAGCTTATTTAAGGCTATGGCTTTTCCTTCACATAACTCCACGCCAGCACCTTGCATACCAACTAATGTCTTAAGTACGACAGAAGGAGAATGCAAAACCAATTGTGAAGAGCTTTCAACTAATTCGCCAATGTAGCTTGTTGAGGGAATAGGCAAGCCGTAAGCGGCAAGCAATTGCAAACTTTGCCATTTGTTTCGAGCCAATCGGAAAGCGTGGGCATTATTTAGTACTTTCGTTTTTTTAATTTCAAAATGCTGCAACACATAACAGCCCATCTCTGTGCTGGTTGCACCAAACCGAGGAAGTACCGCTTGATATTTATCGAGCTCTAATTCTTGTTCAGGCGTTTGATAGAACAATCTAACGGTCGATTTTCCTTCAACATTTGCAAGTTTAAGCAGCATTCGATTGGGATCGAGTATATCAAGGGAAATGCCACGCTGTTCGCACGCAGTTTTAATCCGTTGGCAGCTATATAAACGTGGTTCGCGGCAAAGCATTAACCATTTAATAGAGGAATTCGCCATTACAAATTGCCTAAAATATCTAACGCATCACTGAGTTTTTTCACGCCAAAAACTTCCATTCCCTTAATTGATTTTTTAGGCATATTGCCAAAAGGCACAATGGCACGCTTGAAGCCATGTTTTGCCGCTTCGGAAATACGCTCTTGACCGCTTGGAACAGGGCGAATTTCGCCCGCTAATCCAACTTCGCCAAATATCACGAGATCTTGCGGAAGCGGTCGATTTCTAAAGCTCGAAATTAAGGAGAGAATTAAGGTTAAGTCCGCACTGGTTTCAGTCACTTTTACCCCACCTACTACATTGACAAATACATCTTGGTCTGACATTTGTAAACCGCCGTGTCGGTGTAAAACAGCAAGCAGTAACGATAGGCGATTATGATCTAAACCCACAGCCACACGGCGAGGATTAGCGAGCATAGAGTGATCGACCAAGGCTTGAATTTCCACCAAAAGCGGACGTGTACCTTCCCAAAGTACGACCACCGAACTACCTGAAACTTGCTCTTCGCTACGACTCAAGAAGATCGCGGATGGATTTTTGACTTCGCGAAGACCTTGTTCTGTCATTGCAAATACACCCAATTCATTTATCGCACCAAAACGGTTTTTTTGGCTGCGTAAGGTGCGGTAGCGAGAGTCTGATTCACCCTCTAACAAAAGTGAGGCATCAATCGCGTGTTCTAAAACTTTCGGACCTGCAAGCGTGCCATCTTTGGTTACGTGTCCAACCATAATAATTGCCACTTGACGGGTTTTCGCATAACGAGTGAGGAATGAGGCGCATTCACGTACTTGTGAGACCGAACCTGGCGAGGATTGGATATCGGAAAGATGCATCACTTGAATAGAGTCAATTACCATAATTTTCGGCTTTTCTTGATCGGCAATATTACAAATATGCTCAACCGAGGTTTCAGAAAGCATTTTGAGATGTTCGGTTGGCAAGCCTAAACGGTTCGCGCGCATTGCCACTTGTTGGAGCGACTCCTCACCTGTGACATATAGTGTAGGAATTTCTTTAGATAATCCGCACATCACTTGGAGTAGTAACGTACTTTTCCCCGCCCCAGGATGACCACCAATCAGAATAGCAGAACCTGGCACAACTCCACCACCAAGCACGCGATCGAGTTCGTTAAATCCACTGCTAAAGCGCGGTACTTCTTGCAAACTAATTTCAGAAAGTGCTTGTACTTTGCCTGAAGTTTCGCCCGCATAGCCACTAAAGCGGTCGTTTTTTTTACTTTCTTGGGCAGAAACCAAACGAATTTCGCTGATGGTGTTCCACGCATAGCACTCTTTACACTGTCCCATCCACTTGGAATATTCTGCGCCACAATCGCTACACACATAAGCTATTTTTGGTGCTTTTGCCATATTAAACCTCAACCCTAAACTGAAAAATTGACGAAATACTAGCAAAAAATACTGAATGAATAAACACTGAAATTTTTATTTTTTCGAGCAGGCTCGAAAATTTAAACATTGGTACTCGCTAAAACAGAAAAAATCCGCAAACTTTAAGGGCGTGAATAACACGCGTATTGATTTAAAAGGAAATTTAACGAATGAAATCTTTAACGAAAAAGCCTCTTTTTCTTAAGCCTACAAAGGCATTTACCTTGATTGAATTAATGATTGTGATTGCCATCATTGCCATTCTAGCGACCATTGCGATCCCTTCTTATACCACCTATACGCAAAAAGCGGCTCTCTCTGAGCTGCTAAGAGCTTCCGCTTCGTATAAATCCGATGTAGAGGTTTGTATTTACAACACTGGTGAGGTAACGAATTGTTCAGGTGGTTCAAATGGTGTACAAGCAAACAAAGCCTCAAGCGACGAAACTAAATACTTGAAATCTGTTTCTGTTGCGAGCGGGGTAATTACGGTAGCAGGTAAAGGCAATATTGATGGCTTTGGTTACACAATGACGCCAACCTTTAGCTCAAATACGATTAGCTGGAAAACAACTTGTACGGGTTCTGATACGAGTTTATTCCCTGCGAATTTCTGTTCTACAGGCTCAACAAACTAATAGAATCAATTCCAAGCGGTCAATTTTGACCGCTCTTTTGCTAATAAATCACTTATAACAAAAAAACTATGACCTATACTGTTTGCGATTTAAACACTCAAAATATTTTTGAAATCTCTGAACCTCAATGGCAGAAAAATTGTGAAGATAAAACCATTCTTTTACGTTATTTGGCTATTCCCGTTAAAGAGGATAAAGAGAAATTATGGCTTGCAATTGATGATTTAAATAATCTGACCGCTTATGAGATTTTTTCCTTTATTGCCCATAAAGAGATTGAGCCCATTTTAATTTCTACTGAAGAATTAAAATATCTATTAAATGAGCTTTCACCTAAAAAAGATATTGTTTATGAAGCCACTGAGATTATTTATTCAGAGAATAATCAGCAAGTAGATTTAGATCATAATGATCCTGTTATTCATCTATTAGATGAGTTATTTAATTACTGCTTACAGAAAAATGTTTCCGATGTTCATTTAGAGCCTCAGAAAAATCGACTTATGATCCGCTTGCGGATTGATGGTGTTTTACACATTTATAAAATGCTATCGCTAAATTTAGCTAGCCGTATTATTTCTCGATTAAAAATTCTTTCTAAATTAGATATTAGCGAAACTCGCTTACCGCAAGATGGACAATTTCACTTTAAAACAAAAATTTCTGATACGTTAGATTTTCGTGTTTCCACATTGCCAACTAATTTTGGTGAGAAAATAGTACTGCGTTTACAAAAGAATAAACCTATTGATTTAGATTTTTTAGAGCTTGGATTTAATCCTCAACAGAAAGAAACTTTATTAAATGCACTAAATCAACCACAAGGTTTAATTTTAGTAACTGGCCCTACAGGAAGCGGTAAAAGTATTACTTTATATAGTGCATTAAGTTATTTGAATCAAAGTGAAAAACATATTTTAACTGCAGAAGATCCAATTGAAATCGAAATTGATGGCATTATTCAAACCCAAGTAGATCGTGGCATTGGATTAGACTTTAGCCAATTATTACGTACTTTTTTACGCCAAGATCCCGACATTATTATGTTTGGTGAAATTCGTGATGAAGAGAGTGCACAAATGGCATTGCGAGCCTCTCAAACAGGACATTTGGTGCTTTCCACACTTCATACTAACGATGCTCCATCAGCAGTAGAACGCCTGTTGCAACTTGGAATTAAAGAATTTGAATTAAGAAATAGCTTGCAATTGGTCATTGCTCAACGCCTAGTTAGGAAAATCTGCACGCATTGCCAAGGCAATAGCTGTGAGCATTGTTATCAGGGCTACAAAGGGCGAATTGGTGTGTATCAATTACTGTCAAAAAATGGTAAAGAATTTGAAAAATCGACCGCTTGTTTAGATTTTTCTACTTTGGCAGAAAGTGCAATACAAAAATGCCAAGAAAATAAAACCAATTTACCAGAAATCCAACGAGTATTAGGCTATGTTTAAGGTATATGAGTTTCATTGGAAAGCGGTAAATCGTTTTCAGCAAAAACAGAAAGGGAAATTATTAGCTCGAAATCAAGAAGAATTAGAACAAAAGCTAATAAAAAAAGGATTTCAACAAATTAAAATTAGTCGGAATTTTATTTTACCTAAAAATCCAAAATCTGAAGAGGTGACTCAACTTATTTCTCAACTTGCTTTACTAATTAACGCAAAACTTCCATTAAAACAAGCGTTATCAATCATTTTAGAAAATACACAAAATATAAAAATCTATTTATGGCTTGAAGAAATAATACGTTCGGTTGAGTTAGGTTATTCTTTTTCAAAATCATTAGAAAATTTAAATCGCTATTTAGATAGCCAAGAAATTCAGCTTATCAAAATGGGAGAAATAAGTGGAAAATTAGGTGTGATACTTGAAAATATTGCACAATCTAGGTCTGAAAGTGAGAAATTATTTTCTAAAGTAAAAAAGATCATGTTTTATCCTGTGATGGTCTTAACAATTGCGTTAACACTTTCAATTGGAATGTTAGTGCTAATTGTGCCTAAATTTGCAGAATTATATAGTGCTAAAGATAAAACTCTTCCATTTATTACGGAAATACTATTTTTTCTCTCTAATTTATTAGTGGATAATTATGTATTTCTACTAGTTTTACTTATTTTAAGTAGTGTTTTACTCTCTTTTTTAGCGAAAAAAACAACAATAATCAAAAAGCTAAAATACTCTATTTTAAGTAATATGCCCGTATTTAAGACTATTCTTAATCAATCACGTATTGTTTATTTTACCCAAAATGTAGCCTTAATGCTAAATGCTAGCCTTCGGTTAGATCTTATTTTAGAAACTTTTTTATCGAATAAACAAGCCGATCCTATTTTACAAAAAGAGTGTCTATCGGTATTAACGCTGATTAAACAGGGTTACGCTTTTTCTGAATGTTTAAATACAGAGGTATTTGAAAGCCAAACGGTTCAGATGTTATCCGTGGGTGAAAAGAGCGGAAAATTAGCTGAAATGAGCGAATATGTTAGCCAAATCTATAAAAAGAAATTAGATGATCAGCTAGATATTTTGTCGCAATTGCTTGAGCCTGTGCTAATGGTGGTATTGGGCGGGATTGTTGGCACAATTATTGTTGGGCTTTATTTACCAATTTTTGATATGGGATCTTTAGTTGAATAAAATGGATTTAGTAAAATTTTTGGAATTTTTAACTGCCATATTATTAGCTTTCTGGTTTAAAAGAGAGATACCTCTTTTTGCCAAGCGAATCAACCGGCAAACTTATGACGAATTTTATTCTCTAGTGAATTTTCAGCTAGATTATGACGATTTTGAAAAACAATCTACATTAAAAATAAAAAAGAGTAAGTTATCAATTCTTTTTTTCTTTATTTTTCCTTTGGTTACTTTATTAAATCAAAATTACCTTATTTCAGCAATAATTATTATTCTATGCTTTCTAACTGTATTAGATATACTTTATTACCTGACTGATATTCGATATTTAGCTATTTTATTTTTACTCACACTATATAAAGGAAATTTAGAGACATTCTATTTTACGGTCATTTTCTTTATTTTTATTCACTTTTTCTCTATTTTCCTTTTAAAGAAGGAAAGCTTTGGGCTTGGAGACAGTTTATTATTAATCGCTTTATCGCCTCTTTTTACGTTAGAGCAGATGTTACATCTTGTACTCATTGCTTCTTTATTAGGGGTTACATATTACCTAGCAGAACGATGCATGACTTCGCAAAAACGGCAAAAATTGCCTTTTATTCCGTTTATTAGTGTGGCGACTTTTATTATAATTTACCTCAACTAATCATAAATTGAGGATAAAGAATGCCTTATATTGTTGGATTAACGGGCGGTATTGGAAGTGGAAAAAGCACCATTGGTGGTCTATTTTCAGCACTTGGAGTACCTGTGGTTGATGCCGATATTATTGCCCGTCAAGTCGTTGAAAAAGACTCGCCATTATTAGCAGAATTGTGCTCTCATTTTGGTACTGATGTTCTCACAGAACAAGGTGAATTAAATCGAGCTAAATTACGCGAAATCATTTTCTCTCATCCTAATGAGAAAACGTGGCTGAATCAATTGCTTCATCCTGCCATTAGAAATGAAATGCTTGCCCAAGTGGAACAATGCCAACAGCCTTATGTGATTTTAATGGTACCATTACTGATTGAAAATAATCTGCCCCATTTATGTGATCGTATTTTAGTGGTAGATGTGCAGCCTGAAACACAAATAGAAAGAGCGATAAAACGTGATAATAATAAGTTAGAGATAATTCAAAATATTATGGCATCACAAGTTTCAAGAGAAAAAAGATTAAGTTATGCTGATGATATTATTGATAATAATCAGCCGCTTGAAAAAAATTTAGGAAAAATAAAAAAACAAATAAATGAACTTCACAAAATTTATTTGAAAAAAGCAGAGGAAAAGCAATGTCAGAATTAGTCGTAGAATGTCCAACTTGTCAGAAGAAAGTAGAATGGAAAGCCGAGAATAAATATCGCCCATTTTGTAGTGATCGCTGCCACTTAATCGATCTCGGTGAATGGGCAAATGAAGAAAAACGGATTCCAGCGGTAGAAGCTGAAATTTTTTCTGAAAATTTAGAAATGCAAGCATAGTAGACAAATTTGTTGCTAATATTTATTTTGGGGCTGTACTAGATAACTAGACCAAACTCCCCTTAACTAATTGTTTTAAAATGG